>Ga0209374_1001399_pt1 | contig 23451 bp, 25 predicted proteins | sample SaaInlLV_DNA_10m_FD_184683 | JGI IMG/M metagenome (GOLD analysis project Ga0209374, IMG submission 184683) | Marine microbial communities from expanding oxygen minimum zones in the Saanich Inlet - SI075_LV_DNA_10m (SPAdes) (version 2) | ecosystem: Environmental > Aquatic > Marine > Unclassified ... | reverse complement strand
GAAAGGCAAAAATTGGATGATGGGGCCACGGGAAGAGAACGCGACAACACCGGTCTTTATCTTGAGATTCAGCAGCAATGGCTCGATGGCGTGATCACCGCTGGCTGGCGGCGCGATGACAACGACGATTTTGGTGAGCATGACAGCTGGCGCGTCAGCGCCCGACAGACCCTACCGGGCCTCGATCAATGGTCTCTTCGTGGCGCGATTGGCACCGGTTTCCGGGCACCGAGCTTATATGAGATCGCCTATAACACCGGTCCTTTTGCCTACCCACCTGCCACGCTTGCACCACTGAAAGAAGAACAGTCAGAGGGATGGGAGGTCGGTCTCGTTGGCTTGCTTGGCGATGCCACGGTAGAAGTGATTTGGTTCGACCAGCAAATTGAAAATGAAATTATCTATGATATGGCGAATTACAGCGGCTACTTGCAAACTGAGGGCGAGAGCACCTCTGAAGGAATCGAGCTCGTAGGCAGTGTGGCGCTGTCGCAGCGGTTAGCATTAGAGGGTAATTTCACCTGGAACGACACGGCGCAACAGAATGGGCGGCAACGCCCTTATCGCCCAGAAGAGACGGGCCGAATTAGTCTCATTTGGGACCAATCACACTGGACCGCCAGACTGACAGCGCGGCACACTGGCAAAGCCGTTGATCCTTTCTTGACGCCAATCGATACCACCCTCACGCTCGACCTGACAGCGCGCTGGGCCGTCACGCCTCGTTGGTCGTTAGAAGCGAGAGTACTGAATCTCACGGACGAGACTAATCAACAGGTCCCCGGCTACCGCATGCCTGGATTAACCGCCTATGCGGGGGTTCGGGTTTCCCTATAGGGGTTTGTTATGGATAAGAATACTCGGCATAAAAACGCCATGAAAAAACAGAAGGCCGCGGTGGACGACAGTATCGCCAAGGCGGATGTCGAGCGTGGTGTTGCGGTATTACTCACGGGCGATGGCAAAGGTAAAACCAGCTCTGCGTTTGGAATGGTGATACGCGCGCTTGGATACCAGCAAAAAGTGGGTATCGTGCAGTTTATCAAGGGCGTTCAGGCGTCTGGCGAAGAGATTTTTGTGAAAGAGCAGCTGCCTGGTGTGGCGCTCTACCAAATGGGCACGGGCTTTACTTGGGATACACAAGATCGAGAGGCAGATATTGCCGCCGCCATCAACACGTGGGAACACGCGACTACGATGCTAAGCGATCCCAGCTACGATCTGGTGGTCTTAGATGAGCTGACCTATATGCTTGCTTTTGACTATTTGCCCGAGGCAGAGGTGTTATCGGGGATCACCGAGCGTCCAGCCTCACAAAGCGTTGTTGTCACTGGGCGCGGAGGTGGGCAGGCATTGCGCGAAATCATGGATACCGTGTCCGAGGTCAAGGAAATCAAACATGCCTATCGCGCAGGCATCCGGGCGCGCCTGGGTGTGGACTACTAACCATGCCGTCTCATCCCGCTCTCCGCACAGGGCGGTTCATCCAATATAAATTTTTAAACTCACTGTTTCTGGGATTATCGGTAGGCGCTGTATTTGTGCTCTACACGCCCCTCTCTCCAGCCGTGTTCTCTGCCGGAGGTATCGGTCTTGCCATCGGCACGTTGGTTGTCGCAACCCAGTACCATCGCATCCTTGCAGTGGGATGGTTCTTTTATCTGTCGCTGCTGGTAGAACTGGTAACGCTCAGTGGAGTCGTGGCGGTGCTCGCTTTGCCAGTGGAATTACCACTGGCGCTGTTTGTGTATATCGGCTACCAGCTCACTTTTTCTTTGGGCAGCTATCTGGTGCGTTGCGAGACACTGCTCATGGTCTCGGTAGATCAGCTCAGGAAGCTGGATATAGCGAAGCAGGCGGGATATCTCCTGGGCATGGCGGCGGCATGGGCCATCTATTCCGCGCTGGCCAGCGGCGCCAATATGGAGGATCGCACTGAGCAGGTGGTGGCGTTGCACTGGCTGCTCGTTGTCATCGAACTCCTGGTGTTGGTCGCACTTTGGCGGGCATTCGACCGACAGCAATTACGCTCGGGTAAGCCACTATTGACCACCTAAGGCACGCCACTCTGGCTTCTTACTCCAACAGGTCGGGCTGTTCTGCCATGATCACGTCAAACAAGGGCTGTGCACTGAACCACCCTGCCAAAGTACTCCCCACCTGACCGGCCGTATGGAGCGCCATTTCGTGCGGAATCGGACAAGGATCCCCCGCCGCCTCGGCCATCAATTGCGCCTGACAACTTCTTTCGAAGGTCACATACCACCATAGCGCCTCATCAACCGACTCACCCACCGTGAGATGACCATGGTTTTTGAGTACGATTGCTTTCTTGTCGCCGAGTGCTTCAGCGAGGCGCTCGCCCTCACCCATAGACACAACCACGCCCGTATAGTCATCAAGCAACGCCAAATCCGCGTAAAAAGCGCAGGCATCCTGGGTCAACGGGTCAAGCAGTCTTCCGAGCGAAGACCAGGTTTTACCGTAGACCGAGTGGGCGTGAGCGGCCGCTGTCACCTCAGGGCGGGCCATATGGATATGACTATGAATGGTAAACGCCGCCCCGTTGAGCAGACCTTTCCCCTCCACAATATCGCCACTGTGACTTACACGTATGAGATCAGATACCGATACCAATTTGAAAGATCGACCCATTGGGTTAACCCAAAAGGTGTCTGGGTCGATGGGGTCACGAACGGTAATGTGCCCTGCCACTCCCTCGTCAAAGCCGAACTTACCGAAAATCCTCAAAGCCGCGGCTAACCGCTGTTTGCGCTGCAGCTGTTCTACCTCGGGGGATAGGCTGGATTCAGGCATCTCAGCCAAATCGGCATTCATGATCAGCTGATTTGTCTGCTCGTTCATGACAACTCCTTGATGTGTGCCTGCCAATATTGCGACGCTGCTCGCGCTAGTTCACCTTCGGAGGGCAGGGCCTCTCCGGTGGATTTCAGGTGTGTGACATAACTGCTGAGGACAGTGCCCTGTTGCGGAGATACTTCCTCAGGACGCAGTGGATCTCCGCATTGATCACAAGTAAGCACGGGGCGGGTGGTCTTGCCACAGACACTGTGGCGATAATATTGGGGTGGCCCGTTACCATCATCCATCCAGTCGTCGCCCCACTGGCTGAGTGTCATCAATATCGGATATAGAGCCAAGCCCTTCCGGGTAAGGCGGTATTCGTATCTCACCGGCCGCTCCTGATAGGGAACACGGGTCAGGACGCCCGCGCTAACCAATTTTTTGAGTCGCTCAGAAAGCCGATGGCGTGTGATGTCCAGACTGGCTTGAAAGTCGTCAAATCGGCGCGTACCGCGAAAAGCGTCGCGAATAATGAGCAAAGTCCAACGCTCGCCAAGCACAGACAATGCTCTGGCAACCGAACACACCTGCCGCTCAGTGTCTTCCCATTTCATAGGTCAAAGAGTGCGCGCGCACCGCCGCAAACGCAAGAGCGGGCACCGAGGTGCCCGCAGCCGAATCCACTCAGTTTAGGATCAGCCGAACTGGTTCATAGTGTTGTCATCACCAGCGGCTTTCAACGCCGCATCACCGGAAAAGTATTCTTTGTGGTCGTCACCCATATCGGACCCCGCCATATTCTGGTGCTTAACGCAGGCGATTCCCTGGCGAATTTCTTTGCGCTGCACACCGGCGACATAGCCCAGCATACCCGGCTCACCAAAGTACTCCTTGGCGAGATTATCGGTAGACAGCGCCGCTGTGTGATACGTCGGTAACGTAATGAGATGATGAAAGATGCCCGCTTCTCGAGCGGCGTCACGCTGGAAGGACTGGATGCGCTGATCCGCCTCTATGCCCAGCTCGGTTTCGTCATACTGCTCGTCCATCAAGCCGTCGCGATCATAAGCAGAGACATCCCGTCCCGCGTCTGACCACGTATCGAATACTTGCTGCCGGAAACTCAGCGTCCAGTTAAACGAAGGACTATTGTTATAAACCAACTTGGCGTCGGGCACTACTTCACGAATACGATTCACCATCGTGGCAATCTGTCCAACGTGAGGCTTCTCGGTCTCAATCCAGAGAAGATCCGCACCATTTTGAAGTGAGGTAATGCAGTCGAGGATCACGCGATCCTCTCCCGAGCCCTTCTGAAACTGGAACAGACCCGAAGCGAGTCGCGCGGGCTTCAAGAGCTTGCCATTCGCCTTTACTACGACATCACCGTTGGCTATGTCCTCTGCACTGTCGATGTATTCACCGTCAAGAAAACCGTTATATAGGTCGCCCAGATCGCCCGGTTCCGCAGTCACTGCAATTTGCTTGGTAAGCCCAGCACCCAGGGAATCCGTGCGCGCGACGATAATGCCATCTTCCACACCCAGCTCTAAGAATGCGTAACGTATAGCGCGAATTTTGGCGATGAAATCGGCGTGGGGCACCGTCACCTTTCCATCCTGATGGCCGCACTGCTTCTCGTCAGAAACCTGATTTTCAACCTGAATGGCGCAGGCGCCCGCCTCGATCATACGTCGTGCCAATAAGTAGGTCGCCTCCTCATTACCAAAACCCGCGTCGATATCTGCGATGATCGGCACAACATGCGTCTGGAATTGATCGACCTGATTCAAAATGCTTTGCACCTCGACCTCGTTCCCGCCTGCGCGAGCGGCATCCAATGCGCGAAACAGGCCCGCAAGCTCTCGGGCATCGGCTTGACGTAAAAAGGTATAGAGCTCCTCTATTAGAGCAGGTACAGAGGTCTTCTCGTGCATCGATTGATCAGGAAGCGGGCCGAACTCGGAGCGCAGGGCCGCAATCATCCAACCCGAGAGATAAAGGTAGCGTTTATCAGTATTGCCAAAATGCTTTTTGATCGAAATCAGTTTTTGCTGGCCGATGAAACCGTGCCAGCAGCCCAATGACTGCGTATAACAAGCAGGGTCTTGATCATAGTCGGCCATGTCCTGACGCATCAGCTTTGCCGTGTACCGTGCAATATCCAAACCGGTTTTGAAGCGATTCTGAAGGCGCATACGCGCAGCGTATTCAGGACTGATATCGGACCACCCTGAAGCTTGGCTACAGGTGGCTTCCAATGTCTTGATGGTCTCTGCATAGGTCGACATGACGTTTCTCCTGATCACTCTATGTATCTAGCCGACGCCGGCTAGCGAATCGCGTAGTCTAGAGACCGACCCTGTATTTTCAAATAAAATAAGTTTCATAATTATCATTCATACTGTGAATGCGTAGACTGTGTGCGCATCGTCGCAACGCCACAGGCATCCCTTTAAGTTGGGCGAATTTCCTCATAGAATCCGCACCTTGCGTTAATTCGGCTCAAACGCCGATAGTTCAGGAGAGCAAACCATGAGCAAACCCTTGGTGAGCATCATCATGGGGTCCCAGTCCGATTGGGAAACCATGCAAGCCGCAACGACCGTTTTGTCCGAACTGGCTATTCCCTTCGAGGCGAGAGTGGTCTCTGCACACCGCACGCCCGCAAGGTTGGTGGCTTTTGCGGAGAGTGCTGCTGACAATGGCATTCAGGTGATCATTGCGGGTGCGGGAGGTGCCGCACACCTAGCAGGTATGGCCGCCTCGATGACACATCTTCCGGTCATCGCGGTCCCGGTCAGCAGCCAATCGCTCAAGGGAATAGATAGCCTCCTGTCGATGGTACAGATGCCCCGTGGTGTAGCAGTGGCGTGTCAGGCGATTGGTGTTCCGGGTGCTTATAACGCCGGACTGATGGCCGCACAAATTCTGGCGCTCGCCGATACCGAACTGTCCAAGGCGGTGCAGGAATGGAGAGCGCGCCAGACCGACAACGTGCCCCACGACGTCACCTGATGCGCATCGCTATTGCCGGCTGTGGCCAGCTGGCCCGCATGCTTGCCCTGGCGGGATGGGAGATGGGGCACCACTTCGTCTTCATCGCCGATCCTGGTGAGAGCACTGACTGTGTCAGAGGTCTGGGTGACGTGGTCCACCTTGATGACGCTCTGTCAGGGGCCAATTTATATACCGCTCTGGGTCAACCCGATATTGTCACTGTTGAAAAAGAGCATGTATCGGTCCCGATGCTTGAGTCTCTCTGTGATTACTGTTTGGTTGCGCCGACCCCTGAAGCGATTCGGATTTGCCAGCACCGTGGCAGAGAAAAAAACTTGTTGCAGTCTCTGGGTGTTGCAACCGCACCCTTTCGCCTCGTTGACAGTGCCGAAACATTGATCGACGCAGTGGAGTCATTAGGCTATCCCGCCTTCGTGAAATCCTGTGAACAGGGTTATGACGGGCAGAATCAATGGCTAATCAAAGATAGCCAATCTCTGGAGACGCTGGCAGCAAGTATGGATACGCTGCCCGATCTGGTAGTCGAGGGCCGCATAGATTTTGATCGAGAGCTGTCCTTGATCGCCGTGCGTTCCACGAGTGGCGATATAGCCACCTACCCACTCTCGGAGAATAGGCATCGTGAAGGCATCCTGCTCACCTCTGAAGTGCCGGCACCGAATGTCAGTCAAGCTACTTCGGCACAGGCAGACGCTATCGCCCATACCTTACTGACGCACTGGTCATATGTGGGGGTGCTGTCGATAGAACTCTTTGATGAAGGTGGCGTCTTGCGCGTCAACGAACTCGCGCCACGAGTGCACAACAGCGGTCATTGGTCTCAGGATGCTGGCGTGACCTCGCAATTCGGCAACCATCTCCGTGCTCTCACCGGAGTCGTTCCTGGCGCTACCCAACCGGCTCGCTATAACGGCATGTTGAATTTGCTGGGCCGGTCACCTTCACCTGCTATGTTACAGGCCCCCGATATCAGCCTGCATTGGTATACCAAATCCATTCGTCAGCGCCGTAAAGTAGGACACCTGAATCTACAGGCGTCTGATCGCGCCATTTTACAAAAGCGTTTGACCGAACTCGAATCCGAACTGTACCCCGAGGGCGAAGCGCTCTAGCTGTCGCGCTTCTTTTGTCGCGCTTTCTTCTCTGATTTTTTGATATGGCTCACGAGCCTCCGCCGCCGCTGGACCTGACGCTGGGTGAGTTTATTCCGTTTTCCCGCATACGGATTTTCACCCGATCTCAATTCGATGCGGATCGGCGTTCCATGAAGCGCCAACTCTCTGCGGAAAATTTTCTCTAGGTAGCGCTTATAACTGGCCGGCAGCGCGTCAGTTTGCGTGCCGTGAATTACCACCAATGGCGGATTCTGGCCTCCCGCATGGGCATATCTCAGTTTAACGCGTCGGCCGTTTATCATGGGAGGCGGATGGCTTGCCACCGCATCCTCGAGGATACGACTGAGCTGCGGCGTGCTGAGCGAGCGCGTCGCTGCATCATGAGCAGCGTGAATAGATCCATAAAGCTTGCCGACACCAGAGCCATGCAGTGCCGAAATAAAATGAATATCGGCATAATCGATAAACTGCAGTCGACGTTTCAACTCTGAACGAATCCAGTCACGTTCATCCGCGTCGATACCGTCCCACTTGTTAAGTGCAATAACCAGTGCACGCCCAGCATCAATACACTGACCCAACAGATGCAGGTCTTGCTCAACGATACCCTCATGGGCATCCAGCGTCAGAATAACCACCTGTGCGTCTGCAATCGCCTTAAGCGTCTTTACAATGGAGAACTTTTCCACCGCCTCCCTGACGTTTTTCCGCTTCCTTACCCCAGCAGTGTCGATCAGGGTGTATTGACGACCCCGACGTTCATAGTCTACGTAAACGCTATCCCGAGTCGTGCCGGGCTGGTCGTAAACGACGACACGATCCTCTCCCAGCATGCGATTCACCAGAGTCGACTTACCCACATTGGGACGCCCCACAATGGCAACCCTGATTGAATCAGGATTGGCGCGATCCGCCTCATCAGAGGCCGCTTCGGCCCATGGGGCCAGCACCTCGGTAATGAGTTTCCTGATCCCCCGGTTGTGAGTGGCTGCAATGGGATGGACCGCCTCGACCCCAAGACGATAAAAATCACTGACGGCAATGTCCTCGCCAACGCCGTCAATTTTATTGACCACCAGATGGAAGGGTTTTCCAATGCTACGAAGATGACTGACCAATGCTTCGTCGCCGCTATGCAAACCGGCGCGACCATCAGCCATGAGCAGCACCACATCCGCCTCGGCAATAGCCGCCATAGACTGCTCGGCCATCGCGGCGTCGATACCGTGCTCCTCGCCGCTAATTCCTCCGGTATCAATGACGATAAACGGCCGGTCCTCGATAGTGCCCTGTCCGTACTGTCGATCTCGAGTCAAGCCGGATAAATTTGCGACCAGAGCATCCCGACTCCGCGTGAGCTGATTAAATAAGGTGGACTTACCGACATTGGGGCGGCCCACCAAAGCGAGCACAGGCAACATGAGATCAGTTTCGCGTTTCGACGTCGTAAGCTTTCAGCGCGCCGTCATTGCTATAGATGAAAAGCCGGTTGCCGCTGGAAATCATGTCGGCGCGGGCACCCGCAGAATCCACTTTTGTTCTGCCAACAATAGTGCCGTCCACTTGTGAAAGCAGATGCAGGTAGCCCTCAAAATCCACCACGGCCACATAACTGTTGACCGGCGTAGGTCGAGAAAGTTCGCGAAATCCCAACTCGATATTTTGCCACCGCACTCCCTGCCCATTGCGCAGGAAACCGCTGACCGTGCCGTCATCATCCGCGACGTAGACGTTGCCAAACCCCACACCAACCCCTGATACCGAGGAAACGTTGCGCTGCCACATTCGACGACCGGAGCGGGTATCAATAGCGACAACCCTGCCTTGATAACTGGCCACATAGAGCTCACTGCCCTGCAGCGCCATGGAACCGTCGATATCGACAATACGCTCAATCTCGGAGGTGCCCTGAGGGATAGCCACGCGCGCTTCCCACGCGACATTGCCCGAGCGCACATTGATAGCCACAACTTTACCGTCTGCAAATCCGGCGACGGCATTGTCTCCAATGATCATCGGGGTGCCGGTGCCGCGAAGCGTCAAGACGGGCACATCACTGGTATATGTCCAGCGTATCTCACCGGTCTCGTAGTCGAAGCCCATTAACTTGCCGTCATAGGTTTGGGCGATGACATATTGGCCATTGCCCTGAGGGGCGGAGAGCACTTCTCCACTGACCGCGGTGCGCCAGATCTCATCCCCGTTGTCCGCGGACAATCTCATTACCAGCCCTTCGGATGCACCCACAAATATAGATCCACCGTAATGCCCCACTCCACCTGACAACGCCAGATCCATGTCGCGCTTCCACCTGACCCGGCCTGTCTCAGCATCAACGGCAGCAACATCGCCCTCTGCAGAGGCGGCGAAAAGCGTGTTATCCACCAGCACCGGATTGATCTTATATAGGCCCTCGCCCTGTCCATCACCGACGCCGCGAGACCAACGGCTCTTCAGTTTTACCTGCTCATTGATTTTTTGTAGCTGCACAGGCTCGCGGGGGTCAAGGTCGTCATCACTGAACCATCCCTTTACCGTGCTACAACCCGCGGTCAGAGACAGTAGTGCAATGAGAATCAGTCTGGAAAGTGACCGCATTAACCTTGCTCTCCCTTGCGCTCTGCTTCGTCGATAGGCATACGAGTTTCGAGACTACGTACTTTATTGTCTAAAACAACGCTTACTTCACCGAGCTCAGTCGAGGTATCACGGCCTGCGCGATAGGCAACGAGCGCTTCTTCCGCTCTGCCAGCTGCAAGGTGTATGTCGCCTTCAGCCTGTGCATAGGCCACCGGATAAGCATCGCCGCCCCGATTAAGGATGGCCAGTGCTTCCTCCTCCGAGCCGCGCGCAGCCATTACCCGTGCAAGGCGCAACTGGATTAATTGTCCAATATCCGAATGTGGATCACCGACCGAGAGCGCCCAGCGAAGGGAAGCCTCCGCGCGCTCAAGATCTTCGGCCTCGACTGCTATTCGCGCCTCTAGCATAGCCGCAAATTGCGCGTAGGTGGATGCACTATGCTCGGACTTCAGCGTCGCACCAGCAGCGGCCAACTGCGCCGCATCACCCTCTTCCAACTGGATCGCGAGCATGGTGGCGTAGAGATCCGAAGCGGCCTGCTCTTGTGACCCCTGATAACCCTGATATTGCTGCCAGCCTACAGTACCTAGAACAGCCACAATAATGGCGGCAACCAGGCTCTTACCGTTCTCATCCCACCAGCGTTTGATCGCCTCGAGATCCGCCTCGTCCTGCATATGGTCTGCCACGTATCACTCCTATCTCAGACGCCTTGCTCAGGCGCGCTGTGTTTCGGCCAGAAAATCCGCCAAAAATGCTGTCAACTCTGCATCGTCGATGGTGCGCTGTGCTGCCTCACTCCGGAGGGGCTTTAAAGTCACCTGATTATTGGTAACTTCTGTTTCGCCATAGACCAATGCCCAGGAAGCGCCGCTCTTATCGGCGCGCTTGAACTGGCTCTTGAAGCTGCCACCTCCCAGATGCTGAACAATATTCAGATCCGGGAATTGCCTGCGCAACGCATCCATCCGCGGCAAAGTATGCCGATATGTCACGTCGTCCGCGGCAATTACATAGAGATCTGCCGGGGACGAGACTGTAATCTCCAGCGCCTGCATGAGCAAGATAAGACGCTCAAGACCAACGGCAAAACCCGCAGCCGGCATAGGCTTACCGCCAAAAACCTCCACCAGAGAATCGTATCGGCCACCGCCGCATACAGTGCCTTGTGCACCCAGCGCGTTGGTCGTCCACTCGAAGACACTCTTGTTGTAATAGTCGAGTCCACGCACCAAACGCGGATTGATGCGATAGGGAATGTCCAAGGCCTCCAGATAAGCCAGTAACTGGTCAAACTCCTCTCGAGATTCCGAATCGAGATAATCCCGAAGCGCGGGCGCAGCATCTAATATCTCCTGAGTATCAGGGCTTTTGCTGTCGAGTATTCTGAGCGGATTAGTCTGGAGACGCCTTTGACTATCGATGTCCAGTGCTTCGCGACGATCAGACAGATAAGCCACCAAAGCCTCGCGATAACGCGCTCGATCGGATGCCGAGCCAATACTGTTCACCTCCAGCGTCAGCGCATCGTCAACCCCCAACCTTCGCCATAACTGGCGGCTGAGGGCAATGAGTTCGGCGTCCTGATCCGGTGTCGCCACCCCGAAGGCTTCTACGCCGATTTGATGAAACTGTCGCTGACGACCCTTCTGGGGTCTCTCGTAGCGAAACATCGGCCCCATGTACCAAAGTCGCTGAGGTGTTGTGGCCAGATTATGCTGCACCACGGCGCGAACACACCCCGCCGTCCCCTCGGGTCGTAAGGTCATACTGTCGTCGTTGCGGTCGTTAAAGCTATACATCTCCTTTTCGACGATATCTGTGACCTCACCAATAGACCGCGCAAACAGCCCGGTGGACTCAATCACCGGCAAACGTATCTCCTCATAGCCATAGCTAGCGAGCACCTCTAACGCGGTCGTCTCCATCGACTGCCACAACGGTGTCGCAGCAGGCAGGATATCCACCATCCCGCGTATCGCTTTGTATGTCGTCATAAGTTGATCAGTGTGTGCTGGAAATAATATTGGCTTCTCGCTCGGCACGTGCCGCCTCGAGGGCCTGAGCTTTGTCCCGAATCACGCTCTCAAGATGATCCACGAAATCCTGATTACTCACTTTATGGTCAGGTTCACCAGCTAGGTAGATCAAGTTGTTCGGCGTGGCACCTGTAAGCCCTACGTCCGCCTCTCGCGCCTCTCCGGGACCATTGACGATACAGCCGATGACCGCCACATCCATTGGCGTACGCACATCATCCAAACGACTTTCCAGTTCGTTCATGGTGCTAATCACATCAAAGTTCTGCCGAGAGCAACTGGGACACGCGATAAAGTTGATGCCGTTCGTGCGGAGCTTAAGGCTTTTTAGAATCTCAAAACCCACTTTAATCTCTTCAACGGGATCGGCAGCCAGCGAGACGCGGATGGTGTCGCCAATCCCCTCCATAAGCAGCATGCCGAGCCCTACTGCGGACTTTACGGTACCGCCCCGAATTCCACCGGCCTCAGTGATCCCCAGGTGCAATGGCTGTTCGATCTGCTTGGCCAGCTTTCGGTATGCCTCGACCGCCATGAAGACTTCCGAGGCTTTGACGCTGACCTTAAAATCGTCAAACTGGTGTCGACTGAGGATGTCGACATTGCGCAACGCTGATTCCACCAATGCATCGGCATTAGGTTCGGGATATTTCCTGAGTAAATCCTTTCCCAAGGATCCCGCATTGACCCCAATACGAATGGGGATGCCCCGGTCCTGACAAGCGGCAATCACCTCTTTAACCTTAGATTCACGACCGATATTGCCGGGATTGATTCGCAGACAATCTACGCCGTACTCGGCCACTTTCAGTGCAATCTTGTGGTCAAAATGAATATCCGCTATCAAAGGAATTTCCGCATGACGCCTGATGTCCCGGAAGGCTTCTGCGGCATCCATACTGGGAACCGAAACACGCACCAGATCAGCACCAGCGTCAGCGATCCCCCGAATTTGGGCAACGGTCGCCTCCACATCGCATGTCTCAGTGTTCGTCATACTCTGAACAGCAATGGGCGCATCACCACCAATGGGAACCCCCCCCACATTGATCTGTCGGCTGATACGGCGCTTTATCGGTGACGGCTGGCTCATGACCTTGGCTCTCCGGTAACCGGCTCTCGGGCCCGTTACGCTTTATCGACTCTGACGTTCCATCCAGGCGCTGTACTCGGACGAATCCGGGTACAGGTTACGCAACGCCAACTCATAACTGCCCAAGGCATCCTGATCGCCGATTGCGTCCGCGATCATGAGCCCCAGCAGTAATCCCCGCGGCGATTGCTGAGGAGAAACTGTCCTGTAGGCGTCATGATACCGTTTGGCTTCGCCAGTATCACCCGCTTCGAGACGGAGAAATCCCATCTCCAATAATGCAACAGGATTCCGACGATCCATCCCGAGCGCTCGAGTAAAAGCGGACTGTGCCTTGGCCTGTTCTCCCAGTTGGATTCGACACAAACCCAAATTGACAAATGCCATGGGCCTGGCGCTGTAAAGCGTGTCTTCGGTCACGCGCTGAAACTCGCTCTCAGCCTGACCGTAGCGCCCTTGCGAATACAGGAAAGCAGCGTAATTATTGCGTGCACGTGCGAGATTGGGGTCTGCCTTCAGCGCAGCCTTAAACTGCAACTCCGCCATGTCAAACTCACCCGTGCTCTGATAGATCAGCGCAAAAGCCTCAAATACCTCTGCATTTTCGGGGTCAATCTCCTGGGCAAGCTCGAGATTGCGCTTGGCATTTTCCCAGTCACCCACCCCAATGTACTGTCGCGCCAGCGCGACCCGCTTGTCCAACGTCGCATCAGGGTCAGAAGTTCGCTGAGTTCCACCGCTGTATTCCGTGACACAACCAACCAATAGGCAAAGCACTACGGCAATTGGCCAGAGCAGGCGCCCGCCTCCAAGACGCACACCCGCACCCAATCTACCGCGGATCGCTTCACGGGATAAGTTGCGACTGAGATCGGGTTGCTTCGCCACAGGTACAGAGGTCATGGGCCGTTTCTCTTCACTGTTAGGTTGATTGCATCAGGCTCCGAGTGCCGCGTCCAGCTCTGTGACGAGCAGCCCGGCGAGTGCGATCAACCACCTCACCCACCAGCTGACCACATGCTGCATCAATGTCGTCTCCCCGCGTCGTACGGACTGTCACGACAAATCCGGCGTCTATCAGTACCTGCCAGAATCGACTCACCGCATTGCCACTGGGGCGCTGGTAGCCCGAATCAGGAAAATCATTGAAGGGGATTAAATTGATCTTACAAGGATAATCCTTGAGCAGCGCCGCCAACTCTCTCGCCTGCGCTACGCTGTCATTTACCCCGGCTAACAGCGTGTACTCAATCGTCACTACTCGTTTCTTGTCTGGCTGGGCGTCGAGGTAGGCCCGGGCTGACTCCAGCAATCTCGCAATCGGATATTTGCGATTGATGGGCACAATTTGATCACGCAAGGCGTCGTTGGGAGCATGCAAAGAGACAGCCAAGCTGACATCGGCCCACTCTGCGAGCCGATCAAGATTTGGTACCACTCCGGAAGTCGATAAAGTGACTTTGCGCTTCGACAACCCATAGGCAAGGTCGTCGCACATCAAGTTCATTGCCGCCACCACATTGTCGAAATTCAGTAACGGCTCTCCCATGCCCATCATGACAACATTGGTAACGACGCGGCCCTTCCCGGATTGCCAGCCATCGTAGGAATTAATCGCCAGCCACACCTGTCCGATAATTTCCGCAGCGGTGAGATCGCGCTGGAAGCCTTGCTTACCGGTGGAACAAAAAGTGCAATCGAGACTACAACCTACCTGCGAAGAAACGCAAAGGGTCGCCCGATCGCCTTCGGGAATAAGCACCGCTTCGACCAAACTACCGCCTTGCACCGCAATGGCCCACTTACGGGTCCCGTCAGCAGAATCCTGCTGCTCGGCAATGATAGGAGGCGTCACTTCGGCCATATCCTGAAGCCGCTCGCGCAGGGAACGACTCAGGTCAGTCATTTCCGCGAAGTCCCTCACGCCACGATGGTGCACCCACTTCATTACCTGCTGGGCACGAAATCGCTTCTCGCCAAGGTCTATAAAAAAAGCTTCAAGCTGGCCTCGTGTCAAACCCAGAAGGTTGACTCGGGGCGCAGGGGCGGCAGAGGCGATCAGTTCCGGAGGGGCCGTCATCGCGTCACCGCCCGCTGACATTCAGCGTGCGTAAATCTCACTGGAAGCAAAGAAATAGGCAACCTCTCTCTCTGCAGAGGCAGGAGAGTCTGACCCATGTACAGCATTGGCGTCGATGGATTGTGCGAATTCAGCCCTGATCGTGCCCGGTGCGGCCTCCTGGGGATTGGTAGCGCCCATCAGCTCACGGTTGAGCGCAATGGCATTCTCGCCCTCGAGCACCTGAACCACAACAGGCCCCGAGGTCATAAATGCCACCAGATCGGCGTAAAAGGGACGCTCCTTATGCTCCGCATAAAAGCCGCCAGCCACCGTATCGGAAAGGTGGACCAATTTAGCGGCCACTACTGTCAATCCCGCGGCTTCAAATCGACTGATGATTTGTCCAATCACATTTTTGCCTACCGCGTCCGGTTTGATGATCGATAAAGTACGCTCTACCGCCATGATAGTCTCCAATTGTTCTTATCAACTCGCAGGCTCCGTGCCCGCGGGCGCGGAGTATACGGGCTTTGCCAATCAGTGTCATGGCAACAATACCGGCGACGAAGCCGCCTCAGTGTCTCTCCGAAGCATGGTTAATGGTGTAGCGTGGTATCTCTACCACCAGAGGGTTTGAGGCTACTTTTGCTTGGCAGGACAGACGCGATTCGGGCTCCAATCCCCATGCTTTGTCTAGGTAATCCTCTTCGAGTTCATCTGCGTCTTCCAGGGACTCAAAGCCCTCCCGCACGATCACATGACAGGTGGTACAGGCACAGGACATCTCGCAGGCATGCTCGATACCAATGTCATGCCGTAGCAAAGCCTCACAGATACTCTCACCTGCCTCAGCCTCTACAACAGCACCTTCAGGGCAAATTTCATGGTGGGGTAGCACTACAATTTCCGTCATGAGTCGCTTCGTTCCTCTGTTTGATCGGCATCTAGAGAAGTCAGCGACACCCCTTTCAGCGCACTCTGAATGCTGCGATCCATCCGGCGAGCCGCAAAATCCTCACTAACCCGGCCGACTTGCTCAGTCATCTCTCGTATGGCTTGTGGATCGTCCGCCGCAAGAATGCCCTCAAGCGCCTGCATGCCCTCCTTGAGACGTTGCGCCTCATCGACAACTAACAGATCACCGTCTTGCGCCATTGCCGACTGGAGTCCGGCCAATAGCGCCTCGCCCTCTACGCGGGCTTCCGCCAATTGACGGGCAGTCATGTCCTCAGCAGCAAACTCATAACTGGCCTTCAGCATCTCAGTAATTTGCGTCTCGTCGAGACCAAATGCCGGTTTAACGATCACCTCACTGCGCGCACCCGTCAGTTGCTCGACTGCTGTGACCTCAAGAATGCCATCGGCATCCACTCGAAACGTTACTTCGATTCGAGCCGCACCCGCCACCATGGGGGGAATACCAGTGAGTTCAAATCGAGCTAAGGATCGGCAATCCTCCACGCGCTCGCGCTCACCCTGCAGCACATGGACGACCAGCCCGGTCTGCCCATCACGGGCGGTAGTGAATTCCTGCGCACGCGCTACCGGGATAGTGCTGTTGCGCTCAATAATTTTCTCTACCAACCCCCCGTAGGTTTCTAGTCCAAGAGAGAGTGGAATCACATCCAGCAATAATGCTTCACCCTCGCCTCGATTCCCAACCAACACATCAGCTTGTCTGGCTGCGCCCATCGCGACGACCTGATCTGGATCCAGCCTGCACAGAGGCTCTCGACCAAAACATTCCGTGACAGCGGCTCGAACGCGCGGCATTCTGGTTGCGCCTCCGACCAACACCACCCGGTCGACAGAATCAACCTCGGCGTCGAGCAGGGCCACATCACACGCCTGCAAGGTGCGGTCGATAAGACTGCCAACCAGACCCTCTAGCACCTCCCGCGACAAACTCAGTTCAGCGCAGTCGATATCCAACGCGCGGCAATCCATCGTGACTTCTTGTTGGGCACTGAGCGTCTCTTTTGCGCTACGCGCTAAGCCCAACAGCACCCGCCGCTGTATCGCACTCGGTTGCGTCAGCCCCAGTTCAGCGAGCCAAAAGTCGGTGATCGCTCGATCGAAATCATCGCCGCCCAAAGCGCTGTCACCACCAGTGGCGAGCACTTCGAATAAACCCTCTCGCATACGCAGAATGGATATATCAAACGTGCCACCACCAAGGTCATAAACAGCCAGAATAGACGCTTCTTCCGCATCGGCATCAAGACCATAGGCGACAGCTGCCGCAGTGGGTTCATTGAGGAGCCTGAGCACTCGGATGCCAGAGAGCTCTGCAGCCTGTCGGGTCGCTTGACGCTGCGCGTCATCAAAATAAGCAGGGACTGTAATGACCGCACCGGCAATGTTGCCAGACAAATGTTGCTCGGCCCGGCATTTGAGCGCACTCAAAATAGTAGACGACACCTCCACGGGAGTCTTGTCACCAGCTGCTGTCGAAAACGCCAAAGCGCCACCTTGAGTCAGGGTGAGATAGGGGTCATCCGCAAATTCTTCCCGCGCGCGCCCCAGCAATCGTTTTGCCGAAGCCACCGTGTTGGCGGGTTCCGTGACCGAAAAGGGTTCGGCCGCATATCCGATTTTCGTGTCGTCCGAACCGAAGTAAACAACCGAAGGCAGCGCGGCACGGCCAGCATCATCCTTCAGAACCTGCGTCTCAGTGCCATCGAAATGAGCAACCAAACTGTTAGTGGTGCCCAAATCGATCCCCAACGCAATCTGACGCGAATGATGACTAGCCGTGGGTTCCCCCGGCTCACTGATTTGCAATAACACCATCGTTAAGCTGCCCGGACGCGTGTCGCGTCCCGCAGCTTGGACAAATAGCACATCTCCTGCCAATAACAGGCCGCTTCCTTGAAGCGCTCGTCCTCTGCGGCGGAGGCAAAGGCATCTCTGGAAGCGTTATAGCGATCCCTAATCTCGACCGACAATGCGTCACGCTCGGATGGATGCGCGGAATCCGCCGACTCCAAGCGCTCCCGTAATGCAATTTGCGTCATGAGAAACGCGGCCCCCACCCCTTCCTTTTCGGCCTGGGCGAGGTCAACTCCAGCGCGCTTCAGCAGATACTCGGCCCGGAGCACCTCACTCGACAGTACTCGGAAGCCACTATTGATGTCGGCGCATAGCTGCGCAGCAACCCGCTGCTCTACCTGCGGTTTACCCGCAAAAAGATCGGGATGAAACTGAGACAACAAGGTGTGGTAGGCGCGCTCGAGCACCCCCATATCAATCTGAAACTCGGGCTCTATGTGAAACAGCACAAAGTAATCTCGGGCAGAAGCGCCCGCTAGAGGCTCCAAGATCAGACCGTGAAGCTTTCGCCGCAGCCGCACTCTCCGGCAACATTGGGATTACGAAACTCCAATCCCTCATTCAGTCCCTCTCGAGCGAAGTCCACCACGGTGCCATCCAGATAAACCAAACTTTTTGGATCGACAAATATCTTTACGCCATCGGTCTCAAAAGCCGCATCTTCAGGCTCAGGCTGATCAACAAACTCCAGCACGTAAGCCAGACCCGAGCAGCCAGAGGTTTTTACGCCGATGCGTATTCCTTGGCCGCTGCCACGCCCGGCCAGCTGTCGACCCACATGCTCAGCGGCTTCCGATGTGAGGCTGATCGCCACTCAAGCGCCCTTCTTGTCACGATAATTCTTGACCGCAGCCTTAATGGCGTCCTCTGCCAACACCGAGCAATGAATCTTGACCGGCGGCAACGACAATTCCTGAGCTATCTCTGTATTTTTAATAGAAGCAGCTTCATCTAGATTTTTGCCCTTCACCCATTCTGTGAGTAATGAGCTGGATGCGATGGCTGACCCGCAACCATAGGTTTTAAATTTCGCATCCTCGATGATGCCATCATCGCTAACGCGTATTTGGAGTCGCATAACGTCACCACATGCTGGCGCGCCAACCATGCCCGTGCCAATGCTGTCGTCAGTCTCATCGAGCTTGCCCACATTGCGGGGGTTCTCGTAGTGATCAATCACTTTTTCGCTATATGCCATGATGCTCTCCCAGAAAATTATCAGGCTGCTTTAGTGCGCAGCCCACTCAATCGTATTGAGATCTACGCCGTCCTGGTACATGTCCCAGAGCGGTGATAGCTCCCGCAGTTTTTCTACCGCATGCCGCACGCAATGTGCCGCATGATCAACTTCAGGCTCTGTGGTAAATCGACCAAAGCTGAAGCGCAGTGAGCTGTGTGCCAGCTCATCGTTTAATCCCAGCGCTCGCAGTACATAGGATGGCTCGAGACTGGCAGAAGTGCAGGCCGAACCGCTGGAAATCGCAAGGTCTCGCAACGACATCAACAGTGACTCCCCTTCGACAAAAGCGAAGCTAACGTTGAGCGCCCCCGGCAAGCGGGCGCTGCGGTCACCGTTAATGTGCACCTCGGGAATGTCATTGATGGCAGCCCAAAACCGCTCTCTCAGTGCCAATAGACGCTCTCCTTCCGAGACCATCTCCTCTCGCGCAATTCGGGCAGCTTCGCCAAAACCCACCAACTGATGCGTTGCAAGCGTGCCAGAGCGCATTCCCCGCTCATGACCACCACCGTGCATTTGCGCCTCGATCCTGACGCGGGGTTTGCGTCGCACATATAACGCACCTATTCCCTTGGGACCGTACATTTTATGGGCTGACATCGACAGCAGATCGATTTTCATCTGCTCCATGTCCAGAAGCACCTTTCCCGCTCCCTGAGCGGCATCCACATGCAGCAGCACACCTGCAGCACGGCACACTTCGCCAATGCCCGCCACATCGTTGACGACACCAATCTCATTGTTAGCATGCATCACGCTGACCAAAATCGTGTCTTCGCGCAAGACCCCTTGGATCATTGCAGGCGTGGTCAACCCGTGTTCGTCGGGGTCAAGATAGGTTATGTCGTAACCTTCCCGTTCCAGCTGCCGGCACGTATCGAGAACCGCCTTGTGCTCAATCTTGGAGGTAACGATATGCTTACCTTTCTTGTGATAGAAGTGCGCCACTCCCTTAATGCCAAGGTTGTTAGACTCGGTTGCCCCTGACGTCCAGACGATTTCCCTTGGATCCGCATTAATCAGCTCAGCAACCTGACTACGCGCGTTCTCGACCGCCTCTTCGGCTTTCCACCCAAACACATGCGATCGAGAAGCAGGATTGCCAAAAACACCCTCCGTAGAGAGGCACGCCATCATGGCCGTCGCCACCCTCGGGTCGACAGGTGTCGTCGACAGATAGTCGAGGTAAATCGGAGTTTGTACTGTGACCGGTGCATTCATATTCGTTTTTTCTCTCTGTGCGTTGACGTTTGCAAGCAGATCTATCTAACCGAGAGCGTCTGCAGCATCCCGTCCGCACTCATTCTGCGATGACGTGGATCTCGTTTCTCCATGAGATCTCCCAGACTGATACGACTGAGAAACTCATGAATCTGTCCTGACAAATCCTCCCAGAGGTGATGAGTCAGGCAGGTTTCACCTTGATGACAATTTCCCTTTCCCTGACAACTCGTGACATCCACTGATTCGTCTACGGCGTCGATGATCTGTGCAACAAAAATATCCGTTCGGCTCCTTGCCAGCCGGTAACCGCCTCCCGGGCCGCGCGCACTGATCACCAGCTTTCCTCGTCGTAACTTGGCGAATAGCTGTTCCAGATACGACAAGGAAATCTCCTGCCGACTGGAAATGTCTGCCAGCGCCACTGGCCGGCTACCGCCATTGATAGCCAAATCCAGCATTGCCGTAACGGCATAGCGACCGCGAGTAGTCAGTTTCATAACCATCAGTGTGCTATTTCCGACTATTTTAGTCAAGAATTAGCCAATCTGTTACTACTACTCCGAACGGCGCGACGCTTTCTGGGTCTCGGTCAGTATTCCACGGAGAATATTGAGCTCCATTTCATCAAGGCGCACCCGGTTAAACAGCCGATTGAGTCTCGGCATCAATTGACGTGGCGCCTCGGGGTTGAGAAATCCGATCTCGACCAGCGTCTCCTCCAAATGCGCGTAGAAACGCGCCATGTCGGCACTGGTGGAAAAAGGCGTATCCCAATCCACATCCTCTGCAAGACCAGTTTTGTCGCTCAGCGCCAGCATGCGCAGCTCATAAGCAACGATCTGCACCGCCATCGCGAGATTGAGGCTGGAATAGCCCTCGTGGGTGGGGATATGGCAGTGCAAGTTACAACGCTGCAGCTCCTCGTTTAGCAGACCGCGGTCCTCTCTCCCAAAGAGAATGGCGACTCGCTCCTGGACAGATCGTGCAGCGACTCGCTCGGCACATCCGCGGGCGTCTTGCAGCGGCCAGGGAATACGACGATCTCGCGCACTGGTGCCGACAACAAATTGACACTCAGCAATCGCTTCGTCGAGCGTCGAAACCACCCTCGCCGTCTCCAACACATCTGCGGCAGAGGCAGCCCGCCAGTTTGCTTCTGGAGCGGGATATTCCAGCGGCGCGACCAGCGTCAGCCGGGTCAACCCCATATTTTTCATGGCGCGCGCGACACCGCCAATATTGCCGCTATGGGTGGTGTGAACCAGGACGATCTCTATATTTTCGGGATTCATACTGACCTTGCTCTTACCGGTCGGGTTTGTAAGGAGTGGCGTCGCGGACAGACCGCCACGCGGTCGGGAGTCTACCAGAGACGTATCAGCTTGCCCCCACCCCTGCTATGATGCGCCGCCCGTAGAATGAGGTATCTAATGGAACCGACCGCATCGATAGCATTGCGCGCCGCTCGCAAGGCCGGTGACTTTATTGTGCGTGCATCGGACGACATGGAACGTATTGGTTACCGTGCCAAAGCGGCTGCCGACTACGTTACCGAGGTTGATCTGGCAGCCGAGAAAGAGATTCTTTATCAGCTCAATAAAACCTACCCTGACCACGCTTTTCACTGCGAAGAAAGCGGCTTTTCTGGCAATAAAGAGTCTGAGTATGTCTGGGTCGTTGATCCACTGGATGGGACCAGCAACTTTTTACGCGGCATTCCTCACTTTGCCGTGAGCATCGCCTGCTTGCACCGAGGTAGGATAGAACATGCTGTAGTCTATGACCCGATCCGTCGAGAAGAATTTATTGCCTCACGAGGTCGCGGTGCGCAGTTAAACGGACATCGCATTCGTGTCGGGGATCGAAAGGATCCAGCAGAGGCGCTTTTTGGCACTGGCATCCCTTTTTTGGGACATTGTGATGAACACCTCGACTGGTACAGCGCTTCACTTACCGCGGTGACCAGCCGCTCAATGGGCGTAAGAAGAGCCGGCGCCGCCTCGCTCGATCTTGCCTACGTAGCTGCAGGACGTCTCGATGGATTCTGGGAAATGGGTCTGAGTGCCTGGGATATTGCAGCAGGCGCACTGTTGGTAAGAGAGGCCGGAGGGCTGATTACTGATTTAGCGGGTGGTGAGGCCTGGTACGAGACCGGCAATATCGTCTGCGGCAATAGAAAGCTGTTGCGGCAAATGCTGTCCTGGGTCAGATGGACAGGCCCCTGAGCTCATTTTTCGCTCGCCAGTGATAAAAAATCAGGGCAGCAATCCGGCCTGATCGGCACCCTCTTTTTCCGGCACCATCACATCATCCTTGCTCACCTTGAGTTGTAGCAGTGTGGTCGCTGCCACATAGATCGAAGAATAGGTTCCCACCGCGACCCCCAGCAACAGCGCAACCGCAAAACCGAAGATCATCTCACCACCAAATACTGCCAGAGCAACCAATACCAACAAAGTCGTTAGAGATGTAACCAGCGTTCTCCCCAACGTCTCTGTGAGAGAGATATCGATCACCTCAGAGGGAGAGGCCCGACGGACCTTCCGAAGATTTTCGCGGATACGGTCTGACACGACGATAGTGTCATTAAGCGAATAACCCACTACTGCCAGTAGCGCAGCCAGCACGGTCAGATCGAACTCCAAACCGGTGAGCGAAAAGAAACCCAGAGTGAAAATGACATCGTGCGCCAGAGCGATTACTGCTCCTAGTGCGAACTTGATCTGGAACCGAAAAGCCACATACAGCATTACCAGCCCCAGCGCCGTGAGCATGGCAATGCCGCCGTCATCGCGGAGCTCATCCCCCACCTGCGGCCCAACGAACTCAATACGCCGTAACTCAATGTCGCGATCGGTGGCGGCGCGCAGCTTATCTACCATGATTGCACCTTGCTGATCCGAGTAGCCATCCGGTAGCCGCACCAGTACGTCTCGGTCAGTGCCGAAACTAACGACGATCGCGCCGTTGTAACCTTCTCGGTCGAGAGTAGCGCGAATGGCGCTCAGATCTGCAGAATCGCTGTACGCGACCTCGACCAATGTGCCACCGGTAAAATCAAGCCCCCAATTCAGCTGGTTTATAGCGAGAGAGATAATCGCCGTTAATAGGGCAGCGGCAGAGAATCCCACCGCAAGCCATCGCCATCGCATAAAGGGTATGACTTTCATTTTGCTGTCTCCGCTGATGTGGTCACAGGGCGACCCAGTCCCCCTATCGACAGTGCGCGGACACGCCTCCCACCATAGAAGCCGTTTACCAAGGCACGCGTACCCATAATGGATGAAAACATGGAGGTGACGATCCCGACCGACAGCGTGACCGCGAAACCCTTAATGGGGCCAGTGCCTATGGCGTAAAGAATAATCGCCACGATGAGTGTCGTGATGTTGGCATCCAGAATAGTCACCAGTGCTCTGTCAAAACCATTATTGATC
>Ga0209374_1001396_pt1 | contig 23484 bp, 16 predicted proteins | sample SaaInlLV_DNA_10m_FD_184683 | JGI IMG/M metagenome (GOLD analysis project Ga0209374, IMG submission 184683) | Marine microbial communities from expanding oxygen minimum zones in the Saanich Inlet - SI075_LV_DNA_10m (SPAdes) (version 2) | ecosystem: Environmental > Aquatic > Marine > Unclassified ... | reverse complement strand
CCACTGATCTCTATCGCCGTGTCCTTTAAAAAACCCTCTATAGAGCCGCCAAATAATGACCCTAAACTGGCCCCTAAAAGTACCTTGCCACTCAGATGATGGGGTTTCTCAGGATTCTCACGCACCAGAGCCACAGGCTCTGGAAGTCCCATGGCCGAAAAGAGTTTTTTCCCCAGTGCCGAATTGGCAAGTTCCAAATAGGTATCAGACATTGTTGTTTCCCTAAATTAATCACATGTGTGCGTATTCTACTATCAGCCTAGGCAATGGAATTGACCGCAGTGACAGTATTTTCAATTAGTAGAGTCATTGGCTTATGGCGTGCAATACCCTATTCTGGCGCATAGATCTTCTTAAAACGTTCAACCACTCTATTACTGGAAAGCACTCACTATGACCAATATTCGTAAAGTAGCCATTGTCGGCGGAAGTCGAATTCCCTTTGTTCGCAGCAATACAGCCTACAGCGACGCCAGCAATATGGATATGCTCACAGCGGCCCTAAAAGGTCTTGTACTGCGTTTTGATTTAGAGGGTGAGCGTCTTGGCGAAGTCGCCGCCGGCGCCGTTATGAAACATTCTAGGGATTTTAATTTGGCCCGCGAAGCAACCTTAGATTCCGGTCTGTCGCTGCAAACACCAGCCTATGATGTGCAGCAGGCCTGCGGCACCGGCCTTGAAGCCGCTATCTTGGTTGGCAACAAGATTGCCCTGGGGCAGATTGACTCTGGTATTGCCGGTGGTACAGATACCGCCAGTGATGCCCCCATCGCGCTCAATGAAAAGTACCGCAAAATGATGCTGCGTCTAAACCGCGCCAAAACATTAGGTCAGCGTCTAAAGGCTCTGGCAAGTGTAAGACCCAGTTTTATAGTGCCCGCCATACCAGCCAATGCTGAACCACGCACTGGGCTGTCTATGGGCCAGCACTGTGAACTTATGGTCAAGGAATGGGGAGTGAGTCGTGAAGATCAGGATCAGCTGACATTCAACAGCCACCAAAACCTTATCGCGGCCTATGAGAGCGGTTTTTTTGATGACCTTATTCGCCCCTTTAACGGTGTGAGCCGCGACGGCATTATGCGAGACACTCCCCTAGAGAAGCTGGCAAAACTCAAGCCCGCCTATGATCGGGAAAATGGCACCTTGACTGCTGCAAACTCCACCACCCTTACTGATGGCGCCGCCGCTGTGCTGCTGGCCAGCGAAGACTGGGCTACCGCGCGCAATCTGCCGATACAGGCCTATCTCACCCATAGCGAAGTGGCTGCGGTAGATTTCTACACTGAAGGACAACAGAGCGAAGGCCTGCTTATGGCACCGGCTTACGCCGTACCAAGAATGCTCGCTCGCGCTGGCTTAACTTTGCAGGACTTCGATTTCTACGAGATTCACGAAGCCTTTGCTGCTCAGGCTCTGTGCACAATGAAGGCTTGGGAAGATGAAGACTTCTGTAAGAACAAGCTAGGCCTTGATGGCGCGCTGGGCAGCATCGATCGCAGCAAGCTCAATGTAAACGGTTCCAGCGTAGCCACAGGTCACCCCTTTGCAGCCACAGGACCTCGAATAATCGCCACATTGGCAAAATTACTCGAACAAAAAGGCAGTGGTCGCGGATTAATCTCAATCTGTGCTGCTGGTGGTCAGGGGGTTACGGCTATTATTGAGCGCTAAAATAGGCTCTGGTGCGTCAACATCAAAGAGGCTTCTTTTAGAGAAGCCCCCAACTAAAAAGCGTCTATTAAAAAGACCTCGCACTCTTTAATGCGAGGTCTTTTTTTGTCTTAGATTCGACTCAAAGCGCACTTTTTAAAGGCGCAAAAAAAACGGGCAGATCCATAGAATCTACCCGTTTTAACTTTTGCCCTACAATGCATTATTCTTATTATTTTTGGTAATGCCCCTCTGAGTACTTGGTTTTCTCGGTAACCTCTTAGTGGGCTATCTCAAGACAGAACCAATCCTGCATGCGTTTAAGATAACGCCTCGACAGGGCTTAAACTTTGGCAAAGATGCCACCCATAGGTTAATTGGTGCCAAGCTTAACGCTTTGGTAACACGTTATTCTAGGCTGATCAAAAGATGGCCTTTTTAACGTAAACTACCGCCAACCCTAGGTCTGTACAGCACTGTTGTTCACTATTAAGTCAGCAAATGTCTCCAGCAGCTCCCGAGGCAAGGTATGCCCCATACCCTCAAATCGAACAAGTTCGGCATGGGCAATATGCTTAGCCGTATCTATGCCGCCACTTACTGGCACCAGCACGTCCTGATTGCCGTGAATAATCAATGTAGGTACTTTGATGGCATTGAGTAACGCCACCCGACTAGGAGACGTTCGAATGGCACTGATCTGGCGCATATATCCCGCGGGATTACTTGAGCGCTTGTGCTCAGCAATCACCTGCGCCCTGATTTCACTATCTGTCATGGGATAGGCCGGACCGCAAAGCATCTGCCAAATATCGACGGCTATATCCAAGGGCGTTTTGTCCTTTGATACGGGCTGAACCATTTTTAGACTGACCTTGAGCGAGGCCTCCCCTTTTCCCCGTTCGCCGCTGGTGGACATAATCGAGGTCAACGACAACACCCGATCAGGATAGCGACCTGCCACTATCTGACTGATCATGCCGCCCATAGACATACCCACTAAATGGGCCGCGGAAAGCTCCAGCGCATCTAATAGCCCCACCGTATCAGCCGCCATATCGTCTAAGTTATAGGGCGCAGACACCGGAATGCCAAAATAGGATCTGAGCAACAGGCGAAAATAACTCGGTGCTCTGACGCCATCAAATTTATCACTTAGACCAATATCACGATTATCAAAACGAATAACCCGAAAGCCCCGGTCTACCAATAGCTGGCACAGCTCCAGTGGCCAGCGCACTAGCTGGTTATATAAGCCTGCAACCAAAACAATCGCTGGATCCTCGGGTTTACCAAATGATTCGTAAGCTATTTTTAGCCCATTGCACTGCGCATATTGCGTATTGCCTGCTTCAATCATACTGAACTGACCTCTGTCGAGATGGCTGACTAATCACGCAACTCACGGCGCAGAATTTTACCCACTGGAGATTTTGGTAACTCATCCATAAAGGCAACATGCTTGGGCACTTTATAGGCGGTCAACTGCTCGCGACAGAAGTCTTTTACCTGCTGTTCACTGAGATCGGGATTGGTGGAGACAACAAACAGCTTTACCGCTTCACCGGTTCGTTCGTCGGCAACGCCAACAACTGCGCATTCAATAATATCCCCATGGCCATAGGCTACATCTTCGATTTCATTGGGATAGACATTAAAGCCAGAGACAATAACCATATCTTTTAAACGGTCGACAATGGTCAGCATACCGTCCTCAGCCATCACCCCTACATCTCCGGTACGGAACCAGCCATCCGCGTCTAGCGCCTCGGCCGTGGCATCAGGGCGATTCCAATAGCCCTGCATTACATGAGCACCGCGACAGCAGACCTCACCGCGTTCGCCAGTGGCAACTGCATTGCCCTCAACATCAATCAGTTTTACTTCCTGAAACAGCATCGGCAGACCCACAGTGCCAAGGCGACTTTTATCTGGGCCATTACAGGTTAGTACCGCGGTGGTTTCAGAGAGACCGTAGCCTTCAAAAACGGGTGCACCGGTGCGAGCTTCCCACTCATCACCCACCTCTTTAACCAGCGCTGCACCACCGACAACAATCCCTTTAAGCCTCGAAAAATCGATCTCATCAAACTGCGGGTGGCGCATCAAGCCCTGCAGTAAGGTGGTGATGCCCGCCATGGTAGTGAGTGGGTGTTGCTTCATGGTCGCAACCATACTGTCGATATCTCGGGCATTGGGAATCAGCACTGAGTGACTGCCACCGAGAAAGCCACTGACAGCGTTCATCGTAAAACCAAAAACATGGTAGAGCGGCATTGGCGCAATCAGTAGATCCGGCACTTCTTCATCACTGAAATCGACGCTTACCTTGGACATACGCACGCCACCAAAGATATTGCCATGGGTTAAAATAGCGCCTTTAGAGGCGCCAGTGGTGCCGCCGGTATATTGCAGAACGGCGACATCAGACATGGAGGAGGATCTCTCCGGTAACTGCTTGTCCGCACCCAGAGCCAGGGCATCAGTAAAGCTAACCAGATTGCTAAGACTGCTGGCCGGCAATGGCTGGGGTTGTAACAAATCAATTGCACTGGTGGCAATCACCGTCTCAACACCGGTTTGCGGTATTACCTGTTCGGTAACCGGCAGTAAGTCGCTGAGTACTACCAAGGCCTTGGCACCGGAGTCATTAAATTGATGCAGTTGCTCTCGGGCTGTGTACATGGGGTTGGTATTTACTACGACCAAGCCAGCGCGCAATATGCCCCAAATAGCGATGGGAAACTGGCTGATATTAGGCAGCTGCACCGCCACACGATCACCGGCAACCAGGCCACAATGCTCGAGCAGATAACAGCCAAATTGACGGCTTAACTGCTCAATTTCGCTAAAGCAGAGAGTTTGACCCAGACAGGTAAATGCGGGACGCTCAGAAAACTTCTCACTGGCCCGATTAAACCCATCAACCAAACTGGCAAAGCCATCTTCAGCATTGAGTTCGATAAGTTTTTGCTGGGAAAAAGACAGCTCGGAAAAAGATGGCTCAGAGATGCTAGTTACATTATTCATAGTGCTTCACTTTTATTTTTATAATTAATAATTTTAGTTATTTTTTTTGTACTGGATTAGATACTCAATTACCAGTACACCCCTTTTCAACTCGCCCATTCCAGCCGATACACCTCAGCCGATACATCCAAACCCACTCATCCCATCCAGCCCGACACTATTACGCCGTGCTGTGGCGCTGCTACAGTGGTGCTTGATTTAAACGCACCACACCAATCGACTGTTCACTCGCCGCCACATAGAGCAGATAGATCTGACCGTCGGTATCGACAAATATATCCGGGTCACGGAGATCATTGGTCGCCTCAAAAGTCTCGCCGCGCAGGGATGGCTGCACAGGCAACTCACTGCCCTCCCAAGGCTGTTGCGCGCGCAGCAGTTCAGAGGGATAGGTTGGCACCCAATCGTTCCAGTCGGTGGACGCCAAGCTGACGGTTGAGACCAAGAGTCGTTCAGGCGCATCGCCAACCCGCGACCAGACCACTGTCAGTCGATCGCCTTGCACTAGCACTGCGCTATGACGCGCATCAGTACCCAGTAACGATTTGCGCCGCGGCTCATAGTCACCGAGTAATTTATCACTGCGATAAAGGATCCCCGGAGCGGCTAAAAAATAATATTGGTCCCTATAGGCAAAACTGCGCAAATAGACCGCGCCGAGTTTTTGCTCACTGACAGTAAAATCGACACCATTAGTGGACACCGCGACACCGCTTACCTGAGAAAGGCTGTCACGCTGACCATGGAAGAACATCACAATCTGCTGATTGGCGTTATCGATTACGACTTCTGGACTGGCTATATGAGGTTTGAGGCTTTGACTGGCGACTATACCGCGCTGTTTGCGCAACTCTTGATCGGTCACCACGGCTTGATAGAGCGCCAAAATAGAGTCTCTAAACAAGTACACTGACACCGAATTCCACAGCTCGGCAAGCCCTTCACCTAAACTCAGGCTCGGAATACTGTCGCTGGGAAAACCAGACTGATTTAACCCCAGCGCACCGGGTTCATAGATCGACCAGGGGCCCTCGACTTTATCCGCATAGGCCAGACGAATAAAATCCCCTTTATGGTGAGAGAAATACAGATAGTAATTACCCAGAGGATTCTCAACCCAATCAGGAACGCGAATCAATGAGGGGCCATTGATATTGATATAGCCCTCTTGTTTCGCCAACGCTGTCAGCCCTGCGCTCATCGCAGTATCAATAATCGGTCCATCGTTTAGCCTCTGCACAGGCAGATTCGCTGCCTCTGCGGGCAAATAGTCATAGCTCGGCCAGAGCCAAGCCAAGCTCACCGCCACCAGCAGCGAAAATGCCAAAGAAAGATAAATCAGTCCCTGAAAAACGCGCCGAAAAATTGTTGTTACAGCTTTTAACATGCAGCGATTAGCCTTCCAGTACTACTGTTTTGTTCAACAGTATTTAGATGTAAAAAATTAGGGTAAAACAATATTAAACGCATCGTTGGGCTCACCCAATAATGAGAAGAACTTTACTAGTTTGAGCACACTGCCATCAACTGACAATTGGTCGGAACCGATCAAATCGGTCAGACCCGCTTCGCCCACCAGAATATCAACAAATAGCGCTTTGCTTACAGTGAGGGTCGCATCGGCCGTTGTACTCTTCGCTGTAGTCTGCGTTGTAGTCTGCGTTAGATTGCGATAATGCATTACCGAGTTTCTTATACTGAGCACAAAATTGCTGTCAACATCGCCCTGAGGATTGGTAAAGGCGATATTAATCGACAGCACTTCGCCTTCGGCCTTTTCTCCATCCAAGCGCACCGACAGCGCTTTCATAAATTGCTCCAGCGGCACCTGTTGCAAAAACCCTTTTGATGCAGCGGCGTCATAACGGACTATATTAGATCCACCCTGAAGCTCATAGGCACCAGAGAGGTAGATATCACGCCAGGGACCAGCCTCGGCCTGGTAGGCCATCTGGCGATAGGCTTCCGCTAACATGGCGCGGGCATCCGTATTGGCTGGCTCGGCAAATACCAGATGATTAAGCACCTCTGCCACCCAGCGATAATCCCCTTTAGCCTGATACACCGCGGCTTTTTCTAACAGCGCCTCGGCGCCACCCATAAACTCCACATAGCGCAGTGCAGACTCTACGGGGGGCAATGGATTAAGCGTCGCTGGATTGCCGTTATACCAACCAAAATAATACTGATAAACCGCTTTGCTGTTGTGACTTAGGGTGCCGTAATAGCCGCGCAGATGAAAATTGCCGGCAAGGCTTTTAGGCAGAACTAGGCGCTCGGCGATCTCTTTTGGGGTCAGTCCTATATTGGCCAAGCGCACCGTTTGGTCATGGGTAAACTTATACATATCCTGCTGCTGGTGCAGCTGAGTGACAATTTCATCATGCCCCCAAGTTGGCCAGTGGTGACTGTTAAACAGCACGTCGGCCTCCGCTTTCCCGTCAATAAAGTCGGCGATATAACCAATGTGATCACTCCAGACTAGGGCGTCGCGAACCTTGGCACCGCGCAGGGTCAGCACATTGTGCATAACATGAGAGATGATTTCGGCACCACAAAAAGCGTTCCATTGGGGCAGGTAAAAGGTCAATTCCGACGGTGCTTCACTGCCGGGCATATTAAAAAACTCAATCTCGATACCATCCACAGTTAGCTTCTGCTGAGGCTGATCAATAGTCACTGTCGGCTGCACAATTGAGCTGCTACCAAAGATAACCTGCTTCCCTAGACCTGTATCCACATGACCTGTGGCGGAGTTACTGAGGGGATCCCCATACATGTAACTGCCACGGCGCAGCATCGCCGGCCCGGCGATAATATTTTCGCTTACCGCTTCATGAACAAAACCCACTGGCGCTATAACCGGAATATTGCTGTCAGCGATCTGCTGTGCATCGAGCAGTGCCAAAATCCCACCGAAGTGATCAACATGACTATGGGTAAAAATCACGCCGGTGATATTGATTGGGCCAAGATGCTGCTCGGCAAAGTCCATGGCAACGCGGCTGGTTTCCAATGTGGTCAGGGGATCCACAACAATCCAACCGTTGTCACTTTTGATCAGGGTCATATTGGCGAGATCAAAACCACGCAGTTGATAAAGGCCCTTTTCAACTTCAAAGAGTCCGCGAATGCTGTTGAGTTTTGCTTGGCGCCAGAGGCTTGGATTAACGGTGTCTGGGGCATCACCTTTTACAAAATCATAGGATGCAGCATTCCAGATTTCGGTGCCGCGGAGGTTTTTTAATCGGTTGATTGGGGCTTTTGCTATTAGGCCTCGCTTTGCATTGTCAAAATCGACCTGATTCTCTATATCAAGGGTTTCTGCGAGCTCGAGATTGCTATCTAGAGTGAACTGACTGGCTGCGGCGTCGATAAATTGGACTTCGGCTGTTTGATCACAGGCGACCAGTGTGAGCAAAAAAGTAACACTGAACAATGGCACTGAGAGCCAATAAAAAGCAGTCTTGAACATCATGCTTGCACCCCTAGATTTAGTATTTTTTTACACTGCAAAGACGCACTTTAAGATTAGCGGCGATAAAAAACAAAACAGCCCCTTAAACAATCATCTAAGAGGCTGTTTGAACTCACATTTTAAGGACGATTTAAGCTAAGGCTTAAAGTACCTCAAACAGACCAGCAGCACCCATACCACCACCAACACACATAGTGATAACAACGTACTTCTCGCCGCGACGCTTACCTTCCATCAACGCATGCATAACCATACGCGCACCACTCATACCAAATGGGTGGCCGATAGAGATAGAACCGCCGTTAACATTCAAACGCTCCATAGGAATGCCCAGCTTATCGCGACAGTAAATAACCTGAACCGCAAAGGCTTCGTTCAATTCCCACAAACCAATATCATCAACCGTCAAACCGTGACGCTTAAGCAACTTGGGAATAGCAAAAACAGGACCAATACCCATTTCATCCGGCTCACAACCCGCAACCGCGATACCGCGATAAACACCCAGAGGCTCAATATTACGCTGAGACGCCAAAGTCCCATCCATCATCACAACCGCAGCAGCGCCGTCAGACAGCTGAGAGGCATTACCACCAGTAATAGTGCCGCCGTTACGCACAGCCTTCAGACCCGACAGACCTTCAAGGTTAGTGCCGGGACGGTTGCCCTCATCTTTAGACAGAGTCACAACTTCTTCAGTCACTTCACCGGTCTCACGGTTAGTGACTAACTTAGTGGCAGTAACCGGAACAATCTCATCAGCGAAGAAGCCGGCTTCCTGAGCAGCCGCAGTACGCGCCTGAGAAATAACCGAATACTCATCCTGAGCTTCACGAGAGATACTGTAACGATTAGCAACAGTCTCAGCAGTATCCAACATAGGCATATGAATCAGTGGCGCATGCTTCATGGCCAGTGGATCAGCTACTCGATGGGCATTAAACTTTTCATTTTGAATCAAGCTGATGCTCTCACAACCACCGGCAACGATAACGGATGAACCATCAACCGTAATATTGCTAGCGCCAATAGAGATCGCCATCAAACCAGAAGAACACTGACGGTCAACAGTCATACCCGACACAGACACTGGCAAGCCAGATGCCATAGCCGCTTGACGACCCAAGTTCATAGTCTGAGTACCCTGCTGCATAGCAGCACCCATGATGCAATCATCGATCTCTGAAGGATCAATACCGGCACGGGCAACCGCGGCAGTAATTGCATGAGAACTCATAGACGGTGATTCAAGGTTATTGAAGGCGCCACGGAAAGCTCGGCCAATTGGCGTGCGAGCGGCTGAAACGATTACTGCTTCTTTCATAACAAATTCCTTTATATTTATTTTATGTTTAAATTTTTTAATTTTTTTTAATTCAAAAATCTAGTAGCTGATAAAAACCCTAAGCCTTTAGAGCAGCCATCGCCTTCATCAAAAACTTCTCAGTCTGTTTGCTACCGGATTCCAGCGGCTGATGATTTGAGACATCACTGAGCTCATCCCACTGAGCAACAATCGCTTCAGGGTTCTGCTCCGCTTGAGGCAAGAAAATACCATCGGTTTCATACATACCCGATTTCGCATAACCACCAGCACCGGCACAGAGGATAGTTCTTGTCGGAGCGGTCTCATCACAGAGAACCAGCGCCGCGGCGGTAACCGATTCGGCAGTCAACAGGCCTAACATTTCTGGAGGCATCAGATCTTCAGTCATGCGCGTGCCTGCAGTGGGTGCCAGAGCATTAACGTGGATATTGTTCTTGCCGCCCTCCAGAACCAAAGTATTCATAAAGCCTAATACCGCCATTTTGGCCGCACCATAGTTGCTCTGGCCAAAGTTGCCGTACATACCGCTAGAAGAGGTAGTCATCACAATACGACCATAGTTCTGCTCGCGCATAATGTCCCATACCGCTTTAGTACAGTTCACCGACCCCATCAGATGGACATCCATCACCAGTTTAAAATCAGCCAAATCCATCTTACTGAAGGACTTATCACGAAGAATGCCGGCGTTGTTGATCAAAATATCAACTCTGCCCCACTTCGCCATCGCCTGGGCAACCATATCTTCAACTTCATCAAACTTAGACACGTTAGCCCCGTGAGCAAACGCTTCACCCCCAGCGGCTTCAATAATGCCAACCACTTCCATGGCCGCATCAGAGGAGGCACCAGTGCCGTCTCGAGCGCCACCCAAATCGTTGACCACCACTTTGGCGCCACGCTCGGCCAGTGCCAATGCATGAGAACGCCCCAAGCCGTTTCCTGCACCAGTAACAATTGCTACTTTGCCTTCAAAACTAATACTCATTCGATACCTCGTTAATCTGAATCTATTTTTACAAACAGTCTCGACAATCTATGTAGAAAGACTATTTAGAAAAGCTATTTACAAAAGCTATTTAAAAAAGCTAGTTAGAAAAGCTAGTTAGAAAAGCTACTTAGCCATCTGCACAGACAACCACTCAGCAACCAGAGCCGGCTTATCGCCACCCTCAATCTCAACAGTGGTCTCAACTTTAAAATCGTACTGCCCAGGACGCTTCTCAGTGATTTCAAGAACCGTTGCATGACAGCGAATGCGACTGCCAACACGAACTGGCGCAACAAAACGTACCTTGTCAAAGCCCTTGTTAACACCCATATAGATGCCTTCAATCAGCAGGTTATAGCTCTCAGAGAAATAGGACAGCATGGACAGAGTCAGAAAGCCGTGGGCAATAGTGCCGCCAAAAGGGGTGGCCGCAGCAGCAACTGGGTCGATATGGATAAACTGACGGTCCAAGGTGCATTCAGCAAATTCATTAACCTGCTCCTGCTTAACTTCAAACCACTCAGTAGGCTCGCAAACATGACCGACATAATCGGCAATCTCGGACTTCTTAATAATTTTAGGCATAGTTTTCCCCTACTTTATGAATGTATTTATTCTTTTTCGAATTATGTAAAACCAGAGCAGCAGTCTGCCCACCACAGCTGGGCTTGACCATGACATTGTATGTCCGGTTGGGCACTGAGCATATCACCCAAGCTGATTGTTAGAATGCCTAAAGGCGGTTGTGCTCCTACCCTAGGGTGACTAACATGGAGCGTCGAGAATAATAAGAGTCACCCCCTTGTCTGAACCGGATTCCAACTTAGCTTTTGCGCGCTTCCTGAAGTTTTGGCGCGGCGTGCACAATGTCAGTCAGGAACAGCTCTCAGACCGTATCGACAGCTCACCACGCCATATCAGCCGCTTGGAAAATGGCAGCAGCCGCCCAAGCCAAAGTATGGTGACAGATATCGCCAGCGCTCTGCAGCTAGGCCAGCGTGACAGCAACCATCTTTTAATTGCCGCCGGGTTCCTGCCTAGCACGGGTGAACTAGACTTTCAGGCACCAGAACTGAAATGGCTGCGCAAGACAATGACCCTATCACTCAAGGCTCTGGATCCCTACCCCGCCATTATCATCAATGAATCCAGTGATATCCTGATGGTCAATCGCGGTTGGGTAGGATTGTTTAGTCAGACAATAGGCAAAGCCGCTCTGGACCTTGTCACGAATAACACGGAATTTCTATTCAGTCGTCAGGGTGCCGGCTCACTGATCAGTGGCTGGGAAGATACGCTCTCGGTGATTCTTATGTCACTGGAGCAAAAAACATTATTTGGCGACAACCAGCGGGACCATGAAATGCGTGACCGATTAGCCATGCACGAGAATGTTCCAGCAGATTGGCGGCAGCGGGCAGCCAAGCTTGAACCCCTCTCCAGCTTTCGTATGCAGATCAATCTAAATGGTGAGTTAAAACGCTTTATTAGTTTGCACAGTACCGTCAGCACCATGGGCCCTGCAGCAGTCTTATCCGGCCCTAGCCTGCATATGAATACACTCTACCCAGAGGATGACAGTTTAGACCTATCCCAGCTCTGCGAGGGCGATCTGAGCCACCCTCTTCTGCATTACTAGACAGCACTTTTTAGACAGCACTTCCTAGACAGCACTTTCTAGACGGCACTACTTAGACAGCACCTCTCAACAGCAGTAATAAACTGTCGAGCCTCTTGAGAGCCTAAGCTAAGAGCCTTAGATAAGAGCCTTAGATAAGAGTCTAAGCCCCACGCATCAACTTATTAATCTGTGGCGAAATCAAAAGCATCAACACGGCTATACCGATGGCGATATAGCCCACCTGAGAATAGACCTCAATATAGCCCGCCTTAGCCGCAGCAATATTGGTCATCTGACCGCCGATGGTTTCAGCACCCGTTGCCCGGGCAATAATGCTGGCGAGAAAGTTAGAGAGTCCGTAGTAAAGCATCCAGGCACCCATGGTCATACCCACAATACGGGCAGGCGCCAGCTTGGTAATCGCAGACAGACCCACAGGGGAAACCATTAACTCCCCCATGGTATGTAACCAATAGATCGCAAAGATAAACAGCACCGGCGTATAACCCATATCACCAGAACTTTTCATACCGGCTACAAGTACCAAGAAGCCCAGCCCCGCCATAGCCACACCTATAGCAAACTTAACTGGCGTCGAGGGATTTGCATTGCGTCGCGCCAACCACACCCAGAGCCAAGCGATAAGCGGCGCAAACAAGAAGATAAAGCCTGCATTTAAAGACTGGAATACTGGACCCGGCACAGACCAGCCGAGAATATCTCGGTCTACCAAACGAGCAGTAAACAAATTCAGCGACGAGCCCGCCTGTTCGAACAGCGCCCAGAAGGGAATCTGCGCGAGGATAAAATAGATTGCGGCAAACATTCTTGAGCGTTCATCACCCTGAAGACGTCTCCAGCTATAGGTCACCAACCCCACCAGCATAATCAAACCAATAGGCCCCAGTATGCCGCCCACTAGCTCTTCGTTTTTAACCAGCAGCATAGATATAGCGACTATAGCCAAACCCGCCAGATAGCAGAGCCACTCCACATTGATCGAGAGAAAGACTTTTTGTTTAAGCTTCTCCATAGACGGTGGCTCGGCCTTGCCCTCAAGCCAGCTCTGACAGGAGAGAAAAATCACCAAACCAAAAAGCATTCCAAACCCAGCCAAACCAAAGCCGTACTTCCAACCGTGGACTATGCCCAGGTAACCGCAGAATATAGAGGCCATAAAGGCACCCAGATTGATACCCATATAGAAGATAGTAAAGCCCGAGTCACGGCGAGCATCACCAAAGCCATAGAGAGAACCCACAATGGTTGAGATATTGGCTTTTAAGAATCCCACCCCAGCAATAATCAACGCCAGTGACAGATACAGAATATCCAGATAGCCCTCTTGAGTGACTACCGACAGAGTTAGCTGATCACGGGGAATACTGGCAGGTAGTCCAAGCCCTTCGGGCTCTGCTATATCCATACTGCTATCAGTAAAACTGATATAAGAACTGGTTTCAGAACTGGCCTCAGAGCCAGTCTGATCCAACACAATCATCTGACGAGCATCACCACCCCGAGCATCCAAGATAATCTGATATTCAGTGCCAGCGTATTGCAGCAGCTGCTTTGAACCATCCCCCTCAAAGCTCATTCCAAAGTGACCCAGCGTCAGCAGAATGGCACCAAAGGTCACCGCCTTGCGCGCCCCCAAATAACGGTCAGCTAGCACCCCGCCAACGATGGTCATCACAAACACCAGAGCGGTATAGGCCCCATAGAGCAGACTCGAACGTTCGTCGGAAAATAGAAAGTGCTGTGTCAGATAGACAATCAGCAGACCACGCATACCGTAATAGGAGAAGCGCTCCCACATCTCGGTAAAAAACAACACCACCAAGCCCCGTGGATGGCCAAAAATGGTGCCCTGCTCTGCTGAGTGAGTCATAGAGTTTTCCCTTATAGGTCCGCTTTGCATCGGTTTATTATTGATCAGCATCATAGCCAAGCAGAGCACAAAGCTAAAGGTCTTAGAATTGGCGCCGCATCGGCTATAGTTGGCACCAATTGCTAAGCCTCCCAATAAGCTCAAAGATAGGCTGGGATTTAAGATTGAAATTCAGCCGCCATCAACATAATAAGAGCAACTGACAATGTCTCAAGATAACGCCTCCCAAGCCGAATTCCGCAGCCAGGTTGCCGCCTGGATGCAAGACAACAGACCCGCCGACCCCGGCTTTCTGCTGCCCCAAACCTTTATGGAAGTGGGCTCAGAACAGGTACTGGACTTCCTCCGAGAATGGCAGCACAAAGTCTGGTCTGCTGGATATCTGGGTATGGCCTGGCCCAAAGAGTATGGCGGTCAGGGTATGAGCCGTGATTTTCAGCGGATTGCCGATGAAGAGATGAAGCGTCTGCAGGTCCCCATCTGCTTTAATGTGATCGGCCTCGGTTGGGCCGGCCCATTGATTCTCGATAATGGCAGCGACTACGAAAAAGAGAAGTACCTCAAGGGCATTCTCAATGCCGAGGATATCTGGTGTCAGGGATTTTCCGAGCCCAACCATGGATCCGACCTCGGCAGTATTCAAACCCGTGCCGAACGCGATGGCGACGACTATCTTATTAACGGCAGCAAGATCTGGACCACCATGGGCAACTATGCCAAATATATGATCCTGCTGGCCCGCACCGATCCTCAAGCCGAGCGTCGCTACAACGGCCTATCGTTCTTCTTGGCTCCCATGCAAGTAGATGGCATCAGCACCCAACCGATTCAGAAGATCACCGGCGAATATGGCTTTACTGAGACATTTTTTACCGATGCTCGCATTCCCGCTAACTGCATTATGGGCGAGGAAGGTCAAGGCTGGCGCATTGCTATGCAGACACTGCAATACGAGCGCGGTGCCGAAGCGGGCGCTGCCGGTGGTATTGCGATTCTGTCGATTGTGATGGATGACCTGTTGCGCATGGCGGCAGAAATCGAACGCGAAGGCGAACCCCTACTAAAGGACCCCGTCACCCGCGACAACCTGATTAAATTTATAATCGAAGAGAAAGCGCTCCAGCTGGCGGAAAAGCGTATTGAAATACCCGCCCTGTGCCGGGACTATCCCAACTCCATAGCCCTCTCTGGAAAACTGCGCAGCACCGAATTCTTTCGTCGTATGCGCCAGTACGCGCTCAGCCTTCAAGGTGCGCAGGGCTCTCTCTATGTTGGCGACCCAGACACCATCGGCGGTGGCTTTTGGCAGCGCGCTTACTTAAATAACTTCTCTACCACCATCGGTGGTGGCACCAGTCAGGTACAGGCCAATATTGTTGGCGAACATGTACTTGGCCTGCCAAAAGATTAAAAGATTAGTGGAGAGCACTCTATGACAACGTCAACTTTAAACGGAACAACCAATATCGCACTCAGCTTTAGCGACGAACAGGCGATGCTTCTGGACAGTGCAAAAAGCTTCTGTAGCCATAAGTCCGATATCAACGCTGTCCGCAGCCTATTAAAGTCTGACAGCGGCCACAATCCAGACGTATGGCAGGAAATGGTCGCCCTTGGCTGGACCGGTATTGCCATACCAGAACAGTATGGCGGCTTTGCCATGGGCCTAGGTTCAATGGTGCCAGTAATTGAAAGCATGGGTCGCCATCTATTGGGCACTGCACTGATTACCAGCACATTGGCCGCCCAGGCCATTCTGCGCGGCGGCTCTGAAGCTCAGCGGGAAAAATGGCTGCCAAAAATTGTGGCAGGTACTGTGGGCTCTATGGCCCTTTTGGATAACGAAGACTGGGGAAGCAAACTCTGCGGTGTTAGCACTGCTATCAGCAGTAGCTCTGACAGCAGTTCTAAAATAGTGCTCTCAGGGAAAAAATTGCTGGTCGCCGATGCCACAGTGGCCGACTTTTTTATTGTCTCGATCAATCACAGCGGCAACCCAGCACTGGCTATAGTCGAAGCCTCACAGCTAGCCGCCAACGCCATTAGCGCCAGTACCCTAATCGATGAAACCAAGCGCGCCGCCACTGTCGACTTTAGCGGTGTCACCCTGTCCCCGGACGCCCTACTACCCCAGTCTGAGCAGGCACTAAAAGATATCCGATTAATCGGCGCATTACTTATCGCCGCCGAAGCCACAGGCACCAGTGCCGCAACCCTCGACTGCATTGTCAGCTACCTCACCAGCCGTATTCAGTTTGGCCGGCTTATTGGCTCCTACCAATCACTCAAACACCCGACAGTGGATATCTTGCTGCAGATGGATTCCTCACGCAGCCTAATCTATCACGCGGCAACTCTATTGGATAAAGGCCCAGAAATTGGACCCCTGGAGGGCGATACTGAAGTGGCCTGCCGAATGGCCAAGGCACAGGCCACCGAGACCTTGTTGTTTGCCGGTGATCGCGCGGTGCAGTTTCATGGCGGCATGGGCTTTACCTATGACTGCGACGCGATGCTGTATATTCGACGCGCCCAATGGGCACAGCATCAATACGGAGACGCTCAGCATCACCGCCTGCATCTTGCTAGGCTGCTCTTAGATTAGGTGATTGCAGCAAAAAGCGTTCCTCCGTAGGTCCATGGTTGTGAATCTATGGGCGGCGATACTATGCATAATTCAATCTATGCATAATTCAATCTATGCTCGGTCAGTAAAAGCCGGTCAATCTATTCTTGCCCAAATTCCGTAACCATCCTTGAACTTCTGCATTCCTCAATCCATTGCTCCTCGAGCGTGATAAAAGAGGTAAGATGCTTCATCCAATTTTTATTGGAGAAGGCGTGAAAGCAGACAATAATAAAAACAAAAGGCCTTTTAAAAGCGCCTTAATGCAGGGGCAAAAAATGAAAACCACCCACACAATTATCGGTATTCTTGTATCACTCATCCTCGGCGGTGCCATGTTATTCGTCGGCAGCCAGGGTAGCCTGATGCACGATGGCGTCGCCCTTTTTGCGCTCTGCGGCGCCATTGGATTTATCCTCCACTGGGCTATATTTCTGCCGTCCTTTGCCTTTCAGACCGAACACTATTTCGATCTAACAGGTTCAATCTCCTATATCACCACGGTGATTGCCGCTGTCTATTTAAACCCGGACATGGACCTTCGAGATCTGATCATCTGCACAATGATTGTAATCTGGGCTGTTCGACTGGGATCGTTTTTATTCTGGCGAATCAAAAAGGATGGTGAGGACAAGCGCTTTAAAGTGATGAAAACTCGGTTCACGTGGTTTCTGATGACTTGGACACTGGGTGGCCTCTGGGTACTGATGACAATGGCAGCCGGACTGGCGGCAATCACCTCAGATACCAGCTCGCCCTTAGGGATAATGGCCTTCTTGGGTATGGCGCTCTGGGTTTTCGGCCTAACAATCGAAGTCATGGCGGACACGCAGAAAACCCGCTTTCGCAAGCAGCCAGAAAATCAGGGCCGCTTTATCAGCACCGGCATCTGGGCCTGGTCTAGACATCCAAACTATTTTGGCGAGATTACACTCTGGGCCGGCGTAGCGCTGGTGGCCCTTCCGGTACTTTCAGGCTGGCAGTTAGTCACTATGATCTCACCGATATTTGTCTACCTGCTGTTAACTCGAGTCAGCGGTATCACCATGCTTGAAGCCATAGCAGAGAAACGCTGGGGAAAAGATCCGGAGTTTATAGCCTACCGCGATGCCACGCCGGCACTCATGTTACGCAAGCCCCGAGGCTAGGTTTACATGAGCCTCGCGGCTACCGTTACACGAGCCCCGCGGCACTCTCTTCACAAATCGCGGGGGCTGCTTTTAGCGCTCAAGCAATCCGACTGATCACTATCAATCTGACACTGCGAGCGTCCTCTTTTTGCCGATATTGAGAAGCCGCATATTCTCAAAGGAACCTGGCAGGCTGTTCAAGAAAAGTCATAAAGCCTTTTGCGATCAATCAGGTTCCGTTTAAGGATTTAGGGTTTTCAGGTTAAGCGAAGACGTGTTTGAGCGCAGCGAGTTGTCTGAGTGCTGAAAGCCCTAAATCCATGGAACCGATCGCAAAAGGATTTATGGCTTTTGGCACCAATGCCCGACCCAAACTTGAAGAGCCCAGGAATAAAAAGTTTAGGAATAAAAGGTTTAGGAATAAAAGGTTTAGGAATAAAAATCCCAGGAACAAAAAGCTTAGGAACAAAGAGCTTAGGAACAAAAAGCTCAGGAAGAGATGCCCTGAAGATAGAAAGCCTAAGAATGACGTTTAAAAAATCCATCCACTTGCTCAAGGGCCTCTGCAGCCTCAGGCAAGTCCGGATAGAAAATAGGCCAAACATGGGGCACATTGTCCCACAGCATCAACGTTGCATCAGTCCCCGCTTCAACCGCCTTATTCACATACCGACGTCCATCATCGCGCAGAATCTCACAGTCACTGGCCAGAACCAGCAAGGGTGGCAATCCCGCCAAATCGCCAAGCAGTGGCGAGACCACTGGATCTGACGCTCTGTGACCCGCCATAAAACGCGCGGCAAGACCAATCATAAAGCCTGGCACCCAAGCCAAACGCTTGGCCAAGGGTTTTAGAATCACATCAGAATTAAGATTGCCGCGAATACTCGGACTGGTATAGCGCGAATCTGTCACCGGTGACAGCGCCAGAGCCGCATTGGGCGCACGGCGTTGGTTATCACGGGCCCAAGCCAGCAAGACCAACGTCAGGTTGCCCCCCGCCGAATCACCAGCAACAAATACCGCAGTTGGAAACTCTAAGGTGTCAGCATCCGGCCCCTGAGGACCATTTTCAAGCATCCAATCATAACTAGTACGACAGTCCTCAACGCACGCTAACCGCGTATTTTCAGGCATCAAGCGATAATCAATCGCCAGCACCGCGCTATTGGTTATTGCGGATAATTTATCAGTGAGAACGCGATAGCCCTTAGGACTGCCGGCCATAAACGCTCCACCGTGAATATACAAAAAACGGCGACTGCTATCGGCACCGGGCGCAACCACCCATTCGGCAGGAACACCAGCCGCGTCCACAGGGATAATCTGGCTTGCTATATCGGAATTGGAAAAAAAACTGTCCATGGTTTCACGCATGGCGAGAATACGCTGTTTCCAGGGCATCTTTTCAAGGGGACCACTGGCACCGCGAAGACGCTTATTTAGCGCCTTAACGGCCGCCGCAGAGGCTGCGACGGCAGTGGCATCCGCGGGGCTAAAACGCCGCCCCTCCGGAAGATCATATTTGCTGAGACTATCTCGTGTAAACATAAAGGCCAGCAACGCAAGTACCAGCCCTACCAATATAGCCCCAACAAGAATAATCACGAGGCTGAGTAGCTTAGCTGGTTAAACTTCTTTTGATGGAAGTCGCGATCGCCAAGGGTCACATTAATCGTCATCAGACGCTTAACAAAGTGGCCAATATTCAGCTCGTCAGTCAAACCTATACCGCCGTGCATCTGAATCGCCTCTTCACCAATCTGCTTGCCAGCTTTCGCCATAGTCACTTTCAGCGCGTGCACAGACTTCATAAATTCGCCGGTATCAGCACTGGCATCAGCCGCACAGTCATTAGCCTGACACAGGCTGCGATAGAGCATTGATTTAGCCTGCTCACAGGACATAAACGTATCAACCATACGATGCTGCAGCACTTGGAATGAACCAATCGGCGAACCAAACTGCTGGCGGGTTTTTGAATAGTCCACAGTGATGCTGTTAAGCGTTGCCATAATACCCAGAGCCTCAGCACTCAGCGCCATCAGCATTGAGGGCATAACCTGATCAACCAGATCCATACCTTCGCCCACTGCGTTGAGCAGCTGATCTTCAGCTACAACCACATTGGCTAAAGTCACGGTGGCGGCACGCTGACCATCCATCGTCTTATAGCTCTTAACCGACACACCCGCAGCACTGGCATCGACCAAGAACAAGCTCACACCCTGATGATCAAACTGGCCACCGCTGGTGCGCGCACTCACCACAAACTTGTTAGCACTGCCGCCATTAATCACAACAGTTTTTTCACCATCGAGACGGAAACCGCCATCGCAGGCGACTGCTGTCGTGGCCACATCGGCCAGCTCATAGCGCGACTGGCGCTCTGAAAAGGCAAAAGAGCCCATGCAGCTGCCATCGATAACCGTGGGAATAACCGCTTCTTTTAACGCGCTGTTATTAGATGCTGACAGCAGACCGCCAAACATAACAACGGTAGAAACATAGGGCTCAACCACTATGCCCTTACCCAACTCTTCCATTACCGCGACCAAATCTTCTACTGTGCCACCAAAACCGCCGTACTCCTCAGCGAAAGGAACTGACAACCAGCCCAATTCGGCAAACGTATTCCAGAAGTCACGGCTGATGCCCTCTTCCGAATCGATTATTTTACGGCGTGTATCAATGTCATATTCGTCACGCACAAAACGCGCGACGCTGTCTTTGATCATGGTTTGTTCTTCTGAAAAATCAAAATTCATTACTGTTACTCCGGAAATCTGTTGGGGCCTAAAGGCCGAGCACGGCTTTGGCAATTACATTGCGCTGCACTTCGTTAGAACCACCATAGATGGTTGCTGCGCGGCCATACATATACTTGCCGCGGGCTTCGCCGGCATAGTCATGACCCAACTCTTCGCCGGTCAAACTACCCTGAAGAGCTCCACCGTAACTACCGGCCAGCTGTAACTGCAGCTCGTGAATCGCCTGGGAAATCTCAGTGCCCTTGATTTTTAACAGCGAAGACTCGGGGCCCGGCATACCGCCACCGGCCATAGAGGCAAATACGCGTAACTCGGTGTACTCAAGCGCCATCAGCTCCATTTCAATGTCCGACAGACGCAATTGGAAGACCGGATCATTGATCATAGCCTGACCACCGTTGACCTCTTCAGTAGCACGCTGCTTAAGGGTGCGCAGCATGCGTTTGGAATCAGCCACTTCAGCCATACCAGTGCGCTCATGAGCCAGTAATGCTTTGGCGTAGGTCCAGCCTTTGTCCTGCTCACCAATAAGGTTGTCGCGGGGGACCAAGACATTTTCAAAGTGCACTTCGTTAAGACTGTGCTTGCCATCGATAGTCACGATTGGCTTAACCGTAATACCCGGGGTTTTCATATCGATCAACAGGAAGCTAATACCCTGCTGCTTGCGCATATCTTTAGTGGTGCGAACCAGACAGAAAATCCAGTCGGCGTACTGAGCAAAGGTGGTCCAAATCTTGGCACCATTGACCAGGTAGTTATCGCCAGCATACTCAGCAGATGTGGTCAGCGCCGCCAAATCCGATCCGGCACCCGGCTCGGAATACCCCTGACACCACCAATCGTCGCTAGACAGAATGCTCGGCAGGAAACGTGCTTTTTGCTCTTCGGTTCCAAAGGTGAAAATCACCGGGGCAACCATCTTCAAACCGAATGGCACTACATCGGGAATACCCGCGGCGCCGCGCTCAGTTTCATAAATAAATTTTTGCGTCGCACTCCAGCCCGTGCCACCGTACTCAGTCGGCCAGCCCGGCGCGATCCAACCCTTGGCATGAAGCTTCTTCTGCCAGCTGACAATCGCTGGCTTGTAGCTCGCAGTCTGCACGCCACTCAAATTCTGAGCCGTTTCTGCGTCAAACTCTGTGGCGAAAAAATCACGCACCTCATCTCTGAAGGCGAGATCTTCTGCTGAAAAATTAATATCCATCTATGTCACTCCCACTAGTGTTATTTTGGCCACAGCTTAAGTTATGGCATTTATTGTGTCAATTAAAAGTTCAAGTCTAACTCCAGTGTAAAGTAGGCTTTCGAGCTTGCGCTGGAATTGTTTAATTGTTGATTATTGCGTTATACGCCACACCTGCCAATGCAGTTTAAATCGCCGCTGCCAAATAGCTGGCCTGATTAATCGCCGCTTTGGCATCTAGCTCTGAGGCTTCAAAGGCGCCGCCAATCAAGCTGGTGTCAATACCACTGTCACTTAGCTGATCGTAGAGATCGCGCTTTGGCAGCTGCCCTGCGCAGATAATCACGGTATCTACCTCAAGAACCTGGGGAATGCCATCCATACTGATATGCAACCCCTGGTCATCGATCTTGGTATATTCCAGACCATTCATCATTTGCACACCGCGCTTAGCCAGTGACATACGATGAGTCCAGCCAGTGGTTTTCCCTAGGCCACGGCCCACAGGTGTCGATTTACGCTGTAATAGAAATACCTGACGATCTGCCGCTTCAACCTGAGGCACCACGCCAGTAACGCCGCCGCGAGGGTGATTGGCAAAATCGATTCCCCACTCCCGCGCAAACACCTCTTTGTCCATCGCTGCAGAAACGCCCTTGTGCATAATCAGTTCCGAGACATCAAAACCAATACCACCAGCACCCATCACCGCAACCGTCTTACCCACCTCAACATTTCCGCGAATCACATCTATATAGCTCGCCGCTTTCGGGTGATCAATTCCCTCGATATCAGGTGTCCGGGGTGTAATGCCAGTGGCAACCACTACATGGTCAAAGCCGCCAGACTTTAAATCCTCGGCAGAGACAGTGGTGTTTAAATTAACCACCACATGATTCACTTCAAGCATGCGCGAATAATATCTGAGGGTCTCATAGAACTCCTCTTTGCCCGGCACCTGCTTCGCCAAATTAAACTGACCGCCAATCTCACTGCCCGCATCGAAGAGTGTCACTGCATGACCGCGCTCTGCGGCAACGGTGGCATAGGCCAGACCCGCCGGCCCGGCACCTACCACGGCAATCTTCTTCGGCGCCGCAGTCGGTTCATAATTTAAAACGGTTTCGTTAAGCGCTCTCGGGTTAACCAGACAACTGATTTCCTTGCCTTCAAAACCATGGTCTAAACAGGCTTGATTACACCCGATGCAGGTATTAATTTCGTCTTCACGACCTTCAAAAGCCTTTAATACCAGTTCAGCATCCGCCAGCATGGGTCGAGCCATAGAGACGATATCCGCATCCCCATCGTCGAGAACCTGCTCTGCCACATCGGGCATATTGATTCGGTTACTGGTAATGGTCGGTATGCTGAGTTCTTTGCGCAGGCGTCCAGTGACACCAGAGAATGCAGCGCGCGGCACCATGGTAGCGATAGTCGGAACCGCAGACTCATGCCAGGTAAAGTGGGTGCTAATAATAGTCGCGCCGGCTTTTTCCATCTCTTTTGCCAACAGCACGACCTCATCCCAAGACATTCCGCCCTGCAACATATCCATCGCCGCAATGCGGAAAATCAAAATAAAGTTGTCACCGACTTCGGCACGACAGCGGCGCATAATTTCTAGGGGGAAGCGCATACGGTTTTCATAACTACCGCCCCACTGATCGTCGCGCTGATTGGTTTTTTCGACCAAAAAAGTACTCAACAAATACCCCGCTGAGCCAATAATTTCTACCCCGTCATAACCTGCCAACTTAGCCATTTTGGCGCAGTT
>Ga0209374_1001395_pt1 | contig 23496 bp, 9 predicted proteins | sample SaaInlLV_DNA_10m_FD_184683 | JGI IMG/M metagenome (GOLD analysis project Ga0209374, IMG submission 184683) | Marine microbial communities from expanding oxygen minimum zones in the Saanich Inlet - SI075_LV_DNA_10m (SPAdes) (version 2) | ecosystem: Environmental > Aquatic > Marine > Unclassified ... | reverse complement strand
TTAAGAGTAAAAGATGCGGGGATTACAAATGCTAAACTCGCAAATCCAACCTTTACAATTGTTGATGAGTCAGGTGCTAATACCGAAATCACTCTTGGAACAAGTTTAACCATAAATGGTACAGATGGTGTAGATACAACTGTCAGTGCTAATGGAGCTATAGATATAGCAGTTACTGAGATTGATGGAGGAACATTTTAATGGCTACTAATATTAGGCATAAACGAAGCAATATACCGGGAAAATCCCCTACTAATAGCCAGTTACAAACAGGTGAGTTAGCACTTAATACAGCAGACGGTAAAGTGTTTACTTTACAAGATGATAATACAGTAAGAGACTTAACAAAAAGTGTATTCCAAGGTGATTCAAAAGTTGAAGTTAATGACGGGCAAGCAGGCGCATTTATTGAAAATGTAATTGACGGTATTAATAAAGTTAATATCGGAACAAGTGATACAACTATTACTACAAATTTAACTCTCGAAAATAATAAAAATCTTGTATTAAAAGAAAGTCAGTTTAGTGGAACAAATAGTACAACTATTAGAACGCCAGGCAGTATTCCAGAAGACTTTACACTTACATTGCCTAATAATGCAGGAATTGGTGGTCAGGTTTTAACTACTGACGGAAACGGCAATTTAGATTTTATTGCTCCAGATAGTTTAGCTGGTAATAGAATTTATGTATCTAAGGCATTTGGCGATGATAGAAATGACGGTATTAATGCTCCTGTTGCAAGTTTAAAACGTGCAAGCGAACTTGCTGCATCTCGTGCATATGCTCCGTTAGTAACACCTACTGCGGCAGCAACAGAAAGCATCGAATTATTAAATTTAAACAAAACGTTTATTCAAAATGAAACAATTGCTTATCTTGACTCTACTTATAGTACATTAAACTTTGATCCTGAAATTTGTTCAAGAGATGTTGGATTGATTGTTGCAGGGCAAAGTTATGATATAGTTTTAGGAACTAACTACAACGCAAGAAAAGCAGGAACTACATATTATAATGCAACAGCATCACAAGTTATTAGCAGTCAGTTAACTGAAACAATTGACGGTTTAGGTTATGCACTTGACGAAATGATTGACGTTGTTGACGATGTAAGTGCTACAGCCGCAAGTCGTCTTACTACTAATAAATCAACTATTATTGACATTGTTACTAACGGTGTATCAAGTGAACCTGCTATTTCTTTACCAGCACCTGCTGGAGCAAATACAGGTGTTGAAAATGCAAAAGTTCTATTACTTTCTAATTTAAGTTTTATACAAGAGGAAGTTATATCTTATATTAATGACGTATATACTGGATTTACATACGATCAAGCAAAATGCGAAAGAGACTTAGGTTTAATTTTAGATGGCTTAGAGTTAGACATTCAAACAGGTTCTAACTATAATAGTATAACAGCCGGACTTGCATATCAAAGAGCAAATAGTAATTACTTACAACAGAATCAATTAATTCAAACTGTTGCTGCTCTTAAATACGGACAAGCTCTTGCAGAATCAGCTGCTGATATTGATCAAACAGCAGAAGCAAGAGTAAGAGCCGGGTTTGTTGAAGTTCTTGATATTATTGAAAACGGTTCTACAAGTACAGATCAGTCAGCTGATCCAGTAGTATACCCAGTACCTACAAACGCAGCCGCAGGAACTGAAGACACTGTTGCACAGTTACAAGATAATAGAGATTTTATAGCAGCAGAAGTTAATGCATATATTGCTGCAAACTATCAAAACTTTACGTTTGACAATGCAGAAGTAAGTGCAGAAATTACTGAAGTAATTAATGCTGCTGCATTTGACACTGCATTAGGTACAAATTATAATGCTGTTACAACAGGTCTTCGCTATATGAGAGCTGGTGGCGATTATCAAAACACAACAAGAGAATTGCAAACACTTGGCTATGTTGACAAAATTAGTACTGACGTATTAGCACTTACTGATGTTGATTCAAGTGTTAATGCTGAAAACAGAGTTAACGCTACAATAACCGAAATAAAAGATATTATTGAAAATGGTGTCGTTAGTACTGCAACTAATGCAAATGCACTTACATTCCCTGCACCTACAGGAGGCAGTCAAGACAAAGTTGATGCAAAAGATCAACTACAGGCAAACAGAACATTCTGTCAAAAAGAACTTACAGCATACATTCAACAAACATATCCAGGATTTGTATTTAATGCTGTAAAGTGTGAAAGAGACACTGGTTATATCATCGATGCATTAAGCTATGACGTTTTATACGGCGGCGATAGTGCTACATTACGTGCAGCAGAAGCCTACTTAGAAGGAATAAACAGTCAAGTTTCTGGACAACAAACACAAACAGCAGCAGCATTTGCACACTTAGCAACTATTTTAGCAGACATTGTACAAGGTGTAGCAATAACAAAAACTACAGGTAACGTAGAAAATCAAGACACTTCAAGTGGTAATGCAACTGCAACCGAAGCAACAGATATTGATAATCTTTTACAATACATCGAAGATACTGTTGCTAATGGTAACACAAATACATTCCCAGGAGCAGTAACATATCCAGTTATTACTTGGGCCACATCAGAATACCAAGACGCTTCGTCAGCAATTACATCTGGATTAGTAACTCTAAGAGCTGATGCATTAACATTTATTAATACTAAGTATCAGAGCTTTACATACAATGCAACTAAGTGTGCAAGAGATGTTAGATACATAGTTGACGGACTAAGCTATGACTTAATGTATGGCGGTAACTTTGCAACAAGACGTGTAGCCGATTCGTATTTTGTAGGTGCAGTAAGCCAAGTTACAGGACAGTTAGACGAAACTGAAGATGCATTTAGATATTTTGCTGAAATTGTTGACGATATTATTACTGCAACAAGTTTAGTTAATCCGTACGAAACAGTTCTTGTGCAAAATACAATTAATGCTGCAGGTAGTACAACAAAAGCAGCAGATGCAGTTGCCCTTGTAGAAATTGTAAAAGATGTTATTAAAGGTGGTATTGGTAGTATTCCTTCATTAACATTACCGAACTTATCTTGGGCATCGTCAACATTACAACAAGCATCAACTGACCTTGACACTGAAAATACAAATATTATTAATAGTACAGTGTCTTATGTGAATAGTGTATACAACTTAACATATGATCAAAATAAATGTCGTAGAGATACAAAGTTTATTATTGAAAGTATTGCATATGACTTGATATATGGATCAAATGCTGAATCAACAGACAGCGGTTTAAAATATTATGACGGTGTAGGAAGTTTAGTACAATTACAAATTGCAGGGCAAGAAGTTGCAACAGCAGATGCAGTTGTGTATGCAAAAACTATATCGCAAAATGTTGTACAAAACCAAGTACCCGCAACAGTTAGACAAAGCGGTGTTACACAAACTATTGACTTAGGTGCTCCGGGGTCAACAGCAGCTTCTACTCAAATAGGACTTTTATATGATGTTGTAGTAAATATTATTGAAAATGGCCCAACTGCTGCACCTACTATTATCTATCCAGATTTGAGTGCGTATTCACAGGGCTTGCAAGATGCCAGCTCAGATCTCGTAGATGCAACATTTACTATACAACAATCAACACTTGACTACTTAATTGCTAAGTACGGTGGCTTTAGTTATAATCGTGCTAAATGTCGTAGAGATGTTGGATATATTATTGATAGTGTTGTATTTGACTTAGAATACGGTGGTAACTCAAAAGCAGTATACGCAGGCAAATCTTATAACTTTGCAGTAAGTGCCGAAGTTATTAATAACCAGAAGGTCGAGACACTTGACGGAATTTTGTTTGCTAAATTCTTAGCTACAAAAGTATTATCTAATACACAACCAGTTGATAACGAGTACGATAGTGGAAACATATATACTAACTTCACATACGACAGTAATGCATTTGAAGTAACTATTGAAAGACTTGTAGACGCTATTAGATTAGATGCAATATTCAATTCAAACTATAGAACAATTGCAACTGCAAAAGAATTAAGTAATAATTTAATACTTCCGGGCGAAGTAGATCAATTTGTTGATGCTTATACAAATAACACAAAAACTGCAACAACAGGAGTGTTTACTGATCCAACACTTGAAAGTAGAGCAATTGCACTTTGGAACGAAGCAATTGACATTGTTTCAAATGGTGAACTAAATGCAGATCCTTATACTTACCCAACACCTACAGGCGGAACTGATAATGCAAGTGATAGCGGATATTTAAATGCACGTAATCAACTTATTAATAACAAAGAATTTATTAAAGATGAAATTGTTGCTTGGATAGCAGGACAAGTATCACTTGGTATAACACCGTTTACTTTTGACTTTACATACAACGTAGCAAAGTGTGAAAGAGACGTAGGATTAATTGTAGATGCTCTTATTTATGATATTACATACGGCGGCAATTTACAAACATACGATGCAGCAGCATCTTATTATATAGGAGCATTAGCGCAATACGGCAACGGTGAAAAAGATGCAACTGTTGCAGCATACGAAAGATTAAAGGAAGTAGTTGGTAAAATTATTATCGAAACTACTGTAGTTAAATCACCAAGTAATTCGTTATCACAAGACTTTTCACAGCCGGCTGGTTCGAATAATGCAAAAACCTTTGCAGAAAATAGAGTCCAAGAAATTATTTCATACTTAGACGGTAACGGAGTATCGTTACCAACACGTAACACTCCTGATATTACATGGACAAGTGCAGGGTTCCAAAGCGATTATGCATTACTCGGAACTGCACAACAGCAAGCAATATCAGCAGGATCAACAACGTATGTTGACAATGCAATTGCAGCAGCGGCGGCAGCACTTGTCGGCGAACCTGTTGAAACATATCAAACAACATTTACACAAACTATTGATAACTCACTTACGCCAGATGCAGCAAGTACAGACAACATTAAAAATGGATTTGATGTTGTAGTTGATATTTTAGATAATGGCAATGTAGTTGCTCCTTCGGTGGTGTTCCCACAATATGTAAATAATCCAACGACAATTTTAATGGCTACTGGCGATTATACTGAAGTTAATCCAATTATTGTCCCAGACGGAGTTAGTATAATTGGCGATAACTTGCGTGGTGTTATTATTAGACCATCAGTTGCTGGAGCTGATATGTTCCGTATTCGAAATGGATGTTATGTTAACGGATTTACTTTTAGAGATCAGATCGATAGTAATAAAATACCAAGTTTTACTTTTGGGTCTTGTGTTGCATTTGATAACGTTGACGAAGAAGTTGTAAGTACACGTGGTGCATATGTAGGATTACCTGCAAGTAAGCCTATTATATCACAATCACCGTATATACAAAACTGTTCAATTATTAGTTTCTTAGGCGGCGACGGAGTTACAATTGACGGAGATCTTGTAGTTGATCCAAACATTCCGAATGTTGCAGCTGAAGTTGAAAATCCGGCTAACGCAGCAGACGGATTACCACAACAAGGTAAGTCAATGGTTGCAAACGCATTTACGCACTTAGGATTTGGTGGTACTGGTTGGCGATTAATTAATGACTCTTATGCACAGATCGTTTCGTGTTTCCAAATTTTCCTACTAAACGGATCATTTACACAGTCCGGCGGTTACTTGTCTATTACTAACTCTGCTACAAACTTTGGACTATTTGCCCTACGTAGTTCAGGATTTAGTAGAAATGCGTTTACATTTGATAGAGGTATTATTGCTGGTACTGGTGTTTTTGAAGGGTTACAAACAATTATAACATTAGGTACAAGACGTTCACCGGTTGAACAGTTTGTTTCAAGATTTAGAACAGTTGACGGCGCTGCTGATCAAACAAGCAGCTTTAAAAATACATCATCAGTTGTTGCAGTAGATTCAACAAGTAATGTTATTGTAGATTTAACTGGCAATCAATTTGATATAACTGCCCACGGCTTATTAAATGGTCAAGCTATTGTTTACTTTACTGACGGCAGCCAGGCAATTGGCGGATTAGATAACGAACAAACTTATTATGTAAACTTAATTAATGATAATGCATTTGGATTATATTTTGACGATAGTTTAACAAAGAATGTTGACTTAACATCATTGGGTACAGGTACACACAGATTAGTAGTTGATCCAGAAGAATTTTTTGTTAACGAAGTAGTAGAATCACATAATAGTTTCCAAGTATTGTCATTGGCAGCAGGAACATATAACTTTACACAAGGACAAGCAATCCAGGGTGCTACGGGTGCTACATCAAATGCTGCATATGTGTATACATATAATTCAACAACAAATCAATTAGTTGTAAGTGTAGAAAAGGTTATCTTTGATGGTTCTGAAATTAGGATCTTATTTGATGTAGGATCTACAATTTTAGAAGATGCCGATGGAAATACAAGTATACTTGTTACAAGCGTATCATCAAGAAATGACCTATATAAAGCAACAGTTACATTAAGATCAACAACAGACGGTAATCAAATACAAAATGTTAACGGATTACCAGGTAGAGTTGTTTGGTTCCACAGACCGAGTATCTGTAACTCATCTGCACACACATGGGAATATGCAGGGTCAGGAACAGACTATAATGCGTTACCACAAAACGGCGGCGAAACAATATCTGAATACGAACAAGTTAGTGATTTACCAGGACGTGTTTATTCATCAGGTACTGACGAACTTGGTAACTTTAAGGTTGGTGACTTTATTACAGCTGAAAACAAAACTGGTAACATTACATTTAGAAACACAGTTACAGTTGGTGAATTGAATGCATTGAAACTAAGTTTGTCAGATGTTGAGATTACAAATATTTCAACAGACGTTAACTTAGGTGACGATGATCCAGGCGGAGCAAGTAATAGTACACTTTCGACTCAGTTAGCAGTTAGAAGCTTCCTTGAAAATAGACTTGGTGACTTTATTGACAAAAACGTATCAACAAACCAAGTACCAGGAGGTGTTGTACAATTAAATGCCAACGGTACTATTAACCAAGAACTTATTCCTGCAACACGTAACTTTAACAGTATAATTCTTGATGAGTTTAACGCAAGATTTGAAGTAATTGAGAACATTCCTCCAACAAGTCTTGTTGTTGGTGATATTGTTACTGAGAACTTTTTTGTAAGAGATATTACATTAAGTGCAGCAATCGACGGAACTATTGATGCAGGAACTATAATTACTCAAGCAAATACAGGAACTACAGGTATTGTCACACAAACATATACAAATGCAAGTGTAATTGAAGTTGCAAATTTATCTGAAGCATTTAGTACATTAGCTGCTGATGTGTTATTTAGAAAACCGTCACAAGGCGGCGATTTATATAGTAGCGATAGTAGTGCAATTTATGTAACTGGTAACGGTGTTGAAACAACAGGCGCTACAAACCTTGTTATTGTTGACGATACTATTGCTCAAGTTCTTGTATTATTTGATGGTAACGATTCTGCAAACTATGACTTTACAGTTGGTAATCAAATTGTAAGTAGTCTAAACAGCGCAGTAGGTACTATTACTGATTATCGTAACGGTGTTATGATGAGTGTCGACGTTGTTGCATTTACTCCGGGTAGCGGGTATGTGCCAGGAGCAAGTACTCAAACGTATACTAATATACCACTAATAACTGTTACAGGCGTTGGCGAAGGCGCTCGTGCAGACGTTACTGTTACTAATGGTTCGATTGATAATATTGATGTTACTCGCGGCGGATTAGGATATAATGTTGGCGATAGAGTTTCAGTATCAAATGTTGATGTTGGAGGATTAGGATCTGGGTTTGAAACTACAGTATTAGATATTCATAAGAGACTATATCTTGATCTTGATACTACAACTAAGTTTATTGGTAGTGCAACTAACAATGATTTTATACAAGATAATACTGCGGAATTATTAGGTGTTGCCGACACTTCAGCAGTTACTTTAATAAACTTTGATGCAAGAGATACAGCATCAGGCGGTAATGTAAACTTTGTAAATAATAGTATTGTTATTACAAATCACGGTCTACAAACTGGTGATACTATTGTTTATTCAAGTAGTCCAAATATTCCAGTATCTCCTCTTATAAACAATAATGAATATTTTGTTGAACGAATTGATTCTAATAATATAAGATTATATGACGATTACACATTGACAACAGTAATCACTGTTTCAAGTTCAAGTACAGGCTCACATTCTATAACATATCGTCCGATTACAATCGGAACTGACGGATTTAATATTCGAAATCACGGTTTTGATACTGGTGACAGTTTAGAAGTTGAATTAGCAAGTGGAGTTATTCCAGAAGGTTTAGTAAATGGTCAAAGACTATTTGTTGGTAGTGTAGGCGTAAACACATTTACATTACACTCAGTAAGAGCTGATGCACTTAATAGTGTTAACGGTTTAACACAAACTCCAGTTAACATTAGTAATGTAGGGTCTTCTACACTAAATCTAATTAAGAATAATGTTAAAGTTATTGACGCATTTAACTCAAGTAGTTCAAAACCTGAAGCATATAGTACACTAACTACATCAAACATTGATGCTGCTAATATTATTTCAGGTACAATCAATCCAGGAAGACTTGCAAGTGCAGGTATAGCTAACACTGACACATATTTAAGAGGTGATAGTACATGGGCAACTGCTGTAAGTAGCTTAGAACTTGAAACTGGAACTCCTTTGAATGTTGTTGGTAGTTTTGATAGTGATAGTACAGGAACATTCTACTTTGGTGCTGTAAAATTAAGTATTGATACAGTTGACCCAGATGAAGGTAATCCAAACTTTACTAATACAGGTGTTGTAAGTTTATTCAAACAACAATTTGATGTAACCGATTCAGGCGAAGTAAGTATTAAAGACGGCGTAGTTGATGCTGGGCAGCTTGGCGGCCAGTTACCGAGCTACTATTTAGATCCAGCTAACTTGCTACAAGAAGTTGCTGTTAGTAAAGGTGGAACAGGATTAACGGCGGTGTTACAAGGTGCGTTACTATACGGATCAGGTGGCGGCAATGATTTAACAGCACTTACTATTGGTGCAGCAAATCAAGTTCTTACTACATCAGGTGCTGCACCGCAATGGAGTGATAGTATATCTTTAGATGGTGATGTTGCTGTTAATGGCGGCGACATAACAACTACTGCCACTACATTCAATCTAATAAATGAAAATGCAAACACTGTAAACTTTGCAGGAGCGGGTAGTGCAATAACAATTGGTGCTGATAGTTTAGGTACTACAACTGTACGCAATGACTTAATTATTAATGGTGATTTACAAGTTAACGGTACAGCAATTACTATTAACTCAACACAAATTACTGTTGATGAACCACTATTTAACATTGGTGGTCAGGTACTACCAGGATCGTATACACAAGGTGCAGGTAGTAGTCTTGTAACTATTACTATTGACAATCACGGTTTAGAAGCTGGCGCAAACATTTACGTAGACTTTACAACTGTAACAGGAAGTCTACGAGCAGACGGTACATACACTGTTGTGAATGTTACTAACGAAAATGTGTTTACAATAAGTAGTGCAAATACACAGGCATCAACCGGTACTATTGTAATTTATACACAAACAACTGACGATAATAAAGACCGAGGTGTTACATTCCAATATGTAGACGGAACACCAAAGCAAGGATTCTTTGGTTGGGATGATAGCATCGGAGCATTTACTGTTGTTCCAGACGGAGCAAGTAATGGCGATGTTATATCTGGAAACAAAGGTACAATAGCAAGTGCATCACATAGTTTCTATGACGGTACTAATCAAATTAGTATTACTGGTGTTGCTAATGTTACAAATATCGGAACTGCTGCACCAATTGCAGTAGATAGTTGGGATTTAGCAGTATACAGAAGTGCAAAATATATTTTACAAATAGAAAGCACAACAGGTGATTTTAGTACAAGTGAAATATTAGTTATTCACAACGGTGCAACAGCTTCGATGACGCAGTATGGTATAGTTAGAACTGGATCAGCTAATTTAGCAGATGTGACAGCAGATATAAATGCCGGAAACGTACGACTATTAGTACAATCTGCTTCAGGAACATGTAATGTTAAGGTAACTCGAACACTAACAACTGTATAAATATAATAAGGAGGACATTAATATTGTCCTCCATAATAAGGTGGATAGGGAAACCAAAAGATGGCAGATCAAGATTTTCGAGTCAAAAATGGCTTAATTGTACAACAAGATGGTGTATTTTTAGGCTCTACAGATAGTACAAGTAAAGACACTGGGGCATTAGTAGTCGAGGGCGGCGTTGGCGTTGAGAGAAATATTACAGCAGGGGGTGTAATTAGTGCTAATACAGGCTTTACACGAGATGGCAATGTTAATTCAACATTTTGGGCATCAGCAGGCCCAGGGTTTGATAGTCAGTCCTCGATATTTACTGACAATAATAGTAGTAATGGCAGTACACAAGCATTTACGGCAATACATAGTTTTCAAGATCAAACATTACAATCATTAAATAATGTAAATTATACTGATGTTGCTAACGTATATATCGACGGTGCAGTCGGTGCCGGCAGTAATGCAAGTATTACAAATTCATATGCGTTGTATGTAAATAGCGGCGGCGTCAAAATAGATACAGATTTAGAAATTACAGGTAATCTTAGCGTCGGTGGCGGAGCATTGGGTGTAGGTGTTAATGTAACAACAGACTTTAGTGTTGACGGCGATGTTACTATGGGCGATAATATTAACGATATTGTTACGTTTAATGCTCAATTAGCACAAGCACCTAACAAACTAATACTCAATACAAACGACAATAATGCTACCGGAGTAACTGAAGTCCTTACTATTAGGCACAGTACGTCAGGTACACCTGGTACTGGAATTGGTACTGCATTAGTGTTCGAAGCAGAAACTTCTGAAAATAATATTGAAAAAGGCGGCATTTTACAAGTAAGAAGCGAAGACGCTACTGCGCTATCAGAAGATTTCGAATTTAGATTATTACTACAAAAAAATGGTGATCCTGCTGCGGAAGTATTTCGTGTAAGTAGTATCGGTGAAGGTGTTTTTGCTGACGACCTTAACATAGGCGGAAATAGAATTGAAACTTCTACAGCGACATTTGATGTAATTAATAATACTGCTACTACTGTAAATGCGTTTGGTGCAGCAACAACAGTAAACATGCTTGCAGCAAGTGGCTCGTTAAATATTAACAGTGCAATCGATGCTGTAAGTGTAGCAAGTGGAGCTCTTATAGTCGATGGCGGCATAGGCGTAACGAAAAATATATACGCCGGCGGCATTCAAGAAACACCAATTGGTAATATATCAAGAGGTAGTGGAGCATTTACATCCTTACAAGCAAATAGTACAGTTAACTTAAATCCTCCTAATGCTAATGTAAGCATTACTCCTACAGGCACAGGAACGTTAAATATTGCTCCAGCAGCGTCGGGAACAATGGATAACGTTACTATTGGTTCGGTTACACCAGCCGGAGCAAGTGTTACATCATTAACAGCAAGTGGAATAGCTAACTTTGATAATACAACCGCAAGTACAAGTAGCACTACCGGGGCTGTTGTCATCGATGGCGGATTAGGTGTCGGCGGAAAAATAAATTCAGGAACAATGGCACTAAATGGTAATGTTTTTGCTACTAATACTACATCAGGTACACTTGTAGTTACAGGTGGCGTCGGAATTAGTCAAAACTTATATGTTGGCGGCAATTTTGAAGTTACTGGAGATCTTACAGTTAATGGTGTTAATGCAGATATCGGTGCAACTGCACTAACTGTTGAAGATCCTATTGTAAAACTTAATGGTAAAAATGCACTTACACAGAACAACTCAAAAGATGTAGGTGTATTATTCAATTATTACGATCAACAAAATAGACTTGGGTTCTTTGGTTTTGACGAGTCTGATAAAGTATTTAGAATGTTAACCGATGCAACTATTAATAACGAAGTAGTTGGCGGCGACAGAGGTACACTAATTGCAAACATTGTTGGTGACTTCTCATCAGACAACATTACAATTACAGGCGGTACAATTGATGATACAGAAATCGGTACTACAACTCCTAATAGTGCAAGATTTACAACACTTGAAGCAAGTGGTATTACAAATATTACAAATAATACTAATAGTACAAGTGTAACAACTGGCGCACTTATAGTAGGCGGTGGCGCAGGGTTTGCTCTTGATGTATATGCAGGTAGTGTACAAGCACCTATCGGAAATTTAACACGTAATTCGGGCGCATTTACAAGTCTTGCAGCTAACGGAACAGTGACAGTAAATGGATCAAATGCAAATGTTACTATTTCGCCAACGGGTACTGGTGCTGTAGAAATTGAACCAGTCGGCGGTCTAACAATTGCTCCAACAGCAGCAGGAACAATAAACAATGTAGCAATAGGTACTGTAACAAGAGGCGCAGGTAACTTTACTACACTTAATTCAAATGCGCTTACACGCTTTACAGATGCTACACAGAGTAGTAATACTACAAGTGGCGGCGTTGTTATGTCAGGCGGCGTAGGAATTGGTAAAAAATTATATGTTGGCGCTACTACAACAACCGCTGGTATTGTTAGTACTGGAGCAGTTAATTTAAGTCCAAACAATCAAAACGTTACAATTAGTCCAACCGGCACAGGCTCAGTTGCTATAAGTCCAGCTACTGGTGGCACAATTAATAATATGACAATTGGTAATGTTAATCAATTACCAGGATCTTTTACTACATTAAATGCAAGTGGATTAACAAGAGTTACAAATACAACAGCAAGTACATCTACTTCAAGTGGTGCTCTTGTAGTAAGCGGCGGCGTTGGTATCGCTGACGACTTGTTTATTGGCGGCAGTGGCACAATGGTAGGATTAACTGCTACAGGTACAACGTCAATTAATCCGCCAAATAATAATGTAAGCATCCAGCCTACAGGTTCAGGTACAGTGACTATTGCTCCTGCAACAGCTGGTAATATGAATAACATGAATATTGGTTCAGTTACAAGAGCAAGTGGTGCATTTACTACACTAACATCAAACTCAACTACTACAATGACAGCAACAACTCAAAGTAGTACAAGTGCTAATGGTGCTGTTGTAATTTCAGGTGGTGTTGGTATTGCTAAAAACTTAAACGTTGGCGGAAATTTAGATGTTGTCGGAAGTTTAACACTTGGTGGCGGTAGTACAGTTATTGAATCAACTACATTGCAAGTTGAAGATCCTACAATTCAAATTGGTGGTAATCCTCAGTCTGATGATAGTAAAGATAGAGGTATAGAATTTGGATGGCATACAGGTACAGCGTCAAGAACAGGATTTTTTGGATTTGATGACTCTACAGGTAGATTTATATTTATACCAGAAGCAACTGTTGTAAGTGATGTATATTCAGGAACAATTGGTACAGCTAATATTAATGTAGAAGGTAATATAACATCATCTAATGTTGATATCAATGGTGGCTCAATTAACGGAACACCGATTGGCGATATTGCCAGATCAACTGGTAAATTTACTACATTAAATGCAAACGGAAATACAACACTCGGTGATGCTAATACAGATACAGTAACATTTAATGCAAGAATTGCAAGTGCATTAGTGCCCAGCGCAGATGATACATACGATTTAGGAACATCATCAGTCCAATGGCGTAATCTTTACATTGACGGCACTGCAAGCATTGATTCATTATCAGCAGACACTGTAAATATTGATGGTGGCTCAATTGACGGAACATCAATTGGTACATCTGCAAGATCATCTGGTAAATTTACTACATTAGCAGCTAATAGCGGTGTTACATTTACTGCAAACACCGCAAGTACTTCCACATCAACAGGTACACTTGTTGTAACAGGCGGTGTTGGTGTTAGTGGAAAAATTACCACAGGTACTATAACTGCCGGCGGCATAACATCAACTGGTGCAGTTAATTTAAGTCCTGCAAATGCAAATGTAACTATTTCTCCAACAGGCACCGGAGAAGTTACAATAAATCCGGGTACTACTGGCGACATCGATAATATGGATATTGGTGTAACTACTCGAAAAAGCGGCAATTTTACTACATTAAATGCAAACGGATTAACAAGAGTTACAAACACAACAGCAAGTGCTTCCACATCAACAGGCTCATTTGTAGCAAGTGGCGGAATTGGTGTAGCAGGTGCAATATATGCAGGCAGTTTACAAGCAACTCCAATCGGCGGCACCACCAGAAGCACAGGTGCATTTACTACACTAACATCTAATGCTGCTACTACATTTACTCAAAATACTGCTTCAAGTTCAAAAACAACAGGTACACTTGTTGTAACCGGCGGCGTAGGTGTTTCAGAAGATGTGTATGCAGATAGATTTGTTGGACCACTTGTTGGTAATGCAAGTAGTGCATCTGTATTAAATCCAGGTCGAACACTTGATATTGGCACTGCTGTAACTGCAACTGCTACAAGTTTTGACGGAAGCCAAGACATTACTATTCCTATTACAGCAATTGACGCAGATTATATTTTAAGCGGCACAATAGATGACGCAAGATTGCCAGGATCAATTAGTTCAAATATTACAGGTAATGCTGCTACTGCTACTGCACTTGAAAACGCACGTAACATCAATGGTGTTTCTTTTGACGGTACAGCAGATATTACAATAGCCGATGATACAAAAATACCTACAGCAGGTGGCACATTTACAGGTAACGTTACTTTCCAAGATAATAAAGTTTTAAGATTTGGTACAGGTAATGATGTTGAGCAATTCTGGAACGGATCAAACTTCTATACAGATATCAACGGTGGTGGTAATTGGTTTATTAGAGACGGTAATAGTTCAAACGCAACTCGTTATACATTTGATGTAGATAACGGTGACTTAACTATTACAGGTACACTAACTGCTACTGACAAAAGTTTCTTAATTGATCATCCAACTAAAGAAGGTCATAAATTAAGACACGGCGTACTTGAGGGACCAGAACATTCAGTATACGTTCGAGGCAAACTTACAAATTCTAAAGTAATTGACTTACCTGACTATTGGACAGGTCTTGTACATGAAGATTCAATAACAGTTAGTCTTACAGGATTTGGAAAATTTAACGAATACTGGGTAGAAAAAATAGAAGATAATAAAATTTACATTGCATCATCCTACGATACTATTAGTTGTTTTTATCACATATTTGCAGAACGTAAAGATGTTGATAGAATGGACATTGAGTACAAGGACGAATAATGAATATAAATACAGTAACTAAATGGAGCATTGTATAAATGGCAGATACCGATAAGAATATTGTAATTACCCCAAACACGGGTACAGCAAACGATCCTAACATAGTTTTTTCGGGAGCAGACGGAACCACTGCTGCACAAAATATTACATTAAGTGTAACACCAACAGCAGGCGGCAAAATTATACTTAATGCAAGTAACGGAGAATTATTTTCGTTAGCAAATGACGTGTCGACAACAGCATTTACTGTTACAAGTACAGGATCGGGTGTAGGAGCGTTTACAGGTACAGGAACTAAAAATATTGAAGTTCTTGCAACTGGCGATATAAAACTTGCAGAAACTGTTGGTAATGTTGGTATTGGTATTGCACCAGCAGGAGCATTGTTACACGTTAATGGTGATATTAAGGGTAACAATCTTAATATGTCTCAACAAGTAGATCCGAAAGTTACGTTTGCAGATGGTTGGTTTCTACAAAGTTTAGACAACAACGATTTTAGAGTTCGTTCAGGTAACACTGACAACGGAAATATGAGATTTGAAGATTCTAATGGTACAATATGTGGCTATCTATATTGGGACGACGATGGTACAGAAATTACTATACGTGATGCAGACAATCAACCGGCTGTACAGATTAATCAAGACGATCATGTTAGACTTCTTGTTAACAACGCTATTGTTGTAAGTGCAGAAGACAACCAGGTTGTCTTATATCAACCAACATTAATAAGTACAACAGACAACCAAAAAATACAGCTAAGTGGATCAGACAATCCGTATATTCGTTGGGAAGAAGGTACAACAGATCGTGCGTATATTCAATGGGTAGCAGACCAGGATGCTCTTTTGATTCGCAATCAACAGAGTAGATATGTTGATGTAAGAACCAATGACGGCGGGTCAATTAGATTAAAATCAGATAACGACACTATTAGAGGTTATGTGTATTCAACTACATCAAACGAAGTTGGGTTTCTTGACTCAGACGGTAACTGGGCTATTAGACATGCAAGAGATAGTTTAACAGAATTTCGTGTTAATAATGCAGTAGTAGGTTATGCAGATGGTTCAGGATTTAGAACTGCTGGCGAAAGACACTATAGAAGAGATAACCATTACTCAGGACACCTTGAAGGGTCTTACAATAACGTTGCTGCTAACAGTGCTAAATCTAATCCAATATATAGTATTGGGTCTTCCTACAATCCAGAAGACGCAACATTAGATAATATGTACGGCATTGGGTATACTACATCTCAGAACGCAACATTTATAAGCGGTAACTTAGACAGCGGCGGCAATGGTTGGGGTATGTATGTTGCAGCTGACGGCGATGCACGAGTATTTTTAAACGGATCAAATGGTACAATATCTTCAACAGGCGCACATTATGCAGGTGGTAACAGAGTACTTACTGTAGCTGACGAAGGTTCGGGCAACGGCTTAGATGCAGATACAATAGACGGTGTACAAAAAGTTGCTCTTTGGAATAACCAAGGAAATAATCATAACACATATCAATCGTTTGATGCAATACCAAACTTTGGTGTTTGGTTCATGCAGAACTCCAGTGCAAGTGATAGTCCTGAAGGGGTACAACATTACACATGGTCTATGGGATTAGGTAATGAATATCCGTATAAAGGCGCAGGTTCTTATGGACTACAAGTAGCATTTCCAAGAAAAAGCGGCGCAGCATACTTATACAGACGAGTAAGAGAAAACAATGCCTGGCAAAGTTGGACCAAAGTATATGCAGGATATGCTGATTCAGCAGGCAGTGTAGCTTGGGGTAACGTAACAGGTAAACCTACAATACCAGCAGTAAATAGTCAATATGTCGGAACGACTGGTTCGTTTACCGGCGCTGCTAAAATCATGGCAGGTACAACAGCACAGCGTCCATCAGTTAATTCAAGCACAGGTTTAGGATATCTACGTTTAAACACTTCAACAGGCAACATGGAATTTTGGAATGGTATTGGTTGGGGCGAAATTAAAGGTGCATCTTTAGAAGGTCAACAGAATTTTACAACAACAGGAGAAACAAACTTTACGTCTCCAAACGGTGTTAGTGAATTGCATATTTTATGCATCGGAGGTGGCGGAGGAGCTGCTGGTTGTGAAGGTAACTCAAACGGTTCGGGTTCGGGAGGCGGCGGAGGCGGCCTTGGTTGGTCAAACAGCGTTGCTGTTACTGGTGGCGAAACCTTAGTTGTAGGTGTCGGAGTCGGTGGCTCAGGAGGCAATGACGCACAGTCAGGCGGCAGCGGCGGCGAATCATATGTTAGAAGAGGCAGTACTCGACTTGTACGAGCATTTGGTGGCACCGGCGGCGCAAACGAAAGCACAGGCGGCGGTGGCGGCGGACGTACAGCAGGCGGCGGCGGCAATGGCGGTAGTGGAGGTACTTCGCAGAATAACAACGGAGGCGGTGGTGGCGGCGGCGCAGCCGGATACCAAGGCAACGGCGGCAATGCTGGAACAGGCAATAGCGGCGTCGGCAGTGGCGGCAATGCCGGCGGTGGTGGCGGTGGTGGCGGAAAATCTGGCGCCGGCGCACCTTCATCAGGCGGTGGCGGCACTGGTATTCTCGGACAAGGCAGCAGTGGCGGTGGCGGCACTACCAACAACCCAGGCAACGGCGGGTCAGGCGGCACAACTGGAACAGGCAATGGTGGCCTTTACGGTGGCGGTGGCTCAGGTCGAGAAGACGATACATTTGGTGCAGGCGGATCTGGTGGTCAAGGAGCAGTACGAATTATATGGGGAGGCGGCAGATCCTGGCCAAGTACACTTACAACCGACCTTTAAATAAAGTCTATTATATCAAATACAGTTTCGAGTTTTTTCTTAATAGTATTGTTTGATAGACTACTCTTTAAACCTATATGTAACGGCTTTGGCCAGCTTTTATACGAGCACCAGGCATAACTATCATGTTCAATATTAAGTGTTGGAATAAACTCATTATCGACTATACATAGGTATGTTAAGAAATGGAACCGTGCATCCTTACTAATAAACTTTTCTAAAGGTATTGATTTTCGTATACACGGAAGAAATCCAATTTCTTCCTCTATTTCTCTTTGTAAACCTTCCCAATGAGATTCGTTGTTCTCGGACTTGCCGCCTACTATTCCCCATTGATTACTTTTACTGCCATTTCGTCGGTGTAATAACAGCATTCTTTTTGTAGATTTACTAAAGAATATAGCGCCACTGCATAATATTTCGTTCATAAAAATAGTTAGCCTTCGAGACTAAGACGCCAATTGCCTTTTGAAAACTCGCCATCAATACTTAATAACCATTGAGCGCCGTTCCAATAGTATTGCTTACCAGTTGTTATATTTGTTACATATGTTGTATTTTCAATTTCAGAACTATTAAATAGTACATACCAGTTTGATCCATTATATTCTATAATATCGTTATTTTCAGCTACAAGATTACCCCATGCTTCATTTTTATTAATAGAACTTGTTATTAAAAATCTATATCCTTCTATTTCAAATGCTGAAGGATCAAGTGATAATGGATCAATAATTGAGTCAATTGTAGATAATTGATTCGCATCTCTAAAGCTACTTGTAAACACATTATTAGTAGGTAAACTATCAACGTCCCACGATATAACAATATTTTTACTATTTAATTCATTAACTGCAAACGTACCAGTAATTTCAATATCTAATGCTTCGTTTGTAAGATATATTCTACTTATTCCGGCTTGATAAAAACCAGGATATGCTTCTAATAAATCAGCCCAATCTACATTTCCTACTTTATTTTTATCTATTATTTGTATCGAGTCTCCATTAACGTACATGCCATACTCTTGATAATTAGTTTTAATTAAAGGCTGATCTAAACTTTCATAATAGCTATCTGGCACAAGATCAGTATTTTGTAATGGCGTTAATTGTAGGTCTATAGATCCTTGTGTAGTATCGTATATACTTTGTATAATATCAGTAATGACACCTAAACGTTTTACTTTTACTGGAGCACTAAGATAAATTGGTGTAGTAAACTGTAGTGTAGCAATGTCTATATCGCTATCAACACCAACAGGAACACTACGACTACTAAATGTCATTCCTTCTAAGTTTACTACACTTAAACTCGTCCAGTCAATATAATTATCAGTAGTTTGTATTTCTAAACTTGGATTAAACAACACAAGTAATTGTTCTAAAATTTGTAATTTTTGGTCTGTGTTTGTTGACCATATATCAGCATTAACACTTAATGTATACGGAGTAGGCATAATGCGTTCCACAGTATAGTTTTTTCCTTGTTTATCTAAATATTCTTTACCGTCTGAATCATAGTGTCTTTCTCGAATATTCATTTTACTTACAAATGTTTGATCTGCTGTTCGTGTTCGATCAGGTTCTAATCCTGTAATATATAAAGCGACTCTTGGAGCACTTGGTATTTTGTTTTCAGAGTTGTCTCTAATTATATTACCAACCTGTCTTGTTAAATCACCATATGTAACAGGCACACGAATTAAATTACCGTCAGTATCTTGATAAGCAAAATTGCTTAACATTCTAATCATTTGAGTAATGTATCGTCTAATCTGACCGTCATAAAAATGTTGCATATAATACCTTAATTATCGTTTTCTAAACCTTTAGGTCTAAGTGCTTTACTTAAACTCTGTCTCTCATTAACAGTTTCGCCGCCTATGTTATTGGTATTTGTATTATTAACAAACGAAGTTTTTTGTGTTTTTCTGGTATCTGTTTGTGTCATAGTCATTCTAACACCATCTTGCATCTTAACCCAACTTGTTCCGTTATATCTAAACAACCGTTTTGGCATAAAATCTGTTCTTAGGAAATAGTCGCCAGTTTCACTACTTAACGGAAAACTTATACCCATTCCAAAGTCTGCTCCGTTAGGTGCATCAGCTGTACCTAACAAATAACCGTCATATCCAGACCTACCTGGCCTTGCAGCAGTATTTCCGTCTAAATCAGTTTGAGCTGTTTCTAAATCAACACTTCCATCTGAATTAGTAGATAATGAATAATAATGAGAAGTGTCATACCCGCTAAGTCCTGCATCGGCTTCAGCTTGTGCTACAACAGCATCATTAATTTGCATTTCAGTTTCGTATGTACTTAAAAGATCTCTTAAGTTACCTTCACCTGGCTCGTCTTCGTTAGCCGGCAAATCTAAAATTTCTTTATATTCTTGACTATCCATAATCTGTTTTAATTTGATTCTGTATAAATGCGGATACCATGTAGGAGAAAATCCTTCTGATGCTCTGTTTACATCTTCTACTACATAAAATCTTTTAAGTGCTACACTATGATCATTTAACGCATATTCGTCTTTTAAGTGCGGAAGTTCTAAAACATCACCTGACATAATTTTTCTACCAAGTATACGCACACTATCTGTAATATGTATTGTCATAAACAATGTGTCATTACTTAAAAATAATCCAAACTGACTTAAATCAAAGTCAATGTCTTGAACATTGTATATTCCTCGAATATTATATATGTTAGGTTCGTATTTACGATCTCTATTTTCTAAAAATAATAAGTCTTGTATATTAGTTTCTTTAACAACATCGTAAATGGGCTGCTCAGCTGTTGCATCCTCTGCTAATGTGGTCTTTGGTCCGAGGTACTTGTGAATATTAAAATCAGTTCCTCCAACAGTAAACTGTTCGTAGACAACACCATCTAAGAAGGAATAATCTTTTGTTTTTTCGGGTCTGTATAAACTAAGTCTCGGCATATGTATATTTAGCATAAATACTAGTGGAGACAAACAATGACCGACTTAACAACACAAAAACAAGAAGTATTTGATTATGTAAACGCTTTCTTAGGTGGCGGAATGGTAGATGTAGAATTAGATCCTATACACTACGAAACTGCACTAGGAAAAGCAACTGCACGATACAGACAACGCAGTGAAAACAGTGTTGAAGAAAGTTATATTACTCTTGCACTAACAGAAGACGTTAATGCATATACACTACCTAATGAAATAATAGAAGTACGCAAAGTGCATAGACGCAGTGTAGGAAGTAGATTGGGCGGCAACAGTGGTGGAACAACCTTTGAACCGTTTAACCTTGCTTATACAAACACATACTTGTTAGCAGGTAGTGGTATTGGCGGACTTGCTACATACGATTTCTTTGCTCAACAACAAGAGCTAGTAGGAAGAATGTTTGGTAGTTTTATCGAATTTGTTTGGAACACTAGTACAAAAAAACTAACTATATTAACAAGACCAAGAGCTGAGGAAGAAGTATTGCTATATTGTTATAATCACAGACCTGACTTTGAGTTGTACAAAGACTACAAAGCATTTCAGTGGATTAAAGAATATACTCTTGCTAACTGTAAATATATGCTAGGTGAAGCACGTAGTAAGTTTGCTACTATTGCCGGACCGGGTGGTGGAACAACACTCAATGGTGATTCACTCAAAGCCGAAGCTCAACAGGAAATGGAAAAACTTGACAACGACTTAGCTATGTCTGTTGCAGGTGGTGTTGGCTACGGTTTTTTAATTGGATAATAGATTTAATAATATCAAAAAAGTAATAGCAGGCGGTTGTAGTTTTACAGCAGGCTCTGAACTTGCCGATGAGGATTGGGAACGTGCTCACAAAGGTATATGTCAGGAGTTGAGTCATACAGCCTGGCCCAACTTGCTCCAAGAAAAAATGTTTACTAATGCAACTGTTGATAATACTGCTGTACCGGGTGCCGATTATGGAAGTATAGTTAGGCGTATAATATATCAAACCCGCCACCAGTTAAGAATACACAACCCAGAAGACATTGTTGTAGTTGTAATGTGGACAAGTATTTTGCGTAGAGAATATCCTAGTATATATCCTCCAGGTAGAAAAATAAAAACACACGAAGATAGATTTTTAACTTCGTTGCCTTCAGATGGAGACGGTAAGACCAAAGGTTATTCAAATGAGATGTTATACAGAAGAAGACAAATGTGGGCATTGGAACATCTAACACGAACAAATGTAGAGTTTTATGCTAGGCGTGACACACACGATAATCATGTATATTATCCACTACAGCAACTAGAATATTTAACAAGCTGGCTTGAAAATAATAATATTAAGTATTTTTATACATCTGCGTTTAACGATATAGAACCTGAGTTATTAAATCAAGATAATATTTTTTTACAAGACATGATTGCAAGATTAAATCGTCCTAATAATATACACACCAAAGACGGTCTTGGATTTTGGGATTGGGCAACAGCGTTTAAATATGAAAAAGGAAAAGAATCAGATCATCCTCTTGAACAAGCACACAACGATTGGGCAGATCTTTTTTCAAAATGGATATTGACAAAGTCTAAATAATATGTTATATTAAACGTATGAATAAAAAGTTATTAGTTATAGGTCATGGCAGACACGGCAAAGATACTGTGTGTGAAATATTAAGAGATCATTACGGTTATACTTTTGAAAGTAGTAGCCAGTTTTGTTCTAAATTATTTATATATGATCAGTTAAAGGACAAGTATGGATATTCTAGCGAAGAAGAGTGTTATGCTGACAGGCATAATCACAGAGCAGAATGGTATGATGCTATCTGCGATTATAATGTACCTGATGCAGCGACTCTAGGTAGAGAAATGTTTGCTGCTTACGATATCTATTGTGGGCTACGAAACAAGCGTGAATTTTTTGCAATGCAAAACACTGGTGTATTTGATTATTGTATCTGGGTTGATCGTAGCAAATACCTAATGCCCGAATCAAAAAACAGTATGAGTCTTGAACAATGGATGGCAGATTTCACTATTGATAATAATGGTACATTAGAAGATTTAAAGTTTAACGTAGATCAGCTAATGAGTTATATACGTACTTAACCCCTAAAAACCGCCTTTTTCTCCACTGATCTGCTAAATAGTTGTAAGTGAAACACTTTACAGGAGAAAATTAAAATGGCATTAACTTCACCAGGTGTAGAGGTCAGCGTTATTGACGAGAGTTTTTATACTCCGGCAGAACCAGGCACAGTACCTATAATATTTGTCGCAACTAGCGAAAATAAAACAAACGGCGCAGGAACTGGTATTGCACCAGGAACGCAAAAAGCCAATGCAGGTAAACCATACCTACTAACATCGCAGCGAGATCTAGTAGATACATTTGGTGATCCTACATTTTATACAGATGCTAA
>Ga0209374_1001390_pt1 | contig 23540 bp, 18 predicted proteins | sample SaaInlLV_DNA_10m_FD_184683 | JGI IMG/M metagenome (GOLD analysis project Ga0209374, IMG submission 184683) | Marine microbial communities from expanding oxygen minimum zones in the Saanich Inlet - SI075_LV_DNA_10m (SPAdes) (version 2) | ecosystem: Environmental > Aquatic > Marine > Unclassified ... | reverse complement strand
GGGCAATGTCGACGACGTCAACGGATCTTGCGTGCTCTGATCACCGTAAGATTTGAGGTTAGCCTAAGGAAAACTGCGTTATGCCCCAAAAACGTGTCTTTACCCAATCTGGCTTGCCAGCGGGGGGCCTTGGGGGTGGTCGTAAAACAGACCTTAAGTCGCGCGTAACGTGCGTCGGTTGCGGGCAGTCTCGACGCTTGACCTTCCATCATTTGATTCCAAAGAAACTGCATCGAAGACCCCATTTTAGGCGCCACTACTCGAAAGCCGACTTGAACCAAGGCGTTATGATGTGTCGGCCGTGTCATGTGGGGGTCCACCGCTTGTTTGATGAGATGACGCTCGCTAAATCCATGAATACCGCAGCGGCGCTTTTGAATGACCCTCGCTTACAAAAACACTTTGCATGGGTCGCTAAACTCAGAATTAAGGCTGAAGGCCTTCGATAAAGCCTTGCCAAGTAAGCCAAGGCAAGGCGCCCCTTGGCGAGTGCGATCACTCGCTAAGGGGCGCGCAAGGTTAGTCCGACTTTAAGCTTTGAATCGATGCAAACTGCCCTCGGGTCAAGGCAAGTAAATCCTTCGGGGCGATTTCGATCTCAAGTCCACGCCGGCCTGCGCTGATAAAAATCGTGCTATGGTCTGCGGCGGTCTGATCAATAAACGTTCTTAATGGTTTCTTTTGAGCTAAGGGGCTAATGCCCCCTAGGATGTAGCCTGTGGTAGCCTCTGCTTGTTTTGGGTCGGCTAGACGCGCTTTCTTTCCACCGGCGGCTTGAGCGAAAGTTTTAAAGTTTAGTTGCGAGGAGACGGGTAAGACGGCCACAGCAAGCGCCATTGGCGTCAGTTCGCAAACCAACGTTTTGAAGACCTGATTGGCATTCAGTTTGAGCGCTGCAACCGCTTCAAGGCCGTAGTCTTTGGACCCGGCCTGGTGCGCATACTCATGGAGCGCAAAGGTGACGGTGTGTTGATTCAGCAGAATTATAGCGGGCGTCATAGCACGACTTTAAACGGTTTTGTGATCGGACTATAGCGTCTGTATCGCGATCGTAGAAGCGAGAACCTAAAACTAAAAAAATAAAAGGCAAGGCATTAGGCCTGAGGTTTAAACGTTAAGGGGTTAAAAAAGGAGGGCCGAGATGGCACAGCAAAATTGGGGTGTAAGGCATGTCCTGGACCGGTTTAGCGCGTCGCACTGGGTGAAGCGGCAGAGGCAGATGGCCGCTCAGGCACTCGCGTTCTTGGGGCTTGGTTCGATGATCGCATTGGCAGATCCTTCGCCGCTTGCGGTGGACGAGGCATTGCCAATTTGGGATGTGAGCAACCCAACCTATTCCGCGCAGCCTCGGGCGGCAGAGATCGATGTGACCCGAGGTACCTGGCTCAGCATCGATGTGTCACCGGACGGCCAAACCCTGATTTTTGATCTTTTGGGGGATCTCTACTTGCTGGACATTGAAGGCGGAGCGGCACGCAGTTTGACCAGCGGTTTGGCCTGGGACATACAACCTCGATTCAGCCCAGATGGCAAACAAGTCGTGTTTATCTCTGATCGAGCGGGTGGCGACAATATCTGGGTGATGACGCTGGCAACTGGCGCGCTGAAGCAAATCACTGATGAATCTTTCCGACTATTGAACTCGCCCGTGTGGCACCCCAATGGTCAGTTCGTTGTCGCCAAAAAGCACTTTACGACGTCTCGCTCTCTGGGAACGGGTGAAATTTGGTTGTATGACGCAACCCTTGCTGCGCCAAGCGAAGGTGTTGCGTTGGTCGCCAGACCGAATAAGAACTACCAAAAGGAGCTGGGAGAGCCCGCCTTCTCGGCTGATGGTGAGGCGCTGTATTACACGCAGAGTGCGACTCCTGGGAACACCTTCACCTACCACGATGATAGCCATGGTGGCCTGTTTCAGATCAAACAATTGGATCTCAAGACCGGTAAAACGGACGTCGTGGCGGGAGGATATGGCGGCGCCGTTCGCCCGGTGCCCTCGCCGGATGGTCGGCATCTTGCTTACGTGAAGCGCGTTCGGTCGGAATCGAGGTTATTTATTATGGATCTTGAAAGCCAAGCTGAGCGAATGCTGGTAGATAATCTCGACCCGGATATGCAAGAAACGTGGGGCGTCTACGGGCTTTATCCGAACATGGCCTGGCTGCCTAATAGTCAAGGTTTGATCTATTGGGCCGATGGCGGCTTTTTTAAAGTTGATTTGGTAACGGGCGAGCGGACGGAAATCGCCTTTCGAGTTCAGGATCAGCGCAGTTTTTTTGGGCCGCCAGAAATTGAGGTCTCGGTTTCAGACGAAACCTTTAAAACGCGGATGGTCCGTTTTGCGAGATCCTCGCCAAAGAGCGACGATGTGGTCTTCGAGTCTCTTGGTCGGCTCTTTATTAAGAAGGGGGCATCCGCTCCGAAACCCTTATTAAAAGGCATGGCGGATTACCATGTTTTTGCGCCCGTTTTTGATCAAAGTGGCGTGCGTATTTATTTTTTAAGTTGGTCTGATGAGGCGCTTGGCGGAATTTGGTCGGTCTCCGCGCGGGGTGGTAAAGCCGAGGCGCTGCCCTTGCCGCCAGGTCATTATACGGATCTTGCAATCTCCCAAGACGATCGTTACCTTGCATATCGCAAGCACGCGGGCAGCAGCCTAACGCATCCAGATTGGGGGCAAGCTCCCGGTATTTATCTCTTTGATCGAACAGAAAATAGAGAAATTAAAATTGCGGATCAAGGCGGTGATCCGCATTTTGGTCCAGAGCAAAGACTGTATTACACCGATCGAAAATCAAGGGTTTCCGGTCGAGAATCCGATGGCAACGCTGAAACGGTGCTCTTGTCTCGAAACTTTGAGGGGTTCGATGAACGTCAATTAGCTCACGGCCGTTTCGTTAGAAGCTATGAATTATCTCCGGATGGTCAGCATCTAGCGTTTGTTGAAAACTTCCAGTTGTATGTCACCAAGGTGCCCGCCCTCGGTATTGCGCTCGATCTCAGCGCCGATTTTAAAGGCTTGGAGATGGGGCAGGCTAGTGAATTGGGCGCAAATTATCTGGCATGGTCAAAAGATGGTGCACGCATTAGTTGGTCCATTGGTGCCGAATACAAGACCCGTGGTGTTCGCCAAGACCTTGCTTGGTCGACTGCCGCGGAGGTCATTGACTTGTCTCAAACGGTCGAAACCGATCGGCCCACGGGTGTGATTGCGCTTACCGGCGCTCGAATCATCACCATGGATGAGGCGGTGGGTGTCATTGCGGTCGGAACCATTTTGATTGATGGTGCGCATATTGTGCAGGTTGGAGCAATCGATGAGGTTGTGATTCCGGAAGGTGCAAAACGGCTCGATCTGTCGGGTAAAACTTTGATGCCAGGCATGATTGATGCGCATGCCCATGGACCCTATGGGCGGGCGGACATCATTCCCCAAAATAATTGGTCGCTGCTCGCGCACTTGGCTTTGGGGGTCACCACGGTTCATAACCCTTCAAGTCAAGCCAGCCAAGTTTTCGCAGCCGCAGAATATCAAAAAGCTGGCCGAATTCTAGGGCCCAGAATTTTCTCAACGGGTGAAGTAGTGTACGGGGCTAAAAGTTTGGGCTTTGCCAAGGTTGATTCGCTGAGTGATGCGCTAACGCACGTCAAACGCTTGAAGGCGCAAGGGGCGGTCAGTATCAAAAACTATAACCAACCTCGACGGGAGCAGCGTCAGCAAGTGATTGAGGCGGCTCGGCAGGCGGGCTTATTGGTGGTTGCGGAAGGTGGGTCCTTGTTCCACCAAGATATGAATTTGATCGTAGATGGCTCAACGGGTGTTGAGCACAACATCCCAACGCTTAAGATCTATGATGATGTGATTCAGCTTTGGCGGCAGTCCGAATCAGGCTATACCCCGACGCTTGTGGTGACCTATGGCGGATTAACGTCGGAGGATTATTACTATCAAACTACCGAGGTTTGGAAGCACCCCCTGCTCAGTCACTTTGTGCCGCCTGATCAATTGCAGGCTCGGTCTGTTCGGCGGATTATGGCGCCTGAGTCGGATTTTAAAGATGATGATGCGGCAGCCGTTGCACAGCAATTGGCAGAAGCGGGGGTTATCGTGAACACCGGCGCGCATGGTCAGCGTGAGGGCCTTGCAACCCACTGGGAGCTATGGAGCTTTGTTCGCGGCGGCTTTACACCGCTAGCTGCGTTAAAGCTTGCAACGATTAACCCGGCTCAATATCTGGGAATGCAGGCGTCGTTGGGGTCGCTCACCGCGGGAAAACTGGCGGACCTTCTGGTTCTAAGTGCAAATCCTTTGGAGGATATTCATAACACCCAAAGCCTTGAGCGCGTGATGCTCAATGGTCGGTTGTATGATGCCCAGACGCTACAGGAACAGATCACGGGTGATCGGCCAGCGCCGAAGTTGTGGTGGCACGATCGCGCGCATTTGCAGATTCGATAATGGGCGCACTTGGTTGCTTTTGGGATTGGGGCGTTTGCGCACGCCTTTTCAACGCATAGGGCGATTATCGAACTGAGGCGCCAGGTTGCAGCAGGCTTCTTGGCGCCTTAGTGTGATGCCGTCATCAAAAGGGCCCTCCACTTCAACGAGCAGACCCTTTGCGTTGAGGCAGAATAAGATCTAGATAATAGCCGCGTATCGCTTAGCTCTTCGGGCAGCGACGAGGGTGCCGAGCGGTTTTTTAAGAACAGCTTGAGCGCACTGAAGCAGCTTGAGCGTGCTGAAACAGCTTGAGCGTGAAACAGCTTGAGCGTGCTGAAACAGCTTGAGCGAGGTAACAGCTTGAGCGAGGTAACAGCTTGAGCGAGGTAACAGCTTGAGCGACACAAAAGCTTGAGCGGGTTTAGAAAATTTGGATCGATCATGTCGTCAAAAATGATGGCAGTCGAGCGCGTATACTAGGCGCTAAATAGGGGTCACGATAAGGATAGGGTGCATGAGTTATTTAGAAGATCGGGTTGTGATGATTACCGGTGCGAGCGGTGGGTTTGGCTCGCTCCTGGCAAACGGTTGCTTGGAACGAGGTGCGTTGGTTGTGGCGCTGGACTTGGATGATGGGGCGCTGCAAAAGATGTTGCCAACTTCTGCGCGTTGCCTGTCGATTGCCGCAGATGTGACCCGTTTGGCAGACCTCAAGGCCGCGACTGCAGCGGCGGTTCAGAAATTTGGCAAGGTCGATATTATGGTGAACAACGCCGGTATTATGCCGCTCGCTTTCTATCGAGACCATGAGGCAGCCGGGCCCGCTTGGGATCGCTGTATTGACGTCAATATCAAAGGGGTACTGAATGGAATTATTGCGGTTCACGATCTGATGATGGATCAAGGCCGAGGCCATGTGGTGAATCTGTCATCGATCTATGGCAATAGTGCCGTCGCGGGCAGTGCGGTTTATGGCGCAACCAAGGCAGCGGTGAACATGTTGTCAGAATCGTTACGGCTTGAGTCGCAAGGTAAAATTAAAGTGACGGTGGTGCGTCCCACTGGGGTGCCGGGAACAGGCCTTGGTCAGGGGGTCGTTAACCCTGAGGCGATTCGCGGGATTCTCGGTGCAGAATTCGACAGTTATATGGCGACAATGGGCAGTCTCGCAGCGGGAACAGGGGATCAAGAACTGGGCTCGAGTGAAAGCATGTCTTATGCGGCGCTCGACCCCGCCTGGCTGGTTCGCGAAATTCTACACGCTATTGATCAACCCTGGGGCGTTGTCATCAGCGACATTACCGTTCGAGCTGCCAATGACCGTTATGTGATTTAAGGCTGATTTGAGTCAACTTCAACAAAGCCGTCGGCCTCGTCTGCAGCCTCGCCGTTCAGAAACCGGTCTCGCTGCTCCGTTAAATAGCGGCGATGCGTTTTATCCATCATGTTGAGGTGCTTTTCATTGATCAGCATGGTTTGACGCGCCTGCCATTGCTGCCAAGCTTCCTCGGAAAAGTGCTCGAAGATTTCGCTACCTTTCGCGCCTGGAAATGGCGGGGCGGCCAATTTGGGTAGGTCTTTTTGAAGGAGTTTGCAAAATACGGTGGTGGTCATAAGGAATCCTTTATCGGGCTAAAGTATGGCATGGGTGTGCGCTTTACCCCAGCAGGGTCTGAATGATTTTTTGAGCGGGCCTACAGAGGCCGAAGGCTTCGCTATTATCTTCGGAAACCCAGGCTTCGCGATCAATTCTAGGAATATCCCCGATGGCATCGATCTCAACCAGGACGGGTTCGATCAGCAGATGAAAGTGGGTGAAGCTGTGTTTCAACTGGGCGAGCGCGCGTGGCGGGCTGGGCAGGTGCGGCGTTAGCGCGTCGAGTTCTTCCTGGGTTAGTTCTGGAAAGCTATAAAGACCGCCCCAGATGCCTTCCGGCGGGCGCTGCGCGAGCCTAATTTCACCCGCTTGGGTTTTAACCACCAGCATAATGGTGCTGCGGGTGGGCTTGCTGACTTTAGGTTTCTTGCCCGGATAGTCGGATATTGATTGGCGCTCAAGGGCTAAGCACGCTTCATTCACTGGGCAGGCGCCGCACAGGGGGGCTTTGCCGACGCAGACCGTCGCGCCCAGGTCCATCATCGCTTGGGTATAGGCGTTGATGCGATCATGCGGGAGCACGGCCTCAGCCTTGGCCCACAACTGCTCAGCGGTCTCGCGTTGACCTGGATAGCCGCCGATGGCGAAGACGCGGCTGATGACCCGCTTAACATTGCCGTCTAAGATTGCAACCCGCTCGTTAAAGCAGATTGCGCTAATCGCGCCGGCGGTTGATCGGCCGATGCCAGGCAATTGCAGGAGGTCTTGTTGCGATCTAGGAAATTCGCCTTGATGGAACTCCGAAATGATATTCGCCGTTTTATGCAGGTTTCTGGCGCGCGCATAGTAACCAAGACCAGTCCACAGGCTCAAAACCTCATCTAAGTCGGCTCGCGCTAAGGCCTTAACAGATGGAAAGCGGGCCATAAATCGATTGAAGTAGGGGATGACCGTTTGCACTTGGGTCTGCTGCAACATGATTTCAGAAATCCAGACTGGGTAGGGCGTCAGTGACTTTTGCCAGGGCAGATCATGGCGACCAAACACATCGAACCAAGTCAGTACTTTGTCGGCGAACGCTTGTTTCATGATCCTAAGAGGCCTTTCAACAGATCTTTCAACGCTTCTGGGGCCTTGTTCTCAATTGTTTGGTTGAGGCGTTGCTTGGCTTTATCCTGCAGTGCTTTGCGCGCAATCTCAGTGAGGAGGCCTTGCGCTTTATCCCGGTTGATACTGCAATCGCTTGGCGAGAACGTTTCTAGCGTGCCTTGACAGTGGGCCGGCCAAGAGACGCCGGTGAGTGGGCCCTTTACCGGCAGCGGACCATTGGTCGCCGCGGCCAAACGGAGTGTAACGTCGTAGTCGAAATTGGACTGAAACAGGTCAAGGCCGCCGCCGGCTTCAACGGTCACGTTCTCAAAATTTAAGGTCGCAACTTGTGCGCTGGGCAAGCCTGCTTTGAACGCATGTGCGCCGTTTAACGTGTCAATCACCAGATCATCCGGCCAATCGGCAGCACCTGATGACTGTTGTGTCATTTGATCCAGCCATCGCAGACCCTGCTTGAGGGTCCGGATATCGACCATTGCCTCCTTGATGGAAAATTGACTCGCTCCCTTCAACGTCTTTGACAGCGAAGCGAGTCTCGCCCCCTCGAAAGAGAGCGAGGAAGACACGCTCAGTTTGCCTAAGGTTTGTTCTGGGATCAGCTGATTAAGATTAATTTGCGTGAGATCGGCCGTAAGCGTCGTAAAGGCCTGCTGTTCGTAATCAGAGATCATTTCAAGCTGGATTCCGCCGGAGGCCAGTTGGCCGGTTAGACGGGTAGTTAATCTTGATTGCGCATTGCTTAGACGCAGGCGTGCATTCGATAGGGCCCACTGCGTTGCTTGAATCGATTTGATTCGAAGATCGATCTTCGCCTGCGCATTGCGCAGTGCCTCGACGGGTAATACGACTGTGTCGGGATCAGGCGGGGTCGAGGGGGACGACGGCGCGGCATTGTCTCCGGCAATGGATCCGCCAGGGTCTAAGTTTAGGCGACTCAAGCTGAGCGCCAGGTCAATTGATGGGGTCGTCAGGTTGACCATTGCCTCGCCACTGAAGTCACCGCCGTTGAATCGGCCTGCAATGCTTGATAATTCGGGTGCCACATCTGTGCCTTGCGCCATCGCGGTCAGCGTGAACTCGGTAATGGGGCCGATGGGGATCAGGTGATCGGCAAAAGCAGTGTTAAAAACATCGGCATTGGTCAAGGTGCTGCTGATGTTGAGCCCAAGCCTGATTTTTGGTTGCGTGATTGCAGACATCTTGCCGGTTAATTCTGTCGTGAACCCAAGATGGTCAATGGTCATTTGCTCAAAAACGAAGTCGTCCGCTTCAACCTGATAAACACCCGTGAGCTCGAAGGCAAATGCGCTTGCGTCCTGAAGGACGGTTGATAAATCACCCCGAAGGGAAAAACCCTCCAACACGACTTGTTGGGTTTCGAGATCGAAAATAATAGTGCCATCGGTCGCACCGTGAAAGGTCATACCAAGGTCGGTATCGGAGTAATCTAATGCGTTTTCAAGTACTAGACTGAGTTTTTGATTGGCATAAGAGCCTGCCACCTGCTCCAAGGACGCAGTGATTTCACCGGCTGATGCATCGAGGTATTGAACTGCGATCGACTCAACGGTGAAGGACGATAATGCCAAACCGCTTGTTGGGGCTGTTGCCGCGTCGGTTGCCACCGCTGTTGCGGGGTTTTGGGTTGTTTCGTCTGCGGCATAATTCGTTTGGCCATTGGTATCGACGTAGAGATGAAGCTTTACAGCGCCCAATGCCACGGCGTCGATGGTTAATTCGCCCGAGCGCAAGAGGGGCATTAGTTTCAAGTCAATGGCGAGCGTATCGATGACGGCAAGGGGTTCGCTGCCGGCTAGTAGGGATACCGCAATACCATCCAGCCGAATTGCAAGATCTGGCCACAGCTGCCATTCAAGGTTTTCAAACCGGACTGAGTAGCCCGTGCTGGCTGTCAATTGCTCGGCAAGCGCTTCGCGATATTGGCCCGGGTCTGCCAGTAGCATGCGAACGCCGGCATAGGCCGCCGCCGCTAGGAGCACTAGGACGAAGAGGATGCTGAGGGCAAATTTTGAAATTTTACTCAAGAGGCGCATTCCTTTGTTCACGCAGGGAAGAGTTTAAGCGCTGTTGCGCGTTCGGCCAATGTTTACGCTGCGGTTACTGTGCGAAGGGGTTTAATTCTGCTATCTTTTGCCACGAAGCAATAGGCAATTGGATACTTCTATGTCAGCTGTTGGAACAGAGTCGAACCCATTACGCGTGGCCGTTATCGGATCCGGCCCGTCCGGGTTTTACACGGTCAGTAATCTACTAAAGCAAACCGGTCTCGTAGTCGAAGTCGATGTATTTGATCGACTGCCGACGCCCTACGGCTTGGTTCGAGCGGGCGTTGCGCCGGATCATCAAAAGGATAAGTCGGTCACGCGTGCCTACGAAAAGAGTGCGGCCGCGCCTGGGTTCCGGTTTTTCGGTAACGTTGAGTATGGCACCCATCTGCATTTGGATGACTTAAAAGAACATTACCACCAAGTCATGTTTACAACGGGCAGCCCCTTTGACAGGAATTTGGGGGTGACTGGAGAAGATCTCGTCGGGAGTCATTCCGCCACTGAGTTTGTTGCCTGGTACAACGGTCACCCAGATTTTGCCGACCGACAGTTTGATTTATCACAAGAGAACGTAGTGGTGGTGGGAATTGGTAATGTCGCCATGGATGTTGCCCGAATCCTGTGTAAAACGGTTGATGAACTCAAAGTCACTGATATTGCCGATCACGCGCTTGCGGCATTAAGCGAAAGCAAGGTGAAGAATGTTTATATATTAGGAAGAAGGGGACCGGCTCAAGCCGCCTTCACACCCCCTGAAATTAAAGAGATGGGCGAATTTGCTGAGGCGGATGTCAATATTTTAGCCGGCGAGGCGGTGGTCGACGCCAATTCTCAAAAGCTGTTAGACGACAGTCATGACAAGAATGCAATTAAAAATGTTGAGACGATTACAGCCTATGCATCGCGTGAAAATGCGGGGAAGCCGAGGCAGCTGCACATTCGGTTTTGCGTCTCACCGACCGAGCTGGTTGAAGCTGATGGCCGAGTTGGTGCAGTAAAACTCCTGCAAAATGATTTGGTGTTGGATGATCGAGGACAATTGAAAGCGGTTGCAACGGAACGCGAGGAAGTGATTCCGGCGGGTCTTGTATTTCGTTCAGTGGGGTATCGCGGGCAGCCGTTGCCGGATGTGCCATTCAACGAGAGTTGGGGCACCATTTTAAATGAAGGCGGGCGAGCGGTAGATGCCGCGGGTGATCAAGTAGTTGGTCTCTACACTGCGGGTTGGATCAAGCGCGGTCCCAGCGGGGTGATCGGCACCAATAAAACCTGCGCGCAAGAAACCGTTGGGTTGATGATGCAAGACCTTCAGGCGAACCGCTTGTTTGAGCCGAGTGCGCCGTCTGCCGAGGCCGTATTGAAGTTGATCCAGAGTCGCCAGCCGGATTTTGTCAGCTTTGCGGACTGGAAAAAAATCGATGAAGCGGAAGTGGCTAAGGGCGTCGCAAGCGACCGTCCGAGAGTGAAGTTTACGCGGGTTGCGGACATGCTCGAGGTTGCTCGAGGCTAACCGACTGCCGCTCTGACCGCTGGCATCACGTCATTGAGATAGCGGTCTAGGGCATCTTCCCGCCAGGGTGCACGCAGCGCGATGTTGATTAGGCTCGCCCCTTGCTGATGGTAGGCCAAGATTTTGTCAATGGCTTGGCTTGGCGTGCAGACCAGTGAGCCCGCGCGAATGCGTGCTGCTTGCGGTCCCCAGTCCGAATCAATACGGGCATGTTCGTCTTTTAGGTCAGTCGCCGTTAACCCCAAGTGGAAACTCAAATTGACACTACGCTCAATCTCAGCTGGGTCCCGGCCAAGGCGCTCGCACCACTGATTTAGCGTTTGGTTGAGATGCCCGAACTGCTCTGGACTGACGTAGGCTGCATTCCAGCCCGTTGCCCGCTGAGCGACAATGCGCAGAGTCTTCTTAGGGCCAAGCCCGCCGATCCATATTGGCAGTTTGGGGTTTAGTGGCCGAGGTAGATTACTGGCATTCTCTACGGAAAAATGGGCGCCGTGAAAGGTTGTCCTAGGCTGGGTTAAGAGGCTTGAGATAATCTCTGCGGCCTCATCAAGCATATCGAGTCTAGTGCCAATAGTGGGGAAATCAAATCCGTAGGCTGCGGCTTCCTGAGCATGCCAGCCTGCGCCCAATCCGAGTTCGAAGCGGCCATTGGAAATATGGTCGAGGGATGAGGCCATTTTTGCGAGCAGCGCCGGGTTGCGATAACCCACATAAAAGACCAGGCATCCAACCCGCGCGTTTTGGGTATCGGCAGCGAGTGCGCCAAGCAAACTAACGGCTTCGAAGTGATCTTGAGTGCCGCCGGCAGGCGGCGCCTCGTAAAAATGATCCCACAGGGAGATCCAATCCGCGCCATTTTGATCAAGCCGTCGCCAAAGTGCGCGTAGGTCCGTAAGAGCAATATTTTGTTGGCCAATATGAAAGCCGAGTTCGATAGTCATGATCTGGCGCCTAGTTCGGTTTCGGTGACTTGCCATTAGCCAGTGAGGCCAAGAGGCTGCTTAGTTCAGGTTTTGTTTCCCAGTCTTTGTGGACACTGAGCTTTTGATAAACCGCCGCTGCTGCTTGATGAAAGCCTGGTTCGGCTCCGACCGCATCGAACGTCTCGGCAATCTCTTGCATCTCGCCTTTGAACCGCCAGGCTTTAGACGCGGTGCCAGCCAGAGAGCGATGCCATTGCGCGGTAATTTTTTGGCCAAGTGCCTCGCTCAACGGCTTGCGCACACCATACTGCTCCGCGACATTTAAAATCTCTGCCGTTAAAGCAGCGCTGCCTTTGCTGAATGCGGCGAACACCATTTTCAAGGCGCTGGCATCGCCAGCTCGATCCGATAGGACGGCGGTTTCCAAGGGTGATCCTGCTAACAAAGCGGCGACTTCGTTTGCGCCCGTACCCGACAGGTGCAGTGTGGTTTGGCTGTCGGAGGGCTCACTGGGCCAAACGGGTCCGCCGATAATACAGCCATCGATTAAGTGAATTTGGTGCTCCGACAAGAGCGCATCAACCGCTCGCAGCTTCGACGGTGCAATGGCATTGGCCTCTAGGTATCGGCCGTGATAACCAGTTGCTGCGACGTCTCGGGCAACCTCGATAGCGGCATGAGGCGGACACACGCTAACGATAAGCTCCGCGCTTTGGGTGAGCTCAGAAAGGTCCATGCAAGGCAGAAGCCCGGCCCGTGCGGCTCGGACTTGGGTTGCTTGGCTTCTGGTGTAGGCGACCCAACTGACCGTATGTCCGCAAGCCGCGAAACACGCGCCGACGGCCGCGCCCATTGCGCCCGGGTGAAGTAATCCGATCCGCATGCTAGGGTTCAATCCCATAGCAGCGAGCTGCATTGAGGCCCATGATTTTGGCCAAGCTCGTGGGCGATAAGGCGTCGATTAAAGTGGTCATCAGATCCAGAGTATCTTCGAAACTCGCGCTCATGAGGCCTATGGGCCAGTTTGAACTGAACAATATTCTATCCTCCCCAAAAACCGCCATTAGATCGGCAAGTCTTGGTTTAAAGTGAGCCTCCGGCAGGTCCCAGTCATCGAAATGCCCCGCGTCGCTGGGATTGATCAGCCCGGATAATGTGATCACGGTTTGGGGATGTTCATGCAGCCACTGCAGGGCGCTTAGCCAGGGATCATTCGCAGTCTCAAATTCATCAGGTTCCCCTTCCGGTCTGCCGTAATGATTTAAAATAACTTGCAGGGTGGGTTTCGCCTCAATCAAATCGCGAAGGGACGCAAGGGGTGTGCGGGCGAGGTCTACCGACAGCGGTAAACCGAGGTCACAAAGCGTATCAAGCTGTTTCAATTGCGGCGTCGAGCCAGTAAAAACTGGAAGGTGATAGCCTAGGATGCCCGCCTCTGGATTTGATGCTAGCCGGGCGTGCTCTGGAAGCCTTGGCACGATGCCTAAAATATGGCGTGAAGCTATGAGGGTATCGTGCTCCATTGATGACAGCGCAGTAAGTTCATTTTCCAGAACCGCGATACACCCTGTGAAGCCGTGCTCCATAAGATGCGGCTCCAGATGCTGTGGGAGATAATCTTGGGTTAACAGCGGCATCTCGTGAAATCGTTCTGGCGTGTTCGTACGACGCCAGAATCGAACCTCAGCATCAATCCGCATGGCTTTCGATCTCCGGCATTGAGGTGACGATTGGGAAGCGGCGTTCAAACTGATCAAACAGACTGCGAAAGGTCGCGAGCGTTTGGGCATCTCCAATGAGGCGTACCTCGCCCTGCGTGACCATCTCAACCGGGTCCTTCAGTCCTAGGATCAACGCCTTGAAGGCGGCGTCGGTGCTTTCGATTGTGAGTGATGCGGTTTCGTCGGTTTGATCAAACTGGGCATGAAGGACGCCATTTTCAATCTCGATCAGCACGGGCTCGCCATCGGTGCGTTGTAAATTCATACGCAGCGGGTGTTGGGCGGCCTTTGGGCCGTTGAGCCTAACGGCCATCGCTTCAAAGATATTCGCCAGCGGCATGCCCTCGGCCATCCCCGCGCTCGGCCCGTACCGACTGCCGTGGGGTAACCCATGGCGTAATTCTAAGGCCCCGCATAGATAAAAATTTCGCCATGGACCGGATTCGGCTTGGTAGCCCATTTGCTCATACGCATCCGCGAGCATCGCCCTGGCGGGTAAGTGATCGACCTCGACAGTGATAACGTGATTGAGTACCTCAGCGACCCAGCGGTAGTCGCCGGCTTCAAAATAAGCTTGGCAGCGGGCAAGAATGGCGTCGCTACCGCCCATAAATTCGAGGGTACGAATAGCGCGCTGCCTCGGGGTATGCTGATTTAAACGGGCTGGGTTGCCATCGAAGAAACCAAGGTATTTTACATAAACGGCTTTGGCGTTGTGTTTAACTGTCCCGTAATAGTCTCGGCAGTGGAACTCTCGGGCCAAACTTGCCGGCAACTCAAGGCTCTCGGCAATGTCGTCTGGGCCATAGCCCATGTTCGCCAGCCTTAAGGTTTGGTCGTGTATGTAACGGTACAGGTCTCGCTGTTGTTTGAGGTACTGCACGGCCTCTGATTGACCCCAGGTTGGCCAGTGATGGCTCGCGAATTCAACCTCTAGACGAGATCCAAAGCGGTCGATGGATTCTTGGATCTGATTAGACCAAGCAAGGGCATCTCGAACCTGAGCGCCCCTCGGTGTATAGATGTTGTGTAAATGGTGGGAGGTGATCTCGGACATACACAGCGCTTTGTATTGCGGAAAATAAAACACCATCTCCGCCGGTGCCTCCGAGCCCATGGTTAACTGAAATTCGATGGTGATGCCATCAACGACTCGGATTTCCGCATTGGTTTCAATAATGTCGGTGGGCACAATAAAGCCGGTGGTGCCAAGCGCAAGCGCTGCCCCCAAGCCGGTTGAGACAAAGCCAGTGGGCGATGGTTGTAACAAGTTGCCGTACATATAAGTGGCGCGTCGACCCATAACATTGCCGGCAAGGACGTTTTCGTTAAGTGCCTCTTGTACGAAATCCTTGGGCGCAATAATGGCGACCTCGCCTGCGCTCACGGCTGCCGGGGTGGTCACCCCTAAGATCCCAGCGAAATGATCGACATGGCTGTGGGTGTGAATCACCGCGACCACATCGCGATGTCCTAAGTGGTCATTGGCAAGCGCAAGCGCAGCACGCGCGGACTCCGTGCAAGTCAGGGGGTCAATGATGATCCAGCCGGTTTCGCCTCGCACTAAGGTCATATTCGCAATATCAAATGACCGGACCTGATAGATCCCATCGACCACCTCGAACAAGCCGTGGTGTTGGGCATTTAACTGCGCTTGTCGCCAAAGCGACGGGTTGACTGTTTCCGGGCTTTCGTCTTTTAGGAACTCGAATTTGGTGAGGTCAAAAACCATTCGATCGGCCTGTTGATGGGCTATTTGCATCGGCTCGAGGGTTTTGATGAAGCCTTTGCGGGCATTGTCGAAACTTTTCGTCTCGCTTAAAGGCAGTTGATTGCGGACCCTAGCCTGATGTGCTCGCGTATGCTCGCTCGCAGGTTTTTGCTGCTGTTCCCGAATGGCTAGAGGCTGGTAATCGGTCATGGCTTAGTGCTCGCTGAAAAATGTGTGTTGTTGGACCAAGGCGATTAACATAACGGGTATCGCTTGTGAGGTCGACCCTGTGGGGTGCACTCTATGGGGTGTAGACTATCGACGGGGTGGTTTATTAACGGCTTCAATTGCGCAGCGTTTAATGGCCGGCAACGTAATATATGGGCATCAGAGTGAAGAGCTATGAGTGATCGATGGCAGTATGTGGTAGGCGGGATCATTTCCTTGATACTGGCAATGGCGTATCTGACGTTAACCGATGAGGCATCGCCCGGTGGGGCGAACGGGTCTGTCGCGCCTGATCAAGCCCAAGAGACGCCCAGTCCGCAAGCTGAATCCGGCGCGGAGCTTCAAGCATTAACATCGGTCGCATCTTCCGCTGTGGCCCCCATTGAATCAATCGGGTCGGCGTTAACCCCAGAGGCAATCAGCCTGAACGACAAGCTCGTACCGAATGAAAACATTGATCCAACTGCCGTCTTGGCATTGCCTTCTTCAGTCTCGGGAGTAGTCGAGCAGAAGGCCGCCTCTCACGATCGGACTAACTCTGAATTACCCGCTCTTGATTCAATAGTCGGCCCGTAAGCCAGCAAACCAGCAAACTTGTTGCAAAGGTCGTAATGAAGGCAGCGGGATAGGCGAGCAGTGGAATGGTTTCGGCGCCTAGAATTTCTTTGATCATGAGAGACTGACCAAAGATCGGTACGAAATACATCCAGAGGCTGCTTGCAACGGGTAAAAATTGCAGGACGAGGGTCGGAACAACTGGGATAAAAACCAAGATGCCAACGTAGGATTGTGCATCTTTAAAAGATTTTGCGAACAAGCCAAGCAGCAGCTGAAGGCTACTGGCAAACATCGGCACGGGTAAGATTGCAAGTAATAGCATCAAGATTTGACCTGGGGTTAACGTGAAATTTAAACCCAACTCGTCAATCGGTAGCGCCAGCATCGCCGCGAGGCACAAGCCGAGTGTGATGATCATGCCGGCACCGGCGAGCGCGCTGGCAGCAAGCCATTTCCCAAAAACCAACGCGGTTCGGGTCACCGGATTAATTAAGAGCGGCTCCAAACTCCGACGTTCACGTTCGCCCGCTGTGTTATCAATGGCAAGGCCGAGACCGCAGACAAATGCTGCCATCAGCACGTAGATTGGAATGAAGTTGAGCAGATTAGCCGCGCGCTGCTCATCACTGGCAACATCTGAATTCTTGGCGCGAACCCCTTGCATGATTTTTGGTGATACACCGCGTGCAATGAGGCGCAATGCGGCGAGTTCATTATTGTAGTTGGTAATGAGGCGTCGTACTTTGCGCACAATGGTTCGGGTGTCGTTACGTGAGCCGTCATGAATCACCAAAACCCGAGTCAGCTCAAAATTGGCCATGGTTTCTTGATAGTCTTCCGGCACTTGAACAACGAGCTCAACGGATTTGTCGCGGACGGCGGCCTCGGGCGACCCGTCGAAGACTTCGAGGGTGAAGCCTGCCTCCTCGAATTGATGCATGAGGGCGGGGGCGTAGGCTTGGCCAATGACCGGTAGGACCAAGTCCTCAGACTCCGTGTTTTGTTTGATCACGAGCGTCATCAAACCGTAGATAAAAACCGGTGCAAGTAACGGAAACAAAAAAGCGGACAGCAGAGCGCGGCGGTCGCGCAGGCCATCTTTGAGTTCTTTGATAAGGACTGCTCGAACTACGTTCATACGCTTACGGCCTGTTCCGAGAGCAAGACAAAGGCATCTTCGAGGTTGTCGACGCCGGCAGCGGCGCGAATTTCTTCAGGGGATCCAACAGCGACGACGCGACCTTCAGCAATGATGACAATGTCGTCGCAAAGTTTCGCAACCTCGTACATGAGGTGGCTCGAAAATAAAACACAGAGGCCAAGGGCTCTGAGTTCTGTGATGAGCTCGCGAACTTTGCGTGTAGTCATGACATCCAAGCCATTGGTGGGCTCGTCTAAAACCACATGGCGGGGATCGTGAATCAGCGCGCGGGCCAAGCAAACCTTCATGCGCTCGCCTTGGGAAAATCCCTCGGTTCGGCGGTCGGCAATGCCCTGCATGTCCAGCATTCGAATGAGCTCTTCGCTGCGTGCTTCAATACGGTCATCTGACAAGCCGTGCAGGCGGCCGAAATATTGCAGATGCTCGCGCGCGGTTAACCGAGTATAGAGCCCATGTCCATCGGGGAGGACGCCAAGTTTTGATTGAGCTGTAATACGGTCCTGGCTGACATCGATACCGTCGATTTTGGCGTAGCCCGTTTCTGGCTTAATCAGTCCGTACAACACGCGAAGGGAGGTTGATTTACCGGCGCCATTGTGCCCCAGCAGGCCGGTGACGCGCGCGTCCGCTGCATTGAAGGAGACATTCTCGATTGCGACGACATCACCAAAGGTTTTTTTTAAACCCGAAACTTCAATCATCAGCTGTGGCCTCCACTTCGGTCTCAAAAGGGCCCGCGTAGTTTGTGAAAAATGGCTGGCCTTGAATCGTTTGAACGCATTGAGCCTCATCGCTACTGAAACTCAAATCCTTTAAAAAGCCCTCGATAAGTGTCGGTAGGCACCCCAGTTGAGACACGCCGTGAGCGCCGCCAACGACTTCTATGTGATGGCCGTTTGGTAAAAATGCCAACGCGCGTTCGGCGTACATCGGGGGTGTGATCGGGTCTTCGGTCCCAGACATGAGGAGTGCGGGGATCTGACTGGCGACGGGTAGAAAGTAATCCTCAGCAACCGGGATATGGGGCCAAACCGGGCAGATGCCAGCTAAGAGTTCCTGCAGCGCATTATCGAAGTAGACGCCGTTTTGTGGCTGCGGCGTCATCCGGCTCATATCTTCGCTGCATAAGACCGAGGCCATCATGCCAAGACTCAAGTCGTTGGCACTGGCGTCAGGTGAGAGCACCTGGGCGATGCCTGCAAGGACTTGCCAGCGACCCTTCGAGGCTTCGCTAATGGCAAGCGGAATAACCTGTCTCAGCGTTCTGCTGTACAGCGCGCTGCGCAAGAGCCGATTGATTACCCGGGGATCTAGGGTCACGTTTTGCTGCTCGCCCGTGAGCGGGTTCGTGATTAGCTGATTGGGGGTTTGACGAAGACGTTGTTCTGCTTGCAGGAGTTGCGCGGGTAGGTCTGGAAAGGCTTTCTGACAGCTTGGTGCCTCGTAACATTCTGCTGTGATTCGCGTAAAGGCAAGATCTGCGTCGAGGCCAACTCGGGCGGGGATCAGCATATCTACGGGGGCTACAGCATCGAGTAAGAGGCTGCGAACGGCATCTGGGTACAGACGGTTAAAGACCAGCGCGATCCGCGTGCCATAAGAGATGCCGAAGAGGTTCATAGCGGGGTAGCCAAGGCGTTGTCGAACTGCTTCTAGATCGGCGGCAGCATCGATCGTTGTGTAAAATCGTGGGTCGGCATCGAGGGTTGTTAAGCAGTCTTTCAAGGCTGTGATTTGCTGGTCCAGGACGAGATTCACATCATTGTTGAGATCACTCTCATCAAAAATCGGTGCTAAGGCTTCTGCACACGCCAACGAGTTTGAGTCGCCGGTACCGCGCTGATCGATGAGCAAGAAGTCGCGATGCTTGCGTAGGTTTTCAAATCGGCCGGCCCAGGAGGGCCCAACTGAAACCACCGACTGGCCGGGCCCGCCTGCTAGTAATACTATGGGGTCTGCTTGCTTTGCTCGGGTGGTTGCAGGTAATACAACAACGTTCAGCGAGATTGAGCGCGCGTTGTCTTGATTTGCCTCGGGCAGAGCGACACGGGCGCAGAGCGCTTTATCTTCATAGTCTAGAATTTTACTATGGGTACTGACCGGGCAAGGCTTGAGCAGCTCTGAGTCAGCAAACCCAAACTTTGGCAGCAGCAAGGCGGTACTGATTATTGCGATGATGAGGTGTCGATGCTTCATGCGGTGATGTTAAGGCATTTGGCTGGAACAGGCGAAAAAAATCGTATTGGTTTTGTCCTTTTCGCGCACACTGTCCTCTTTATGCATTTTCCCACGGCCAATAAGTGGTTGGTTTTTGGGGGGTCGCCTCAAGCAAGGGCTTGCGCTAGCATTAGGAAAACGAGGAGAAAAGGCCGATGAAACCATTTGAAAACATAACCGTACTCGAATTTTCAACAATGATTACGGCCAGTTTTGCTGCAATGATGATGGCGGATCAAGGTGCTCGGGTCATCAAAGTCGAGCCGATGGATATGGGGGATCCCATGCGTTATATCGGCGCTGCGAAGGGCGGTATCAGCGCGCTGTTTGCCAACTGTAACCGGGGCAAGCAATCGATCAAGGTGGATTTGAAGCAGGCTGCGGGCCAGCAGCTGATTCTCGATTTAATCCCGCAAGTTGACGTGATTATTCATAACTTTCGACCCGGTGTTATGGATTCCCTTGGACTAGGCAGTGCTCATCTCCGAGGCATCAATCCGCGCTTGGTGTATTTGGCGGTCTCAGGGTTTGGCACGACGGGGCCGCTGTCTAAGGCGCCGGCTTATGACCCCATTATTCAGGCGCATGTTGGAATGACGGCGTCTCAGGGCGGGGAAGGCCACACGTTTATTCGGAACCTGATGTGCGACAAGATTACGGCGTATACCGCTATGCAGGCGGTTACCGGGGCCTTGCTGGTGCGGGCTAACACAGGTGAAGGTCAGCATGTTGATGTGGCAATGATCGATGCGGGGCTATTTTTTATCTATCCAGATTCGTTTATGAACGATACCTTGTTGGATTCGGATATCGCGGGGCAGCCCCTTTTATCTGACCTCATTTATGAGTTAACTGAGACCCAAGATGGCGCGATTACGATGTCAGCCGCAACCGATCGGCAGCGATCTGGGGTGCTTAAAGCGCTCGGTAAAGAGTCCTTGATGTCCGACCCGCGTTTCAATTCTATGGAGAGTTTGTTACAGAACATAGATGCCTATCGTGCGGCTTTGGCAGACGCTTTTAAGCAGTTGCCAACGGATGTTATTTTAGCGCGCCTGATTGAAAACGAGGTGCCGGCAGCACGTTGCCTGTCACGTGCAGAAGTGTTGAACCAACCGCAGCTCGAAAGTAATGGAACCATTGTTGAACGGGATCATCCGCTGATGGGGGCGATGCGCCTGGTTCGATCGCCCGCGAAATTCAACGGCGAATCATTGCCAGTTGCCGGTCACGCACCGGCCCACGGCCAAGATACGGACCAAGTATTGGCAGATTTTGGTTTTTCGAGTGATGCGCTCGAGGCCCTAAAGTCCTCTGGTGCGGTTGCTTAGTCTTTTAGACGACGCTTGGGTCGGTTTCAATCTCTGGGAGCAGTAAGGTAAAGGTGGTGCCTTGCCCTTGTTCCGATTGCAGCGTTAGGTAGGTGGCCGTGGCTTGAAGAAAGCCAACCACTACGCTGAGGCCCATGCCGCCGCCTTGTTCAAGGGTTTTGGTTGAGAAAAACGGGTCGAAGATTTGGGAGCGGTCCGCTTTAGCGATGCCCCGACCTTGATCCGTGATGATGAGACTGGCGTAGCGTCCCGCTGGGATAGTTTGCTGAGCCCCAGCAATTGGGGTTGAAAGGGCGCATCGCACGAGGGTCAGCGAAACCGCGCTTTGTCCTGATGGGGTCGCGTCGCTTGCATTGTTGAGGAGTTGCACCAAGCTAGCAACCAGCCTGGCTTCATTGGTTTCAACGGTAAGCGTTTTATCCTGAATATCAAGGTTAAGTTGGCAGGGTGCAGCGGCCTGGAGGAAGGCCTCTCTATGTCGTTCTAAACACAAAGCGAGGGCCACAGGCGCGGTATCCAAAATTTTCTGCTCTGAGTATTTAAGGAGTTGGTCGATGGGTTTTGCGCTTTGTAGGATGGCTTGGCGAGCTGTCATTAAAGATGTCTTGTCGGTCTGGGAGAGCGATTCCGGATCGATTAGGTCAAGATGGCCCGCGGCAATTTGAATGCGGTTATTCAAGTCATGCGCAAGACCGCCCGCTAGGGTTCGAATGGCATTGGCTTTTTGATTGTCTGCAACGCGTCGTAACAGCGCGCCCCGTTCGCTGATGTCTCGGGCGAAAATAAGCCCCCTTTGTTGCTCATCCAAGTTGAAGGTTGTCATGTGGACTTCGATGGGAACGCTTGATCCATCGGGCCGCTCCGACTCTAGGATGAATTTCAAGAATTGTCCTAACATCTGTTGCGCCGCTCTCGCATCGCTTTCAAAATCTTGTCGATCTTGATGCCAAAGATCCCAGATGGGTCGAGCGCGGAGTTCAGCATTGGTGCGGCCAAAGAGCGCTTCGGCGGCGTCATTACAAAACAGTAAATTGCCAGACTCAAGATTGACGATTAGGCAGCAGTCGGGTGCCGCCCTGAGTGCGGCAACCAGACTTTGATTTTCAAATTGCAGTCTGAAAATACTCTCAACGCGTTCGTTAAAAGCGCGTGATAGCTGCTTGATCTCAATCGCATCCGCTGGGTTGCCCTCGGGCAGGAGGCTGAGCTCTGAACCGTCACCTTTGACGCGTTGCCCCAGCGCACGCAAGGGTCGGATTGCGACAAATTCGAAGATTAGGACCACAATTAAAATAATGAGAAGGGTTCTTAAGAGGCCAATTCGAGCAAACTGCCAATGCCGATTTACAAACCCGTCAAACGCTTGATGGGCGTTCAGGGTTGCAGATAAACGCATTGGGGCCTGATCGCCAATCGACGATCGCTCAGAGACCGAAAGCGTAATAAATTGTGGCGTCAGCATGTCGAGTACGGGTCTGGTGAGATTTTGTTGAGATTGCTCTGCGACATAGTAGGAAGTTGTGCCGCGCTGCAGCACCACCTGTTGAAAGCTCGAGCGCTCCAGCAAGCGGGTCAAGGTTGCGTTCAAGCGCTCGGTCTGATGGGTGGTGTCGAGGTCGATTAAGGTGGGTAAGAGTAGTTGAAGGGTTTGCGTGTTTTGCGCACGTACCTGCTCAGAAACGCGGCTCCAATCACCTAAAAGGCTCCATGAAAATAACAAAGCGCCTGCGAGCAATCCCAAGGATAGGCTGATCAACGCGCTTTTTCGAATAAACGTATTCAAAGCAGTTTTATCCGATCATCGGGGTTGCAGCGTGCTGGGATATTGACTGGCATTGAGCGCGTTAATATCTTGGTCGCGTAAATAGTGAATAGGAAAAGTTTGGACCTTTATGGCGCATTAATCCACAAGCATCTGAATACGCGCGGCCTCCTCTCTCAGCAGTTCCGGTGATCCTAACAACTGGCGGTTGGCGCCGATTCGCTTAAACCAGTAATGCAGGCCGACCAAATCGGTAAAGCCCATCCCGCCGTGGACCTCGGTGCTGGTTCTTGCCACAAATTGTGCAACCTCGGATAGATGCGCGTTGGCATGGCAAACCGTTAACCGCGCCGCGCCGTCGCTCTCCGACAAAGCGTGTCCGCCATACCAAATGAGTGCCCGGCAGGGTTCTAGCTGGGATGCCATTTCGGCACACATGTGTTTGACGGCCTGAAAAGAGGCGATCACTCGGTTGAATTGCTCGCGCTGACCGGCGTACACCACCGCCTGATCCAGCATGCATTGAGCGGCGCCAAGCGAATCCGCAGCTTGAACGATTCGGCCCGCATCAAGACCTGCTTGTAGCACCGCCGGATCATCGGTCATTAAGGCGGCATCAACCTGATCGAGTTTCAGCTCGCAAAGGGTGCGGGTTTTGTCGATGGTGGTGAGTAGGGTTCGGGTGAAGCCGGGATCCTTTGAGTCGACCCAGTATAGCTGTCGGTTAGGGCCGTTCACGATGTAGGCATCGGCCGAAGCATCCAGCGCAAACAGTGCTTTGCCAGTGAGTCGGCCATCAGAGACTGTCATGCCGGCATCCAGCCGTGCGCCCACTGCTTCAGATAGTGCAATCCCGACTCGGTAGCGTCCGGCGGCAATATCTGCAAGACGGTCTGTTTGTCCCGAGGCTATTAATAGGCTCGGCGCCATAATTGCAGTGCTGAGGAAGGGGCCAGGTGTGATGTGGTAGCCCAGTGTCTCACCCACCACTACGGCGTCGAGAAGGCCTAACCCCACGCCGCCATGAGCCTCTGGAATGATGAGCCCGGCGAGGCCGAGCTCTGATAGCCCGTGCCAAACCGATTGATCTAGTCCGGAGTCTTCGGCCACCGCGCGGACCTTATCCAGGGGCACTTGGTCTTTTAAGTAGCGCGTGATGCTGTCTTGAAGGAGTACTTGTTCCTGAGAGAGTCCGAA
>Ga0209374_1001386_pt1 | contig 23578 bp, 10 predicted proteins | sample SaaInlLV_DNA_10m_FD_184683 | JGI IMG/M metagenome (GOLD analysis project Ga0209374, IMG submission 184683) | Marine microbial communities from expanding oxygen minimum zones in the Saanich Inlet - SI075_LV_DNA_10m (SPAdes) (version 2) | ecosystem: Environmental > Aquatic > Marine > Unclassified ... | reverse complement strand
CCCAAACCCCCCGATGATAGACGGGAGGGTGTTGTTTATGGCGGTCTTTTTCAATTTTGAGGCGTTATTCTCTGGCGTGTTGTGTTCGCTCATGTTGTTTAATGCTGTGGCATGTTCCCGAAATCTGTTTCGGTAACATCACTTTCCGTTGGGGATAAGAAACAGGGAGTAAGATCGCCCATTCCCGCACCGAGTTGGTTAAAACTGAAGAACTCTTCTGCTTCTTCATTGTCCATGCCGTCCGATTCTAACTTTTGGATTATTTTTACTTTGTCGTAGCACACGATGGGGCTTTGCCCAAATCGTTCTACCACTCCAATGATACAGTCATCGTATCCGTCCATCACCATTAGTGTTTGGTTAATCTTCTTTGTATTGGTTAACTCTCCACGGCTCGAAAGATGTTTAATTATCTTCTTAACCTCGGACATGTGTAGGTATTCTTCTTCGTCGTCTGGATGCCCCTCGATAACTATGTGACCTCCCGTCCTAGGCTGGATATGCAACAAAGCTAACAAGTCGCTGCATCCGACCGCTAACGGTTCTGAGTTGGTTTCGCTGTTCTTAGCGTCAGGCAAAGAAATCTCCCCTCCGTGCGTCTCAATGAAAGCTTCGACCATTTTAGTTGGGATGTAGCCATATACATCGGAGGGGAATGAACCATCCGAGTATTCCCTCCAATCGTCGGGGGGCGTCAGCGGTGTGTCGTTGGCGTCGGTGATGTATCCGACTTCCACACAAGTGTATTGGTTCCATGTATCTATCTCATCAACTCTTGGGGAGCAATAAACATATTGGTTTGCCTGCACACTTAGGGAGACCCCATCTACGCATTTGATTCTTGGGTTTAGTTCTTTCATGGTTTTTTTCATGTTAAAAGATTCTTCTATGCGGTGGTTGAGGGCTTAAGCAAGGACTGAAAATAATCGCAGGTTGAGCTTGGACACACCCACCCGCCAGCGACTGCTTTTAGTTGCAAATTGCAAGAATCGCATCGTCTAGGATCAACCCTGACCCCTGACGTTATGACTTCGTTGCGTATTTTGACGGAAATATCAAAAAGTTTCTGGTCAGCCTCCGACATAGGGACTGATCTGGTTTTTTTCTTAACTGGTCTGTTGGTTATCATGGCTTGTTTTGGCTATTAGTTGTTTTGGGGGGTATTTTATCGTGTCCTCCCCCAAGTGTCACGTTATGGTTAAATTAACCGCTAATAGGCACAATCTTCTCAGGAGACTCCTTTTCGGATGGCTCGTAGTCAGATGGGTGCACAACATCGCGGGACTCGTTAACGGCGTTCACCACCTCGGTCGTGTATGCCTCCACTTTGTCATCCGTAGTTCTAAGACCGATCGGCTGACCGATTTTAGGGGTGACGACGACAAAAGCATCGATGGTCAACTCATCATCACTCACCTCGTCCACGGGAGTGCCATTAAGGTGACCGTCAGTAGTTGCTCGGAACTTGGCTGATTTTTGCTGAGAGATGCATGACACATCATTGGCGTTAACATATCGACCGTAGCCGAGATGGATAATGTTTTTAGTATTATTTGACATAATTTTATTTGGTTTCTGTTTTGGTTTTTTCTCCAGCAGGTGCGGGAGGAAATTCTTTTTGGGATCTTTCTTGCATATCTAAGCCGTTTTGGGATCTTTCTTGCATATCTAAAACGTCGCTGACGTTTTGCAACCTTTCGCGACTCCACGGCTTTTGCCCGAGTTCAAGATTGCTTAGGTGGGTATGAGAAACCCCAATCCATTTTGCAAGGCATCGCAGGCTCATGCCTACAGACTTTCTGCGATACCTTACCGCGCCCCCTATCTTTAGTCGGTCGTGAACATAGTTTTTGTTCACGGAAACCAAACCCCTATTACGGAGCCACAAGGGTAAAGCTGACTCCGCATCAGCCTTGGTATTCCAACACTTAGTCTTAGGCACTGTGCAGACTCTCCTGTTGAGGGTTAACGCTGCGGGTGACTAGCTCTTGATATTTGTATAACATTGTTCGTGTGGCTGTTTTGCAGTGGCAACCTACACGGGTTACTACGCAGCACAAGAACTTTTTTCACTTTCTTTTTCAAGCACTAGTCTGAGGATAGGGTGATCATCGACTAACCAACTTAAAGGGAATGTTTTAATTTGCCCTTCGAGGCGGTGTTGGACAACCCACCCGCCATGAGTGCCGCCCCCCTCCACCTCTTTTTTTACGATACGCAAAGAACTAAGGTAGCCAATATCTTTCCATCCCCCGTCAATCAAACAGAGAGGAATAGAGTGTAATTTTGCCATAGACTTAGTCACGCTAAGACCATGTAACCACAAAAACACAAAATGACAACCTTAAAATGGTTGGTTATTAGTTGCTGAATTTCTGCACAGCATCCTTCATGCTACCCTTCGATCTCAAATCTTCAACAGGAACTACTTTTCGGATCGCTCTACCCACCTCAGTATCCTCAGGTTGAGGGAGGCGTTGTAGCTCCGCCGTAGCTTCGGACGCTTCTTCGTTGCTAAGCTCCCTCTGGGGGGAGACATCAACAATCCCCTCGCCATCAACTCCACCCCCTCCGCTACCAGTGAGCATATTTCCTACAGCTCTGCGTAAAGCTGGCGATTTTTGCAATTTTGATTGCAACGAAGACAGGGTGTCAACATTGTGAGTGACAACCTCGGTTCGGGTTACAGCGTTACCAACTTGGTATTGCATCACGGTCTTGGCGGAATCTAACCTGATTTTATAGTCAGGAACCTCCATTGGTCGACCCCCTACCGCAATCGTTTTTGTTGCAGCCATGCACTCAACCAAAGTATCGACCACTGCATTATCTCCGAATTGTTTATTTAGTTTCATCATGACCGCCAAGCCTATTTCTTTAGGGCGGACAGCGACACGACCATCTTTTGCAGCCTCGGTTAGAGTTTTGGCACTACCTTCGTGTGATGCAATTTTCTCAGTAGAGGTAATGGCTGAAGGAGGCGTAATAAAGTCTGGGGTTTTTTGAGGGTCAATCATGTGTTTTATTCGTTGCAATCACCATACTTATTTGCCATAGTGCTTGCAAGTCAATTAAGATCCTTGCGCCATGTCACTAAAAAATAAAAACAAACCGTCAACCGATACCGTTATGTCAACAGCAAGACCAGTGGTAAACCCAGCGATGACAAACGATCTTCGCATAATGGATAAAAGCTACACGCAAAGGAGGAACGCCAAAGCGGCAAAGGCGGCTAAAAACGCAGAATACCTAAAACAATCTGGAGGTCAAGGATCGTCAAATGGCGGGGGAAAGGGAAGCCCCGAACACTCTGGCTGGGGAAAATACCTACAAGAGCATCGAGACCGACGTGGAAAACAAGCGGCAGGCACAAATGAATATACGAAAGGAAGGTTTAAAGGTCAAACCCCCACCATGGCTGATGCGGACGCGAGGCGCAGATGGAGGAATTTACCAAAAGCCCAAAAGGACAAATTTGGAACCGACCCATCTGACATTAGGGCGCAAAATGAATCAGACCAAAAAAGAAAACAAAAGGAAGCCTTTGAAACAGCGAGAAGGCAGAAGTTGATCACAGACCAAGACCTGCGCGACAAAGAAAAGCTAGACAGAAAGCTCAGAGGAGAGACTGGAGAAAAAACAGAAGGAAACCCAGCGGGCAACTTTAGCCCCAACAATTCCACCCCCTCGCCAAACAAAGTTGAAAAATCACCCAAGGCAACTAAGCCAGCATCAGGAGCAGAGCAAGAGCCTTATGATCAATATAAAGACCCAAGAATACTGGTCACCACACCAAAGGATTCCCCTACAAGCCCCGTAAGCCCGCCAGCACAAAAGCCACGCTCAAGAATGAAGCCCGTTCCGCTTACAGAGAAGCAGATTGCGGATGCAAAAGACTTTCAGGAAAAAGTTAGGTTAAGAAGGGAGGGGGGTCAGGAAGCGAGACAGAGCGGATCAAGCCCAAGCCCTGTAAGCCAACCGCCAGAAACGTCAACAGCGAGCAAGCCTCCATTAAAGCTTGAAGCGGAAGATTTTAGGATGGGAAGCCCAGCATCTAGCTCTACTACACAGATGCCCAGCGATTCGGCTGTCAATGATGACGGCTCATTGAAGAAAAGCTACACTATTGGCGCAAACAATGAGTATCGAACGGCAGGCGGAAATTTTAACAAAGACAAGCTAGACACAAAACTTAAAAGTGTTGATCAATCCTCAGTGGATCGGGTTCAAAACATAAGACCTGAAAATACGAACTCAACCCGACCCAGCTCGGTTACAGCGAACCCGTTAACAAACAAAGACACAAGAGGCATGGCGACCGCCCCAACACAGTTGCAACAGAGTCCCGTAAGCATACCAAAACCCGATGAACCAGCCAAAATGCCATCATATGCCTCTTCGTCGTCCGACGACATCAAAGATGTGGATGATTTCAGTATGCCAACTCCAGATCATGCTAACTTAGAAAAAGTCAGCGCACAAAGGATGCAGGAAAATGCAGATCGAACCAAGACCCAAGGAGAGAAAATTGCATATGCAGCCTCGAGAGATTTACTTAAAACAGGGAAAAATGTTATGGATCTTGGTAAAGTGGCGGTAAAAAATGTCTCCGATGCTGGTAAAGCTGTTGGGGAGCATTTTGTTAGAGCGAACACGGTATCAGCCGCCCAAAAAGCCGCACAAGAACGATACATGAAAAGCCTAAGAGCAGCCGAAGCCATGAGAAAGGAGGGTGCGTCGAGTGAATCCGTCAAAAAAGAGACTGGAATCAACAAATACGGCTTTTAGTTCTAATTAATAATTTACATACTATCGCAAGATGCCCCCAACACCACTCCGTGATCCCTACGACGACTTCTCATCAGCAGTTGACCAATACAGCAGAAGCATGCACCTCGCAGACCGTGAGGCTAAACGAGCTGAAGCCGCGAGGCAGTCAGAAGCCAACGCCCTAAAAAGGGATTCGGCTCGAGCCGCCGCAGAATCAATGTCGGCACGGAACAAAAGGTTTAAAGCCGCCGCGAAGGAGGGGGGATACAGCAAGTATGTATATACGGACGAGGAAGGGGCGTCTAGGTCTGGACTGACTGAAGAGCAACACGCTGACCTCGCCCAGAAGCGAAGCCTAGAAGCATCACAAAAAGCAGAGCGCGAATCGGCAAGCATTAGCGCAGATTACCTTTCTGAGAAAAAACAAAAGCTCAAAACCGACCTTTTAACCAAATACGAAAGGGAAAGGGCGGAAAAAGAACTTCTCAGCCTTGATCAGCAACTAGCGGTCAACGAGGAGATGAGTAATGAGGACGGCTATGCTGAAAGCAGGGACGCACTAACCAAAAGCATAGAAGATACGCGAGCCAGAATACTTACCGACGACGACAAGCGAGCAAAATACGACGAAGCGGACAAGCAATACAATACAGCAAGGTCTGTAGCCAAAGGAGGCATACCTGAAGGTCTCGTAATACCCAACGCTGTCCCCGAGGACAACGAGGAGCGCGTCAAGATGATTCAGGCATACAACGCCAGATCACGAGCCTACGAAGAAAAAAACAAAGCCCTGACCAAATCCAGACTAGCAAACTCCAACGCATACCGCGATGAAGAGGTGAGAATACTGGGAGCTTATGAGGAGTGGGTAAAGGGAGGCGGAACGCCCGAGCAAGTAGAAGCCGCCAAAAAGTCAAGGGACAAGGCTATAAGTGGGGCTTACAAAACCTACCTTGAGAGAAACTACACCAACAACGCTGATGCAGATCAGCTTATGAACGTAGAATATAAATCCATTCAGCTACTAAAACCGTTCATCGAGGATGTTGCTGGAGCCTACAAGGAGGACAGGATAAAGGAGGTTGATGCCGCTAGGAAAGCTTATCGACAAGATTTATATGACAACGCAGACACCTTCAAAAAGACATCTCCAGAAACACGCTTAAAAATGCGCCAATTGGCGGATGATATTTACAATAAAAATATTACAACCGAGGAAGCCAACACCACCTATGAAAAAATCCACCAAGAAGCTAATGCTAAAAGCATTGCTCACGCAAAAACTGTTGATGCTTTTGCTTCTAAAGTAAATGAAATTGGTGGCGCAGCATATGCGGACGTTTTAGCGGACACCCCCTACATCGGATGGAGACCAGAGCTGAAGGTCAACGATAAAGGAGGGTTTATGACGAAGGCGTTCAGGGCTTCTGGCGACCTTGTCATATCCGACAAAAAAAGAAAAAGCCAAGGAGGCATAATTCAAGGAACACTAAATAACCCCTTGTTTGGCGGAGTGAAGGCAGGTGTCAATGTGGTTGGTGCAACATTGTCCACGCTTCGGAAGACTGGAGCCGCTGTAACGAGAGCTTTCGATAACTATGAAGATGCACCGTGGGTAGATGATTTTGCAAAAGCTAACAACCTCAATCAGGAGCAAATGCTAAGAGTGTATGAGGATTACGTTAAAAGTGCTGACGATTGGGAAGATGCCAGCGAAGAAACCAGAGTTTTAAATAACGGAACGGTTTTGTTTAACCCAAACCTGATTGCAAAACAACTAGACGCCGATGAATACAAAAGGATGGTTAAGGAATCTGGGACTGCTCCATATATACAGCAAAGAATGATGTCCCCCTCAGCCATTGAGCAGCACAGGGACAACACAGTGACCCAGCACGGGGCGATGCTGGAAAGAACATCGACAAGCGCAGAAAAAAGCATGAATGAGTGGTTTAACCGCCAAATAGCACTCACAGAAGGTAGTGAAAACCAGTTTTCTGACTTATCTTATGCTGATCAGGTGCAAGCTTTCCTGAAAGTAGCAAACACAGCTACAGATGGAGGCGTAAGCTTTGCTGGATCTGGTGTAGGCGATTTCTTCGACAGGGCTGGACAAACTATTAATCTTGGAGCATTGAAGGCTGGGCAACATGTTTATGGATCAGCAACTTTGATCTCTGACTCAAATCCACTTAGGGACATTTTGGAAGATCTTGCCCGAGAGTCCACTCTCGTAAGGGAGACCCGTGATATAACCACGTCCAAGGGCGGAGTAGGAACTAAGATTACCGATGTTTTCTTTGAGGAGGCTCAGTCTATGGTAATGACTTTAGGCAAAGGCGGAGTAGGCAGCAAGGTTGCAAGTTTTGTCGTAAAGCAGGGTCTCAAACAGACAGCAATTAAAGGCGGCAGGAGCCTTGCGGACAAAGCTGTTCAACAAGCCATCGGTCGAACCCTCACCAAAGATGCTGTAAGACAAGTTATAGGAAAAGCTGGATTTGGAACAGCATCCGCCGCTGGAGGGTTGCAATCTTACGGGTTAACATACGCACAAAACTATGTTGCGGCAATTGACAAGGCTGAAAAAGAGCTGGGAAGATCCCTGACTGACGACGAGAAAAAAGAAATTGCAAATTCATCTGATGTAAAAGGAAAAGCCATATTTGCTGGAGCCATTACTACGACAGTGATGCTTGGGTTTGGCAGGACTGGTGCAGATATAATATTCAAGCCGTCATCCAGTCTTCGCAACTCAACCATGAGGGACTTCTTTAGGCTTGTTGGCAGCAAAACGATGACCAAAAGCCAAAAAATGGTCGTTCTTCGGAAGGGTATACACGATGTGTTGAAGCCGATTTTATTTGAGGCGGCGGATGAAGGCACGGACGAATTGCTTGCCTCCCTTGCGGTAGAGGGAAGATCGTTTGGTCAATCCATGGACGCCTTTTGGGAGGCTGCTATAGCTGGCGGCATTATGGGCGGGGTGGCTGGTTCCCCTAGATCTTTCATATCTACGGGCGTAAATGCACAGAACCTCACTAATGTAGAAACGGCAACCGATGCCCTTCGAGCTGTATATGGAAAAGAAGGAGCGTTTGAACCAGCGCAAGTCAAGGCAGGGTTAGAGTTAATCAACAGCGACCCAGCTAAAGGTTCAAAAGATTCAGAAATTGTTGCAAGAAACCTCAAAACAGCGATCGAGACGCAGGAAAAAATAACCCAATCCGAAGCCAAGGCTAAACGCCAGATCGAAGAAGGTCAGCAGAAAGGCGACAATAAAATGGTTGATTCTGGTATGCGAGCAGCGCAAGAAGCTCGACGCGCCCGAGCAATCATAAAAGTTGCAAGCGGAACAAAAGTTAGCGATCTCAACGTTGATGACAGAAAAGCATTTGAAGCCAATCTGCTGGATGACTCGGCTTCCTATGAAATGGTTGGGGATGAGGTGGTAATCACCGACTCTTCTATTGCACAGCTTGCAACAACATATCCAGATGCCGCTGGAGATCTCATCACATTGAATGAGACTCAGCAGCGTCAAAGATTGGCAGCCAAGGAGAAATCCGCACAAACTGCTGAAAACAAAGTCGAAGGCAAGGAAATTCCAGAAGGCGCGGAGACAACCCCATCACCAAAAGAATCTGCACCACCCTCTGGAGGGAAGCCAACCGAGACACAAGCCCCTGCAACCAAGAAGTTCAGGGTCACCCTGACTGCTACCGATGGTAGCCCAAGGACGGTAGAGGTAGAAGCTGGGTCGATCAAAGAAGCTGAGGACAAAGCGATTCTCGATCACGCCAAAGACGGGGAAGTCCTTGAAGCCAACATGACCGAAGAGGTAGGGGTCGTAGCCCCCCAGTCGCCAGCGGCAGGAACCCAACCAAAGGAATCCGCAAAACCAAAAGACACCCCAACCAAGCCTGCCCCGAAACCAGCTCCAACAAGCAAGAAAGAACTGCTTTCAGCCCTATTCACTGATGTCACTGAAGATGCTGAAATGAAGGAGAGCTTCAGGATCAACCCAGACGGCTCCTTGACCCTAAAGGCTGGATTAAGCAAAGCGAAGACCACGGAGGCAGTGGTTAGGGCATTGATATCCCGAGTGACAAAAGAAACCATGACCGACTCGGGAGCCGCAAACCTGTGGGAGGCTATGCCTGCAAGCTTACAGGCAATGATTACAAAGCGGTTTACTTACGAAAAAGGAAATGTAGAGATGTCGCCCGTAGAAGGAACAAGATTCCTCTTGGAGAACATGCTGAACGAAAAAGTTTTCCGTGCTACGCTGAAATCACATATCAGAAAGGGAGACAAACCCTTCGTTAAGCAGATGCTGAAATTCATAAGAAGCTTTCTCAACGAGGTGAGGAAACTGCTCAAGACTGCCCCCGACAGCGTAAGAGAGCAGCTTTACCAATATGAGAATTACGCAATGGCATTACTCAAGGAGTCGGTAAGCCCAAAATCTCTTGAAGCTCTTGGTATTGCAACCCCAGCCACCAAGATTGCAACTACAGCAGACGCCACCTTGCCTGCTAACATCTCACCAATGAGGCGCGGAGGTTACAGGGTGATGATGCCTGACGGAACTTACAGAGAAACGAGGACAAGAAACCAAGCGATATCCTTAAATGCAAGCAAGTTTGAGAAACAGGCAATCAAAGATATAAAAAGGTCTCATGCAGAAGCCCTAGTGTCTGGAGCAATTACCCGAGATGAACTGCTCGCGTCTATAAACACGATTGTTGCGATGGTGAAATCTGTTGCCAAAAATAGCGGCTACAGTGCTGAAAGCATATTTGCATCTGTAGACCACGTCCAGCTATCACGCCGCTCCGAAGCCCTGTCTGAGTTAATGGACGGGTTCAGACAAATACTCGACGCCAGAGGAGGTGATGCGGCTGTTACCGCAGAAATGGCGTTAGTAAATGAAATGAATAAATCTGTCGAAGGTAAAAAAACGGCAAAACCACTGCTTACCGAGGACAGTGCTCCAGCGGCTGTTCGCCAAATGAAACTCGCGGCGGATGAAGGGGGTTTATTCACCTATCTATTTAGCAATTCCAAAAATCGCATTTACTTAGCCCAGATACTTGAGGCTACGGACAAGATGATGGAAAAGCTCGCAAACGAAAGCGAACTCGAGAAAGCCGCCGACGCCAAGAACCTAATCAAGAAAAAGTTAGCTTTAGGCGTTGAGTTTAGAGCTTTAGCCCTTGAAGACTACCTAGCGAAGCTTGACCCCGAGCTTAAGAAGAATTTAACAAAAGAGGAGCAGGGAGCATGGGCTGAGACCCAAATGCAAAAAGATTCAGACCGAATCATTAAAGAGCGCGAGAAGCTCGACGCACAAATCCTCGCACGTTATGACGAGGCGTTATCAGAGATGCAAGCTCGCAGGGGTAATGAATACAGGATGTATGGAGGTCAGCTTAATACTGAGGGAGAAACTGGGCTGGGGATAGGCAGGCAAACCGTGCAATTTGGACGAGGAGCCAACCCGACCACCGCTCCCCATGAGTTTATTCACGTCCTTACCGAGAGAAAGAACCCTCTTAGCGGAAATTCGTTCCTGTATGACGCGCTAGGAAGAGAGGGTATTAAAAAGCTCAATTCTTGGATGAGGGATGCTATTAACCAAGGAGGAAATCCAGTAGAGCTTGTTGCGGAAGCTATAGAGAAATACATCCGCAACGGTAAAGCCCCAGCACAAATTGAAGACTCTATTGCAACCCTTGCAGACGGGGCGCAAAAATATTACGAGTCCGTCGAAGGGGAGACTGTAGGCTCCAAGATGTATGACCAGCGGGTTAAGGATGTTCTTGATGAAATATTTACTGCTGACAACACTCAGTCCAACCAAGTCACTAAATACAGAGCGAAAGCTGCAAGTAAAAGGAAGACCAAAGAGAAAGAAAGCAAGGGAGTCAGCACCCAGTCACCAAATAGCTTCAGGAAGTCGTCAGATGGTCGGATGCAAATAAGTGATGAGGTTAAGATGATCCGAACGGACGACGGCAGGACTCTAAGCGCGGCAGGTTTGATCAACATGCAGTCAGCATTCCACGGCACTCGGCATAAGATCGAGGGGGAAATGTCCACGGACAAGATCGGCTCTGGTGAGGGGCAACAAGTTTATGGATGGGGCTTATATTTCACGGAAACCAAATCAATTGCCGAAATGTATCAAAACATGGATGCTGGGCTTAGTTGGGTTGAACTAGATGGGACGAAGTTATATCTTAACCAAGAATTTAATTATTATCAGCAGCAAACATTAAACACAGTTGAAAGTCGCGGGCTTGATGGGGCGAGGGAATATTACATAAATAAGATGATTGAAGCCCCTGACCTTATTAAGGCGGGTCGGGTGAGCGAGGATTATTACAATGATGCTGTTGATTCCATTGTGTTCCTCACGAGATTTGATAAAGATTTAGAGGAAAGACTGGAGATGGTTCATAGCGAAGAAGGGAACCTATACACGGTTGAGCTTGATGTAGAGCAAAACGAGTTACTCGATTGGGATAAGCCACTGAGTGAGCAAAGCGAGAAGGTTCAGGATGCTATTAAAACCAACGCAAGAAAACGCGAAAGGTTTCAGGAATTACTTCAGACAAAACCATTTAAAGGGCGAGCCAAAAAGATAAAAGATCTGGAGGCTGAGATAAAAAAAGGTTTAGATTTTGATATTAGCAAAATCACACGAAAAATGGGAGGTAGCGACCTTTATGACATGTTGGTGCAATCAAACGCCCGCGACCCCAAACAAGCATCTGAAGCACTAGCAAAAGCAGGCATTAAGGGCATTAAGTATCTTGATGGCGATTCAAGAGACAAGGGAGAAGGCACATACAACTACGTCATGTTCAATGAAGCTGACGTCTCTATTACTCATGAAAACGGGGTGGCTAGACCATTCGAGGCACAGCCTGAGTCCGCAATCAACGCCCAGTCACCAACAGCAGCGCAAGATTCAGAATACTTGCAACTTGCAAAAGACCCAGAGAAAAATAAGTCGAGGATGCGGGAGATACTTGATACGGCTGCCAAAAGCAAAGGAGCATTGATCCTTGACGGTAGTATGGAGTTTGTCCGAGGAGGGTTCGAGAAAGGGCTTACTAAATACAAGGGAAGCTCCTTCTGGACAATCAATTCCGCTGTAGATGTGGCTGAAATGTATAGCAAGGACGCAAGCCTTGGTATTTCAGCGATTACTGACGGGAGGAGGGCTGCCCTGAATGAAATATACAAGAAAGCCATCCTACGTCCAAGCACCCCTGATGTCCTGCTGCATCTTATCGCCCACAAGATGGTGTTTGAGAACTACAACAAACAAATCGCAACTCCATATGATATGGAGTTGCGGGAGTATTTAACTGAGTATGCAGACGAGCTATCTACTGAAGCTAAGATTAAACAATTGTTGTCTCATAAACCCGAAATTAACGAGAAGGACTACAAGGCAAAAATAAAACTACTCAAGGAGGGAAAGTATCGAGAGATCATATCACAACAGGACACAGAAAAGGGTAAATTGTTTTACAGAGAATTTAGTCTGTATGGGATGTCTCCTAACGACCTAATGGACGCTTATGGCAGAGCGGGGAGGGGAGAGTTTTACGGAATGATGACAATCTTCGATGAGGAGTTGGCTATAGGTGATTTACGCTCCATAACCCACGCTTATCTTTTCATTAAAAACCCCGCCTTTTCAAGTGAGACGGGACACGTAACTCCAGACACTATGCAGTCGGCTGAAAATTCAGGACATGACGGTATGGTGAATCTTGACGCTGTTGGAGGGGCATTGGTCGACAGCAACAAAAGCGACAGGACGGAGCGATCCCCAGAGATCGTGGCGTTCAAGCCGTCCCAAGTTAAGCTTCATGACTTAATTACCCGTGATGTCTTTGGGAGAATTATCCCACCTAGTCAGAGGTTTGATTCAAGCACGGACGAGGTCAACCTCCAGTCACCAAACCCAAAAAACCTAAAACCAGAAGCCAAACCTGTTCGGTCTGTAAGCGACACAGAATACCGCATCTACAAGAAGTTCGGGGAAGCTTTTAAATCAATTGGAGTCGCAAACAACACGGTTCCATTTGGAGTTTTGGCTGAGTGGACATTAGGCAAACAAGGGTCACAGATTAACCTAAACTCTAAGAAGCTTTCATATTACAGCGACAAGGCTTTAGACCTGATCGTCAGGGAGGAGCTAATTCACGCCTCCAGCTACAAGGTTATTAAAAATAGCGGGGTGGACTATATCGCCTACCATGAAGATCTTTACGAAGAAATGAAACGTGATGGGTTTGCTGAAAAATTCAGCAAGGTCTACAAGTCCAACCAGACACCAATGAATCAAGCTGCCGAGTTCAAAAGGGCTGCTATTCAAAAGATCCTTTACGGCACGGTGACCGAGCAGGAGATGAGGACTAAATCCTTTCAGAAGATCGCAGATTTACTCAAGGGTATTATTGACTTTTTCGAGAAGAAGATAAAAACCTTTAATAAAATCGGTAAAAACGAGCAGGTTTTCAATGACACTGTTGCAATGATGAGAGAGGCGGAGACCAAGGTCAGGTTCCAGTCATCCTCACCTAAGCGGAAAAATCAGTCGGGACTACTCGAATCGTTCAGGAGCAACTCTTCAACCTTGACCAAGATGATCAAGGAAAACCCTTGGGGGTTCACTATTGATCAGAACTCTGATTTTGCACCAAAAGGATACGCAGTCGCCGCTAGTAAAGACACAGAGACTGTTGTAGGCGAAGATTTTACCGATGCAGACCTTGAGCAGTTTTTTGTTGATCACAAAGAAGTGTTTGAAACTGAAGGTGCACACCTTGGAGGCTGGAAAAGAGGTGACGGAAAATTTGTTCTTGACGTTAGCTTCCCTGTAGCGGATTTTGAAACAGCAGTAAGGGTAGGTATTCTTTCTAACCAAGACGCCATTTTCCACATTGATGGAAATGAAAACGAACAAGAAATAAGCTTAAAACAAGATGGAAAACAAAAAACACCAGAAGGATTCGCAGAGTCAGCAGAAGAAATCCTCTCCAAGCGGGAAGAAATTGGTGATGTTATCGCCCTCGCTTCGGGCGCGACCAGAAGAGTCCCCTCAAGAGTTCGGGAAGAGGGCAATGAAGATGTTACGGAAGACGGCGGGCGATTAAGGCAACCACGGACAAATCAGCACAAACAGATCCTTGAGGCTATTATTGCAGAGGACTACGTTCCAGTAGAAACCTCTCCACTTGAAGGGGGTAAGGTCAGAACTATTGCTAAAATCCTTCTAAAGAAATCCAATAAAATTGATTGGTCAAGAAACTGGAGGGGGCTAAAGAAAAACTTCGCCGCAGGTCAAGAGAAGCGTTTCTTGGGAGATGTTGAAAAAGCATCTGATAATATGTTGGAGGTTGCTGAGCAAGCATCAGTAGTTTTCCCTGAATTTCAATCTTGGTATGAGACTAGGCTCAAGATGGCAATGGACATCTTTGAGGAGCTTGATCCAGATGCATCTAAACCAGAAAACAACTTTATCCTGCGCGTATTACTTGCGGTTACATCTAATGGCAATAAGGTAAAAGACCAGACGTTTGACACATGGAAAGTTTATAACGACTGGAAGTCTACAGGCAAGATGGGTGACACTAAAGTGTCTGGTAAAAGAGCTAATGAAATATCAAATGCTTTAGCAAGGGTCGACAAGCTTACTCAGATCCTTGGCTGGAAAAAAGTTGATTCTTTTCTCCAGACAGAAGGAACAGTTAAAGACTTAAGGGATGCAATAGTTAATGATTTTGGCTTCACCGCCGAGGAAGCGAAAGACATCACCAAAGGCGAGTTGATCGATGAGGTCGTTCCTTTTGCTCTTATATTTGGAGCCAAGCTTGGATCGTTCTTCTTCAACCTTTCTGGAAACTTTAATACCACCACTATGGATCGTTGGTTTATGCGAACCTTCGGTAGGGCATTAGGTTCCCAGATGCAGAGGGTTGACAAAAAAGTTTTATTAAGGTCGAGAAAACGATACAAAGATGCTCTCGATGCGGCTAAATCAGATAAGGGGGCGATGAGCGTGTTGCAATCCTCTGGAGTGAGAACAAATGCATCAACCTCTCACGCGACACTAAAAAAGATCACAGATCACTTCACGATCCCTAAAAACAGAAAGGATCTCAGCCCCGTATTGGATGAATTGAGACTGTCCTCCAATGGTTACATAAAGATTGCAGACGGACTATCGATGGTTGAGGCTCCCAAGAGTGGCGGGCATCGTAGATTTATTCGATTGACAATGGATCGGGTGCGAGCCAAGTTACAAGAAAGATCTGGTAAAGATTGGAACCCCGCAGAACTGCAAGCACTCCTCTGGTATTACGAAAAACTAATTCACGACACTTATGGAAGCAAACAAAAAGACGACCCAGACTACGGCACAGCCGCAAACGAACTCTACAAATCAATCAGAAGAGGTGAGGACTCTCGATCCTATAGACCCTCAGTCACTATCCGAGGAGGAAAGCTCGCGGGAAAGAGCTTGGCAGTCGTATATGGCGAGAATGGAGGAAGAGTAAACCAGCAGGCGAAGGCGAACAATGATTTCTATGTAAAGCCAGATATCACCAAGCAGCCCATCTACACAGACAAGCAGATAAGGGAATACGTCTCCAAGATGCATAAATTGTATGGAGGGTCGGTAAAGTCGATGTTGGATGGCATCATTAAAGAAGGGAGTTCAGAGTTTGCAGATTTGGCGAAAGCAATGCTCAAGTCGCACAATAAAAAATTCTTACATGCTCCGATAAGGTGGGACAAGAGAACAGACAGAAGCTATGAGCAGGGCGGAAAAATCACATTGAGGTGGGATGCGCCCGTGAAAACATGGCTACATGAATACGCACATGTTTCAACTGTTGGAACGCTATTAAATGATCTCGGCGGAACAATCCATGACCAGTTGATTGACGCTGACTACCGCGACACAGCCGCAATGGTTGGGAGCGGCAGGGCTGGAGGATCGCAGGCTCGTTACACAACGGCGCAACGTGAAATGTTCCGACTCTTCGACATCGCTCAAAAAACAGTGCCGCAACTCACACGGGCTGGGGCAGAAGCAATGGTTACTGTAAGGCAAAACGAAAACCTTCCAGCAGACCAACAGGTTCACAGTAACGTGGCTTACGGAATGGGTAATGTGCTCGAGTTTGTAGCTCAAGCCATGTCCAACGTGGAAATGCAGAAGTTTCTCAATAACATTAGCGACCCAAAAAGAAAAGGTCAGAGAAGCTTGCTTGACTCACTGTTTGACGCTATCCGTAAAATTCTCGGGGTTCCAGTTAAAATGAACTCAGTTTTAGCATCTGTCCTTACTCTTACTGAGGATATTGCAACTGACGGCATGGTTACCAGAGACGATGGGGCAAGGATGTCGCAACAGGTTAACCTCCAAAGCAATAATCCTGACTCTAGCAGAGATGAGTTCTTTCGGAAGTTCCAAGAGCGCATCAAAAAACGCGCCGAGGAGCTGAAAGCCGCATCACCAGACTTTAAAGCTGGCGACAAAATGTATGCCCCTTCTGGCAGGGAGTTGACCTACATCAGCTACAAGGGAGAGGTGAGCTACGGGGAAGAGGGTAAAACCAACACCTACAAGCAGGTCGCAGCGTCTTCCGTTGATGAAAATGGAAACAAAGAGATCTCTTCTTACATGTTAGACCAACTGTTGGTTGAAAGACCAAGCAAGCAAGACGCTCTTGTTAACATCGTCAATGAACGGGTTGTTTCACGCCCAGCCAGATACCGAAAAGGCAACAAGGTATTCTCAGCCAGAAACTCTATGAATCCAGACGAGCGTCTGGAAATGGAGAACCGAGCATTCAATTTTGCTGTTAAGTATTCACCTCATTACAAATTCACACCTCAAGAGGTCAATGATGCTTTAGCAGCCAAGAGGCTTATTGATGGGTTTGGCAACGAAGAAGCTTCAGTCAACCTCCAATCGCCAAGACCAATAGATTCTAAGTCAGGTCGGGCAGCGGCTAGTCGGGTAAAGACGTCTGACCAAGAGCGCGATCGGATGATGCAAGACAGAGATAAGTTCGACGACAATGACCAGAAAGTAGTTCAAGGAGATCCCAAGAAGGCTAAGTGGTCATCTGATCCCGCCACAAGAAATGCGGAAGATGTCATTAAAGAAATGTATCTAGAGTCGTATGTAGCTGAGGATCGCGCCAAATGGGAGGCGGAAGCGGCTATTATTCTAGCTAAACCTGCCAATGAAATAGAGCAGATGATTTACGACTATGCCAACGGTGACTACGTTGGGGAGGTGACTGGCGGAACAATTATAGCCGCTTCCCGTTACACGGCTGATAAGTTGCAAGCTGCAATTGCAAGCGGAAGCAAAGACGCTATAAACGAGGCATTGATACTAGGTTTTGCCCATCAAGAAGGCAGGGCAAATCCCGCACGACTTATGGCGGCAATGAAAGACCCCTTCCAGACACCGCAACAGCGTGCTGCATACGCTATTGGAATTGCAATACACTCGCCATCTGTCGAAGTTATATCAGCCCTCAAGAAGAAATTCGGAGCAAAAGCTGAAGGCAAAAATGGTGTAGGGGCGGTTCCTAAGCAAAATAGAGAGGCTTACTACAAGGCTTTGGCTGAATACCAAACTAAACGCTACGAGAGGGCTAAAAAGCAACTGAAGAAAGACGGGATAAACATCGCGGATGTATTTAACGCCAGCCATCAAGGTAATGGGGTGGGGACTGCTGCTGACGCAGCGGCTCTTGCAGGGTTCTCGAATAAGCACAAGCAAGTCATAAATAAATGGCGCGAAGGATCTAGCCCAAAAACAATCCAAGCATCAACTGGCGTTGATCCAAAATCACACAACAAGATCATTGCCAAGTTCAGAGCCGAAGTCGAAAAACAGGCACGAAAAATTGCAATTGACGGGTATCGCGTAGACACAATGGATGACTACAAAGCTGGGCGACCACCTAGCACCATGCCTAATAAACCAACTGAAATTGAACTTAACGAGGCTGTAGAGGCTATTGTTGAGCACTCTTTCCGTGCAGGGCGCGATAGAGTTAAGGATTTCAATATCCTAGACCCCCGCGATGTTATGGCGGCATTCAGATCTCTGGAGAAAATGGATGAAGACTTTGTTACCAGAACCATAGGAACGTGGTATGCAAACGTATTCTCCGCAAAGACAGTAGCCGTCAACCTTCTTTCAATTCCGTTCGGTGGATACAGGATGCTTGTAGACCGTGGTGCTGAAGCCGCATTTAACGCCTACCTAAAAAACCCAGACTCAGCATCACTTGCAGAGTATAAATACCTCAAGGAGGGATGGAAAGAATGGTGGGCTAAAGGGGCGCAACAAGCACTTATTGCTTTTGATACAGAGCGAGCTTACTTTAATAAATTCAAAGAAGGCGGAGTTGCCGCTAACCCATATAAGGGTGAGTCATCCGAGGAAGTTAGGGGTTACCAAATGGGTCACCTACTTGATTACGTTGACGACCTAATCTCCAAGTTGATGAAGGGAAGATCTCCCCAGCGACCAGCAACCTTGACCCGTCTTGCAGGCGGTAATAAAACCAAAGACTTCAAGCTCGGTAAACTGGCTCGCGGAGTTCTCAGATTCAACCTTGGTGTTGACGAGTTCCTCCGATACAATATCGCTGGAGCAGAGGTGACCGCTCGCGCCTATCGTGAAGGGGTTAAGCGGGGTTTGTCAGGAAAGGAGCTAGGGAAATTTATCAAGCTAGAGACCAAGACTTTAGGTTCTAAATCATGGGATGCGGCGGGTAAACAAGCTGATATCTCGGTGTTTACCGAAAACCTGCCAAAGTTTGAGGAGTTGGACACATCTATTCTTAAGGACGGCGACATACTCTCTTTACTGGGAGATACAATGTCGGCTGTTGTTGGTGCGGCTGACAGCTACATAAAAGACAGCGATAAGAAGCTAAAAGCCAAAGTAGATATAGCTGATGACGCCCTCGCCACTGCTACTGTTCAGGGTCTGAGATTAGCTCTTGGTGGAGTCAGAATTACTATAATGCCGTTTACTCGAGTAATTATGAACCTTATCAGAAAAGGCTTCCACTATGTGCCGAACCCCTTAGTTACTGCAATCACTGGCTACAAAGTTGTGAAATATGCCAAGAACAATCGAGGAGAAGCAGATCCAGAAGCGGCACACGCCATTCACCGATTCAGCTCACAAATTGTATCCTCAATTATTGCATCTGTAATCTACGGCATGGCTGAAGGTGATGATGATGATGGTGAAAAAGATATTCTCATTACTGGGTCAATGGACAAGTTTGGCGAAGGTTCGAGGGCTGCCCGAAATGCAGCCTACGCAGAAGGAATGGGTCAATATCGCGTTCGCGTATTTGGCAAAACGTTTGACTATGGTCGGATTGACCCCGCTGCTATCACGCTTGGAACTACGGTTGATATGATTAGAAATATCAAAAAGACGGCGCGTGGCGATCAGGGGCTATGGGATTGGACTCAGGACTTTGTTGCAAACACCATGATTTCCCAGATGACTGACAAGACCATGCTCAGGGGAATCAACGAGTTGTTGATGATGAAGGACGAGAAAAAGCGTCCAGAACAGTGGTTGGCTCGCCAGCTTGCAACAATGCTAGTCCCCAACGTGATACGCCAGCCAATCAGGGACACAAACAAATACTATGACGAGACTGGTTTAGATGATGAAGGCATGGAAGGCTTTGCAAGAATACTTGCCTATGAGTTGTATCCAAATGCTGACGAGGGATCATGGCTACCAAAAAGCAAGTATTCGCCAGCACCAAGCCGTAATGCCTTCGGGGAAAAAATGAAGAGACCTGACGGCTTAGGAAAAAAAATACCTGCCGCAGGACACATGATCGACTGGATTCTCAAAACCCAAGACTACAAAAAAGTCAGGGACATAGAGGCAATCAGGAGATACAACAAGCGACACCCGATGGACAAGTCGGTAAACATACCGAACAAGTCTCAAAAGAATTATCGTTACACGGTCAGCGATAATCTCAGGGTAACACTACCCATGACAAATAAGCAGTGGGATATTTACAGTAGCCTTTATAACAGGTATTATAGAAGCGAAGGAGCAACCCTTATGACTGACGAGGGGGCTAAATCAATCAGGGCTAAAAGAGCTGCCGCGAGAAAAAAAGCATTGGATATTGCAATTGGACTCCCAGCGTTTAAAAAAGACACACTCAAAGTCTACAAAAAGTTAAAAGATAAACACAACAAGTAATGAGCGACTCAGAAAACACATCACCCAAAAGCCAAGTTCAAGTAGTAGCCGAAAAAATGGCTACAACAAAACCGATTACCAGCATTGGTAAAAAAGGGAAAAACAACACTAAGGTGGTATTCCCTTCTCCGCTTGAGCTTACAGAAGATCAGGAACGGAAGCTGGTTGATCACGCACTGTTAAGGATAGACAGCCTTGAGAAAGACTTGGGCAGAAAAAACACAGAGCACCACAACTGGTATGGACACGGTGAGAACGCGACAATCAAGGATGCCGCTGGATCATTTATGGGTAAACGTCAACTCTATGAGATGACCTACCACAACCAGCTTGACTGGAGGTCTTACCTTATTGGGGGTATATTCTCGGAATCCAACCTGACCGTCCCAATGTCTCGCCGTATCGCCCAGCAGCAGATTGCAAGATCGGCTAATTACTTTCTCGGGACTGACCCGTGGTTTGGGGCTTACTCGGTCGGGGCGTCAGATGATGACAAGGCGTCGATACTAGACAAATACCTCAAATACAAAGCTCGAAAATCAGAATTAAAGAACACTGTAATCAGCTCGATAGAAGGAGCAATTATACGTGGCGAGTCGGTCGTTAAGACTGTTTACCGACAGGATTGGACATCGTTCAAAAGCCAATTGTCAGTTGCAATTTCAGAGGACGGTCAGCCGTTTGTTGCCGCAGACAGCGACTACATCACCCAAATGGACACATGGTCTGTAGCCGAGACCGAGCAAGGAAACGTGTGGATTTTGCAACGTGACGGAGAAACCCAGCTACCGCCGCAGTATCAAGACCCATCAGAACTCATCTTTGAAGAACAGTTAGTTCAACGACAGAAGGTTCGCTACGCTGGCGCGGAAAGCAAGACAGTCTACTACAAGGACTTTTTAGCTCCGCTTGACGCCGCCTCGCTCGATGAAGCAGACTGTGTGGCGCATTTATACGACAAACCAGCAATTGAAATAGCTTCTCTTTACATCTCAGCCTTGGAGGATAGCAACTCAACCACAAGGGAAACCGCAGCAAAAATCTATGAGTCCCTCCAAGAGCTTGTCGGTGGAAACACAGCACCGTCATCAAATGCTAACAAACCCCGCCCAGAGGTAGGCGAATCTATAGGGGATAGCGGCGGAGAGGATGGAGGTCTGGATGAAAACAAGCCTACTGAGCCTATTATAGAAATAGCCGAGGTGTTTTTACACTTTGACGCGGATGAGGACGGCGTCCAAGAGGACATCGTAATAATGATTGACCGTAAGAACAAACGACCTTTGTTTTATGACTACGTTGCAAACAGAACCCCTAATGGCAAAAGACCTTTCGATGTAATTAGGGTTAACCGAGTTGATGGTCGCTGGCACGGCATCGGAACAATGGAGGTTTTTCAGCCATTGCAAGAAGTTGTTGACCTTCTCGTAAACCGCTGGAGTCTTTCACAATCCAGATCGGGCAATGTTATTTTTTGGCGAAAAGATCAGGTTGTTGAAGGAGAGGATAACCCGCACCTTGAGCTTAATGGTGGAGAGGTTTACACACCAAAAGGCAACGCCGACCCTAGAAACATTCTCACCGTGGTTCCCTTGTATGACATCAAGGGTCGTGAAATTTACCGAGAAATCGAGTTCTTTATGCAGGTTGCAATTAATATGTCTGGGGTCTCCCACGCAAACGATGCCGCCATGCTGGGAATGGATACAGCAAAACTTGCAACTGGCGTCAGGAACATTGAGCGGTCTGGTCAGGAAATGTTTTCGATCTACCTGTCTGTGATGCAAGAAGGCTTGGAAGAGGTTCTCAAGTCTTTTGTTACTTATTCAATGGCTTACATGGACAACAAGGAGGCGTTTATCTATACAGAGAACGACCAAGCCCAGTCTATCGAGTTCGACCCAAATGACATCGAGCGATCCATAGAGATGGATATACGGATGGAGATGAGCAAGTATAAAAACGAGCAAGAGCTTGCACAGGCGTCCCAAGCGTCAGCCAAGGTCATCGAATACTATTCGCTTCCGCCAGCCTTACAGCAAAGACTCGCTCCGCTATACCGCCAAATGCTAAAATCTTTTGAAATAGCGCATGTTGACGGCATCATCGCACCCACAGACTTTCAGCTACCACCCCAAGCCCCCAATGGAGGGTTCTTACCAGAACAGCAAGGTGCTGGCGGCGGCGAGCCAAACCAAGCAATAAACACCAGCAACAACATGCCAGCAGAAGTAGCCCCTAACGACTAATGAGTGACGCAAAAAGAATAGCCTATGACATGGCACAAAAAGTTGGTGAGCGCGTAGAACGACTCGAGGCGTGCTCTGGATGGAGCGAGATCTTTATACCAATGATCCAAAAAATAAGAGATGAGGCTCAGGGGCAGATCAACGAGATAGGAACCGATCAGAGGGAGGCTGACTTCTACAGGGGTGAGTTGTCCCTGTGTGATGACATCCTCAAGTTCTGTGAGAGAAGGAAGAAGTCATCTGCCGCCAACATGGCAGCGAACATCAATCCCATTGGTTGAGCCTAGCCTTTAAGGGTAGGTGTAGAACTCAAGCCCTGTGATTCGTGCTTGTTCTATCGCTCCACTTGGGGTGTATGAGAACCACGCTTTAAGTGTTGCAGAGTCAACCCCCTCGTCCGTGTCAGGATCAGTGGGGCTAGAGTCAACACTTCCCAACCAAAGAAAATGGATACCTCCCAATTCAATATACGCATACTCATAAAGTCTTTCAGACGAAAAATTATTTGTAGAATACCCGCCCAAGTGGGATGAGGGGTCGCCACCAATGGGAATATATATTGTGCCTATTGTTCCATTTGGATCAAAAGATTCTACCGTGCTAATAAATGCACCTCCATAACCAATAAAGTTATTTTCATTGGTTGTATCGCCCTTATACATCCGAGAAAACCCCGTATCCAAACGTAAATCTACATCTCCCAAGTTCGGAGCAGTGTCACCTCCACGGGTAAGCACCCCACCGCACGCACGGTCTTTAGGTTCTATGGGGTCTGGTTCGGGATCAAAACCAGTAGCATCCCATCCACTCACTATAACTTCATCCAACGTGTCCAGACCAACATACCCAGTAGCCAGTGTTACCTTGTTAAGATTCCAGTAAAGCTTCATCGCCGCTGTTAAAGAATCATGGATTTGCTCTTGGGTGACATCATCGGCACTGTCTTTATTATATCCTCCGAAGGTTGTCCAATAGTCGTATTCGCTACCACTACCATCACCCACATTGTCTAATACGTTGATCTTCTGCACACAGGAGGGAAACCCGTTGCCCGCGCCCAATGTTTGAAATGGAATTGCATCTGGCATTATCCTACTTTGGTTAAAAGGGTTTGTGGTGAACCGTCCTTGCACCTAATATATTCCTCGTAAAGCCCACCAGTGGATACCCTTTCCCCTCCAAGAATGACTGGCAACCAGTATCCAGTCTGCTCGGTTGAGCTTCCCGAGCCTCCCGAGCCTCCCGA
>Ga0209374_1001379_pt1 | contig 23643 bp, 24 predicted proteins | sample SaaInlLV_DNA_10m_FD_184683 | JGI IMG/M metagenome (GOLD analysis project Ga0209374, IMG submission 184683) | Marine microbial communities from expanding oxygen minimum zones in the Saanich Inlet - SI075_LV_DNA_10m (SPAdes) (version 2) | ecosystem: Environmental > Aquatic > Marine > Unclassified ... | reverse complement strand
TGCGAAGCCGGGAGAGGGAGGTCAGTTGCCAGGAAATAAAGTCAGCGAGAAAATTGCGAAAGTCCGCAATTCAACGCCCGGAGTTACGCTTATTTCTCCACCACCGCACCATGATATTTATTCTATCGAAGATCTGGCGCAGCTCATCTTTGATCTGAAAAACGCAAATCCAAAAGCAAAAATAAATGTCAAACTGGTTGCGGAAGCAGGAGTTGGTACCATTTCGGCTGGAGTCGCAAAAGCTCATGCGGATATTATCACCATCGCCGGACATGACGGCGGGACAGGCGCTTCACCGCTGACATCAATCAAACATGCAGGGATTCCCTGGGAACTTGGACTTTCAGAAGCACATCAGACTTTGATGCTGAATCATCTGCGTGGACGGGTGAGACTCCAAACCGACGGTCAGCTTAAAACAGGACGTGACGTGGCAATTGCTGCTTTGCTCGGAGCAGAAGAGTATGGTTTCGCTACGATGCCGCTGATTGCAATCGGCTGCATTATGATGCGAAAATGTCACCTTAATACTTGTCCAGTAGGAATTGCTACCCAAAATCCGGAATTGCGTAAAAAGTTCAAAGGTCAGCCGGAACACGTTATTAATTATTTCTTTTTTGTAGCGGATGAACTACGCAAAATAATGGCTGAACTGGGTTTTCGCAAAATCGACGAGATGGTTGGACGAACCGATATGCTGAAGCAGCGTACAGACATAAAACACTGGAAAGCCGGAAAAGTTGATTTGTCTGCCCTACTGCATCAAGTCCCTCTTGGTGAAGATGACACACGATACTGCACCCAAAAGCAGGATCATGGACTGGACAAGCAACTGGATCATCAATTGATAAAGCAGGCAAAAGATGCTCTGGAAGAAGAAAAACCGGTTAAGTTTTCTTTGCCTATCTTCAATGTGAACCGTGCAGTTGGTACAATGTTGAGTAGCCAAATTGCCAGAAAATACGGTGCAAAAGGTTTAGCGGACAACACTATTCACTGCAAATTCAAAGGTTCCGCAGGACAAAGTTTCGGTGCTTTTTTGGCACCCGGAGTGACGCTCGAATTGGAAGGTGATGCCAATGACTACACCGGCAAAGGTTTGAGCGGAGGACGTCTGGTTGTTTATCCTCCCGCAAAATCTTCTTTCACTGCAGAGAATAATATTCTGGTTGGCAACACAGTGCTTTACGGTGCAACTTCAGGCGAAGTCTTTTTCTGCGGAATTGCCGGTGAGCGTTTTGCCGTCCGTAACAGTGGTGCAAACGCAGTGGTTGAAGGTGTTGGTGATCACTGCTGTGAATACATGACAGGCGGTAAAGTAATCGTCCTCGGTGAAACCGGAAAGAATTTTGCCGCAGGCATGAGCGGCGGTATCGCTTATGTTTATGATGAAAATGGAAATTTCACATTGAACTGCAATCGAGGCATGGTGGATTTGGAATGCATTGATGATGCAGAGGAAAAACTCTGGTTGCAGAAGTGGCTTGAACGGCATCAGCAATACACAGGCAGTAAACTGGCAGAAAAATTATTGAAAAACTGGGATGCCGTTTTGACAAAATTTGTAAAAATTATGCCGCTTGAATACAAAGCTGTGCTGGAAAAAATGAAAAAAGAATCAGCATCCTCCAACTAAAAAACAGCAGTTTATAATGGGAAAAGATACAGGATTTTTAGAATTTAAAAAAGAGAGCCCACCGCTGCGTCCGGTTGAAGAAAGGGTGCGTGATTTTGAAGAGTACGATACTTTCTTTCCTGCAGAGGATCTAGAACGTCAAGCTTCACGCTGTATGGATTGCGGAGTCCCGTTTTGTCACATGGGCTGCCCCTTGGGCAATATGATTCCGGACTGGAACGAGCTTGTTTACCGTGGACACTGGAAAGAGGCGCTTGCGGCTTTGCACAGTACCAATAATTTTCCGGAATTCACCGGTCGTATTTGTCCTGCGCCCTGCGAGGATGCATGTGTGCTGAATGAACATTATACTTTGGACGAGGAAGAAAAAAAGCAGAAAGTAAATGTTGTCACAATTGAAGAAATTGAAAAACACATCGCGGAACGCGGTTGGTCAGAAGGTTGGATAAAACCTCTACCTCCTGAAAAGATGACAGATAAGCGGATCGCCATTGTCGGTTCAGGACCAGCCGGACTAGCTGCAGCACAGCAGTTACGGCGTGTCGGACATGCCGTGACTGTTTTTGAAAAGGATGACAGAATCGGAGGCTTGCTGGTTTACGGAATTCCGAATTTTAAACTGGAAAAAAGTGTTGTCTCCAGACGTGTTGAACAACTCCATGCAGAAGGAGTTGAGTTCCGCACAGGAGTCAATGTAGGTGTTGATTATTCGGTCGAAGAACTTCGCGGCAGTTTTGACGCAATCTTGTTATCCACCGGTGCGCAGCATGCGCGAAAATTGCTGGTTGAAGGCAGTGATCTGGAAGGTGTACATTACGCAATGGATTACCTTCCGCAGCGTAACCGTGAGGTTGCAGGAGATTCAATTACGCCAGCAGAAAAAATTGAATCCGGTAGCAAAAAAACTATAATTCTTGGAGGTGGATTTACTGCGGCTGATTGTTTGGGTAACCTCAATCGGCAAGGTGCGGATCCTCAAATTCATCAGTTTGAACTGGTAGATATGGTACCGCGTCCGACTCCGGTGCATAAAGAGGCAAATCCGGATTGTAGAGCAAATATTTTAACAGAAAGCATTTCTGACGATGGTTATGGCCGGGTTAAAGCCCTGCAGGCAGTAAATGTAGAATGGAAAGTTGAAAAGAGCGAAAGCTCCACTGGCGGACGGATGACGATGCAGCGTGTAGCAGGTACAGAGTTTTCTGTGCCCGCTGATTTGATATTTCTGGCCATGGGATTTTTAGGTCCAAAAGTGGAAGGATTGCTGGAAGAACTTGGAGTTGAACTGAATGTTCGAGGAGCCGAAAAGACCAGTTCGCCTGAGCAACTGATAAAAATGCTGAAAAAAGCACAGCCGATGTTTGATGTTTATGCAGATGAAAATTTTATGACCAGTGAAGACGGTGTCTTTGTGGCCGGTGACGCAAACCGTGGTGCGTCAATCGTAGTCTGGGCCATCTGGGAAGGACGTGAAGCGGCACGATGTATCGATAAATATTTAATGGGTAGCACGAATCTCCCCACCACACCTCAAGCAGAAGTGCTGGTTTAACAAACGTATAATAAAATTAAAGTGAGCCAAAACAAACTTATTTATTTATCAGCTTTTATCGTATTTGTGGGTCTGACTGTTTATGCTCTCTGGAACGAAGTCAGCCGGGAGACGACTCAGTTAAAGTACAGCATCAGCGGAGTGATCCTCTCTGCGCCAGGAGTAGGCGGTGGAATCATAAAAACCGACAATGCCCACGTCTTACTCTTCGATCCGGAAACGCTGGAACTCGTTGCTTCGAAAATTCTCAACCCTTTTTTACCACCCTTAACCTTCAGTGTAGGACAGGCTGACACGAGTCAACCTCTGAATGGTTCCTATCGGCTACTTGTACTTACTGATAAAAACGGAAATCCAAACCGTGCTTCAGCAGGAGAGGTTATTGGACCGCTATCTCAACCGATATTACTTGGAACTGAGGGTGTGGAATATTCTGTTGACCGTCCATTCCAGAGTTTCCCCGCGGAACTCTTAGTGGTTAAAACGGATTCTCCGGCAACAAGTATCAGTGGAACAGTCGTTGTTTCTGCAGAACTGCAGGATCAGCTTGATTCAGCAGACAGACTGGTTATTATGCTCTTTGATCTGGAACAGGGCCGGCCTGTAGCAATCAAAATGTCTCCTAATTTTAAGCCACCACAAAAATTCAGTATTGGTCAGGCAAACGCGATGGGTGGTCAAGCACTGAATGGAAAATATTCACTCCGTATTTTGACTGACAAAAACAACCAGCCTTTTCAATCCGTTCCCGGAGAAATAATAGGTCGTTCACTAGGTTTAATATCTTTGGGAACTGCTGATTTGGAGTTTGTACTGGATCAGCCTTATACACGCTGATCTACCTGCGGGATCACTTTTAAGACAGAGCTTAAAATATCCCTTCCGGTCTGGCAATATTAAGGGCTTGATCAATGTTTTCACGAAAACAGGCACGATTAGGGAATCCTCCAGGCTGAAGATAGTTTTCCTGAGAGATGCTCTGTTCAATTTCCCGATTCTTTTTAGTGATTGTCATTTGTTGACCGCTACGCCCTAGTCCGCTCATTTTGAAACGATAGTGTGCATCCAACTGTTCTTGATTTATCCTCAGGAAACAATAAACATAATCCATGTTTGGAAACTCACGTGAATCGGGCGGAACAAGTTTAACCTCGGTCCATTCCGCTTTTCGTTTTTGATATTTTACCAAGAAACGAAATTGCGTTGTAAAAGTTTGCAGAAAGTTTTGCAGGATTGGATGCAACTGTATCTTCAAATTAAGACTGCCGCCTCCAGAGAGAACGTCATCTCCGCCAAAAAGCAAAAACAAACCGCCCTGTTTGTCCGTAATCGGGCAATCTGTTGACAAATTAAAACTCCAATCGAAGCTCTGTTCTCCTCCGGACTGCAGTAAAAGCTCTTGAGCGATTACAAGTTCTTCCTGAATTTCCCAGCCAATATCTCCTTTTTCCTTGATTGCTTTTATTAGACCGTGCGCCAAGATAAGCTGAACCGTTTTAACAGTTACGGCGGCAGCACTCATGTTACGTACACGAAGCTTACCTTTTATAACAGCGCCCTGATCCCAGTTCTCTCCTTCAACTTCAAGTTGATACTCAAGAGGCTGTTGAAAGATCGTGCTTCTCATCTTATTCCTTTTTCATTGGCTTGGGATTGGTTGACTCCTTTAAGACAGTTGGAGACGTTGCTGTAAAATGTTGACTATTTGCAGATGTATGTCCTCAATGTCCTGCTCACCGTTGATGCAGATAAAACGATCTGGTTCTGTTGCAGCCAACTCCTGGAAACCTTGAGCAACACGTTTAAAAAAACTTAATGATTCTAAATCGAGTCGATCTTTTTCCGCATGTTCCTGTCTGCATTCAAGACGGGAAGCAACTGTTTCCGGAGATATATTCAGCAGGATGGTTAAATCAGGTGCATAAGGTTTGATGCAGTGTGCAACAATGGATTCTATACTGTTTAAATTCAAACCCCTGCCGTAACCCTGGTAGGCAACGGTTGAGTCATGAAAACGATCGCACAGAACAATTTTTCCAGCAGTTTTTGCTGGCAGGATTAATTCCTGGAGATGCTGTATACGATCTGCTAGATAGAGCAGCAATTCACTTTCCGGCTGAAGTTCTTCATGTTCCGGATTGAGCAGGATACTCCGTATTTGCTGGCCGATTATTGTACCGCCAGGTTGACGCGTTTTGAGAACAGAGTAACCCTGCGCGTTCAACCAGTCTGTTGCTTTTTCCAACTGGGTGCTTTTGCCGCAGCCGTCAAGGCCCTCAAAAGTGATAAGTTTTCCGGAATCCATGGAATGGAAGTAAAAATATAGTAGGGAAGGGAATTATTTTTTTTTATCGTAAATTGTATAAACTTTGTCTTTGATTGCGCTGTGTGATTTTTGTGCGGTCCTAATCAAAGTGTTGCACGCATGTTTGAATTCTTGTACTTCATTTGGATTAGCGTGTGTTTTTTCAAAGTTTTTAAAACTCTCATAGAGGGTTTCGACATCTTTTTTTAGATTTCTCTTCACTACAATTGCTTTAGGCAGATTAGATTTCAGCTCATCTTTTGATTTGGAGTTGAGTACTTCCTCACCCACTATTTTCAGAGAATTTCCTTTGGATGAGACTGCTTGGAATTGTTGCTGTGTCTCTTCAGGAGCCTTCTTAACGGTGTCGAGGAAAGCACCTGCATCGTTTCCGAATTTTACTACCGGTTTTTGCTTTGCTGATTCTGTCGCTTCTGCCATACTTTTGCTTAAATCAGGTTTAAAATAAAAAAATATTTCTTCATCAAAGCAAATGTTGTTGAACCAACGAATGCTTGAGTTGTTCTTTCAATTGTTGTAAATTAGCAGGAAATTCAATTTTATGAAACTAGAAATACTGTTAATTAATGTTCTTAGCGATTGCTTAGCCTACTATGCTTAAAGTAAAGAAAAAAGCCAAACCGGAAAAAATTATTTTAGCAGATGATATTTACATCCTCTGGCAGGATGGTCATGAAAGTCACACAAGTTACCTTGATCTACGTGATGCCTGTCCATGCGCGGGTTGTATTGATGAACTCAGTGGTGAGAAAACTTTAGACTCAAACACTATTCCTAAGGATATTCGACCACTGAAAAGTGAATATGTGGGCAATTACGCGCTTCGTATTTACTGGAGTGATAAGCATGATACAGGCATCTATCATTATAAGATGCTCAGAGATTTTGATAAATCAGCCTAGTTTTTGCTGTAAACTGATTGATAACAAACTAAAGCAAGAGGAGAAAGATGCTTCAAATTGAGGGTGATTTACTTGCAGCAGAGCTGAAAATAGCCTTTGTGGTAGCAAGATTTAATGAATTTGTCTGTGAGCGTTTGCTGGAAGGTGGGCTTGACACAGTTACTCGTCACGGTGGGAGTAAAGATAAGGTGACAGTCGTACGTGTGCCGGGAGCTTTTGAACTTCCTTTAGTCGCAAAAACACTGGCCGCCAGTGGTAAATATGACGCTGTTGTCTGCCTGGGCGCAGTGATTCGTGGAGCAACGTCACATTACGATTATGTCTGTGCAAATGCTTCAAGTGGAATTGCAAGCGCTTCACTAGAAACCGGGATACCGGTTAGTTTTGGTCTCCTGACTACGGATACCATTGAACAAGCCATTGAACGTTCTGGGACAAAAGCTGGTAACCAGGGTCGTGACGCGACAGTCTGCGCGATTGAAATGGCACGTCTTTTAAAACAATTATCGGAGGCATAGTAACTGCATTAGATAGCGGTACGCCGGAGTAGAACTTTTAGCGAGTACGGTTCACAGTGAATCGAACTGCTAATACCCGGTTAACCTGAAGCCGTAAGGAGGAAGATGAATTCTTCGCTTAAGCATATAGTTTTGCAGTTGGAAGACTTGACTCAGCAAGACATTTCAATAGGTCTGGGACTAGATCTCTTGGAGTCATCGGCAAAGACGCGCAGAGACTTGATCATGATCAACGTTATGCGTGACTCTTTAAACGAGATGTTAGTTGAGGAGCGTCAGTGCCATCATTTGTGAAGCTTTTTGGGTGAGGTTTTGATCTCACCCTAAGCTGAACTTAGAAAAACTGTTCAAGCTTTATTCTCCTTTTTTCTCCATAATTCACGGATCCGGCTTTTCTGCCAACTGTTTTCTTTCCTGCTTTAACTAAGCCCTGATTACAACAAACAAAAAATGTTTGAAGTAATTGCCTTTGATGCCGATGATACCCTTTGGCATAATGAGTCTATTTTCACAATGACCCAAATAAAGTTTAGTGAAATGCTTTCGTCTCATGGACAGGAAGTTGTTGATCAAACTTTATTTGCGACTCAGATAAAAAATCTGCAGCATTTTGGCTATGGCATAAAAGGTTTCATCCTTTCCATGATCGAAACCGCCATCGAGTTGACTGATGGTGAAGTACGCGGACATGAAATCCAGCAAATCCTTGATTTTGGCCGTGAGATGTTAGCAGCCCCGATTGAATTATTACCGCACGTTCGTGAAGTGGTTGAAGAACTTTCCCAAAAATATTCCCTGTTGTTGATCACCAAAGGTGATTTGATTGATCAGGAAACGAAAATTGCCCGTTCCGGATTGGCTGAATTTTTTGACGCAGTTGAAATAGTGAGTGACAAAACTACAGAAGTATACAGTAAAATCCTCAAGCGTCACAAAATTAAACCTTCACATTTTATGATGATTGGAAATTCAATGCGCTCTGACATTGTACCGATTGTGCAAATTGGCGCACAAGCTGTTCATGTGCCTTATTTGTCAACCTGGGAGCATGAACAGGATCATCCGCCTGTGGATGCTGAACATTATACTGAATTGAAACACCTCGGTTTACTGCCGCAGTTGATCAAGGAAAAAGGATGAGTGCACCATTACTGAAAGGACTTAAAGTCGCGCTGGTGCACGATTGGTTGACTGGAATGCGTGGTGGCGAAAAGTGTCTTGAGGTGCTTTGTGAATTATTTCCTGATGCAGATCTTTACACTCTGATTCACCAAAAGGGGGAGCTTTCCGATACGATTGAAGCCATGCCGATTCATACTTCATTTGTACAACATTTACCATTTGGACTTAAAAAATACCGCCATTACCTTCCGCTTTTCCCAACTGCGATCGAGCAGTTTGATTTCAGCGCATACGATCTGATTGTGAGTTCCAGCCATTGTGTGGCCAAGGGCGTAAAGCACTATGACTCGGTCTATCACATCTCCTACGTCCATACACCAATGCGTTATGTCTGGGATCAGTTTGGTGTTTATTTTCGGCAACCTCGAACTTCTTGGCCTGTCAGAATTGGTACGGAATTAATGCGTCCGTACTTACAGCGCTGGGATCGTAATACAGCGAAACGCGTAGATACATTTCTCTGTAACAGCGATAACATACGCAAAAAGATTCTTGAGTATTATGGTCGTGAATCACAGGTTATTTATCCGCCAGTTGATCTTTCACGCTTTAAACCCGGAGATACAAAAGCAGGTTATTATCTGATGGTAGGAGCTTTTGCTCCGAATAAACGCGTGGATTTAGCGGTAGAAGCTTTCAATCAACTCAAACTTCCCCTTAAAATTTCGGGCAGTGGTCAGGACGAAGAATACTGCAGATCGATTGCAGGTGATAACATTGAGTTTCTGGGTGCTCTTTCAAATGAAAAACTGTTAGAATTATATCAGCAGGCGCGGGCTTTGGTTTTTCCGGGAGAAGATGATTTTGGTATCACACCGCTCGAAGCACAGGCATGCAATACGCCGGTGATTGCCTTTGCTTCCGGAGGTGCGTTGGAAACAGTAACTGAACAAACGGGTGTATTTTTCTCAGAGCAAAACGTAGAAGCGCTTATTGAAGCAGTAGAGAAAATGGAACGTAGTTGGAAGAGTTTTGCTCCGGAAGCGTTTCAGTTGCAGATGTCACGTTTTGGCAGAAGACATTATAAGGAACAAATGGCGCATGCCATTGAATTCGGCTATCGACAATGGAAGGCAGAATTTTGAAAAAGTATTTGAATCTTCTTTATTGCATCACATTCAGCTTGATCCTCCTTTTGTCTGCCGCTGGTATGGGTGCGTCTTCGGCACATGCTTTTTTTGAAAATCAGGCACGTTACGCATTTGAACATCGTTGGCTGCCGATGCTGAGTGATGAATCTCCTGAAAAACGATTTCAGGCTATGCGGGCTTTTTTAGTTTATCCGCAGTGGGGTTTGCCTGTCCTGCGAAATTCGATCATGAATTCGGAAACTGAAAATGTGTCCTGGCAAATTGTAATGTTGATTGGCATGCTGGGTGATCCGACAGATGTACCGCCTTTGTTAAAACTATGGCGGGAACTGGAGGATCATAAACGTTCAGTTGTTTGGCTGGGAGCAATGCAGCGACTATACTGGAAAAATAGGATTGCAGACGGGGTATCTCCAGAACTGACGAGCCTGACGCTAAATTTTCTTGAAAAAATTTCCACAGTTGAAACTGAAGAGAAGACCGCCACTCTACAGTTCCGGATTGACAATCCTGCACAATCGCCACGTTTTATACGTGTGAGCGCCCATTTTTGGAAAACGCGTATTCAGGAAAATCTTCCTTCAAAATATTATTGGCTGCCTGCAGGAGGAAAAATAGAATCAAATCTGCAGACTCCGTTCTTGGCGGTTGAGCATACGGATGATGTTCGTCTAGATTTTCGCGTTTGGGAAGTAGGGAGCGCCGATGAGTTGCTCCATAAGACCGTCAATATTCCGCTCCACAAAGAACCGCCAACTGGTAATTAAAAACCTGCCTTTTTTACACTAAATTTTTTAATATCGCTAATAAATAATTTATTTTTCGTCTTAACTATAGTTTTTACTTGATATAGTACTAATTAGGTGCTAATTTAAGAGAACTTACAAAAAGGGAGGCAATGCTTAAATTATCTAAAAAGACTGATTACGCGATTATTTTGCTGGCTCATCTCGGTGAGCAGGAAGCTCCGGTGAGTGCGCAGGAAGTAGCCACTTTTTACAAACTGCCTTATCCCATGGTGGCTAATATCCTTAAACAACTTGTTTCTTCCGGATTGATAGAATCAACCCGCGGACAGCGTGGTGGTTATGTATTGGCACGATCTGCAGAGGAAATTAACTTGTCTGAAATTATCCGGGTCACTGACAGCACTTTCGAATTAGTCGAATGTGTTCATGATGAGGATTTATGTAAAGTTCATCAGTGCTGTCCAACTCGACGACCGCTGATTGCGTTACATCAGAAAATTCAGAAGTTTGTTGAAGAAACAACATTAGCCGCGATTATTGAAGACGCGGAAACAAACAACTTTAGTGTAGAGGACTCTTCTTATGAAACTGCCCATTTATCTTGATTACAACGCTACCACGCCAGTTGATCCACGAGTTGTGGAGGCGATGATGCCGTTTTTCACAGAATCATTTGGAAATGCCGCCAGTCGTAATCATGCCTTTGGCTGGGAAGTTGAACAGGTAGTCGAAGATGCGCGGGAATCCATTGGCAACGTGATTGGTGCAGGCGGTAAGGAAATTGTTTTTACCAGTGGAGCTACTGAATCAAACAATCTCGCAATTTTAGGGGTTGCGGATTTTTACCAGAAGAAGGGCAAACATATCATCACAAGTCCAATCGAACACAAAGCAGTGATAGATCCATGTCTTGCTTTGGAACAGCGTGGTTACGAAATCACCTTTCTCAATGTGGATAAAGACGGCCGTATCGATCTCAAACAATTGGAAGAATCAATCCGCGAAGATACCATTCTGGTTTCGCTGATGGCAGCAAACAACGAAATCGGTACACTCAATCCTCTCAAGGAAATAGGTGAAATCACCCGTGCAAAGGGTGTCCTTTTTCATACAGACGCGACTCAGGGTGTAGGAAAAATTCCAATTGATGTTGATGAAATGAAGATTGATCTTCTTTCAATGACAGCCCACAAGCTTTATGGTCCAAAAGGTATGGGAGCACTTTATGTAAGACGCAAAAAACCGCGGGTCCGTTTGTCACCAATCATGTTTGGTGGAGGCCATGAACGTGGTATGCGTTCCGGAACTTTGAATGTGACAGGAATTGTTGGTTTTGCGAAAGCACTTGAATTGTCTGTGGCAGAAATGGCTTCTGAAGCAGAACGTTTGACAGGCTTAAGGCAAAGACTTTATGAGCGCTTGTCTGCAGGATTGGATTATATTTTTCTCAATGGACATCCCACCGAACGATTACCGAATAACCTGAATTTAAGTTTTGGATATGTTGAAGGTGAGAGTTTGATGATGGGCGTCAGTGACCTGGCAGTTTCTTCTGGATCAGCCTGTACTTCTGCTAGTCTGGAACCTTCTTATGTTTTACGGGCGTTGGGAGTAGGAGATGATTTGGCTCATTCTTCCATCCGTTTTGGTATGGGACGTTTTACCACAGTAGAGGAAATTGATTATACGGCAGAGAAGATGATAGTTGCAGTAAAGCGACTTCGTGAAATGTCACCGCTTTATGAAATGGTAAAAGAGGGTGTTGATTTATCAACTGTACAATGGGCATCCCATTGATCTCAGAAATTTTATTTAAATTAGAAAAGGAGCAAAATGGCTTATAGTGAAAAAGTTATCGATCATTACAGCGAGCCCAGAAACGTTGGGAGTCTGGAAAAAAGTGACCTTAATGTCGGCACCGGATTGGTTGGCGCTCCGGAATGCGGAGATGTGATGAAACTGCAGATTAAGGTTGATCCTGAAACTAAAGAAATTATCGACGCAAAATTCAAAACTTTTGGTTGCGGATCCGCTATCGCGAGTTCAAGCCTCGCTACAGAATGGGTCAAAGGTAAAAGCATTGACGAAGCAATGTCGATTCAAAATACTGATATTGTCGAAGAACTTTCCTTGCCTCCTGTAAAAATTCATTGTTCTGTTTTAGCAGAAGACGCAATTAAAGCAGCAATTTCTGATTACAAAAGCAGAAACCAAGACTGAGTTGTAGCGGAGATATTTTAAAACCAAGCTATGGCTTTTGACGAACCTGCCTGTCATACATGCGAGACCACTCTGGTTTCACGTCTTTTTTGTTTTTCCTGCAATGCTCTCCAGCCTTTTCCACGGGAAATAGATTTTTTTGAAGTGCTGGGTTTCCCTGTCAGCTTTGAGCTAAAATCCGCGGAATTGGAGGAACGCTATCAACAGCTTTCGCTTGAGTTGCATCCAGACTTTTACGGTTCGGCTCCAGAAGCGGAACAACTTTTAAGCGAAACCGCCAGCGCTATTTTGAATACAGCGTACAAAACTCTTCACGAACCAACTTTACGTGCCGGTTATTTATTACATTTGCTGGCCGAAAAACAGCAGTTGGATGAACGTTCCCTGCCTGAGGGTTTTTTAGCAGAAATGTTTTTTCTGCAGGAAGAGCTGGATGAACTGTTGGATTCCGTAAACTCAGTTGAATTGTCCGCAATGCATGATGATCTGCAAAACAGAAAAAAAGATATTGAAGCAGACTATGCGCCACTGTTCAAAAAGCATGAAGAGCATCCAGAAGATTCCGGAATACTCCAGCAACTGCAAACCCACTTAAACGCGGAACGTTATCTGCGTCGCCTGCTTGAGCGCATTCCGGTAGCGGATTAGTAGCCCTTAGCAGTTTAAAACACACCACAAATTCACAAAAAATGGAACGCATAATAGGTATTGATCTGGGCACAACGAACAGTTTGTGCGCAACTGTTTTTGATGAAGGACCGGAAGTAATCGGCGAGGGTGAGAATGCAGTTACACCGTCCGTTTTGTCACGTATTGATTCCGGCTGGCTGGTAGGTCAGGAAGCACAGAAGCGCAGAATTTCTAATCCTGAAAATACCGTTTTTTCCATTAAACGTTTGATGGGACGTGACCTCGAAGAACTCGGAGAGCTCGTTAATGAATTACCGTATAAAATTGTGGAAGGAGATCGCAAATTACTCAAAGTACGGATTGGTGTAAGTGAGCCTTACCAAGATTTTACGCCACAGGAATTATCAGCTGAGATATTAAAAAAAGTAAAACAGCGTGCAGAAGCAGCACTCGGTGAAGCAGTTGAGAAAGCTGTCATCACAGTTCCTGCGTATTTTGATGACGCCCAGCGGCAGGCCACACGGGCCGCAGCAACCATTGCCGGACTGGAGGTAGCGCGTATCATCAATGAACCGACTGCCGCAGCCATTGCATACGGACTTGATGAAAAGCAGGATCTGCAAAAAGACGGTCACGTTGCGGTTTATGATTTAGGCGGTGGAACTTTTGATATTTCCATTCTCAAACTCTCCGGAAAGATATTTAAAGTGGTTGCCACCCATGGTAATACTCAACTTGGCGGAGATGATTTTGACCAGGCGTTGGTGGAAATTTTGAAAAAGAGAATCCTGCAACAACACCCACAGGCGCATTTTGAGGATCCGGAGTCAAAGCAAATTTTAAAAAAAACTGCAGAATCAATCAAAATTGAACTCAGTCTATCTCCGGAAACAACATACACATTGGACTTTCCAAAACAGGGTGTTTCTTTTACGGATAATTTTAAAGTAGAAGATTTTGAGTCATTGATTTCTCCTTTGGTGGAACAGACTCTGGAAAGTTGCAAACATGTGCTGCAGCAGGCAAAACTTTCTTTAGCTCAGATAGACGAGGTTGTGCTGGTCGGTGGTTCTACCGTAGTTCCGGGAGTACGCAGAAAGATTGAAACTTTTTTCGGACGCTCACCTCATGTGGCGATTGATCCGTACAAAGTAGTCGCAATCGGCGCAGGAATTCAGGGACATTTGCTGGCCGGCGGACGGCGGGACTTTTTACTGCTTGACGTGATTCCACTTGCCCTAGGCATTGAAACTTTGGGCGGAACATTCAGTAAAATCATTACCGGAAACACGACAATACCTGTAGAAGAAAGCGAAACTTTTACCACAAATGTTGATGACCAGACTTCGATCGATGTTAATATTTATCAGGGGGAGCGAGAATTAATCAAGGATTGCCGTGCACTCGGCCAGTTTAAGTTACGCGGTATTCCACCCATGAAAGGTGGTTTTCCGCTGGTGGAAGTTATGTTCCGTGTTGATGCAAACGGTATTCTAACTGTTTCTGCCAGCGAAAAACGTAGCGGGAAAAAGGCGGAAATTGAAGTTATTCCATTTCACGGTTTAACCCAGTTTGAAATAGAAAGAATCATGGAAGATTCCTTCGAAAACGCAATTGATGATTATAATGAGCGGCAGTTAATTGAATTTAGGCTAACCGCGGAACGTGTTTTTCAGGGAATTGAACACAACTGGAATGTAGCGGAAAGTGCTTTGACTGAAACGGAGCGTGACAAAATCCGTATGCAGATGGAAGTAGTCCGCCAAAGTATAAAAGGACAGGATTCCCAGGCCCTCAAAGCACAACTAGATGCTCTGGGTGAACTCACGCGTCCTTTAGCTGACACTGCGATGGGGCGTTCCATTTTGACTGAACTGCAGGGTGAAAGCGCGGACAGCTGATTTTTTCAACAATGGAGTAAAATACACTTATTTTTGCCAACCAAAAGTTTTCATTCAAAGATGAGATTCAACGCAAAGTTTCATAAAAATCCAAAAGCATTCAAAGACAACTTTTCAACTCAATCTGCTGCATACGCAACACATCGCCCACATTATCCTGACACTTTGTTCCGTTATCTGCTTGGAGAGTGCAGGGACCATAAACTGGCCTGGGATGCCGGTAGCGGAAATGGGCAAGCCGCGCAGAAACTGGCTTTGCATTTTGATCGGGTTTACGCCACTGACGCAAGTTCCGCCCAAATAGTAAACGCGGCCCCTCTTACAAACATCAGTTATGCAGTTGCCAACGAACAGGCACCGGCACTCAAGCGCCATTCTGTGGATTTAATCACAGTCGCGCAGGCACTTCACTGGTTCGATCTTAATGTTTTTTATGCAGAAGCTGAGCGGGTTTTAAAAAGATATGGTGTGATAGCCTGCTGGTCTTACAAATTGTTCCGTATAAATCCGGAAGTTGACCTAGAAATAAACCGACTCTACACAGATATTTTAGGAAGTTTCTGGGATCCTGAACGCCGTTTAGTTGATACAGGCTACCGCACATTATCATTCCCGTTTCGTGAATTGCGTGTTCCGCGTTTTGAAATGAAGTCGAACTGGAATTTCGACAATATGCTGGGTTTCCTCGGCAGTTGGTCCGCAGTTGCTCATTATAAAAAGCGTGAAGGTGGTGATCCAATTGAGGAAAACACCGAGCGTTTAAAAGCGACATGGGGTGATCCGCAGGAAATGAAAGAGGTGAGTTGGCCCCTTTCCATACGTGTAGGACACATCCACTGAATAACTGGTTTAGGAAATTCAGCAGAAAAAAAGGAAAGGAATTGCTTCTGAAACTCACAAGCACTAATATTGTATGCTGATGTTGACAGCTGGATTTAGGTGTTAATTAAATTTGATGGCTTCGTAAATAGTTGTCATTCTCGCGAAAGCGGGAATCCAGGAACTTGTAAGTGTCTGAAATAATGGATTCCCGCTTTCGCGGGAATGACAAACGTTGGTGTCGTTATGACTTTTTACTAAACCATCATACTTCATAGGTTTAAAAAAAACATTTTAAAGGAAAAATGAGCAAGCACATTAATTGGGGTTATTTCAGGAATGGTTGAACTTCCTGCAAACGAGCGCAAGAGGTTCTTGACGCAAATAATATCACAGTAGAAACACGTACTTTTGCCAACAAAGAAAAGATAAACAGCGAGGCTGCCTGGGAAATGCTGGAGTCCGCAAGTCTCATCAGAACCGGTAAAGGTAAAAAACGGCAAGAGTGGAATCCTGCTGCTGATGACAAAGCAGAAATTCTTAAAGATGTGATTGGACCAAGCGGGAACCTACGGGCTCCAAGCTGGAAAATTGGAAATGAGTTTGTGGTGGGTTTTAATCCGGAACTATATGCAGAGGTATTTGGATAAATGGTCCGCATTGGAATTATAGGAGCGGCTGGTTTATCCGGACGAGAACTGCTCTACTGGTTGAGAAATCACCCTGAAGCAAAAGTTGAACTGTTAACTTCCAGCAAATATCAGCGACAGAAAGTCTGCGATGTATTTCCGGAGTTGACAGGCTATTCTCAAGTTTTTGAACCGAACGATGTTGACGTTTCTGCTTGCGATCTTGTTTTTCTCGCAATCCCGAATCAGGCCAGCCTGGAGCTTGTACCAAAATTGTTGGAACAGGGCGTACGCGTGATTGATCTTTCCGGAGCATACCGTTTACGTGATACAGAGGTTTTTTCCAAATATTATCAACTCACACATACAGCACCGGAGTTGCTGGATGAAGCTGTTTTCGGACTGCCGGAATTTTACAAGGATGAAATTTCTAGCGCAAGACTGGTAGCAAATCCCGGCTGTTATGCTACGGGTGCTTTACTGGGGATATTACCACTTCGAGATTTACTTGCTGAGCTTGACCGTGCACCGATTATTGACGCAAAATCAGGAGTGAGCGGTGCGGGCGGCAGGGTTGAAGGTGACATGACGAATTATGTCAGTGTTAACGAAAATTTTAAAGCATACAAAGTTTTTGCTCATCAGCATCAACCGGAAATTCAGCAGTACCTGACTGAGCTTAGTCCTTACAAAGCAGAAGAAAGCGGGAACGTAATTTTCACACCGCATTTACTTCCAGTCAACCGTGGGATTTTGTCCACGATCTATCTCCATTTTCCGGAAGCAGTCCCGGTTGCTGAAATTCGTAATCGGTTTTCAAAATTTGCAGCTGAGCAGAAATTCGTGTATTTTATGGATGAGGGGAGCTTACCTGATTTAAAGGTAACACTAAATTCTAATCGAGTCATGATTGGAGCGGAGAGTGATGAGTCCGGACAAAACTGGGTAATTGTCACAAGTCTTGATAATCTGGTCAAAGGTGCTTCCGGACAGGCCATTCAAAATATGAATCTGATGTGTGGGCTGGATGAAAGCCTGGGTTTGCTTTGATCAATCGTCTAGTTCATCTTCTCCGATTCGTCGATCCTGTCCGAGCAAATTTTCGAAATAACACATTTCCTTTAAACGCGAGTGAATACGCTCACCGACACGTCCGCGGATAGTGTCGGCAATATAAATTTCACTTTCAGTTTTTTCACGATTACGGATTTTTTCTTTGAGCGTGTTTTCTTCACTTTCCGTAAAATTTGTGCTAACCATGATGATCTGGTTACGGTTGTAACGCTCTGAAATCAGCATGTCCAAAATACTGAGTTCCCAGTCACTGTTGCGGCCCTTGCCCATGTCATCAATGATGAGGATATCAGTTTGTAAATGCGGATCAATGATTTCCATGTCTGATTTTCCGTCTGAGTAACCTTGTCTCAATTCAGACAGTAATTCTGCAAAACTCTGAAATATGCAGGAGATTCCATGACTGATCGTACATTGATAGGCAAAACCTGTCATCAAGTGTGTTTTACCCGTGCCTGGAGGTCCCATGAGGACCATACCTTTCAAGTCCTCAGAGTCTGTTTCCAATAGATTTCGATTGCTTAAACGCTGTGGCAGAAGTCTGAAAATGCTGCCAAGTAGATCAAACACCATTTCGTTTTCTGCATCCCTATCTTGCTCACTGAGGCGGCTGTTCAAATAACGTCGTGGAATGCGGGCATTATTATAAAGCTGAACTCTCTGCTTGATTTGTTCACAGTCCGGACAGACAATAGCGACGTCACGTTGGTAACTGTCCTGCTCTACGATGAAACGAGTATTTTTGCAGGTTTTGCAAGGTATGGCAACGCAGTCGCAAAGCCTCGCATGAGCGTAGCGTTCACGTGGACGAACGCTGATAAATATTCTGGTGCCGTTGCAGCGTAAGCAGTCTGGAACAGATTTGACCATTGAATAATGTTATAAATTCGTTTTAAAAAAATAATATGATGCTTCTATGGTGGAGCAAGCGTCCTGAAGTGTCCAGAGAATTTCTGCTTTAAAGCTTCTGGATTTCTGTCAAATTTAACTAAAGAAATTATTCTGGAGAGCGTTTAAAAGCGCTTCTTATTCAAATCCTTAAATCATAAAACAGAAATTTTATACGGAAATATGGCTGTAATCAAAAATGACAGATTGCTGAGAGTCTTAAATCACCTACCGGTTGATCGTGTACCGGTTTGGATGATGCGGCAGGCCGGCAGAACAGATCCTGAATATAATCAACTTAAAAAGAATGACGGACGATCCCTGGAAAAACTCTTTGCGGATCCGGAAATTGCGATCAAAATATCATTGCTACCAAAACGTCTCGGTGTGGATGCAATCATCATGTTTCAGGATATTCTAACTCCGCTCACTCCTGCGGGCGCAGGATTTCACTTTGCACCTGGACCAATTCTGGAAAAACCGGTGCGTACTATCTCCCAGGTAAAAGCACTGCGTGCGTTTGATCCCGAAGTAGATTTGCAAAGTGTCGCAAACATACTCAAAGGACTGAATACTGAACTCGAAGGAGAATTACCGGTGCTCGGCTTTGCCGGCTCTCCCATGTCACTCGCGTTTTTTATGATTGCCGGACGCAGCCCAAATCAGAAGCTTGCAGAAGTTTTGGCATTTATAGAAGAACAAGCAGAAATAACTCAAGCATTACTCGAGTGGTTAACTGTAATGACAGTGGATTATCTCAATTTCCAAATTGCATCTGGAGCGCATGCAGTGCAATTATTTGAATCATTTGCGGATGTAATTCCATTAGAGATTTATAAAAGATTTGTTCAACCGACTCATGAGAAAATTTTCAGTGCATTGTCAACATCTGCTCCTTCAATCCTGTTTACCAAGGAGTCAGCACATCTCGATTTGATGCTGCAGAGTGGAGCGTCAGTCTTAAGTGTTGGGAATTGTATTGATCTCGAGGATGCTCAAAAACAGGCTCCGGAAATGATTTTCCAGGGTAATGTTGATAATAAAATTTTAGCAGACGGAACTAAGGCGGAAATTACTCAAGCTGTCCGGAAATGTTTTGCACAAAGTGGTAGAAAAAACCACATCCTTAACCTCAATCACGGCTTGCTGGCACACACACCTTTTGAGAATGTACAGCATTTTGTGAATGTTGCTAAAGAACTGGGAAAAATTTAGTTCAAGTCTGAGGGGCTCGGTGTACGTGAAAAGCTGGGTGTTTTAGTAATTCGAAGCATGCGCTAATCCGGATTTCCGGAATTAGCTCGATTCGAGCAGAGAATAGTATTCAATAAATAAATGTTCGTTCATAAAGCATCCAGAGACCAATACAAGAGATTGCAATTGATCCTGGAATTACTACATAATTTTTGTAGTATAATTTTTTATGGAAATAATAATAAAAGACAAAGTAAGCAACTCCAATCACAAATATCTGACCTGCTTCTATACCTAAGTTGAAAGCTAATAGACTTTCAAGGAAGTACCCTTCTGGAATACCAACCCTGAACAAAATTCCAGCAAAACCCAGACCATGCAGTAAACCGAATAAAAATATCAGCAATGGCCGCCATATAGTAAGTTTTGATGTGAAAATATTTTCTAGGCCAACATATACAATAGAAAGTGCAATTAATGGTTCAACAATCCTTTCAGGTAAGGCTATTATTCCAAGGATACTTAATGCCAGTGAAATACTATGTGCTATTGTGAAGCAGGTAACCTGAGCCAACATTATCTTCCAATTTGTACTAAGTAAAAATATTCCCAGCACAAATATTATGTGATCAAAGCCTTTCGGTATAATGTGACTGAATCCAATTTCCAGATAAGCTAAAAACCTACTTATAAAGTTCTTACCAGGCATCCCAGCTAAGTGCAAAGGCGGGCTGCTTGGAGATTTTCTAAACCAAACGGATCTAAAGGCTTTCCCATTTTTGTCCATTGTCCTGATGACATTACTTCCAAAACTTTCAGGCCAACTCCACTCCATATTCATAGCAGTAGCTGGAGCTTTTACTGCTAATATCAAGACACTCTTACGAGCTTCCTTAAGATTCAAGTTCTCTATGATATTGATTTCACGTATAGATAATTTGGCGGGTATTTTATCAAAACGTATGTCAATTGAATTCAAGAATTTAGTTGAAACACTCAAAAATATGTCCTTCAATTGATTTGCTGCTAGATCTCTTAATTCTTTATAATTCTCAGTAAATATTAAATCATTGTCATCAGCAGATATGTTTTTAATATCAATCAGCAGGTTTTCTAAATTAGTTTCAATTTCAACACGAAAAGTACCTTTCGATTCTGAATATATCGATGTTTTAGCCGGCCACTCAGCATGTGCTGAAGAAATTACAGGTAGTAAAAACACATTAATATTTAAAAATAATAATATTAATGTGTATTTATAAAAATGATAATTATAGATCATTTCGGTATAACTTTTAATTACATCAATTAATTATGAACTATAACCGAAGCTGGAGCATGAGTTGTTGAAAATGGATCTGCCGCGATGGGGCATTTTCGGAATAGTTTAAAACTCTTCTCCAGGCATATAATTTCGGACTTTACTGTCCGATTAAACCAGGTTCTCCATAATAATAATTATTTGTAATCCAAAATACAGGACTATTTTTTCCACCCTGAATTGCAGTTTTTACATGATAATGGTAATTCCCGTTGCTGAAATCTGCAGTGCAGTGCAGATGACCGTTGTATTCGTCAATAGCAGGAACAGCGTTAGCTTTACAATCTTTTTCTCCATTGCCGATAGGACCGTATACTGGGAAGCCGTCCATGAGAAAGCCAAGGAGCAGACCTGCGTTGTCGCCTGAATCTTCGAGCCAATTGTATGTAGTTCCGGAGTCTGTTTTTGACACTTCATTCACTTTTCCGCCTAATTTTTGAATCAGGCAAACAGGGTCAACGTGATAATGATACGTACCCCGATTTTCCGGGTGTCCAGAGCATTGATCAAAAGTAAAAAGTTCGTCAGTGATTTCATCTCCTGGTGCAGCATTTTCGTTAAATAATGAGACTCCGTTTAAGGCGATTCCCATCGCACCAAAGTCTGTTTTAGTTTTATTAGCTGCAGCCGTCGGCTGGATCGGCATTTTTAAGATGAGGGTTTGCTCCTCGATTGTATTCCGGCCTGCTCTGCGTGGTGTTTGCTCCTCGTAAACTGCAGCAAATTTGTGGATGTTGGTAGTATAATCATAGTCTTCATAATATTTGTTTGAAGAGTCATAATAGACTGATTTATGCTCTGGCCGGCCCGTAGATTCAACTACAATGAACTCCGGTTTTCCATCTCCATCACTATCCTCTGTACAAACATATATAAGATACTCTTGATTGAGCTTTGTGTATTTTATCATGGCGGATAAATAGTTGTCCGGCACTTTACTCAAATCGCTTTTGCCATTACACACTGAAGAAACAGTTTCCCTTTTGCCCTTTTTTCCTTCGTGTTTTCCCCCTCTTCCTCTATCATGTTTTTTACCCCGTTCTCCTTTCATCCTGTGCTTACCATTAGACATTGTTTCACAACCAACTAAACTGAGAGTAAATATGCTTAGCAATAATATTATGATATTTCTCATATTTGCATTTTTGCTTAAGTAGTTAACTTAGATATTAATTAGATAAACCTCTAAAATTTTCTTGTTCAAGTAATTACGAAATAACTTAAACTTTCACCATCCGCTGGTTGAGCGGAGTCGAAACCTGAATCAAGTCCGAAATACTCCTTCGCCATCCGCGCAGCCTCCGCCTCAGCGAACGGTTTATAGAACTACCCGCGAATCGTTTTCACTGCTTTATTTGTATCCTGCACAAGATAGTATTATGAGTTACTAAATTGTCTGTCCAGATCAAGTTAGAATTTTTATCCCAATTTATCTGCTCGTAACCATCTTTTGGTCTTACTGAAGATTCTGCATGAGTTGTGGCGTTTTTCCAGTAACTATCATCATAATCACTTTCTTGCCAATTTTCAGGTTCTTCCTGAGCAGTATATTCACACGGTGCTTTACCGGCTTGAGGATCTGATTCATTGGCGCATGAGGTATCTAAAGGCGCTTCATGAATAACTTTACACTTCCAGTCTGAATCCGTAACAGCAATAATTTCACCTGTTTTGAGATCTGTAAATTGAGCTATAAAACCACCGTCACCCAGCTGTTGTCTCGAACTGCCTATATATTCCAGTCCAGTATCATTTTCTTTGAAGTCTTTTACAATAAAATTTAAGCTTAAAGGATAATCTGCTTTAAAAATAAATGATTCGGCATTAAATGAACGCTCAGTTGTGATAGGCACTGAGTCTTCAATAATTAAGCTGCTGCCGGAATAGAACGCAAACCAGTTATCTGCCCATACCTCACCTTTGATAGTTAATTCTCCGGAAGTACCCTGAACTTCGACAGTCACTACTTTTTGAACTGGTTTTCGCGGTCTTTTCTTAGTTATACAACTGCTTGTAAACAAGAGTAAGTTTAGAATTACTATAATTTTAATAAAGTTCATTTTTCTGTTTTGAATTTACATTGAATACTTGCCAGAGCCGCTTTACAAACCCTGAGTTAGCGGACTGTTACTGAACCAGGAGTCCCATAGAATTTTGCATTTGTAATCCAGAAGACTGTACTATTAGTTCCGCCTATATTGGCCGTTTTAACATGGTAGTGGTATGTACCACTTGTAAATTCTGTAGTGTTATGAGTATGACCATTGTATGCATCAATACTTGGAGTTGACGCATTATCGGAGTCAGTATGATTGTCTCCAACCGGTCCATATACAGGAAAACCATCCATGAGAAATCCAACGAGTAATCCACCATTTGTCCCGTTATCTTCGATCCATGAGTAAGTTGTACCACTGACCGTTGAACTGTTATCAGTAACGCTGCCTCCCAAATCTCTAATCAAGCAGACAGGATCAACGTGATAATGATACAATCCAGTATTTTGAGGGTGACCGGAACATTGATCAAAGGTGAAGAGTTCATCGGTAATCTCATCTGGCGGTGCGGCGTTTTCATTAAAGAAAGAAACTCCGTTTAACGCTAAGCCCATGGTGCTGAAGTCAGTTGCTGACTTGGTTGAGGCTGAAGCAGGGGTGAGTGGCATTTTCATGGTAATACATTGTTCATAAATCATGTTTGGACCTGCTGACGCTGGTGTGCCAGTATATCCTGCGGCTGTTTTGGTTACGGCATATTTATAAAGATTTGTAGCAAAGGTGAATGCTTCGTATAGCGCATTAGTCGCTTGCCAATAATAAGATTTGTGTTCAGGCCTGTTTGATGATTCTACAACCATGTAATCCGCAGTTCCATCACCATCCGTATCTTCAGTACAAACATTGACCAAATAAGTGCTGTTAACAGTCGTGTATTTTGTAAGTGCTGTGAGATATGCACTAGGGATATTAGTTAAATTATCTGTACCACCACATGTTGTTGTTGCAGTACTG
>Ga0209374_1001372_pt1 | contig 23822 bp, 19 predicted proteins | sample SaaInlLV_DNA_10m_FD_184683 | JGI IMG/M metagenome (GOLD analysis project Ga0209374, IMG submission 184683) | Marine microbial communities from expanding oxygen minimum zones in the Saanich Inlet - SI075_LV_DNA_10m (SPAdes) (version 2) | ecosystem: Environmental > Aquatic > Marine > Unclassified ... | reverse complement strand
AAAAACGCTCAGGGCTGTTCATCAAAAACGCTCAGGGCTGTTCATCAAAAACGCTCAGGGCTGTTCATCAAAAACGCTCAGGGCTGTTCATCAAAAACGTCATCGAGCATCACTGTCGAGGCGGATCAGGTCACCGGCGCTGTTGAACGGTCGTCGGTCACCACAAACAACATGGCGCCACCTACGGCAATCAACACAACCAGCGACGCAAAACCTGCTCGCTGCGAATCAAACCACTGGGTTGAGGTGGCGACCAACAAAGGCGCTAAAAAAGCCGTCACCGAACCTGACAGCCCATAAAGTCCAAAAAACTGAGTCGCTTTTTCCGGTGGACAAATTTTCGCCATGAGCGTTCTTGAGGCGGACAATGCGGTCACGAAGAATAGAGCAAAAACTTGATTGGTTCCGAAATAAACCACTTCGGCAATGGTTGTGAAATAAGGAAATTCCCAAACGGGCTGCGTTGACACCGTAAACCAAAAGCCAATCTGATCGGTTTGAATCGAAACCAGTGCCAACAGTATCAAACACGTCATAAAAACCGAGACCTTTAGGGTAACCAAGGACCCCAATCGATCATCGATACGGCCCCCTAAATAAGCACCAATCATGGCAGACACGCTGGTGCACAACCCAAATATCAGAAGCGAGATGGTATCCCAGTCAAAGGTACCGGCGGCATAGACGCCGCCGAAAACCAACACACCGACCATGCCGTCATTGAACAGCATTCGCGCTAAGAGATAACGCGCGATATTGGCGTAATGTTTGAGTTGAGAGACCGTCGCAAGGACATCTTGAATCCCAGACTTTGCCGCTTGCATGAGCGTCAATCCGGACTTGGGTGTATCTGGCGTAAAAATGAGCAGCGGTAAGGTAAACACCAGCATCCAGATCCCGGCGATGGGCCCAACAATACGATCCTGTTCGTGCGCGGACTGATCAAGACCCCACCAGGCCACCTCCGGTAAAAACCACCAAGTCTGTGCGCCGGGCAAAGCAAAGGCGTACAGCACAAACAACATCAGAGATAACCCACCCAAATTACCCAATGAGAATGCCAGACCCGACACCAAGCCGGCTCGATTAGCGGGCGTGATCGCCGGTAGCATGGCGTTATGGAATACTTCTGAGTAAGCGAATGCAATATTAATGAGTAGCAGCAGCCCAAACCCCAACCAGAGCGTTGCGCCAGCCGCATTGGGCGTGATGAACCAAAGTAAACAGGCGCCAAGACCCATAAAAATAACCGTGCCCGCAATCCAGGGCTTACGGCGGCCTTGTTTGTCGGCGATCGCGCCCAAAAAGGGAATGGTCAATGCCAAAAAAGCGCCCGCGGCCGCATTCAAGTAGCCGATTAACGTTTGGCCGTAGACCGGATCGCCAACCACAACACTACTGAAATAAGGGAAGAAAATGTAAATGACCACCAGAATGTAATACGGGTCTCGTCCCAATTGACCACTGGTCCAACTGAAATACCCCAAGGGGGAGGCCGCTTGCGTTCCGGCGATAGAAAGTATTTGTGTTGCCATCGAGCCTCCTTAAACCCTCCCGGCGCCTTCTGGCGACGAAACTCCGCGTTACCCAATTGCCCCCTCTTGGGCCCATTCAATCAATGTGTCCATGCTGTATCCTAAGCTCATTAGGACTGCCGCGGTATGCTCCCCGACATCGGGGGATGGTTGGTTTGCACCATGGCGGGTAGCGCCAAACCGGGCCGGTGCTCGGGGTTGGATCATGGCCCCTGCTCTTGGGTGCTGAAACCGCTCGAGGGTTTCGGCGGCCTGAATTTGAGGGTCATTTATCAGATCATCACGCCGATTGACGCGTCCGACCGGGATTTCATTTGCGGCAAAAAGGTCGATCAGTTCTTCTGTGGAATAGGTGCTGCAATCCCCGTTTAATGGATGCGACACAATCGCGCCATCGCGGGTAGCACTGACTTCGTATAGATCCGCAAGGTCTCCCGCAAGCGCTGCGCCCTCGCCTTCAAAACTTTGATTCCACATCAGATCCGCCCAATTAAAATAGACCGCCGTGTCGAGCATCGACAAAGCGATATGTTGCCCCCCTGCACCACGCTCGCGCGCGAAAAGTGCAGCCGTCATAGCTTGAGCTGCCGTTAACGCCGTGACCTTATCAAAGATAATAGTGCGGACCATCGCGTAGGGATCTTGCACGCCTTGCGCCTCGAGAAGACCGCTCATACCCTGGATCACATAGTCATATACTTTCTGGCCAGAGTAAGGCCCAACTTCTCCCATGCCAGAAATCGACAGATAAATCAGTTCGGGAAACCGAGCTTTTAAAGTTTCGTAATCAAGGCCCAATCGCTTCATTTTACCCGGCCGATAATTCTGCAAAACAACATCAGCCGTGCCGATCAATTCCTCCGCGAGCTGCCGACCTTGGGGATGCTTTAAATTGAGGCCGACGGACTTCTTATTGCGATTGATCAACGTAAAGATCGCGCTGACCCCATTGCGGCTCGCCCCCAAACCACGCACCCCATCGCCCCAGCCCGGCGGCTCGATTTTGATGACCTCGGCACCCTGATCGGCCAGCATCACCGCGGCCATAGGGCCAGAAACCACAGCCGATAGATCGATGATGCGCACGCCCGCAAGCGGGCCGTTAGATGCGGGAAACGTTGAGATGGACTCTTCAGACATGCCTGCATTGGATCTCGGCAATCAGAGCGAGTCAACGCTTAATTGCAAGATCAATCGCGACGGTCCGTTACCACCCCGGGCCCAGCGCAGAACCTCATGCGACCCGGCACGGATCCAGCGATTTATATAAGTACATTTCGGAATATATTAGTTTTAATCTATTCTTTTTTACGATTGGACCGACCTTGCTATTTTGAATCTATCGATCTTATTCAACCGGCCAGCACACATCCGGAGAAAACTCCCATGGCGCAATCCCAAATAGCAGTCTCGGTTAATGAATCAAACAACCTAGATCAGCCTGAGACCAAACGCTGTCTACGAAACACGCGCGCTGACATCGAACTCTCAGAGTGGGATCGGGCACGGCAAACCAGCAAGACCTGGCCCATGGAACAGGATTAGGTCCCGAAGGCCAATAAAAGCGGAATTTTGCCAGCTGAGGGCAGGTGGGCCGCAATCGCTGTAATGTCTACCAATGCGTGCCCCACACGACCCCTGAACCTTATTGCACAGTACTGGATTGCAAGACATGAAGCTCCCCTATTTTCTGATCGACGCCTTTACCGACCAAGCCTTTACGGGCAACCCAGCGGCAGTGTATGTCCTGAATGCACCAATACCCGATGACCTCATGCAAAAGATTGCGACGGAGATGAATCTTTCCGAAACGGCTTTTGTGCTGCAGGGCCAAAGTGCAACCACTCTGCGCTGGTTTACGCCCACAACTGAAGTTGATCTCTGCGGTCATGCAACACTGGCCAGCGCCCACGCGCTGTTCACGGCGATCGATCTACCCCACAGCGGCGTCATTACCTTTGACTCCGCCAGTGGCGCGTTAATCTGTGAGCAAACGCCAGACGGCATTCGCTTGAATTTCCCCGCCACCCCACCGAGCCCTACCCCCCCTGATCCGATCATTTGCGAGCAGCTCGGCGTCACCGACCCAATATACTTCGGGCGATCTAAGTTCGACTATCTGATTCACCTCTCGCACGAAGAGGACGTGCTGACGCTCGCCCCCAACTTCTCGGCCTTGGCAGCCATTGCGACGCGAGGTTTTATTGTGACCGCTAAGGCTAAGGCGGCAGAACTGGATTTCGTCTCACGATTTTTCGCACCGGCTACCGGGGTTGATGAAGACCCAGTGACGGGATCGGCTCACTGCTGCCTGGGTCCCTACTGGGCAACGCAGCTAAACAAGCCTACTTTACACGCCGCCCAACGATCCCAACGCGGCGGCAGCTTGACGGTTGAAGTTGTTGCCAGCCGGGTTTTACTCACGGGCCACGCTGTATTGGTTGGCCGCGGCGAGCTACTGCTTTAAAAATCAGGGCCCGCGCTGGCGCCAACCCTGAGTCAGCACGAGTAAAAAAAGCCCCGCAGATACTGGGGGTTTTTAAATAAAGGTAACACCCATTAATTCAGATTAAACCCATTTGGATTGATCCGAGAGACCATTTCAACGCACCCACTGCATTCTTTTCGGTCACTCGTGAGCCTTACTAGCTCAGGGCCCTAAGCACTCGGCCTGGCAGCCAATCATCGTGCCAACCACCGGCAAAACCAAAGGGTTCAAACCCATATAGTCCAGCACCACGACATCCAATAAAATCATTAAATCATCCCAAGGCAAACTAGCGCCGTACTTGTTTTGGATTGGCCAAAGCCGCCGCCACGTCTTATCTAAATTGCTGCTCTCGGGCCAACTGTTCGAAGGATCAAATCGCTTTTTCCACCGCCTCAACCGTCCAGCGTGCGATCGGCCCTCGCGCTGTGCCAAGTCAATCGAAGGAAGTACGAACCATAACTCCCAAACTCTGCTGGGCACCCGCCTGCGAGGTCGTTAACTCATCACCCATATCCGCTTTAACCGCATTCAGGTCTGCCTGCCGCGCCAATATTGTGATCGATGGGTTATCACGAGGCAGAGGCGCGCCCTTGGGTTTTATGCTTTACTCTGGATTCAAATTGACGATTCAACCTTACATGACCGACGATTTAGACATCGCTGCCACATTAAATTTTGATCCCGATACCCTACGACAGAAATATCGTTTGGAGCGGGACAAACGGGTTCGGGTGGATGGTAACCAGCAATACCGCGGGGTCGACGGCGACTTCTCAAATTACATTGACGACCCCTATAGCGCCACCATCGAAACCAGAGAACCACTGACCGATACAGTCGACGTCGTGATTATTGGCGGCGGTTTTGGCGGCCTGATCTCCGGCGCTCGGTTAAAAGAAGCTGGTGTTAACAGCGTGCGTATCATCGAAAAAGGCAGCGACTTTGGCGGCACTTGGTATTGGAACCGCTATCCTGGCGCAGCCTGTGACACTGAATCCTATGTTTACCTGCCCTTGTGTGACGAATTGGGCATTGTACCAACGGAGAAATATGCCCAAGGGCCGGAAATTTTTGCCCACAGCCAGCACATCGCCCGACACTATGATTTATACCAAAACGCTTGCCTGCAAACCCAGGTCACGCACCTGCAATGGGACGAGCGCTCGCAACAGTGGCACATCATGACCGATCGCGGCGACGCGATGCACGCCCGCTTCGTCATTATGTCGAACGGGCCCTTGAACCGTCCCAAGCTACCCGGCATACCCAATATCGAGCAGTTTAAAGGTCACACCTTTCATACCAGTCGGTGGGACTATGACTACACGGGCGGCACCTCAAACGGCAATCTTGAAAAGCTTCGTAATCAACGTGTTGGCATTATTGGCACCGGTGCCACCGCTGTTCAGTGCATTCCTCATTTGGGCGAAGCAGCCAAGGCGCTCTATGTTTTTCAACGGACCCCCTCGTCGATCGATGTTCGTGCGAACCGTCCAACGGATCCAGACTGGGAAAAAACGCTGACCAAAGGCTGGCAAAAAGCGAGGATGGAAAATTTCAATGCCCTGACGTCCGGGCGGATCGTTGAAGAAGATCTGGTCATGGACGGCTGGACCGAAATCATTCGAAATCTGATCTCTATGGCGAATTATCGCGGCAAAGATATCAACCCAGCGGACATTCCTCGGTTGATGGAACTGGCGGATTTTCAAAAAATGGAGCAGATCCGCGCCCGGGTTGATGCCCTAGTCAAGGACCCGATCACTGCTGAATCCCTTAAGCCATATTACCGCCAATTCTGTAAGCGCCCCTGCTTTCACGACAGCTACCTGCAAACGTTTAATCGTCCAAACGTGACCCTCGTTGACACCCAAGGCATTGGCGTTGAAGCGATGACCGAAACTGGGGTCGTGGCACTCGGGAAAACCTACGAGCTTGACTGCGTTATTTTTGCTACTGGGTTTGAAGTTGGCACCGCCTACACCCAACGGGCAGGATGTGATCCGATCGGCGCTGCAGGCCTCGCGCTCAGCAAAAAATGGGCGCAAGGCATCCGAACGCTGCACGGTCTACACAGCCGCGGATTTCCAAATATATTTTTTATGAGCACGGCGCAAAGCGGCTTTACGACCAGCTTTCCACACGCAATGGATGAAGCTGCTCAGCATATCGCCTACATTATAGATCGCTGTTTAACGGACGGTATTGGCGCCATTGAGCCAAGCCAAAAAGCAGAGGATGAATGGGTCGCAGAAATCATTCAGCTCTCTCGCATCAGCGCTTCGTTTCAAGCCGAATGTACGCCTGGATACTACAACAACGAAGGCCAACCCAATCCTCGGAGCACGCAAAACAGCAGCTATGGAAAGGGGCCAATCCCCTTTTTTAGCCGCATGAAAACTTGGCGGGCTGACGGCGCCCTTGCTGGCCTGGATTGCCGTTCTGAGCAAGCCAAATCTTCTTAACAGACTATTACCCGCAACTTTTTCAGGGTTGATTCAAGACAGCGGTTGACCACTTACCCGCTTCCGGATTAAATGCCGCCCCACGCGACCTGGAGACCCCCGCCGTGCTCAATATATTTATCGAAAATTTTATTCTGATCTTCGTCGCCGTCGACCCAGTGGGGTTGCTGCCTATCTTTGCGCCCTTTACGAAGGGCTTAACGAAATCCGAGGTCATGCAGTTGACACTGCGCAGTGGCTTCACTGCTTTTTTCGTTCTGTTGGCATTCTGGTGCTTTGGTAGCACGATTTTGTATTACATGGGCATCAGCATTAATTCTTTCAAAATTATTGGCGGTTTATTTTTGATTGTGATCGCGTATCAAATGCTGTTTGAACAACGCCAAGATCAACGCCAGGACACGATGGATAAAGCGATGCGCGACAAAGCACTGAGCTCTTTGGCAACCTTCCCGATCGCCATCCCGCTCATCTCGGGCCCGGGCGCCATCGCGCTTACCATGTTGATGCAGGAGAAAATTGATGCATCGCTGGAGCAGCAAATCGTTGGATTTACGCCGATCGTCATCGTGTTGGTGATGGCCGCTGCGTCACTTTGGCTCTCCTCGAAAGTTGCGAAAGCGCTGCCGGCCTCGGTGATCGGCGCAATTCAAAGGGTTTTCGGTTTACTCCTCGGTGCCTTGGCGATCGAGTTCGTAATCGACGGCATCAAAACCACCTTTGGTTTGGGCTGATCAAGCCCGGTTACCGGTACTCTCGCCGTGATAACGCTCAACGACCGCGAAACAAAAAGTCTTTGATTTCAGATCGGGCGGCTTGAATATCGGTCGCCTTAACGCGATCGGTGTCGCCGACTTCTTCCGGAACATAAAAATGGATTGGATCGCTATTGTGATAGGCCGCCCAAACCGCATCCGCTATGGCTGAGGCAGGCATCAGCCGGTAAGCACCAGTGGTGGGCAGGCGATCCAGCATTGATAACTCAAAGGGCCGTCCGGAACCTTTCGCGGTTTCAGTTCGCAACATGGGCGTATCGATACAACCCGGTAACACGTCCGCCGTTCGAATATCGTATTGCTCAAGCTCTAAGGACAAGGCTTCGGTCAGTCCCTTGACCGCAAATTTACTCGCTGTGTACACCGCGCGCATAGCGTGACCAAAGGTTGCGACCGAGCTTGATGTACTAATGCACAGAGCGTTGTCGGTGCATTTTAAAAGGGGCAATGCAGCCCGAATCCCATTGATCACGCCGAAGACATTGACGTCAATCACGGCTCGAATAGTGGCGTCAGACATATCCTCGAGCAACCCTCCAGGCGCGATCCCCGCGTTATTGAACAAGACATCCATACGGTCGCCGCTCCAAGCCGAAAACTGCCGCACCGCCTCAGAAAAAGCGTCAGAATCGGTAACGTCTAAAACCCCCGTCATCACTGCCTCAGAACCAATTGCCGCTTTCGCCGCAGCGAGTGCGGCGGCGTCCAGATCGAACAAGCCCACGCGCCAGCCAGCCTCAGCAAATCGCTGCCCCGTCGCAAGCCCCATGCCGCCGCCGCCCCCGGTAATAAAAATCGCTTTTGTGTCCATTGCTTTGCGTCCTGTCATTGCTGTTTAGTCAAAATTCTTTCCGGTATTGTCATCATCATGATCCAAACCAAGCCCCTCCCTGCGGTGCAATGTAGACGACGCATCAGGACCTTGGGCAACCCTTGCTGGGTATGCCTTCACCATCGGCTGGAATGATTTAAGCCTCACCTTGCAGGCAACACCGCATTCCAGCGATCTCGCCCCGCTAATGGGCACCCATTGCCTGGCCGCTTCGCGCGGCTGGCACGTCATTGAAGTAACCCGCCGAGACACCCGAAATCAATCCGGCAAGCCCAACACCCGCTTGGCAATGATATTGAGCTGCACTTCTTTGGTGCCGCCCGCGATGGTTAAGGATTTCTGGTAAAGCCATTTCTGGAGCGCAGCGAGCTCTTCAGCATCAGCCGTTTCAGGATCCCATCGCAAGCCTTGCGACCCCATCGCAGCAACCAGCAGCTCATCCCCATCTTGTATGTTAAGAGCATTCGTGAGTTTTACGGCAGAGGAAGTAAAGCCCGGCGCCCGGGAACTGAGCTCCTCAATCGCCCGACGTTGCGTGATCTGTTGCGCGTGGGAGTTCATTTCAAATTCTGTTAGCCAACGCCTCAGCGCGGGGTCCGATAACTGGCCCGCCTGGCTCGAGACATAGCGCGCAACCAATGCAGGCATTTGACTCTTTTCTGATCGCCCGCCCTGGGAACCCGAAATATTAATGCCAGCATGAGTTGAGCGCTCAAATTGCAATAATCGCTTACCCACCGTCCAGCCTCGGTCGAGGCCGCCAATGACATCATCGAGCGGCACCACCGCATCCGAAAAATGGGTTTCACAAAATGGCGAGGCGCCGGAAATTAATTGAATGGGTGAGACTGTAACCCCGGGTTGACGCATGTCCACGAGCATTAAGCTGATGCCTTCGTGTTTCGGCTTTTCGGGCGAAGTGCGCACCAGAACAAAAATATAATCACAAAGGGTCGCGTCACTGGTCCACATTTTTGAGCCGTTGATCCGGTAATGATCCCCTTCTTTCACCGCGCGCGTATTTAAACTTGCAAGATCAGACCCCGCACCCGGCTCGGAATAGCCCATGGCCCAGGCCCCTTCTCCTCGCGCACAGATCGGCAACCATTTTGCTTTTTGCGCATCCGTCCCAAATTCTAAAATAGTCGGCCCGATATAATTGACGCCCCGACCCGTAAGCGGCGTGCGAGCGCCGGCGCGCTTTAACTCACCAATCAGCACCTCGTATTCAGCGCGTTCAAGGCCAGCACCGCCATATTCCTTCGGCCAGGTCGGGACGGTCCAACCTCGCGACACCATCGCTTGCAACCAAGCGGCAACGTCGTCAGTTAACGCAACCTTGCTACTCCCGAAAGGAATCTGACCAGACCCGCGCGCACCTTGCGGGCAATTTGCTTCGATCCAAGCACGCGTTTCCGTCCGAAAAGCTTCAATGGACACGGTTTAATCCTCCAGGGTTTGGTTCATAACCGTTCGCTAAAATCGACGAACGTGACCTAGTATCCCATTTGCGGCTGCCACTGCAAACGATATCGTTCGGCCGACCATGGCAACCCGGCCAGCGGGTTGAATCCAAATCGCTAAGGCCTTTGCTATGTTTGCTGCCAATATTTATAACGCCCGTTGCGTGCTGGGCGAGGCGAATAAATGCCCGATCAAGATGACGGCAGCCCCTTCAACCGCCTCAAGTCAAAAGCGAACGCCGGCCCAATATCTAGCCCGTGCAGACCCCTGCCTGTTCACGATATAACCAAGGATGCCAGCGGATCCGCTTCGTTGACAGGCAGCTCTCAGCGCCCTCTAATGAGGGTTCGCGGGCGTCATAACAGCGAAGAGCCGCCCACGGCGCTTAGAGGTCAAACCCACTCTTTAAATCGAGCGAGCAACTCACATGAACAATCAATATCTAGATCAAGACGATCAGACCAGAAATGCGTTATCCGAGCGGTTGCGAGGGGGTGATCTCACGGTTTCCAATAAGGCCCTTCAAGCAGCCTGGGCAATCGACCCGCACTACCCCGCAGCCGACATCCCCCTGGACAGACTGGATCCATCCCACCCAGCACTCTTTGCCAGCGACACCTTGTGGGATCATTTTGCGCGACTTCGCAAAGAGGACCCAGTGCACTACCACGAGCACAGTCTCGTTGGCCCTTATTGGTCAGTGACGCGCTATGACGACATCATGACGGTTGATAAGCACCACGAGCTGTTTTCGTCACAGCAGCGTCTTGGCGGCATCACCTTGGGCGGTATCGCCAGAGACGATGATGACGCCTTCGCCTTACCCATGTTCATTCAAGAAGACCCCCCTAAACATGATAAGCAACGAAAGGTTGTGACCCCCATGTTCATCCCGAGAAATCTCGCCGAACTCGAACCTCTAATTCGACAGCGGGCGGGGCAAATTCTGGACGATCTCCCTATCAACGAAGAGTTCAACTGGGTCAAGCATGTCTCCGTTGAACTGACCGGACAGATGCTCGCCACGTTGTTCGATGTGCCCCAGGAAGATCGCCTGAAACTGGTGCATTGGTCTGACACGGTTCAAAACCTCGGAGATCCGGAATTCTTTGAAACCCCGGAGCAAGGTTTCCAAGAACTATTCGCTTGCCTTGCCTACTTCACCGAATATTATGAAGCGCGAAAGAAAGAACCGCCAAAGTTCGACTTGATCTCCATGCTAGCCCACGACGAGTCCACCAAAGACATGTCGCCTCAGGAACTTTTGGGTAATATTATTTTGCTGATTGTCGGCGGCAACGATACCACTCGTAATTCGATTTCCGGCGGCGTCTTGGCACTTAACCGTTACCCGGATCAATACGAAAAATTGCTTCAGAACCCGGGTCTCATACCGAAGATGGTGCCAGAGATTATCCGCTGGCAGACGCCGCTCGCTCATATGGCGCGCACCGCTTTGGCCGATACTGAATTAGGGGGCAAGCACATCAAAAAGGGGGACCGCCTGGCGATGTGGTACATCTCCGGTAATCGGGACGAGTCCTACATTGATCGCGCAGATGAGTTTATCATCGACCGCCCCAACCCTAGGAACCACACCGCTTTTGGGTATGGTATCCATCGCTGCGTTGGTAACCGACTGGCCGAAATGCAACTCAATGTCATGTGGGAAGAAATCAATAAACGGTTCTCTAAGATCGAAGTGACCGGTGACCCTCTACTGTTAACCTCCAGTTTTGTTCACGGCATCCGTGAGTTGCCGGTAACGATTCGGGGATAGCGCCTGTGACTCGAGCGCCTCGCCCGCAGCAAAGCGCTCGATCAATGCCGCAATCGATGCGGATTCGGCCTGCATATGCAGGTGATGATGACCGGGCACATGAATAACAGTCAGGAGCGACTGCTCGGTCGCCATGACAACATCGAGCGATCGCTGCAGCCAATCATTCGACAGGTCCGCCACAATCATCAAGGTCTCCGCCGTGATCTGCTGAATCAATTGCTGTAACTGCTCACCAGTTAACTCCAGGGGACCCGAGCCTTTGATTCTTGGATCCGTGCGCCAGGTGTAACCCTCATCTACCACAGCGTGCCCTCGCGCAACAATCGCCTCGGCAGACGCCGCGCTTTGTCCCGTTGCGTCCGACAGTCGAGCGCTCATCGCGGCAAGGTTTGGAAACACTTTCAACCGCGCGCCCTGCTTAAACGATGCGGAGACCGACGAAGCCAAGTGCTCGAGCGTAACGGGCACGACATTGGTGCTGCAAAACCCATCAATGCAGACCAACGATGCGACTCGATCCGGAAAGAGGCCCGCGATCTGAGACCCAATTTCCGCGCCCATTGAGTGTCCTATTAAATGAAAGCGGGACCAGCCAAAGTGATCTGCAACCGCCAGAACATCTCGAATATCCAGCAGCCCTGAATACAGTTCGTGGGGCCTGCGATGATCGGAGGCTCCATGCCCAGCAAAGTCCATCGCAAAAATCCGATGGTTAGGCAAGCGCGGCGCGAGCGCATCAAAACTATTGGCGTTATCAAGATAACCATGCAGTGCAATGGTGGGCAGACCCGTCGCGGGACCCCAAAGCTTGCCTCGAATCCACTGACCGCCTAAATCGATATCCAAGTCTTCAAACATGGCGCCATCCTAATCGAAAAGCCGGCAGTCTATCCTCTGCAAACTTGAATTTCAGTGTATTCCAACAAGGTGATAGCCAGGCATCACGGCGCTCAATTCATCGTTGGGGTCTATCTGCTTTTCTGCTAACGTTTTGTGAGTCATCTCAATCCAAACGCTAATAAGGCGCAGCACCATGTCCGACACGTCGCAATCCGTCAAAACCGAGCAGCCACAGCCTTTAATGAGCCCGTTTCTATCCAGCAATCCGCCGCCCATCATACGCGACCCTTACAGCGTGCCGATCGAGGAAATCAATATGATCGACGGACGCCTGTTTCAAGAAGATATTCAATTCGCACACTTTGACCGGCTGCGCAAAGAGGATCCCGTTCACTTGAACGAGCTACCCGGTTTTGGGCGCTATTGGTCGATCACGAAGTTTGAAGACATTATGTTTGTTGACAAGAATCATCAGCTATTTTCCTCCGCGCATGGCATTGCCATTGGTCCCCAAATTGATGCGCCGGTCGACCCAAGTCAGCTGAATTTTTCGAATTTTATAGCCATGGATCCACCCAAACATGATTTGCAGCGGGCAACGGTCAGCGGCGTGGTCGCGCCCCCAAATCTAGCCAAGCTTGAGAGCACCATTCGGACCAGAGCAGGTGAGATTCTGGACAATCTTCCCGTCGGCGAAACCTTCGATTGGGTTGACCGGGTTTCGATCGAACTCACGACCCAAATGCTGGCGACCTTGTTCGACTTCCCCTTCGAGGATCGTCGCAAACTTACCCGCTGGTCGGATGTTGCCACCGCCCCACCTGGCACCGGCATTGTTGACAGCATCGAGCAACGACGCGACGAGCTGTTCGAGTGCCTGACGTACTTTACGCGTTTGTGGAATGAGCGCGCGGCCCAAAGTGAACCAGGGTCTGATCTAATATCAATGCTTGCTCATGGCGAAAATACCAAAAACATGGCGCCACTCGAATTCCTCGGCAATCTCATACTACTTATCGTTGGCGGCAATGACACGACCCGTAACTCCATCAGCGGCGGCGTGCTGGCGTTAAACCAAAACCCCGCCGAATACGACAAGCTTCGCGCCAATCCATCAATGATTCCCACGATGGTTTCGGAAATCATCCGCTGGCAAACTCCATTGCCCTATATGCGGCGCACTGCCAATCAGGATATTGAACTTAGGGGTAAGCACATTAAAAAAGGGGAGCAACTGCTGATGTGGTATATCTCCGGCAATCGAGATGACGCGGTCATCGATCGGCCAGATGAATTCATTATCGACCGTGCCCAAGCCCGACATCACCTTGCCTTCGGGTTTGGCATCCATCGCTGCATGGGCAACCGTTTGGCGGAGATGCAGTTGCGAATTGTGTGGGAAGAGATTCTAAAGCGCTTCGCGTTCGTTGAAATTGTTGGCACGCCGACGCGATTAAGATCTAGTTTTGTTCGGGGCATCACCGAGCTGCCGGTCCGAGTTCATCCCCATTGATCGGCACGCTCACGCGCATTGCTTTTGATTGAAGCCGTGCAACTTCGCCTCGGAGCCGGCATAAATATTGTCCTTTTCGCTTTTCTGTTATGACCTTACTGCTCTTACTAATCACGATCCTACTACTGGCGCTGCTCGCCTACCGAGCACTTCAGCGCGCCTTACGCGCCGATCCATTTAAAAAAAGATTCCAGAACCTCTATCCCCCATCTAAGACCGTGACGTGGCTTTCGCGCCAGGGGCGACGACCACTGCTGGCCCACCTCTACCAACCTCCTGACTGGCATCACACCGACAAAAGGCCCTGCATCGTTTTGTTTTTTGGCGGCGCTTGGCGGGTCGGCAGCGCCTGGCAATTTGCGCCCTTTGCGGCGCGACTGTGCGCCCTCGGCGCGGTGGTTGTTCTGCCCGAATATCGAATCAAAAGTCGGGATCGCAGCACTGTAGAGGAGGCCGTTGTAGATGGGTTTACGGTCATCGATAAGATTCGGCAATCCGCCGATTGTCTGGGTATCGATCTCGCCCGCATCAGTGTTGGCGGAGGATCAGCGGGCGGTCATTTGGCAGCGTGGATCGCGACTGGAAGGCACCCAAACGGGTCGCACGCAGCCGATGGCTTCAAACCATCGTCACTGCTTTTATTCAACCCGGCCGTGAACTTTCCGATTGATGCGTCGGCTTACAAAGGCTACAGCCGACGGCAAAAATTTTCAGCACGGGCGCTCGCCAAGCTCAGCGCACTGGACCCCATGCTGCATTTAGAATCGGGACACCCCGACACCCTTATTCTGCATGGCGATCAAGATCAACTGGTGCCTGTTGACAAGGTTGAGGGCTACGCCGCTGCTCTACAGAAACAGGGCGCGGCAGTCGCTATGACAATCTATCCGGGCCGACACCACGCTTTTTTTAACCAAACCAACAGTCTCGATGACTTTGAGTCGAGCTGTGCAAGCCTCATTAACTTCCTAACCGAGCGAGACCTGATCGACTCAAAGGTCGAACCCACCCATTCTTAATCGTGTTTAAAGGTAATGACTCGGCGCTTGAAAGCCGCCGAGGCGTTCGGCCAGCAGCCCCGTAAAACCAATGGTTTGATAATCACAAAAAGGGCCGCCCATGGCCTGAAGTCCGATGGGTAAGCCATCATCCGCTAAGCCAGCTGGGAAAACAGTGCTGGGTAGATAGGCATTAACCGCGAGCCCAGCCCAAAACAATTGTTCAAAATACCCTTGGTCAACGCCATTGATTGCCAAAGTGCGCTGCCCAAAGGGCTGATGATCATGAACAAAAGCCGTTGTCGCCATTTGCGGGCAAACAACAATATCCCAAGTGTCAAAAAAATCGTCCCAGGCTGCCCTAATCTTTTCACGTTGGCCGTTTGCTCGAATCCAATCACGGTGCGACAGCACAGCGGCACGGGTCATTACCGCTTCACGACCTTGATCCCGATCGGTCAAGTTATCGGCGCGACGTTGCATGCGCGCCACGCCCTCGGCGTCTAACCCGGACGTCATCGCCGAGTTCAATAGGGTTTGATAATTTTGATGCGCTTTTGCCGGGTCAAAGTCCGGACGCGCCGTGTAAGACACCTGGGCGCCGGCTGCCTCCAACTCTGCGCCAATAAACAGCGCCCTTGATGAGACCGCTGTACTGACCGGTGCCACATCATCCGTTGCCCAAATCACGACCTTAAATTCCGACAAGGCTTGTTTCTCGGCAGGTTTAAGGGCTAACCGCCAACCCTTGGCCAGCCGTTGGCTAGGCCCCGCCATAATAGACATGGCAAGACTTAGATCGTCCGCGCTTCGGGCCAAGGGCCCACACACCGATAGGTCTCCCTCAGGTAACCCTGACAGTAATTCGTGACCCTGCATCGGGACGACGCCATAGGTTGGCTTATGCCCATAAACCCCGCAAAAATGCGCCGGATTCCGAATCGAGCCCCCAATATCGGACCCCGCCTCCAAAGCCGAAAACCCAGCAGCCAGGGCCGCTGCGCTACCACCAGATGATCCGCCCGGCGTTCGAGTGACATCCCAGGGATTACCGGTTGCGCCATAGATCGGGTTGTAACTTTGAAAGTCTGCCAGGTCGACCGGAACATTGGTCTTGCCCAGAAAATGTGCGCCGGCTGCTTTAAACCGCTGCACAATAAGGCCATCGTGTTTTGACAGATTATCGCGGAAACGCTCGAGCCCCCAGGTTGTTACCGTGTCCGCAAGCACATAGGATTCTTTGATGGTCATCGGCACACCATGCAAAGGCCCGAGCCACCGACCCGCAGCCGTCGCCGCATCTGCTATGACCGCAGCAGCCCGTGCCGCCTCAAAGGTACGAACGACCACCGCGTTCACATCTCCATCCAGACGCTCAATGCGATCGATAAAGTAATCAGTTAAGGCAACCGAGCTGATCGCCCCACGCTTGATCTGTGCGGCTAAGTCGGTTGCAGAAAGAAATGCCCAATCTGTCATGCGCGCCCCTCGTTCATCATTGCTTTTAGCATCCGGCGCGCAACCCCGCCGTCAGCCAGTCCAAATTCAACACCGCTCGTCAAGGGTCAACTCCCGCGAACAAAGCGCCGCAGGTCCGGGCTCAAGCCATGATTGTCCGCCGTTTTGGCGTCAAGTTTACAACTCAAACCGGCTTCAGGCTTATGGCCTAGAAGCCAGCTTCCCGAGCACCAATCTTCTCGAGCATTTCTAGGTCGAAGGGTGCATAACGGTCAGAGCCTGGCAACAAAGCATAAACAGGATCTTCAAACGATCGAATGTCATAGGCTTGCTTGCGCAAGTCTCCTTTCACCATTTTAAACGTGCCCGTGACATCAATATCGGGCTGAATTCGGACAAACAGCGGCACAGCGTAGCCCGGTAATTCTGAGCGCAGAAAGGTTGAAAATGCCTCAACATCCAGCGCGGTGACCCCATCCTGCAAGGTCACGGCAGCCATGCCCGCGCGACCGTCCGTGCCTGGGATTTCAACCCCATAAACATTACAAAACTTGATCTGATCAAAACCGTTGATGATCTCACCGACCTCGTTGGTCGAAACATTTTCAGACTTCCAGCGGAAGGTATCGCCGACCCGATCGACAAACTGGTAGTGGGGGTATCCAAGGGTAAATCCGACATCCACCGTTCGCATCAGGTCACCCGAGTTAAACCAGGCATCGTCGTTTTCAAGGGCCGAACGCACAATTTTCTTTTCGGTGGCTTCTGGGTCGGTATAGCCTTCGAACACGGTGTCCTCGGTTATCTTACCGAGCAGCAAACCCGGATCGCCTGGTTTGACCAAAACACAGCGCCCGGCTGCGTCCCGAACGATTTCGTCGTTATCAACATCATATTCAACGAGCGCTACCTCCGCCGAGGTCATGCCAACGGTGCAGTCTCGGTTCATTAAGTTCGCAAACGCGACATTGCCTTCAGAGGCGCCATAAAACTCAGCAATTCTTGAGATGCCAAACCGCTTTTTAAAGCCGAGCCAGACATCCGGCCGCATGCCATTCCCCATCATAGACCGCAGTGGATTTTTATCATCACCCGCTTGCGCCTCGGTGTTCGAAAGGTATCGGCAGAGCTCACCAATATAAACCAGCAAGGTGCACCCGTGCGCTCGAACTTCTGGCAAGAAATTCGAAGCAGAAAATTTCCGACGAATAAACATGCTGGCACCAGACACCATGGCCGCGCCCGCGCCGACCATGAGCCCTGTGCCGTGGTACAGCGGCAGGCAAATATACATACGATCTTTTTCAGTGCACTTAAACCCGGCCATCGCGGCCATATCGGCGCTGGTTAAATAACGGCGATTCGATAAGACCGCCGCCTTCGGCAAGCCGGTCGTTCCTGAGGTAAAGATATAAAGCGCCACTTCACCCAACGTGATCAGATTAGTTTCTTCGGGATTGTCCGAACGCTCAGCGGCCGCCCCTTCTGATAAATTTTTAGCCCAGTTGGTGGTTGCATCGAGCCCGCCGTCTGGTATCTCAAAATAGTCTTCGCCCTCGGTGAGCCCAAGCTCGCCTTTAACTTCGTTCAGCGCGCCAGATACCTCGCTGCCAAAAATACACTTCTTCGAATGGGTCACAGTAATACAGTGGATTAAGGGCTTGCCGGTTAAGTTGGTATTGATGAGGCCCGCGGTTACCCCTATTTTGTTCACGCCCACAAGCAGCGCTAAAAATTCGATCCGGTTTTCCATGATCACACTGACAGTATCACCGCGCTGTACGCCCTGACTTTTTAAGTAATGCGCATATTGATTCGCCAGTGCATTGAACTCAGCCCAAGTGACTTCTTGGCCTTCAAAGACAATCGCGGATCGTTGCCCGAACTTAAGCGCATTAGCTTCAACCCGGGCACCAAAGCAGTCGGCGACGGATGCGGGACGAGGCACCATGCCTTTTTTAAGTTTCAGTAGTGTGGGCATTTCAGACAACACCGAAACGACATCAACGATTCCCATTCGATAACCTCTTTATTAACTTGCTTAGATGGTACAAGACCCAAGGACTGACTGCCACCGCTCGAAGATTGGCGGCAAAGAAGCTTGCTACTCGGCCTATTATTCGAAAAATGCCGAACAAATTTGCTCGACCAACGCCTCTGCCGCGTCAGCAATGTCGAGGGTCAAAGCGCGCTGTGGCGTTTCAAGAGTCGACAGCTGGCTTTGAAGCAGCGCCGGGGGCATAAAAGCATGTTCACGCGAGGACAACCGCGCCAGCAGCAAGGATTCTGAGCCTTGGAGAAAGACGACCTGCACCCCGGGTTTTTGGCCGACTAAGATCTCTCGGTATTCTTGCTTTAAGGCAGAACACGCGAGCACCAGGCCGGATTCTTGATCTGGCGATTCAAAACCTGCGCGCTCGGCACCGAGCCGGACGTCAATGACATCGCTCAAGGTCCGCAGCCAAGGTCCTCGATCGGAATCGGTTAACGCAATGCCCTGCGCCATCTTATCGATATTACTTTGAGAGTGATAAGCATCGGCATCTTCGAAAGACCAATTGAGACGTTTGGCCAGTAACCCACCAACCGTCGTTTTGCCTGAGCCCATTACGCCCATCAACAGGATCACTCGCGGCATCACCTTGGTCATGGCTCCGACACCAACATCCCATGTTCAAGCTGAACTTTAATTGCTGTCATCCTGTTGTCCCGTGCGCCCTTACCCGATTCCCGCTAATTGTGACATAAGCGTTTTGGCACCGCTCCATTTGCCGTAATTCAGTGTTAGATTAAACGCATTAAAAACTGCAGCCGCGTAAACCAACAGCCTTAGATTGTCTTAAAAGACCCTACGACGCGGCCTCAATCTGAACACGGGCGAACCCAAGGAGCAGGCAATGATTCAGAACCTTTTTGACTTAACGGGCAAGGTCGCCTTGATTACCGGCGGCAATGGCGGCATCGGACTGGGCATGGCCGAAGGCTTGGCATCGCAAGGCTGCGAGGTTGCAATTTGGGGTACCAATGCCGAAAAGAACAACCAAGCCCTCGAAGTCCTTCGCCCCTACGGCCCCAAAGTCTCTGCCGAGGTTTGCGACGTCTCCGACCCAACGGCCGTTGCCGACTGTTTTGCAGAAAGCCTGAAACATCACGGCCGAATCGATGGCTGCTTTGCCAACGCCGGGGTGGGTGGTCGCGCAACGGCCTTTGATGAGATGACCCAAGCCGAATGGGACCGAATCATCGGTGTCAATTTAAACGGGGTGTTTTATGTTTTTCGGTGCGCAGCGCAACACATGAAACAACGCGCCCAAAACGGGGATGCTTTTGGACGCCTTGTCGGGACAGCGAGCCTGGCGGCTATTTCTGGGCAAGCCAAAGGCCAGCACTATGCAGCAACGAAAGGGGGATTGATCTCGATGGCCAAAGCTCTTGCCGTTGAATATGCCCGCTTTGGTGTTACAGCGCACACGTTACTGCCGGGATGGATCGAAACGGCGATGACCGAATCCACATTCTCCTGGGATCGCTTTACCGACAATGTCATGCCGAGAATACCGATGCGGCGCTGGGGAACCGGGACGGATTTCGCCGGCATTGCGGTTTATATCATGAGCCAAGGCAGCAGTTACCATACAGCAGAAACCTTTCTGATCGATGGGGGTTACGCTAATTTTTGAGTTTTAGAACCTGCCGGCAACAAATTCTTATGGCCTCGGGCTGTCGACCGCATTTTAAATATTTGCCTGGGCGCCCCAAGATCGATTGCGATAAGCATGGCGACTGCAGTCGGGGGAAACCACAACCTGATTCAAAACGCGCACCTTGCTCGGATCAGCACAAACCCCTTTTTAGAGTCGCCAAGCGTCCCCATTTGGACGTAACTTCCGCCAACTTCGTCTGATCCAAGTCAAAACCGGCGGGCGCCTGTGCTACCCTTTTTTTGACCAGTCGCTATGATGGGGCGTCTCAAAGCACTCACTTTAAACTGGGTCAGCAGCGCAACAACAAAAACCGTAACAAAAAGCAAAAAGGTTCCTCTTATGAGCGCAAACACTCAGCAGCTTAGCTTTAGCGAGAAAGTAGGGTATGGGTTAGGCGATGGTGCCTCCAACTTTTTCTTTCAAACCTTCAACGTTTTTTTGCTCTACTACTACACCGATATTTTTGGCCTCTCCCCTGCCGCGGTTGGCACCATGCTGCTGGTAACCAAGCTGGTTGATGCGGTCACAGACCCCGTTATGGGCATGGTTGCGGATCGAACGAACAGCCGTTGGGGTAAATTTAGACCCTATCTGCTTTGGATGGCCGTTCCCTACGGTCTGTGTGGTTATGCCATGTTCGCGAACCCAGAGCTCTCAGATTCTGGGAAGCTAATTTACGCCTATGTAACCTACACACTGATGATGCTGGCCTATACCGCAATCAATGTGCCTTATTCTGCGCTCATGGGCGTCATCTCACCGGTCTCAATCGAGCGCACGAAAGTCTCGAGCTATCGATTTTTTTTCGCCTTTACTGCAGGTTGGCTAATTGTCACCTTTGTTCGACCCTTGAAGGATCTATTGGGTGGCGGCGATGAAGTGCTGGGCTTTCAATTAACGATGGCAATCTTTGCCGTCTTATCCGTCATCTTTTTCTGGCTGTGTTTTGCGCTTACCAAGGAGCGCGTCGTTCCGCCGTTAAAGCAAAGCACCAACGTTAAATCGGACCTCAAAGCGCTTCTAAGCAATGGCCCTTGGCTGGTTCTGTTCATCGCTGGCATCTTAACCCTCATGTCCATCGCGGTGCGAAGCGGCGGCACCATGTATTACTTCAAATATTTTATTGGCGATGACGGCGCCGTGATGTTTCACCTGCTGGGCCTTGATTTTGACCGAACCAGCATCTTCATGTCCTTGGGACTATTGGCCATGCTAGTGGGCATCACGTTTACTAAAACCCTAGCAACCCACTTTGAAAAGCGGACCTTGATGATTGTCCTATCGTTGGGCAATGTCGTCGCCTCGATCGGCTTCTTTTTTATTCCAGCGGACCAGTACTGGGTCATGGTGTTGGTGAACTGTATTGGTTCGATCATTAACGGCCCGACCCCGGCAATCGTTTGGGCCATGTATGCTGACAGCGCTGACTACGGCGAATGGAAGACCGGTCGGCGCACCACCGGTTTGATTTTCTCTGGCATTCAGTTCGCCCAAAAAATGGGTCTGGCGGTCGGCGCGGGTTTATCCGGGTATATCCTAGCGTGGTACGGCTTTGTCGCCAATGAAGTCCAGACGGAGGAAACCATTATGGGCATCCGATTGATGTTCACGATTTTTCCTGGCGTACTCGCGATTCTTGGCACCATCGCCTTCTTCTTCTACCGCCTCGATCGGTCCATGATCAGCACCATCGAATCGGACCTAAGCACTCGAGCCTAATGCCGCGATAACAGAACGATCAGCAGCAGCCGCGGCCATCAAACCGCGAGCGCGGCCGCACGCCATATCGCCGCGCTAGTCCGAAGCAAGTGCGGCAAGCAGCGTTGTGTAATAAAGCAATGATGCCTGGATGTGACCCGTTGGCACACGCTCGTTAAGGCCGTGAGAATAATCGTCGCTCATTTTCAAAAAGGTTCCACTCGCGCCGTAGCTCGGGATGCCTAGCGCCCGATACCACATCGAGTCTGTTGCGCCAGAGGCTTGAGACGCGATAATCGGCATGTCGCCAAAGGCCAGACCAATTGCCTGGGTGACTGCGCCGACAAATCGCTCATCAAATGGCGATGCGGGCGCGGTCACAACAAAATCGGCATCAACCTCAAACATCTCTAGCCGGGTTTGCGCTGCGACCTGTCGTAACTCAGACGCAATTTCCGCTTTTTCATGCCCTGGAAAAATACGACAGTTCACGATTGCCGTGACCCTTTGCGGTAAGGCATTTCGGGCATGCCCGCCGTCGACCATCGTGGGAACACAGGTTGTACCGATTACCCCGATCAGGGCCGGATCATTCCTTAGCGCTGCTACCGCCTCTGGATTGACCGGGTTCTGGACAAACGCGCGCATCATAGCGGCTTTCTCAAGATCGGGCTCAAGGTCTGCAGACTGGGTCAGATAATCTCGTGTAATGTCGTTCAGTTCTGGTTTGAAGCGATGCTTTGCAATGCGCGCCAGCACACCCGACATTTGTGCGATAGCATTATCAGCTCTCGGCGCAGAACTGTGACCACCAGGATTGGTAATCACCAGTTCAAAATCAGCATAGGTTTTCTCAGCACCTTGCCAGGACCAATAACTTGGCTGACCCGTTTCCTCATCCAGCACCCCAGCGGCGCCATCGACATTGAGCACCAAGGCAGCATGCCGCAAGCGGTCCGCAATCAATTTGGAGCTGTGCATGGTTGTTTCTTCATCGCCCGAGAAAGCAGCTTTAATCGTTCGTCTTGGCGTAAAGCCCTGCCTGCGCAGCTCGATCAAAGCAATGAGGGCTTGGGCTGCATCAAATTTAGTATCGCTGGCACCCCGGCCATAGAGGTAGCCATTTTCGACAACTGGCTGAAAGGGATCGCGTTCCCAATCCTCGCGCTTGGCTTCAACCACATCCATATGGGCAGAGATCACAATCGGTCCCAAGCTTGGATCGGTTCCTGGCCAGGTCGCGATAAAATAGGCCGTGTCTTCAAGCGGCACAATTTCAATATCCTCGCTCGACCAGCCGCCATCGAGCAAGGCATCTCGAAACAAGACCGCAACCGCTTGGGTTTGATTGTCCTCACCTCGAACCGACCGAAGACTGATCGCTGCCTTAGCAAGCGCAAGGACCTTTTTTTCGGCATCAGCTAAGCCTTCGGCGGCGCTCACTGAGGATGCCGCTATGAGGCTCAAAATCATAAAAGCTTTAATGCAACGTTGGGTCACAGCATTCATAAGATTAATTCCTTGATGGCACGAGGCCTGCCACCGCTGATAGATTGTGAAAGAGTAACCTCGAAGGCTTGGAGGCCTTACCGCTCGCACTACATTACCTTGGTCATGCTTGCCTTATATTTGCCAGCAATAAGCTCATTTAGGCTGCTGCCGCCATTCGCAGCAGAGGCTTTGAAGATCTATCCAACACCCAGCATGAGGCCTCAATAAATTTTAGTTTCCAAAGCCAGCAGGACGTCTGAGGGCAACTGCAACTGATCAAGAACCGGATCAGGCTGCAACGCGCCCGCCTGTAATACCAGTGGCAAAACCCCAGCCCAAACCGATGCGGCATAATCCGCTGCTTCATCATCGGGTGGGCCGCTGCTGATTTTGGCGCTGGCAGACTCAATCGGAAGGCGCAGCACGCCTGTCATTGCAATCTCACGGTCCGTTGATGGGCGAACCTCCGCCCACCGACCCGGCATGACTTGTTCGCTAATGACCCGCAGCGCAGCTTCCTTCTCTGCAGGGTCGTCCACGAGCTCGGGTGACCCGAACACACTCACTGAACGATAGTTCATGGAAGAACTAAAGGTTGAGCGCGCCAAGACAATACCATCCAGCAAGGTCACGTGGACGCAGACCTTTGGGTTGGCCGCAAGCAGGCGGACCAATCGCGCCTTGCGCGCACCGTGCAAATACAGCGTTTGCCCCTGACGGCCGTAAATCATCGGCACAATAAAGGGTTGATCTCCTTGGCTGAAAGCCACCTGG
>Ga0209374_1001363_pt1 | contig 23968 bp, 17 predicted proteins | sample SaaInlLV_DNA_10m_FD_184683 | JGI IMG/M metagenome (GOLD analysis project Ga0209374, IMG submission 184683) | Marine microbial communities from expanding oxygen minimum zones in the Saanich Inlet - SI075_LV_DNA_10m (SPAdes) (version 2) | ecosystem: Environmental > Aquatic > Marine > Unclassified ... | reverse complement strand
TGTGTTCCTGCTCCCATTCCAGATCTCCCTTGTGCTCAGAGACCTCGTCGGTAAAGAGATTAGTTCGATAGGGGTAGTCGTGTTTCAGGCCGTCAACGAACCGCAACACAACAATCATCAGCATGTAGGCAATGAGGTAGCCGGCCAGGGCCACCGGTGCCCACCATGCGAGTGCGCAAAGCACACTAAACCGTATCAAGATGATGATGACATTCCTCAGCATTTGTTGGCGCCGCTGTGGAATGATGAACGCGGTAAAGACCATGATCGAGTGCATCAAAATACAATGCGCGGGGATGTAACACCACTCCAAGAATGTCGTTAGGCGATATACGAGTGGGTGGGTCCGGAAAAACGTTTCGTAGTCAAACCACACCACGTCATCGTTTTCGACGTGGTGGCGGAAGTGCTTGGTGCGGATGTCTTCCACTGTGCCGTAACAGGACCCGCAAACCCAGCCCAGTAGTGCACCTAACTGGAGGTTATGACGGTTTATATTGAAGATCGTGTTATGCGCGCATTCATGGATCATGTAAGCGGCAATGATCATGCCATGGCCCAACAGCAAAACGCCGGGTAGAAAGCCACCCGAGCCTCCAACCAGAAGGCAGTACCATCCGATCGAATAGGTGAGGAGCGAGTAAGCAATGGCGCCGCTATGCCACAGTCGCCCCTTGCTTGTTTTGAAGGTCCAGATTGTCATGGTGCAGGCTTCAGTGTGTGGTCAACACCAACATCACTCCTGGGTCAGTTATCACGCCAGTATACGAGCGCGTGTGGGTCAAAAAAACTGGGCGCTGGTCTTTGCCCTATGAGTACCTTATTACGGTCGATAATCCTCAACCGGCTCTCCCAGCAATCGTAAGCCCAACGCAGTGACTGCGGCTGCTAGCAGCATGCCTGCCCACCAGGGTAATCCAAGACTGGTTGGGACGGTCCCGCAAAATAATGCGGCGGCACCCGCCAACACAGCATACGGTAACTGGGTTCTCACGTGCTCCATGTGGTCACATCCGGCTGACAGGGAGGACATCACTGTGGTGTCCGAAATAGGTGAGCAGTGATCTCCCCATACCGCACCAGCCAGTACCCCCGACACCGAGGCGTAAAGAATGTGGTGACCCTCTGGTCCCGCCAATCCCTGACTATTCATAATTGCCCAACACAAGGGCAATACCAGCGGCAGAAGAATTCCCATGGCCCCCCAGCTACTGCCGGTTGAAAAAGCCGTAAAAGCCGCGAGTACAAAAATAGTCGCGGGCAGCGCTGAGGCTGGCAGACTGTCGCCAAGGCTGGCGATCAGAAAATCGGCGGTGTGCAATTCTCGGCTGATTTCTGACATTGACCAGGCCAGTACAAGAATAATCATGGCGATGAACGTGAATCGTGCACCGGATACCCAAGCGTCAACGATCTCGTCCAGCGTCAATAGCCCTTGTAGAGCGGTCATGACGACAGCCGTGAACGCAGAAAGCAAGGATGCCCACATGAGCGCTTGGTACGAATTGGCCGAGCCGATGATGTCGCTGATGGTTTCGCCGTCACCAGTGATATACAGGCCCGCCAGAATGCCGATGATCATGACTATCACGGGTATCAGGGCGTTGATGGCGTTTGGCTGGACACCATCTTTCATTGCCAGTGCCGCCTCGTCATCCTGCCCAACGGTGGATGTGACTGGGGGCACCGTGACGCCAGTGGCGCGAGCACGTTGCTCGGCTGCCCGCATCGGACCAAACTCTCGGCCTGTAGTGATCACCAGCACCATGAGAAAGATGGCCATGAAGGGGTAAAAACTGTAGAGAATCGAGTTAAGGAAGATGCTGTAGGCGCTTTGATCAAGTCCGTCCAGTTGAGCGGTTGCGTCAGCAATCAAGCTGACTTGGTATCCGATCCAGGTCGTGACCAGCGCGACAGTCGCAATGGGTGCGGCAGTAGAATCGACGATGTAGGCCAGCTTCTCCCGCGAGATGCGCAGCCGGTCTGTAATGGAGCGACTGGTATTTCCCACCACTAGCGTGTTGGAGTAATCATCGAAAAAAATCACGAGGCCGAGGGACCAGACCGCGAGCTGACCCCGTCGAGCACTGTTTGCCCCCTTGATGATCCACTCCACAATGCCGCGCATACCGCCATTGCGGGAAATGACACCGACCATTCCGGCGATCATGAAGGTGAACAGCATGATGGTAACGTGGTCGCGATCCGCCACCGCATTCACCACATACACTTCAAAGCTATCAAAAAGCCCGTAGAAGATTCCCTCAAGGCTCATTCCCTCGAGTGCCCAGGCTCCTAGCCAAAGACCCAGCATCAGTGCGGGCAGGACACTGCGGAGTAGCAATGCCATACCAATGGCCAGTAGGGGTGGCAGAATCGACACCCAGCCAGGAATCACCGGTACGCTCCCATCGCTGGCGAGGGTGTTATTGACCATCAGTCTCAGTTGCACGGTGTTGGCGTCTTGCGCGACGACCCCAAGGAAAACCCAATTGTCACCTCTCTTGTGAGCGTCGTAGGAGCGGTCATTGACAATGAGCTTGGGCGGAACCCCCAACGCGGATGCGTGGGGCGCTCCGGCAGAGGAAACCGTTAGGTCGTAGGGGATGCCCTCAAGAAATACCTTTGGTAAGGAAACGCTTTCCTGGTTGGCCAGAGCGGGTGACGTCATGGCGCTCAATATGCAGGCAAGCAAGATAACGACTAATTCGCTGAAGAAGTTGCCTCGCATGGCCTGCCCCCGGTGATTTGAGCTCGATTATTACAGCAATTAGTCGCGCTGTGGTTGCCAAGGCGCGATTTAATCTGATCGGCTACGTAAAAGATCGGCCTGTCATGTCGCCACGCCCAAAAGGAGTGACGTCTAAGTATTTTCTCCTGTAAACGGCAGACCTGTTGGGTGGTGTGGTCAACATTGTGCCGGTGGCGGCAGTGGCGGACTGATATATGGCGGCGCGCAGTACCGGTTTTTAGTCAGGGCTGGGTGCGACGCTTTATTGTTGGCGTCGCTGTTTTCATGGCGATCTAGTTTTATCGCCACCTACGCAGTGGTTTGATCAGTCCGGGTCTGGACGTGTTTCGGAAACTGTAAAGCGGCGATTGCACCGACCACAGAAAAAACGAGCAACATGCCAAAAAGGTGTTGAAAGCCCAGAAGGCCCGGACTTTGGTCAATCAAAAATCCAGCAACAGCCGCGACATAGACATCTGGCGTAAATCCGATCACAGAGACCACTCCGACAGCTGTGCCGGTTTGCGCCAGAGGAACTTGACCCTCTTCCAGCAAGCCAAAGTAGAGACCACGCAATCCAAAGATCGCGATACCCGTGACCAATGTATTCAACAAAATCATGCCCAGAGAGCCAAGTGCAGTGCCAGTGAAAGCAAAAAGTGAGTGGCTGATGATTAACAAAACAAAGCATACCAGTGCCATGCGTGAGATCCCCCAGCGATCGCCGAGCACACCTAGCACTAATGCGGCGATGGGTCGGGTCCATGCGCCAATGGTGACGATCTGTGCAGCATCGATTTCGTCGATGCCATGCCCCCGAACGGCAAAGAGGGCGTATTGGTCAAAGGCTTTGTAGCTGGTGTAGGCACAGACTAAAACCGTTGCCTGTAGCCAAACGACTTTGAGCTGGATGACAGATTTAACCTGCCGGAAAAATTGGCTATGGGAGTGCTGATTCGATTTTTCATCGCCCTCACTAAATCCCTTCAGTGTGAACCAAACCAGGACACCTACCGCTGCCGTGACAGTGGTGTAACCATAAATAACCTGTTTTAAGACGGCCCCTTTGTGGGTCAAGGTGGCTTCGTCGTAACCGAGGGGGAACGCAGATGAAAAAACGAAGACCCCAACCGAGGCGAGTACCGCCGCGATCAGTCCTCTGCCGAAGTCGAGCAGGCCATAGGCCATGCCTTGCTGATCGTGTCCCCCCCACGCCCGAGTGACTTTAATGAGAGTCGCCCAAAAAAGCAGAATGCTGGTTAAACCAAAGAAGCCCCAGACCAACATGACACCAAAAACATCAGGAAAGGATGCGAGGTACACACCGCCCAGTGCAGTAGCCCATAGCGAGCTGGCCAGCAGCAACCGGGGTTCAAAACGATCTGCCAGCGGGCCTCCGAAAAAGTACGCAATCATGGCGATGAAGCCGTAGGCGCTTTGTGCAACACCCAGTTGCGTTGCACTGAGTTCAAAAACCTCAAGAAAAGTGGGGCGGAAGAAGCGTGTGACATGATAGGGCAGGGTGAAGATGGCCTCTCCCGCGCAAATCAGGGAGCAAATCACTAGGGCGCGTCGCCAGGGGGTGCTCACCTCAGTGCCTTGGCGTGCAGAGACTAGGAGTTCGTCAAACTAACGGCTCAGGCAAACCAGCTCAGCATCAGTTCTATGATGATAACGTTCGCGATATCGATAAAGAAGGCGCCTACCAAAGGCACAATGATGAAGGCCTGATGACAAGCGCCATAACTCTTGGTCACCGCCGACATATTGGCCATGGCCGTTGGGGTAGCACCCATCGAAAAGCCACCGAAGCCAGCAGATACAACGGCCGCTTCGTAGTTTTTTCCCATAATCCGGAATACAACAAAGATGATAAAGGTGGCAGCGACCGCTACCTGAGCACCGAGAATGAGCACCAGTGGTCCAGCCAGCTCTACCAATTCCCACAGTTTCATGCTCATGAGTGACATGGCAAGAAAGGTACCCAGCGATACATCCGCGATCAGCGCTACGGCGGGTGTTCGGGCCGGCCATTTGGTCCCGGTGATACGGGGCAGGGCATCTGGGCGCAGATTAGTGATCAAAATCCCCGCAAATAGACAGCTCACGAAAAGCGGCAGTTGGACGCCGAGCTGCTCGAGCCCCTCGTCAAAGAAAACACCGATAATAATGCAGATGTGGATCGACAGTATGGCGTCCAATACATCCATATAGTGCAGGCCCACCGGTTTGTCTGCGTCCATGATGCCAACATCCACAGGCTCGTTGCTTTCGGGGCTGAGCTGATGCTTTTGAATGAGAAATTTGGCAATCGGTCCACCCATCAGGCTTGCGAGCACCAGTCCAAATGTGGCGCAGGCGATACCCAGCTCCATGGCGCCCGTAATACCGTAACGCTCGGCAAATATGGGTGCCCAAGCGATGGATGTGCCGTGACCCCCTATGAGAGACACACTGCCTCCGAGGAGGCCTACCGCCGGTTCAAGGCCCACAGCGGTTGCGACCCCAATTCCCGTAAGATTCTGAATGATCATGAAGACCATGGTCGCGCACAGCAGAATCACGAGAGGTTTACCTCCCGCCAACAGGTCTCGAAAACTGGCATTGATGCCAATTGTCGTAAAGAAATACACCAGCAGTACGTCTCTTGCCCCCAGAGTGAATTGCACGCTAATGCCCCCAAACACGTGCAGGGCATAAAAGAGAATACAGACCAGCAGCCCACCCGTGACCGGTTCGGGAATGCTGAATTCGCGGAATGCGGGTATGACCTGGTTCAATCGTTTGCCAATAAATAAGACAACGATACCCAGCGTGACCGTCAGGAAATGATCGATGTTAAGCGTGCCGTCAACGAGTTCCATATTACAGGCCGGTATTTTTGTTAATGCGGGCTAGACCTTCGCGGAATCAGTTACCAAGGTCAAGCCCGCGGGCACGCGCTGTCACCTGCGGCGTCAATTTGTCGCCTACGGGGTGGCGGACGGCGAACCATTTATTTAGGCTACGCGGTGGGGTAGCGCGTTTGTCGCGGTTAGGGTGTCGAGCGCCCTGCATGCGGCTGTCGCTCAGGACTAGCCAAATTGATTTACTTACAGGACGAGATCCCACTCATGCTTTACCAACAGATTACGCGCGTACTGACAGTTTTTTTAATGAGCTCATTTTTGGGTTGCGCCAACAGCGTTACGGTGGACCCTAGTGGTGCTGGTGATGTGGTGTCCTCCACGCTCCCCCCCGGTGTGGCGCCAGCCTCGGAGCTCGACTGGCGGAAATTGCCCGCACCGGATCATACGCTGGCGCATTTCAGGGCGGGCGAAGTGGAAGACTACTGCTTTGATCGTGCTGCTCAGCCCTATACCGCCGTGGTCGACAGTCATTTTCATCCCAAGCCCTTTGGTGGCCCGGCAATGGATGCGCAGCATCTGTGGGAGACCTTCGACCGGTTGGGGGTGAGGTTTATTAACTACTTTGGTATCGGCCAGGTGTTGCAACTGGATGCCAATTGCGCCTATTACCTCGATTGTCCCGGGGTCTCTGCTATTCCCAGTATCAAGAATGATTTTGTGAATGGACTGGAGCTTGCTGCCTATGACCCCGATAAAATTCATATTACGCTTTCGATGACCTTCATCGACCTTGCTCAGGCCGAGAATGCTGTCGAGATGATCCAACTTTATGATCGTGAGTTTCCAGGCATGTTTTCCTGGTCGGGTGAGCTCAACATCATGAAGCAGGCCCTATTAGGAAACAACGCCGAGCCGGCCACGATAGAGAGCATTGATGCCTGGGCGCCATTCATGGCAGTTTTTCGTGAGCGTGGCATTCCCGTGACATTGCATTCCGACTTAGGCAATGACGCTAATCCGACCGAATTCCTCCACCTTATGGATCACGTTTTAAAGCGCTATCCTGAGAATAAGATCGTCTGGGCCCATATGGGTTTGTCAAAAGAACTGACAACGATGAGTCCGGCGCAGCATGTGCGTTTGATGGGAGAGCGTTTGGATGCTTATCCCAACCTGTATCTAGATATTTCCTGGGATGTAATCTACAACTCGTATCATCGCTGGGGCGAAATTTTTGTACCCTTTTTCAATGCCTATTCCACCCGCATTCTCCCGGGCACCGATTTTGTGGCCGCTGCTTACAAGACTTGGGAGGACTATGCCCGTGAGTTGGAGGTGACGAGTCGGGCCCTCAGGGTCCTCGAGAACGACGCCTTCAGGAATATTGCACTGGGCCAAAATTATTTTGAATTGATGGAAATTCCCTACGAGGCGCCAGCGCTTTGCTCAGAAGAAGAGCCATCGGAATGAGGCTGGAGAGTTTCTATTGATGTCGACTGCAGGCCAAGGTGCCAATACGGCGCTCGACCACATTGTTCAGGTTGGTCGGGAACTATTCTCGAGTCTCATTCCATTGTGCTTTGCAGTTACTTTTGCGGGTCAGCTTTGTGCCCAGGAAGCCGCTGATGAGGATGATCGAGTCATTGACGAAGAGCCTAATCAGGACACCAAAATGGATGAGATTGGCACTGATGCCGTTCGCTCTAGGTGGTTCTTCGAGGGTGCTGAACTGGTGTTGAAGCCCCGAACCTATTACTTGCATCGCGATTACGACGTTGCTGATACGCGCGCCGGGTGGGCGCTCGGGGGCGGGCTGGAGTTCCGATCGGGCTGGTGGCAGGACCGTATTCGGCTTGGTGCCACGCTTGCCACCTCGCAAAAGCTATATGGTCCTGAAGAGAAAGATGGCACCCAGCTTTTTAAGCCTGGTCCCGAGGGTTTTTCGGTTGTGAGCGAGGCTTTTGCGACCGTGCGCCTTTTCGGTGACCACGGTATTCGAGTCGGTCGTCAAACGCTCGATCTGCCGTATCTAGGCAAGCACGACCTTCGCATGATCCCGAACACCTTTGAAGCGGTCGGCATTGGCAACAAACCCGGCGACGGCCTTGCTTACATGGCGGGCTATGTAAATGCGATCAAATACAAAGACAGCGATAAATTCATCTCTATGTCGGAGGCCGCGGGAGCTGAGGGCACAGATGATGGACTGACCTTCTGGGGCGTGCGATATCGGATGCCCGATAACTCCGTTTATGGCGTGCTCCACCAGCGCACGCCAGATTTGTTCAATACAACTTTCGCCAAGGCAGAGAAACGCTTTACGTTTTCAGGGGAGACCAGTTTGTGGGCAGATCTCTCTTGGACTTCACAGCGCAGTATGGGGCAGGAATTGATTGGCAATTTTTCAACGCATTTGATCTCGGGCCGGCTTGAGTGGGTGTCTGGCCGGCAAAAATTCCGGATCGCAGCCAGCACTACAGACGAGGGTGGCAACATTCAGAAGCCTTACGGCAACCCCGCCAATTATCTCTCTATCATTATTAACGACTTTGACCGCGCCGGTGAGGATGCCTTCTCCGTGGGCTATTCCTATGACTTTGGTCAGGTGGGTGCAGGGACGTTGAGCCTGTTCACCAATATGGTCTGGGGAGACACGCCAGATACGGGTCCCATCGCGAGCCCCGATGCCAGCGAGTTGGACCTGACGGTTGACTGGCGCCTGAACCGCGGCTGGTCAGAGAAAGTCTGGGTAAGACTGAGGGCAGCGTGGGTGAATCAAGATGACGCCTTCCCGGGTTCGGACGATCTGTTTGATTTTCGAATTATCGTGAACTACGACTTTGATTTGCTCTAGCGGCGCGTCATTTAGGAAGACAACCCTCGCGTAGTTTCATCGAGGAGTTCCTGATCCAATTGATCTCCAGATGTGGATCGTGCCGTGGCGAACCGCGCCACAGCTAGATATACGACTGGCGTCAGATACAACGTAAAGACCGTGGCGAGCCCCATCCCGCCAAAGACCACCCAGCCCACAGCGGAGCGCGCCTCCGAGCCGGGGCCGGATGACAGTATTAACGGCAATGCGCCAAAGATGGTGGAAACCAGCGTCATTACAATCGGCCGTAAGCGGATCCGGGCTGCTTCTTCAATGGCATCACGCACGGCATGTCCGCGATCGCGAAGTTGGTCGGCAAACTCGACCAGTAAAATACCATTTTTCGCGATAAGCCCGATGAGCATCACCAGACCTACCTGCGAATAAATGTTCAAAGACGTACCGGTAAGGAACAGTGCGCACACAGCGGCGGCGAGGCCAAAGGGTACGATAGCCATGATGACCAGCGCAGAGGTAATGCCTTCGAATTGCGCCACAAGAACCAAAAATACGATCAGCATGGCAAAGCCGTAAGTGATCATCGTTTCTCGGTTGGTTTCAGCCAAGGCCGCCGCCTCACCACGCGTGATTAGGGTAATGCCCTCGGGCAATGTCTCGTCGGCGAGCGCAAATAGATCATCTACCGCTTCTTGCATTGCAATGCCTGGATTGATTTCCACGTCCAGGTCGATCGCGCGCCGTTGTTTGCGGCGATCGAGCTGCCCTGCAACCCCTTTCTCATTGAGTTGCACGATACTCGCGAGCGGGACAAGCGCACCCGAGCGGGCACGAACGTATAGATTGACTAAATCATCAGGGTCGCGGATTTTATCCGAGCCCGCCTCAAGAATGATGGGCACTGTCTGGTCATTGGCGTTTAGATCCACGACGCGTGATCCATCGACCATCACACGAAGTGTTTGGGCGACATCCTCGAGTGGAATATCCAGATCGGAAGCACGTTCACGATCTATTCGCACTGAAAGCTGAGGTTGAGAAGGGTCGTAACTGACACGCGGCCGACTGACAGAGCCGACCCGTTCTCGTATGGCCTCAGTGTAGTCTCGCGCTGCAGCATAGATCTCATCGTAATCAGTGCCGAGTAAAGCCAGAGACAGCCCGCCGCTAGATGTGCCGCGGAGATTCAATGAGTTGCCACTAAAGATGCGTGTTGTCATGCCCGGGAGGTCGGCAAAAAATGGTTTGAGCTCTGCAGCGATCTCCTGTTGGTTGCGCTCTCGGTCACCCCAATCTGCCAATCTGGCGACGATAAAGACTATATTCGGATCCCACCGACCGATATTGGAATACAGCGAGGTGATCTCACCGCGATCCAGCAACGGTACGAGAATATTCTCCATTCGATCGGCCTGTCGCTCGGTGTAGTCTAGGCCGACGCCATCAGGGCCCCTCGCAAACAGCATCACTGATCCACGATCCTCTTGAGGCAGCAGTTCTTGGTCGAGGAAAACATAGAGCCCAGCAGCAAAGCCGGCCGCTACCAGAGAGGCAAAAAATACGCGGCGTGGCGCGTTGAGTGTCGCCGTGAGTGAGCGATGGTAGCCCTTTGCCAATTGGGCACCCCATTTTTCGACGCGGCGTTGCCTGGGTTGTAAGGTGGCCAGCTTGGCCATCGTCGCGGGAACCAGACTCAGCGCGACAAAGGAAGAAATGGCGACCGCGACCGCTAGTACCAAACCAAACTCTTGAAATAGTCGGCCTGCAGTACCTGGCAAAAAGGCGATAGGCACGAAAACAGCAATCAATACAGCGGTTGTGGCGATCACTGCGAAGAAGACCTGCCGTGTGCCGGTGACAGCCGCTGTGCCTGGCGCCGCCCCTTCGGAGCGCCGCCGTTGGACGCTTTCAAGCACCACTATCGCATCGTCGACGATTAAACCCGCTGCAAGAACCAGAGCCAGCAAAGTTAAAATATTGATCGAGAAACCCAGCACCCAACTTGCTGCGAGTGTGCCGAGTAGGGAGATGGGGATTGCGATGGCGGGTATCAAAGTGAGAAGCATTGAGCCGGTGAACAGGCGAATAGTGCTGATCACCACTAAAACGGAGATCAGCAAAGTGGTTATCACCTCGCGTACGGAGCCCCTGATAAACACAGAGTCATCCGATATGATTTCTAGCTGGAGGTCCTGCATTCGGTTGTTAACGTCTGCGACCGCTTCGCGGACACCCTTGGCAATGTTGATGGTGTTGGATCCCGCTTGGCGGATAATACCGATCCCTACGACACGTTCGCCGTTAAGTCTGACAAAGCCAGAGGCGTCCTCGGGTGAGAAGGCCACTTTGGCAACATTACGGATACGAATTTCGTCTCTGATAATGAGCGCAGCGATATCATCCTCTTTGGTCACCGCGGCATCTGCCCTCACCAATAGCTGCTGGTCTCCTGTTCGAAAGCTGCCCGCGGGGACATCGAGCGGGGCCGCTCGCAATACCGCCGTGACGTCGGCAACCGTCAACCCGTAGCTGGTCAGTCGCAGGGGATCAAGGATGATCCGTAGCACGCGCTGCCGTGATCCAAAGAGCGGTACATCGGCGACACCAGGCAATGAGATAAAACGTGGAACGATGTCCTGCTCGATAATCTGACTCAGTTCCTCCTCGGCATGCTCGGACGACTTCACTGCAATACGAATAATTTCCTCTGCGCGTTCATCTGCCTTGAACACCGAGAGTTGCTCGACCGCATCGGGTAAGTCCCGCTCGATACGACTGACCGCCTCGCGAACGTCGGATGCCGCCTGATCCACGTCGACGTCAGACCGGAATTCAATATAAATACGTGAGTTGTTCTCTTCGCTCGACGAGTTGATTTCGAGCACTCCCGAGACTCGCGCAGCAGCGCCCTCTAGTAGCCGTGTGACCTCAGCATCCATTGTCTCGGGCGAGGCACCGGGCAGGAAGGCTCTCACGGAAACGACGGGGCGATCCACATCGGGTAACTCTCGGACTTCAATGGCCAGTAGCGCAGCCAGCCCGGCAATCGCCACCAACAGGTTCATGACCAGCACCAGCCAGGGACGTCTAACGCCCAGCTCAGGGAGCCCCCCCAGAAATCGTTTCTGGTCAGCCATTACCAAACTCATCAGTCTCAGTGGGAGCCTTCGCTTTGATACCGGCGTCGAGCTCGGAGGGGGTCAGCACTTTCAGCGTTACGCCGGCGCGCACGGACTGGATACCCTCCATGACTACCTGGTCGTCCTCAACGAGATCGCCATCAACCAAAATGGCGCCCGCCATCCGCTTCACCAGCGTCACCTCGCGGCGTGTCGCAACCCCCTCCTGAGCCACCCACACGTAGGCACCGTCAGCACCCCACTGCACTGCTATATCGGGTACCGACATAAATGCACCACGTGATGCAGCTAAACTGATCTCAAAGGCCATGCCAGGCCGAAATCGATCAGCTGAATTATCGATGGCCGCGCGGGCGATAAAAGAGCGCGAATTAACATCGATGCGTGAATCAACGGCAATGATTTCTCCTGAGACGGCTTTATCTGCAGCATCCCAGAGGCGAACCTCGACACCGGTACCTCGTGATACCCGTTCAACATACACCTCGGGCACGGAAAAATTGACGAGCAAAACTGCTCTGTCATCAATGGTGGTAATCAGAGTATTGGTATCTATGCGATCTCCCACGTCAATTTCGGTGAGTCCCACTCGTCCGGCAAAAGGTGCGGTGATGCGCCTTCGATCAAGCGCCACCTCCGCTTGCTCTAGTGCAATACGAGCGCCGTCGACTGCTGCCCGCGCATCATCCAGCTGGCTTTCAGGGATATTGGCATCCCGCGCGTTGACCGTGGTGTAGCGGTCCGCCAGTCGTTTTGCGTCGGCTAACTTTACGTTGGCAAGCTTCACCGCTAATCGCTCGTCTCGGTCATCCAGTTGCAGAAGTAGGTCGCCCGTATCCACATACTGATCAGCGTTGATATTGACGGCGGTAACACGACCCGACGTATCTGAAAAAACATTGACACTCTGGAGTGCCCGCGCGGTTCCCACGGAGGTCAGCGTTTCCACCAAATCAGTCAATTTTGCAGGTTCTGTCACCACTGAAACACCAGCGTTCTGGGAGTAGGTAAAGCGGCTTTCCGCCGCTTCTTCAGTGCAACCGACCAGTGCGCTAAATAGCACCAGTGTCACCAGAGAGGTATTGAATAGATGTAAATGCCGATGAGCCATGTCGGGCTGTGCTCCATTGGGCCGGACCGGTTGATTCAGGTAGAGACGATCCCAGAAATTATCCTGATAGAGTTCGCCCTAAGTAGCATTCTACGTCACTTTGACTGTACCGGATGGTGTTGGATGTTTTGGCAGACAGTGCCCGATTGCAGTGGCACAATGCGGGCCGACCGCTACCCTCTGTCGATAAAAAATAAAGGAGATCTCGGGCATGCCTGATTCAAATGAAGAAGACGGGGTGGTACCACTTCCTTGCCGGGGGTGCACTGTAGAGTGTCCAGACAGGGCGCGCTGTGGAGGGCTTCCGTGGCGCATTGCTCGCGAGCAGGAGCCTGGCGACAGAGAGAGCGATGGCGCTACTCAGCGCTAAATTCACAAATATTCTCGACCTGATTCTGGAAAGGGCTCTCGCGAGAAAATTCGCCTTACCAAGGGCGAAAAGTATTCCAGTGACTGTGTCGGATAGGCTGGATCAAACGAAGCCTGATCCCAACGCTCGCAGAACTTGAGGCAGCTCTTATAGAACGGATGGTCTTTGTAATGCGTCCTGCCGTTGGGGTTCTGCCCTAAATGATGGGCGTAATAGGCCATTTGAAACAGTCCATGATGCTCCACTACCCAGTGCACTTCTTCTCTCACGTAGGGTTTGATCAAGGCGGCCGCTAATGCAGAGTGATTCATGGGTGCCAAGTCGTCACCGATATCGTGAATCAGAGCCGCAACAACCCATTCCTCGTCAGCCCCATCGTTCTCTGCACGGGTCGCCGCTTGCAGAGAGTGTTGTAGTCGGTCGATTTGATAGCCTCCCAGACCCTCGCCGAGCCGGGCCAATGTGTCGAGAATGCGATCGGGTAAAGTGGTGACATGTTGCTGCTCGTAGCGATCCAGCAACATATAATCGGCTTGCGTGCCTTGTTTCATGGCAGTGAATGAGACTGTTTGCAAGAGGGGTATCCTCGATATCGGTGACAGTGAGAGCAGTGTAGGCTGGACGGGTGCGTGTGGGGAGCCGAGATTATCATGACGGTTCCTGGCGGTGGGGTGTCATTGGCGACGTGGTGTGAATGCGATAGATGAATATGGGATTGTTGATGGCGGGGTTGTTGGGCGCGACCGGAGTGGCGGCAGGAGCCTTTGGCGCACATGCTTTGGACGACTTGGTGACAGCTGAGCGCCTCTCGGTGTGGGAGACTGCGGCTTACTATCACCTTATTCACTCAGTGGTCGTCTTGGTGCTCGCATTGCAGCAGCATCAGGCCCTGTGGCGCTGGCCCATCATGGGTTTTGTTATTGGGGTTTGCCTTTTTTCTTTTTCGCTCTATCTGCTCGTGTTAACGGGTATCTCAACACTTGCCATGATCACTCCGATCGGGGGGCTGCTGCTCATTATCAGCTGGCTCGGGGTGGCGTTTAGAGCGCGCCGCTTTTCGAGTTAAGTCTCAATCCAATACGCATGCTGTTCGGTCCTTGTCGGAGAAAATCGATACCAACACTAGCCCATACTGATTATTTTGATTGCGGTTGGAAGGGCTCATCGGGACGAATAAATAACCACAACGCGGCTCCGACGAAGGCCATAATGGAGCCGGTTGAAAGAGCCGCGACCCAGCCGATATGACCCGCGAGAAAGGGCATGAGCGGGGCAACCACAATGCCCGCGAGATTTCCGCCGGTATTCATCACTCCGCAGGCGGGTGCAGTGTAGGGCCCAGCGACATAGGTTTGTGCCGACCAGTAGGCGCCCTCAGTGAATTGCGTACTGGCAAAGCAGAGCGAAAGTAATGCAACAGCGACGTAAGGCGAGCTTGAGTAGAGCCCGAGATATAAAAAAATGCCGGCACCCACCAGCCCGGTGATAGCGGGAACTCTGCAACCCAGCCGGGGCCCGAACTTTGCACAAAGCGTATCGCAGAGGTAGCCACCGACTGACGCCATGACTGCGCCACATAACCACGGTAACGAGGCGAGAAAACCGGTTTCGAGGATGCTAAAGCCGAGTTCGGACACCAGGTAGTGGAAGAACCAGGTGAAAAAAAGATAGAAGACAAAGTTTTCCGCGAAGTAAGCTGCGGCCAACATGAGGGTGTTTCGGTCGCGAATGAGCTGCGTCCATGCGCCCGAGCCGACATGAGGTGTGAGCGCCTCACGGCCTGCCTCTATCTCGGTGAGTTCATTTTGTGACATTGCTGGATGGGCGGAGGGTTCGTCGGTGGCGTACCACCACCATAGCCAGAAGACTGCCAGGCCCAGCGGTATAAAAAGATAGAAAGAGACGCGCCATCCCCAGTACACCATAATAATCGCGATCAGGGGTTGCGCGAGGGCAGCGCCGAGCGTTAACCCGGTGCTACCCACGGCATTCGGCAGCGCCCATTGACCCACGGGAAACCATCGTTCCGCAACTGCCCCTTGAATCGGGTAGATAGGAGCGTGAGCAATGCCCATCACAAAGCGTATGACCATGAGGGAGCCAATGACGCCGAAACCACTGCTAAACACCTGACCCGGCAGCCAGCCGGTTAAACCTGTGGTTATCATCCACACAAGCCCGATGCTGGTTAGCGCGACACGGGGTCCTATTAACTTGCCGAATACGCCCCCAGGCAGCTGAAATAGTGCATAGCCCCATATAAAGGCTGCGTATATCCAGCCCATTTCTAGCTCGCTGATGCCCAGCTCGGGCATCATCAATTCCCCCGCCACATGGATATTCTGGCGCATCAGATACGACAGAAAGCTGAGCAAAATCAGCACGCTGAAAAGTCGCCAGCGCGTGGGAATCGAAGGGTTAATCATATTGATTGAACGGTCCCGGGGGCCTGTGTCGATTGCTCGGTAGAGGGCGACAATTACGAGGACAACATTGCGGCACGGCAGGCCCCCAGTAGCATGCCTCGGTTATTAAAACGCCGATATGTTGATATCTCTGAGCACACATTTTATAGGTCAGTGGCCGATAGTTTTTCGCGGACATAGCGGCGAATATCGAGGCTATAGTCTTCCATCGGAGCGTAGTAACCATGCTCAAAGACTCGGTTGTGCATCCCTCGTTGTACGCTCTCACAAACATGCCAGTCCTGTGTATTCACGAGATGCCAGAAATCAACCGCATCGCTACCGTCAAAATCCGAGCGCGCCATTTCTATTGGGTGAAACAGGAAATCGCACTTGATGCGTGTGTGCCCGGCACGCTGTGGCCACAGATAAAATGCGGCAACATGATCCATCGACAGGCTCAGCATCAAGTTGGGATAAAAGAGCTCTCCTTTGTGGTGTGTTTTTTCGGCCTCACTAAGTCCCGGGAAGGGCGCGCGATTGGTGATTCCATTGGCCGTAAAGGTATTGGTTCCCTCGCGCTGGGCAATGCCTTCATCCCAGTCCAGCCCGACGCCACCTTGGCGAAATTCAGGCACGATATGACATAGTTCCGGGTGAACGGGCCCACAGTGATAACACTCATTATAATTTTCGACGATGACCTTCCAATTAGCATTGACCTCGTAGGTTAGACTCGCGCCAACTCGCAATTCAGCTAGTGGGTAACGCTGCAGTCTTCGCGTACCGTCACCCAATGTTTGCGTGAGGGGGGAGGGCTTTTGCTCTCCCAGATGGACAAACAGGAAGCCACCCCATTCCTCCAGCCACACTGCATGTAGCGCGACGCCGTCGGTGGCGATATTGAGATGGGGCGTGCCGCGCAGGGACCCATTCAAGTGATAGGTCCAGGCGTGATAAGGGCAGACGATATTTCGCTCAAATGTTCCGGTAACGGGACCCGGGTCCGGCAGCGCGATCAGTTCGGTGCCGCGGTGACGGCAAACGTTAAAGAAGGCGGAGAGATTGCCGTCTTCTGCTCGCACAATGAGTAACGACTGCTCCTTGAGTCTTACCGCCAGATAGTCACCGGGGTTAGGAAGCGATTCGCTGCGGCCAATACACACCCAATCTGACTCAAATATGGCGGGGTATTCGGCATTAAACTGGGCCTCAGACAGGTAGCTGTCTCTGGGGAGGGTTTTTTCCAGTGAGTCGAGCATCAACCCCTCAACCGCCTGGGTTGGATTGATAAGCAGGGAAAACACTGTCGGGTTCGTGCAATGTGACAGGTTCATCACGCAAATAGGTGGCGTCAGGATCGATCAGCCCGCGTGAGAACAGATGCCCACTGTGGACAGCATGCACGATGGCTCCCGGCGCTAGCGCGTCGCCAATCAGCGTGACAGAGGACCGGTTTCCGTTACCGCTCAAATCGCTGACCGATTGATACAAGGTGTCATTGGCCTCGCGATGCCCGACGATGACCACTCCGTCGATCTCGAGTTCCGTCTCCGCACTGTGGAACAGATTTTTGAGAGTGGCCACCCGTCCATCAAAGCTCATCAGGTTAGCAGTGGTATGGATATTCACGCGCGCATTCTCGAGTGCCTGATAGACATATGGGAGTTCATTGGTCATGAACGTCCATGCGGAAGCATGCCCTGCCGGTGTAGCGTAGGTCACATATCTATCTTGCTCGGCAAGGTGCTCTGCGATCACGCCACCGAGGTAATAATTGTCAAAATCAAATACCAGTAGCCGGTCACCGGTCACCCTGCCCGCGTAGACATCCTCGGGCGTGAAGACTTGTGGTCCCTCGAGGGGTGCTGCCGGTATTTCCAGTGGCGAGTAGAGTCTCGTTGTCCACTGAGCACCCGTCGCCAATGCAATATGATCGGCTCCGAAATCGCTCAAAGCCGCGGCGTCCAGTTGGCTATTGGTGAACATGGCAACATTACCCATTTGAGAAAGCGCCCAAACGCGATAGTCCCTGACACGGCGCCAGCTTGCCATCCCCGGTAGCTGGCTTTCCTGTAACACCCGGCCGCCCCAGTCTTCATCTTGTTCAGCGAGCGTGACGTCAAAGCCCTGCCGAGCGGCAATCAGCGCTGCCTCGAGACCAGCCGGTCCACCACCTACGACCAAGACCTTGGCAGGAGCGAGCGTTTGCCGAAATTTTTCCGGGTGCCAACCCCGCCGCCACTCTTCTCCGGCAGTGGCATTTTGGGTGCAGCGCACTGGCACGCCATCATGCCAACTCGCGATACAGATGTTGCATCCGATGCATTCGCGAATGTCATCATAACGACCTTCACGAACCTTACTGGGTAAAAATGGGTCAGCAATACTGGCGCGAGCGCCGCCGATCAGGTCGAGCACGCCTCTGCGAATCTGCGAGACCATAGTGTCAGGTGAGGTAAACCTGCCCACGCCCACGACAGGGCGATCTGTTACTGATTTGACAAAGTCAATGATGGGTTCGTGGGCACCCTCTTGCCGAAACCGGGAGGCCCCGCAATCGGTTGGGCTGGAATCCATTTTCACGTCCCACAGGTCAGGGACATTTGAGAGCAAACTGACAACGCCGTGTGCTTCGCTTTCGTAGTGTTCAGATGATTTGGCGCGTAGCTCTTCCAGACTGATTCGCAGAGCAACTGCCGCGCGACTGCCGGCTTCATCGCGAGTGACTTCCAGCATTTCGCGCACAAAACGCACGCGGTTTTCCAGTGACCCACCATAGCCATCATCGCGGTAGTTGTATTCCGGTAGCAGGAACTCATAGCCGAGGTAGCCCATACCCGCGTAGACGTAAAGGATATCGAAGCCGGCATCCAGAGCACGTCGGGTGGCGAGTCGTTGCCAATGTAATACCGCATCGATATCGGCCCCGGTCATTTTCTTTGGGCGGAGTTGACCCATGAAGCCGATATGCGTGGCGGCCCAGGGGATCCCTGAGGGCGACAGGGGTGCAAGACGGGACGTGCGGTTCATGACAACCGCTCCGCCATGCCATAACTCAACTGCAGCGAGACTGCCATGACGATGAACGGCCTCGGTGGTCAGTGCATGGGAGGCGATATCGGCGTCGTTCCAAAGGCGGGCAAAAGGCAGGGGTGAATCGTCTGAGCTCGGATGAATCGAGACGGCACCGGTGCTGACCACACCCCAGCCGCCCTCGGCTTTTGTTTCCCGGAAAGCTGCTCGAACTCTAGGATTACTCTCGGTCATGCCACTCGCATGTGGGACCTGGTAAAAGCGATTGGGGGCGACCACGGGCCCAATTTGAATCGGCTCAAACAGGACCTGATGATGTGGGTGACAGGCAGTAAGATCGACACCATCTAATGTTGATCCAATATTTTGTGACTTTCCCATATCCCGTCGCCTAACGCCTCTGGCGCATGTCTTCAAGCTATTAGCTTCATACGGTGATTGTGCGGTCGATCTTGGGCTCGGCACAACCTTATCGCTTCAATTGTTATGTATGCTCGACGATAAGTGCTCTTTAAGAGATGTTGCCTTCATTCATCGGGCGTATCGAGAACATCGGCACTGTCAAAGTCACTTACTGGCTGATTGTCGATGTGCCGTTGCCAGATCCCGCAAAAACAAGCCTCGAGCTCTCGAACTCTAGCTACGTGATTCATAAAGGGGCTGGCAACGAGATTCGGGCGTGTCTTTTCCCTCAGCTGATCAATCAACGTTGGATTTTGAATCCATTGAGAGGCGCGCGACACCAATTCTGCGGTGTCATTCGTAATACATTCATCAAGGCCTACGAGCCGAAGTGTATTACCGCTGTAGGTTTGCATCGCAATCGTGGTCTCGGGCCTCATAGTAAGCACTGGCAACCCCATCCATAGAGCGTGCAGCGTCGTCACACCGCCGGATACAGGAAATGAATCCAGCGCAAAGTCGGCCACCGATGCCACGTTCATGTATTCCAACATGGATAGGCGTGGCACCGCCGAGACCCTGTCCATGGGGAAGTCGTGTTCAACAAGTCTCGGCGTGAAGTAATTACTTGCCTCCGCTTCGGTTGTTTCTGAGGTGACAATAATGAGGCCGGAATTGGGGTTCTGCGAGAGGATTTCTTTCCATCGGCCAAGAGCGGCCCCGCTGATTTTTCGCGTATGGTTGAGGCTAATCATGGTGATATAGCCGTTGCGCTGCCAAGGCGATGGATACTGCTTTTCAGTATTAACAGGAGGCGTATAGGCAGTCAGGCATGCCATTCGACACAATGCCTCGGTGTAATGTGCCTCCGCGCCTTTGGGACAGGCTTCAAAATCGGTCAATCGATAATCAATTTCTTTAATGCCAAGGGTATGGACAAAGCCCCACCAAGTGACTTGCAGGGGTGCTGCTCTTGCTGCAAAGATCTCAAGTCTGGATGCTTCCGTGTGACCGGACAGATCCACGAGAATATCGATTTCCAGCCCGCGGATGAGGCTCAGCAGAGCGCCGTTATCCAGCGTTTTAACACTGTGCCAATGAGGCACCCACTCCTTTAGAAACTGCGATATTTCATCCTCCTCTCCTGTCATGAAGGCGTGGATCTCGAATCGTGAGGGATCATGAAGTTTGAGATAGGGCTCGATGAAATAGCGGACCGGGTGATTACCCAAATCCCCTGATACGTAACCGATCCGCAACGGTCTTGCATGGGCTTTGGTTGTCTGAGAGGCAGTTTGGAGCGGTGTGTCGCTCTCGGGTGCTTCTATGTGGCGATCCGACCATCGTTCAAACGCCGTTTTTATCGCTGACGGACTATCTGTGTAGTTGCTGCGCCAGATCGCCAGATTCAATGCTGTGACAGCATTGTCCGGAACTTCCTCAAGCGATCTGCTGGCCGCATCGATGGCCTTTTGATGGTCGCCCATCGTCATGTAAAGCTCTGCAAGCTGAGCCAGAGTGGGCGCACTGTCACCCAGCTTTTCCAGCGAAGACTCGAGAATCGAAATGGCGTTGCTAAAACGCCGGTCGCCCTTGTCAATGTGTGCCACGAAACCAGCGGCCCGCGCAGCGTCGCTGCCACCGCTCTCCCACACTGCAAAGAGCGTGCGCCGCGCTTCGACGGTATTCCCCTCTGAGAGAAGTCGGATACCTTCCTGGAAGGGAGTCAGCGATGCCAATTAGTTTTCATCCATGTTGGTAAGAAAAGCACGGGTGCGCTCAAGAATAACTCGGGCCCGCTCTAGCGGATCCGGGTACTGCTCTCGATAATGCCGCGATCGAATTTCCAGGCTGATGGGCAATTCGGGTGGCAGTGCGCGCGCCATGGCATCTACGGGGATTGAACCCTCTCCCGGCGCCAGGCGCCCATCAATGGCATCGACAAGGTAAGCATCCGGATCGGTAATGACACCGCATTCAGGCATGTCACATAGCTGTGCATAGCTCAACCAATGCTCCGGGATCTCTCGTATTTTTTCTGGTTTATGTCCGATCCGTTCGTGGTGAAACGGATCGACAAGGATGCCGCCTGCGGGATGGTTCACAGCGTTCACAATGTCGAGGGCGTCATCGAGGGTTTTCACTTCGGTAACGGCCATGTACTCGAGGCAGGCCCGCATACCCGCCCGCCCGGCATGTTCGCAAAGATCCTCATATAAATATTTTGTGATCTCATGGTTGGGTTCCGAGCTGACGATCAGACAGTTTTTGGCACCAATCTCGCCACCAATGGCGATAATCTCGTGGTGCATCGGGTCGGGTTTACCGCCCGGCTGTAACCAAATAACTTCGACATCCAGCGCGATAAGCCTCGTTTCGTGCAGCACCGCACTGACCTCACCACTGGTAGATGAGCGCCAGTTTTCTCCGGGGGCAACCCAAAGGCCAACACTGTTATAGCCTGCCTCGGCGGCGATACGGACCATGTCGGCTGCGGATACCTTAGGGGGGTTGCCGTCGTGAACTCCCGAGGCCAGTGCAATCAAGCGTTCGCTCATAGTGTGTTTACTCCCGGTAAGGATCGATCTGGTCGCCGCCGCGGTTACCACTGATTGCCAAGCTACTATCTTGCAGCGATATTGGCGAGTCAGCCAGTCTTTCGCGTCGGGGGGTGAATAGGGCATGATCAGACGCAGGTGACAGGCAATGATGGAGGCAGTCGCGTGGCGAGTATCGACGATCTGAAGGATCTGCAACTGGTGCACACGGGATTGGTCTGTCGTGATATCGACGCCGCCAAAGTGCATTTGGGCGACCTGTTGGGTGTGCACTGGATCGGGGTGGATCGAGAGGATTGGAATCTGACTCTGAATGGGGAGAGCGTGACTCTCTCGCTGCGTATCGCTCATGCCAGTACAGGACAGGCAAATTTTGAGTTAATCGAGGCGATTCCCAACACTCCCTGGATTACAACCGAGGCTATCAGTCAGCACCACCTTTGTTTTTATAGCCCCGATTCAGTCAGTGCCTGTAGAGTCCTTGAGCAAAAGGGTTTTATGCGACTGCTGGGTAAAGAAGGAGATCCTCAAGGGTACTTCAAACAACCTGACGGCTTGCTGGTAGAGGTGATTGGCGACACGCTTCTCGCTTACCTTCATGGACTTTATGCGCAATCATTGAAGGGGTCTGGATGATGGAGTCGCAGCACATACGACCGCAGGATCTCGAGTGGGAGACGTTTCACGACCCCCACGGGAGGCCGACGACGCCTACAAGGGTGCTAAGAACCCGTGAGCCGTTTTTGATCGAGGCAGATTTTCCCGCGCATTTCCATGCCGGGCTTCACTGGCACCCTCACGATACTATTTATCTGATTACTCGCGGCGAGATGCGTATTGGGGAGGAGGGTGGTTTTATTCCCGGAGACATTCGATGGGTCAAGGCAGGTCATGTGTATGGTCCCGAGCAGGCGGGGGAAGAGGGTGTTCAATTTCATTTGTTCAGTTTGGGCGGCGATATTGGGCTGAATTGGGCTGACCTGTATGAAGTTCCCGAGGTTTTAAAAGCGCGCTTGGGAGAGTTCAATCAGGTCGCAGGCCGGCGGCAGATCGACGCGATGCCGGTCGTGCATCCCAACGAGGAACTGCCCGGATGGGAGGCGATGCCGGACGAAGGGCCACTTATTTTTCGTATCAAGATGTCTGGTGAAGCTCGCGCCAAGGGATTCAGTCCTGGCTTTGACTGTGTCTGGTTTATGCGCGCCGGGGCTGTCGATGTGTGTGATGGTCATAGGATTGAGGCGGGCGAATTTTTCTGTGCTTCGGAGAATGGCAGCTATACGCTGGAAGCGGGCCCTGAGGGAGCCGATTGGTTGGTGTTTTCTAGCAGAAGCTCGCAACCCTAAAAAAAACGGCGCTACTATCAGTGGTAGCGCAATTGCATTATTTCAGAAAATTACTGATGGCCTCATTGATAAACGCCGCGTCTGCTTCAGCAAAACCGCCGCCGGCAAGATGGCCCCAATCTGACGGAATAGGTAAAAAGGTGACTTTCGGTATGAAAGAGGCCTCATGTGCCAGCGCATCAATGTGAAAATAGAGATCGGTTTCACAGGGCATATAGAGCACCCTAGCCGAAATTGCTGCCAGAGCCGCACCGTAGTCGCCATCGAAGCCTGGCGAGTCCCCCACGTTGTTTTGTTGCCAGGTGCTTGCCAGCGCAAGAAGGTCGTTGGCATCCCAGCTAGTCATCAGCGCGAAATAAAAATCATAGACGTCCTCTAATTCGCTGAGTCCCAGCTCCTGCCACGCCTCTCGCCGAAACCATTCCTGTGAGGTACCCCATGCCGCCCAGTGAACGGCGGCAGATCTAAGCCCGGCGATTGGAGGCTCGACATACTGGCCATCCATGAATTGTTGGTCTGTTGTGATTGCTAATTTGAAGCTCTCAAGCCTTGCAATGCCATGGGGGTGCTCAACCGCCGATCCGCACATGGGAACGATGTTGGACACAAACCCGGGATGGCTGACTGCCCATTGCAAGGCCTGTTGGGCACCCATGGAAAACCCGATTACTGCGCGGAGGTGAGAGACTCCCAACTCGGCGGTGAGCAGTTGTAGCTGGGCGTTAACGTTATCCCGGATGGAAATTTCGGGAAAATTTGCCCCGTCAAAAGGCGGGGGCGTGTTACTGGGGGAGCTAGAGAGTCCGTTTTGAAACATGTCGGTGGCGATGATGAAGTATTTTTCGGGATCCAGCGCTTTTCCCGGTCCTATCAGAAAATCGTAGCCATGATGGTCGCCCAGGTAAAAAGAGGGCACCAGTATGGCGTTGTTACCCTCAGTATTCATCGAGCCGTGCACGGTGTAAGAGAGTTTGGCTGCGGGTAGCGTTGCCCCTGACTCGAGAGAGAAATCTTTCAAATCATAAATTTTCTGGTCTTCATCACCGAGGGCGATTCCACTCCACGGCAGTGATAACAGCAGTGGTATCAAGCGCAAAGACGATTTCATGGGCACGGTTTTCCATAGGGGGATGACTTCATATGTTGGAGTGGGGTGCCACGGATGTAAACTAGCCCAATGGCAATTT
>Ga0209374_1001353_pt1 | contig 24067 bp, 22 predicted proteins | sample SaaInlLV_DNA_10m_FD_184683 | JGI IMG/M metagenome (GOLD analysis project Ga0209374, IMG submission 184683) | Marine microbial communities from expanding oxygen minimum zones in the Saanich Inlet - SI075_LV_DNA_10m (SPAdes) (version 2) | ecosystem: Environmental > Aquatic > Marine > Unclassified ... | reverse complement strand
CCCGATGTCTCCATGAGCGTTATTGAAAAGGTTAAAGCATTTCGCGCCAGCTCCCTAAAGCTCAATCTGTTTTCAATGATGAAACAGGTGAGTAAAATGAAGGGCATAAACAAAGATTCTGGTGTCGATCTGTTTGCCTATTGGCAAAAGTACACCTGGGAAAACCCGGATGTACCAGCAGGGATTATTGCCTCCTCTATGATGGAGCGACGCAACAAACTATCGATTATGCTCGAGCTGTTTACAGGCTATATAGGGTTGCGAAATATCTCCCCTTTCCGCACCCAGTTAACCAAAGCCTATGAGGCCCCCTTCCCAACCCCGGCCTATAAAATGGGGCCCAGGGCCATGCCCAGCCAGGTGCCCACTATTCCAGACCAGTCTCTGGAGGCACAGAAAAAAGCCTGGGAGTTTTTTGCCAAGTTTAAAAAGCCATTTCTCTGTGTAGGTGCCGGCAATGATCCTGTCACCGATGGCTTCGAAAAACAGTGGCTGAAGAAGGTCCCAGGAACCAGAGGGCAACCTCACAGCAATATTGGTGGCGGTCATTTTTTCCAATGGCAAAAAGCCGAGGAGCTATCCGGAAAATTGGCTGATTTTATTAGGGTCAACCCATAGTCTGGCTGCGGCTATGCCGAGCGCTTACTGTTGATTCACAATAGCGCGGAAAAACTCTACAGACTCAAACTCGCTAGAGGCACCCTCATCCTCCGGCGTGCCATAGGCACTATTGGCCGATAGCTTTACAATGACTGTATTGGACTCTGGCGCCACATAGATAAACTGATTGTAAACACCAATAGCCATAAACTCACCGACGCTACCATCGGGAATCCACCACTGGTAACCGTAGCCCAGTGGCCAGTCTGAGGCCGGGTTATCACCGGGCATCAGATGAGGAGCATCTGGGACAATGGATGCGGCGACCCAGTCTGCAGGCACTATCTGATGCCCATTAAACAGACCACCCAGACGATATAATTCACCCAGTTTGGCGTAGTCGCGGGCGCTGATATTCAGCCCGCCAAAAGCCATTTCCATATTCTCTAAATCTGTCAGCCAGTAGCCTGTGGTTTCTGCTCCCATGGGCTGCCATAGATTTTCGATCATATATTCAGTGACAGTCTGACCAGTAGCTCTGGTCAACAGCAAGCCCAGTACCTGAGTATCTGTGCTGTTGTAGCGATTAAAGGTGCCCGGCTCCATCTCTCTGATCAATGTGGCAGCGAATCTGTTCATAGAGCCACCCAAGGCAAAGATCTGCCCAAAGCGGTTGATATCGGACTCTGGATCGCCGTAGTCTTCATTCCAGGAGGCGCCGGAAGCCATCTGCAAAATATCTTTAATGGGCACATTGTCATAGGCCGAGCCTGTCAGCTCCGGGGCATAGTCAGTAACCGCATCGGCAATACTGCGAATATGACCCTGATCTACAGCAATACCAACCAGAGCGGAGATAAAACTTTTAGCCACCGACATCGACAGCCAGGTTTGGCGCTGCCCTCCGGTGCGCCAGTACTGCTCAAACTGAATGGCGCCGTCCTTAACCACCAGCACTGCGCCAGTATCAGTGCGGGCCAGAAACTCCTCCGTCTCTACCTGCTCTCCCCTGAAGCTAAACTCAGCTGGCAGCGGCGCCGATTGCGCCACTGGAAAGCTGTAGGGCTGCTCGGCAGCAGGCATAGTGGTCACCGGGAACATCTTATGCATGCGATTAAAGTTATCTATCTGCTCTGCACCGGTAAACAGGCTGCTGACAACCTGAACCCGGGCAATCTTATCGCTAAAAACCAACCATAGAGAGCCTGCAACCAGCAGCATTACCGCAACACTAATACCAAACATTTTTTTAATCATTTTGTGCTCCCAGCGCCAGGTGTCAGATACTCAGATCCATCAGATTGTAGTCCTTCAGTAAAGCCAGTTGGCTATCATCCCACACCGGCCGTTGTCCTGCCGCGATGTCGGGACCGTACTCATAGGGCTGTTCATCGGGAAAGCGCTGCTGTCGCGCTGAAATGGCCAGACCTATTACTCTGGAGCGCTCCTTGATAAAGGCATCATCAAATGTCGTCGCCTCTGCATGGATACCGGCACCATGCACATTGAGCACTGAAGAGCGACGATGAAAGCCAAAGTTAACCGTAACCCGGGTTTCAAACCCTGTGTTGGCGAAAGAGCCATGCAATAGCTGCCGGTTATTAATGACCACATCCCCGGGGTTACAGATAATCGGTAGAGCCTCGGGCAGACGTTCAGTGCCAGCCTTCTCCACCATTTTGACAATGTCCAGACGCCCCTGCTTATGGCTGCCCGGTACCACCCAGACGCCATTAACAGCAGTGCTGCCATAGATCTGACCCATAAAATTAAAGCCATGAATATTTTCATCAAAGTCAGGGTTGTCCCAGTGGGTATCCCCATCCTGATGCCAGGAAACCGCAGCCCCCAGTCCGGCATCTTTAATGAATAGCCCCTCATGGAATGGTGTAAAGTCCTGCCCATGTATGGCCTCGGCCATTTTTAACAGCCCCGGATGGCCGTATGTGCGCAGGCAGGCAGGCGAGTACTGCAATGACCCCGCCAGATAAACCGGCGTGACTTCTGGGGCATTGTCCCTAGGCTTTGGTTCAAACAGTTTTACCTGATGGCGACCATTGGCAATCTGACTACCTCCCAGAGGGTCGGATAATGGTCTGGCCCACTGCAGGGCCATCGCCTGATTGTCTGCCCCCAGGGCTGGCCGACCCTTGGCATCCGAAACTGCTCCCATAGTGGTGGGAAAATTGTCGCGCATGCGATCCAGGTCATCTTTAAGGTCCTGTAGCTCTTCCTGCCTCAATGCATTTTCAAAAATATAAAAGCCGTAGGCTGAGTAGGCATCGAGAATATCCTGATGAATTTCTCCCTCACCATTAAAACGTAGCGGACTGCGATTAGGCAGTGCCAGGGCGCGTCGCTGACCCTCAATAAGATACTGGCGCACTGCATCTGCCTCGTCGCCGTAAGAGTCTGCACAGGCTTCGATAGACTTGGAAATATCCCGGATCATAAAATTACCCCCTAGTATTTTTAATACCTGATAACTGCGTTAACGCCTCAGGCTACTATCTGATAAACCAGAGTATATGGGCTGAGGTGCATAGCTTCAAACTCGATCAACCGCCACAAAATTGGTCAATCTGAGATTGAACCATATACAGGCAAAACTTACATCGGTAAGATGCGTCGCTCCCTCAGACTGCTAATAACAAAAACCCCCACAAATTGCTTTGTGGGGGGGGGTTGATGAGTCTGGCACAGCGGTTTTCTGTTGGCTCCCAAGAGGCAATTGGAGGCCCAAAAGATCTTCAAAATTCTTAGAATAGAAATTATCCAACTCTTCTGGTGTTGCCTGCACGGCGTCGAGACTGCGCTCGAAGTCCCCAAACGGGTCTTTGCCACCTTCTGGATGTGGGTAATCTGTATTAAATATCAACATGTCTTTGCCCAATTTGCGCAGAGCCCAGCCTGCATCTTCAAAATCCACTGGCGTAGTTCTTACTTGGCGTTGCATATATTCAGAGGGCTTGAGTGATAGCTTTCTTAAGCCCAGATCAAATCTGCCCAATTCAGCAGCATCTATATCCAGGTTTGCCATACAAGCCGGCGACCTGCTGATTGGCTCCCTGCTATTCCCTGTAGGGTTTATTATGTTGTACCTGATGAAGTTTGATTTGCTGACCGGCGTTGTTACGCTGGTGCCATTATCTATTCTCGATAAGCGACCCGGGGGAACAATTCCAAATATGTTGCGCAATTGGGGGGATGGTTTTGTCGGTAACTTTGCTCGCGCGCTCACTACCGCCTTTTTGCATCCTTCATTTTAACCTAAGGCTACCATAACGACGGTGGCACTCTGGCGGCAAGAGTAGGTAGCATTTATTAACAATAGTGAGAAGTCAATAAAGCGTCCTGCAAAGCCTGTATACAGTTATTCTTAAATAAATAGGTGTTGTCAGCACTAATTTGAAATAGAATATAGGATCTCATCTTAATCACTAATCGTTAAATTTAACGGGATAACTATGACCAAGTTAAAAGCCTCAATTTGGCTGTTATCGTTAATTGTTGCTGGGACACCCATTGGCTATGTGGGCTATCTTAACCAGAGCTATTTTCTGGACACAAACAGCCTTATTTTGGTACTTGAAAAGCCCGTCAGCATAGATTATAGCAGTCCGGAAATAACCAATATGGCCTATTGGGCTGGCTGTATTATCCTTACCTGGTTGATTATAAGTATCGTTCGTCTGCCTAAGTATTTTAAAAATAGAAAACGAATTAAGTTGCTCGAAGAGCAGATTGCCAGCCAAAAAGTTGAAATTGCCCATTTATCAAATGCCCAAACCGATACCCCAGTCAATCAGTCATCCGTAGCAGAACAGACCGAGACTACAGAAGAACCGATAGACGAAGTTCCAGAGGCAACAGAAGGACAAGAAGATACAAAAACCCCTGATAAACCTGCTCAGTAAGCGTTTTAAAACCCAGAGTTAGCAGCGCAGCCAACTCTGGGTTATTTTCTACCTGGCGAAGACGGAATTACTTCTTGTTATCCGTTTTTTCTGCAGTGGCTTCTATTGCAGCGTCCTCAGTCTTAACATCCTCCTCTGCAGCGACAGCCGCCTCTACCTCTGGCCAGGATTTGAACGGGAAAGGTTTCTCTTCAGTGGTATAGGTAAGATAACTGACAATCTCAGAGATAAATTGTGCTAACCCGGACCCGAGTTTTTGCACATTAGCATTTTGCCCCCCCGTTAAGATGGCGAACAGTGCCTGCACTAAAACAACCACTCCTATAACAAAACTTGCGACATTGAAAATCACCGTAAACAGAATCATATAAACAATACGAGTCCACTGGTTGACGTTTTTAAGGTTACTTTTTATCTCTGCCTGATCCATATTTTTCTCCATTCATAATTAACATTCGACTTACTCATTTAAGGGCATGACATGTGCGTTCCGTTGCACATTAATTCTCCAAATTCTTGACCACTGTCATCTTCATAGGCAGGCGATTGCATTCGCACTATTGCCTCGGAGAACAGCATAAAACCAGTTGACCCAGTAGATCTGTCATTTGCGCCATCACGACCTCCACAGAGATCGTCATAGGACGCTAGCAGACGGCTGCGTGATGCCATCTCATTGGTGATTCCGCGATTTTGATCGGCGAATCTAGGATCCGCTACATTGTCAAATTTGCTATATGCCTCGATATTCGAGTCGTTATTTAACTGACTCAAACTGGCAATAATTTTGTTTACAATTGGCACCATTAATTTGTAGCAATACTGCACACGGATTTTTAACAGATTTGCATCCTGCAGGTTGGCGCCGTCAAAGTCGTCATTACTGGGACGAAACATCAGATTATCATTGGGTATTTGAACTGTGCCTTCGGCGTTGACATTGGACGAGTAGTTCGAAAAAGCATCTAATGTAGGACTCAAGCGAATGATTCTCGTATAACCATCGACTTCGCTTTTTGCATCACGGCGGGTGGCATCGCTATCAATGCCTTTTGCTATATCAAATTTGATGCCATCCAGATCCTTGGATTCTGTGTATAAAGGTGCGAGCCCTCGAATCAAACCACGACGTAGGGCGCTGTAGGTTGCATTGTTGGTAGCACCCAAGCGAGCAGCCTGGAAGGTTGCATAGTTTAGAGTTACCTTGGCTGAGTAGATCAGACCAATTTGAAGAGTGCCAAAAATCAGCAAAATCAGCACCGGAATCACGATAACGAACTCGGTCATTGCGTGACCAAAATGAGATTTTTTGGACCAGTTACTCATTGGCGGTAGGCGCCTGATTTTCTAGATTATTGTCAGACATGGCCGAAGTCTCTTGCGGCTGATCCACGTTGCCCTTCACCTCAGATTTAATCGTTATTGCAAATGCATCCAGCACTACCTGAGACAATGTGCGCATCCCATCCATCGTGCTGTCCGCTGGATCAAGGTAACTGCCCATTTGGGCCATAGTTTGCCCCAACATCTGAGCCTGAATCAAACCCAGGTTGTACCATGCTTTGCTGTAATAGGGATCTCTGGCGAGTGCCTGTCTGTATGCTGCTATGGCATCATCCTGGCGCCGATTGCGCGCATGGCAATTGCCAATACGCAGTAAGCTTTTGGTGTTTTTGGGTAACTTTTTAGCTAGCTTACTGTACATTTCAATGGCCTCGTCACAGCGATTTTCCTTGTAAGCCTGGTCCGCTAGGCTATCAAGATCCAGCACTTTTCCAGTCGTGGTAACCGTGGTGACACAGCCAGACAAAATAAACAGGGCAGCAACCAAGACTGCTCTGATGAATGATTTAATTATGATGATAGACAATTGACATTATCTCCTGGTTGAATGCCGAGCAAATCCACTTGCCCCTGTCCCAACTCAATAACCGACCGCGCTGACCAGCATGCATTTACACGCCAGGGCCGCATATCTTCAATGATGCGCAACACTGTATTGTTTTTGTCCAGATACACAACATCGATACTGAACGCCATAAAAAAGCTATGAATTGAATTACAACTGTTAATCCAAAGGCCCGTATTCGGGGACAACCCAGCTGCGCCAAGCAACCCGCGCATTCTTTCAAACATGGTTTCGGTACGCTCAACCTTATCAATGCTACACACAAGCCTTTGTTCAGAGCCGCGAACAATTTGGATGGTTGATATCTTCATAGACAAATAGTTACAGGGTGCCCTGCTCCATAAACTTAACCACAATCGGGAACAGCAAAATAATAAACGTGAGGGGGAAAATAAACAGGACCAGCGGCACTACTAGCTTTACCGGTGCCTCCATTGCCATTTTTTCGGCCCGCTGAAAACGCTCTGTCAAGCGCTGCTCAGCCTGTATAACCAGCGTCTCTTTCATACTTGACCCCATGCGCTCTGCTTGAATCACTGCGCGGACAAAAACAGATATATCATTGAGCTCTACACGTTTTTCCAGTCGGGTTAATGCATCTGCTCTAGTCTCACCTGAGTTGATATCGCGCAGCACAATGCGAAATTCGTTGCGCATTGCTCCTTTAGGACCTTTCTCAACAGACTGCTTTAATGCACCGGCAAAGTTCAGACCTGCATCAACACACATACTCAGATACTCCAGGTATACAGGTAGATTGCGCACCAACTCAAAGTCTCGCTTGGTTCTGGTATCACGCACCCATAGCTCTGGAAGGGCGGCGCCGACTAATGCCAGTAGAATCAGCACGGCTGGATCTGTAGCGCCTGAACTAGACATCGCGAGCCAACCCAAGGCGGGGAATAAAAGCACAAACACTATAATCGCTGAAACAAATTCCTCAGGAGTCACGGAAAAACTCACACCATTCTTTTGTAGTTTAGTGTCGATATTTTCCATCCACTTAGGTGGCAGGTTCGATGCCACAAAGAAATCAACCAGACTAATTACAGGCCATACCAGCTGCATAAATGCTGGCGGCTTATCCATACCCTTGCGGCTGCTTCCCTCGAGCATATAAAACAGTCTGGCTACAGCCAGAATTAAGGCGCTTACTGCAACCCAGACTGCCAACCCGACGAGGCCTGCAATTATTTCTTCCATATCAAATCTCTGTTGCTGTTATTACAATTAACTGTCGATTGACGTCAGTTTACGAATAAATACGAACCCCATCACCTGCATCACTACCATACCCGTCAGAATCAATAGGCCATTGCGGGTGGTGTAGAGCTGCTGCATCGCTTCAGGCTCAAGGAAACTAAGAGCAATACCCAGCAGAATGGGCAGCGCGCTCATAAATCGACCCTGGGTGCGACCCTGAGCAGTTAAGCTATCAATTTTGCCTTCCATCTGGTGCTTGCGACGCAAAGTTCTGGCCATGTTACTGATGGTTTCAACTAGATTGCCACCGACCTCACGACTAATGCGTATTGCTGAACTGGCCATGACAAAACTGGTTAAGGGAATACGTTTCTCAAGTTCAATTAACCCGTCTTCCATTGGCACACCCAGACGCATACGCTTGACCAACAGACCAAACTCCTGAGCCAATGGCTCTGGCGCCTGACGTGCCATATCCTCCAGCGCCATGGGGAAACTTGCGCCAGATTGCAAGCCGCTGGAAATCATCATAAAGGCATCCGGTAACTGAGCTTCAAGTTTATTCAAGCGCTTTTGTCGCATGTGTGACCAAAACAAACCGGGCAAAACCATCAGGATGGCAGCCACGCTAGCGGTTAAAACCCAAATATCAAAAACTGTGTGTACCAGAAGCGGTATCAGTATCAGTGCCAGTAAATTAATCACAAACAACATACCTGGACTCATGGTCAAAAACATATCAGACATGGCCATATCTGCCGTTTCGGTAAATCGATTTTTGTAAATTTTCGCCATAGTTTGCAGACTATTGGCCGAGGCTGCGGTGAACGCTGCAGCGCCGATAAAAACAAAAATTACAGTCAATCCAAGGGTGGCAATAATGACAATATTTTGCATCATTTGAAAATCTCCATATCGATTTCAACCCCTCGATCTCTCAAGTCTTCATAGAATTTGGGTACCAAACCAGTAGCTTTAAATTCCCCAATGATCTTGCCGTCAGCATCAAAACCCTTTTGCTGGTAGCGGAATATTTCGCTCAGCTGTACGGTATCTCCAGACATACCTGTGACTTCAGTAATACTGGTAATGCGACGGGAGCCATCACTAAAACGGTTTTGCTGAATAATGACATCCACAGCGGAGGCCACCTGTTCACGAATAGCCATTACCGGCAGATCCATTCCTGCCATAAGCACCATGACCTCCAGTCGCCGCAGCATATCCCGTGGAGTATTAGCGTGCCCTGTAGTCAATGAACCATCGTGACCTGTATTCATCGCCTGCAACATATCCAGTGCCTCGCCACCCCGGCACTCACCGACCACAATACGATCCGGACGCATACGCAAACAGTTTTTAACCAACTCTCGAATAGTCACCTGCCCCTTGCCCTCCATATTTGCAGGTCTTGCTTCAAGAGATATCACATGGGGCTGAACCAATTTCAATTCCGCAGCATCCTCAACGGTGATGACTCGTTCATCCAATGGAATATAGTTCGACAATATATTTAACAGCGTGGTTTTTCCGGAGCCTGTACCACCAGATACAACTATATTGAGTCGCTGTTCTACGGCCATACGAACAAAGGCAACCATAGCCTCATTGATACTACCAAAGCGGATCAAATCTGAATCAACCAACTTATGTTCAGGGAACTTACGAATGGTGATGCACGGACCGCGCAGCGCCAGTGGAGGAATAATGGCATTTACCCTTGAACCATCCTGAAGCCGCGCATCCACCATAGGTGAGCTTTCATCGATACGCCGGCCCAGTGGCGACACAATGCGCTCAATAGTTGACATCACTGCATCTGGGCTACTAAAGGTAATCTCGGTTTTTTCCAGCCGACCTGCACGCTCAACATAAATGTCATCGTGGCAATTTACCATTACTTCAGTGACATCTTTATCAGCCAGCAGCTCTTCAAGGGCACCCAGACCTACAGTTTCATCAAGGACAATTTTTAATAACTTGGCACTATCAACCGTTTCCGGGAGTTGCCCCTTAATACCAGAAATGATTTTTTCAAGTAGATCAGAGAGCTGCTCACGGACCTGATCCGGAGTTAATTCATCAAGATGTAAGCGGCGCAGGTCAAGCTGCTTCATCAACTCTTTGTGAATAAACTTCGTCCATTCCATATAGGCAGGGCGGTCAAAATCGGCGGCATTATTGGCCTCGACATGAGCAGTATCCGCCAGGTCATTATCTGCCCCTTTATCATCTAAGGCCTCAGTCTTAAGCTCTGTCCCGGCGACACGCACATTGACTTTGTAACTGCCGAACTCGAGCACATCCGTCTCTTTCATAGGGCCAAATTCAGCACAGGCTGTGCCATTGACCTTAATACCGAAGCCGCGACTGATATCTTTGATAAAAATACCGGCGAGATTTTTCTCTAGCAATACATGCCTGGGAGCCACTTTCCAACCGCGCATCCGAAGAATGCTGTCTTTGGACTTACCAAGCTCACAGCTATCAAGTGCACAGCGAACTTTTTCCTGTTCACCACCATCATTACTTTCAACGGTTATTTCAAACACTGTCTCTACTACTCCGGATATCTATTCTTTCAGCGCGTCTGATGCATCATTAAAGTCTACGACCATCTCTTTTGATCGTTTGACCAGCGCATCATTAACGCCTTTTGAAAGATCTTCAATGACTCGCGGAGTTACTAAAATAACAAGCTCTGTCTCACCTTCAACGAAACTTTTTGACTTAAACAACTGACCCAGAACAGGAATATCAGATAACCACTTAAGTCCACTGTAGGCGATTTGCTCTTCACGAGTAATTAGCCCAGAGAGAGCCAGAGTTTCACCAGGCTTAAGCCTGACATCATTTTCGGTAAAGCGCTTTTTAAATGCCGGCTGGCCATCAACTGCATTAGCCAAATCGAGCTGGCTCACGGATACAGAGACTCGCGCTACAATGTTGTTGTAGATATCAAGGGTCGGCTCAATGCCCAGAATGATACCGTAGTCCTTGTAGGTGACTGTCTGACCGCTAGTGGAGCTGGTCACTACAGGCACTTCACCACCCACTGTTAGGGCAGCAGTGCCACCACTGCGTGAACTGAGGCGCGGCTCAGCCAGAGTGATAGCGGAACCGGTCTGCTCAAGCATATTAATCACTGAGAGCAGTGAGGTATTAATACCAAAATAGGCAAATTCTCCGTTGGCAGCATTCATCAATGTCTGCTGCTGAGCTATGGTTAGCTTATCGTTTTCAATATTGCTTCCAATTGCCAAATCTGCGGCTGATGCGGCACTGGACAGCACTGTGCTCAATGGCGCAACCCCATTGCTATTATTGACTACACCAACATTATTGGTGCTCCAGGCCTTTTCATAGCCATAGGATGGGCCAGAAAAGCTCTTGCTCCAGTTAATGCCATACTCCTCGGTGATATCCCGGTTGACCTCTGTGACCTGAATGTCAAAGTAAATCATCTTCTGTTCGTAATCTGTAATCTCACGAGCCAGAATAAGCATTTCCGGATAGCTGTCTTTTAACTTATTAACTCGATTTAAATCACGGGCTTCAATATTGCCGTCAATCACGATCCTCTGACCCACAGTGCTGATTTCAATACCGGGAATATTTTTCAGTAATTTCTTTACCTGGCGGGACTCACGGGACAAGCCATTACTTTCCACCACGCGGACAGATACGGTTTCACGATGTCCATCAGCAAACCAGAACTGCATATTGGTTTCACCGGCTTTTTCTGCAATCAAAACAATCTCGCCATTCTTGAGCAGCGTTGAGGACAATATGTCTGAATTACCCACTGACAGTCGCGACACATTGGCCGCCTGAAGTACCTTTGACTCCCCGGCAAAGAGCATTACGGAGTCTTGTAAAACCTTAGTCTGAGCTGCCCACAACGAGGCAGATGAAAAAACTGACAGCAGCACTAAAAGTCCAGCGAGTAAAAACTGTGGCATGGAGGATCCTCGATTGAGAGAGTCGATAAAAGTTTTAAATATCGCGCGACCCCAAGGGGCATTACGCATGTTTTTTTGCTTGGAAATTGTATTCATTTACTCGACCCTCACCTTGACTACTGGAGTGATACCATCTTTAGCAGTACCTCCCGAGATAAAGTCAACAATTTGGATCTTAACAGCTGCGCGATCTCGCCCAGTTGAACGAAGTTCAGCTGCAACTGCACTGACGGCCTCAGCGGTCAGGGATACGTTGTCATAGAGCACATTGCCATTACTCGACACGACCTGGCCGTTTTTGTATTCGCCAATAACATTACCCTGACTATCGACCACCTTGCCATCGACCACTGTCCCTATGATATTGCCATTAGCATCACGGATAACCTCGGCGGATGACTGCAATTCGCGGCCATTTTCTCCCACGACCACTTTTTCCACACCGCCGATAACATTGCCATTGCTGTCAACTGCCTGACCATTAACAACCTGCCCGACTACATTGCCATTAGCATCGACAACCTTGCCATCGACAACTCTGCCAATCACATTACCCTGAGCATCCCTCACCACTTCAGCAACACCGGCTACAACTTTTCCGTCTTTATCAACCATTACAGTTTCAACAGAACCAAGCTTGCTGCCATCGGAGCTGCGAGCGACACCGTCCGCACCAACTACGCCCACGACATTGCCACTGGAATCCAGCACTTTGCCATCGACAATCCTGCCGACAACATTGCCGTTGGCGTCGCGAACAACTGACTGTTCGCGTCCAACAACATTGCCATTGCGGTCAACGATAACCTCTTCCACCTTGCCCAGAGATTTTCCGTTGAGGCCCACTGCGGTCCCGTCTTTGTTAACAGTTCCCACCACTCTGCCACTGCTGTCTAACACCTGCCCATTGACGACACGGCCTAACACATTGCCATTGGCATCCCGGACAACTTTGCCTCGCCGCGAAGTACCTGCCGCTGCTGTGGAGTTGCTGATATCGACCGCTCTACCGTCTTTATCAAGCGCCACACCGCGCTCAATAGTGCCAAGTGCTTGTCCATTAGCGCCGACGGGTTTGCCATTTTTCATGGTTCCAACAACATTTCCAGCCTTGTCCAGCACAACATCTTCTACAGCTCCAAGTACCCGACCATTTGAGCCTATCATTGCAGTCTCAACAGACCCCAGAACCTCTCCGCTGGAACTGCGCGCAACACCATCAGCGCCCACTTCACCAACCACTCTGCCATTAGCATCGACGATTTTGCCATCGACAACACGGCCAATCACATTGCCATCAGCATCACGCACAACCTGAGCCTGTCTACCCACTACATTGCCATTAGCATCGACTACCTTGCCATTCACCACTCGACCAATAACATTGCCATTTTCGTCCCGCACCACTTTAGAGACAGCACCAATAATATTGCCATCTTCGTCTCTAACCACATCGGCGACTCTGTCAACACGGTTGATGGCGTCATCGGGACTCACGTTTTCTACAATAGTACCCAGGGGTTTTCCGTCTAATCCCACTGCCTTGCCATCTATAATTTTGCCAATAATATTGCCTTCGTCATCGACCACATTGTCGCCAATAACACGACCAACAGGATTGCCATTTGCATCCAAAACAATATCAATTGCCTCAGCAGTGTCAGCTTCCATTAGCAGCTCGACACCGAGATACTCATAATTAGCTGTACTGGTATCCAGAGTGTTGCGCAGAACAGCAAATATTTGTCCGCTAATATCTGCCACCTCAACTCGCGCAACCTGACGGGGTGTCAAATTCAAAGTGATTAAAGTGAAATCAAGATTAATCCCGTCAGCAGAGTTTTTATCTTGTCTCAGCTCGTAGCGAGTACCATTTATATCCACTCGAGCGGCTTCCAGCACCTCAACTCTTTCAAGCACTGGCATCACAACATCACGGGACCCCCTGGACGAACTAGATACAGACATACCGAGATCTTCCATGGAGAAAGTACCCATAATGTCAATAATATCCCCTGGTCGCAGCAGACCATCGAAGGAATCAATTTTCTTCACCTTTATCGACTTGGCCCGCCTCCCCTGCTCAATAACATCAGAAAACTTATCTGTATCAACGCCAGTCAGCAGATCCCAGGTCATGGGGCGGCCACCCTCTACCGGCAGCATAAGAGTGCGGTTAATAGCTTTTTTATAATCTTTAGCCAGCACCACATTGGATGGAAGATACTTTACCGGTATTGCCAGCGCGCCTATATCGGCCTCGCGGATCTTTTCGCCTTTAAGCATATTTTTGCGCACCATAACAACTCGCTGCGTCTCTAGCTTTGGAGGTTGTGCGGCTTGCCGATACTTGCTGTCGATCTGCTGCATATAGAACACGGTAAGACCTGCCGCGATAAGACCGCAGACAATCGCCACGACAAATAAGGTGGCACCTGAAAGTTGCTTCACTGTTAATCTCCTACGGGGGTATCGTTAGTTAATGAGTTCGGGTCGACTGGCGCCTCTACGACGCGACTGACATCTGGACAGGGAACATTCTCCGTTGGGTCGAGAGACCCGAGCCTGTTGTTGGTTCCCACCAGGTTGTCTGATTCTGGTAAGTCTCCGCTGTACCATTTCCTGAGCTGGTCATCGGTATACTTATCTGGGTCCTGAAATAGCGGCAAAACAAAATTTGTTGAGTCAAGCAAGACGGCACAATCCTCCGGCTCGCCAAGGAAGTTAATCACCTCCGCTCGCGGCGATTGGATATTATCTTTGTCTACAGAAACACTCATCGTAGAGTCATAGTATTTGTTACCCACGATGGCTCCAGAGGTGACATTTCCGTCTACATCAACAATGCGAAAGGCATCCTCAGTACAGAAATCACTGATATCCATAACACCTAATGTGAGAGAATCGTGAAAGTCACCAGTTAATCCATTTCTATAGCCAAAGCCCACAACGGATTGAGTGCCACATATCACCACCGCTTCAATGGGCACAATATTGCCCTCGCTATCGACAATAACATTGATCGCCACTGCCGCTTCCTGCTCGCCGGTCTCGGTCAGGGTTACCTCACCAGTATCTGGATCATAGGTACCCACAACCTCATTGTTTTGATTGATAACATCGTTCCCCACCAGGGTGCCGTAGTTGACTGTTCCATCTGCACTGACCAGCTGTGAGGACTGACTCAAATCATTGCCCACTGGGATATCACCAGCGCCACCACCACCAGAATCTGAATTCGAGCCGTCGTCCCCACGGTCCTCCCACTGGGAAACAAAAACCTCCCCTGTGGGTTCTCCATAGCGATGCACTGCGGTCATCGAATTACTATAGCCTTCATACTTGTCGTGCATTGTGGTTAATAAATTCTGTATGCAGTTGGTATATTCCAAGTCACTATTGGGGTTGGGGCAGGTCGCATTAGCTCCCCAGAACATAGTGGTCACCAGAGCTGACACCACCACCAGATATTCAAGCATAGTCTGTCCCGCATACCTGCTTATCACCGGACTGCCTCCTCATTGATAAGGATCTGAGTCACTTCAGGCGTTGGCATAATCAATACATTGGTAACATTCAGACCTTTACGAAAGACCAGTACGCGGGCATCACCCTCAGTAAATGAATGATCACTTAACCAGCCCGCAGCAGACATCGCAGACTGGTAAAAGGCACTGACCTCTGAGGGAGAATCTGCACTTGCCAAAAGAGAAAGACGCCCATCTTTGATACCGTCTTTAGTCAGCAGATCGGAGACAACCACCGCGTCCGGAGGGGCAATAAGGTCCTCTCCTATCTCAGCATCAGGATCGGCGGTAGGCACGTTGCTAATAACCAAGCGTCCCTGAGCGCTATCATCCATGCTGGCAATCTGCACGGTCATCATGCAGCTGGCCGTTAATGTAGACACCTGATACCAGGGGCCAAAGGTGGAATCATCAAATCGGCCCTTCCATTTGCGATGGTAAAAATCAACGACCTCATCAACCTCAGAGTCGACAGTAAAACCCTTTACCATCATTGGTCGATTGTTGTGTTGAGAGTTGTCGATCACCGAATGAAGCTTCATACCCCACATTTTAGGGAAATCGCCAAAATCGCAATTAGCCTCTACCAAGGGCGCGCTGGCCAAAACAAGGGTAGCTGTAACGGAACGCAACAATGTACAGATGCTACCCATTAGTCCTCGCCCTCAAAGCTGCAATAGCCATCGTCACAGCTTGCTGTTGCAGGCTGGCCATCTTCGGCCGGCATCGGCTCTACCCCAACCTCACCAAAGCCAAGCTTGCCGATGGCACTATTACTGGGACCGCCCTCAAGAATCGAAGCTATATCAATAATGGTTTCAAACACTTTGTTCTGGAACAGAGTTGAGGGCACATAGTCATCGGCCCGATCTTTGTAATGCTTGATACTTTGCGCATTCCAGCCGTCAGCGAGGATTGCCGAACGGGATTCAAATTTATTCCATTCAGGCTCTCCATCGCGCTTAAAAAATGCACTCTCGATACCAGGTGTAAATTCTCTGGAGCCATCGACTCGCTCCCAGACCGACTGCCCTCCACCATGCGCATTGCCAACATTGAGTCTGGTGGTCAAAATTGGGGTGTAATAGTTTTTACTGGTCACCAGGGGGAACTCAAACATATCCTCGTTATTATTTCCGATAGCACCCAGTAAGAAATCAATGGGCTCCTTAATGGTTTTGATGCCTGTAGCCAACACATCACCAATCTCGTAGGCGATACTGGGCGTTTTTTTCGCATCGTAGGACCTTAGGGTTGAACCCCCATACATCGTTTTTTTACTTTGTACATAAGTCCAAATCGGACTGACCCTTCCTCTCGGACTATTGAGATCATCTTCATCCAGCAGCGCCGGAAAGAGGCCTCCATGGTTTAGGAAGAAGCGACTTTCGGCACTGTTCATAATGTCACTGTCAGTGCGAACCGCGACACTTTCAAACTCGTTGTTACTGATAACAAAGTCATCTCGGTTATCGTCATTGATCTGATCAAACCAGACAGTTCTCTCCCAAGCTATATACCGGGAAGCCATCAGATTCTGGAGCTGCAGATCCATAAGCTTGCCGAAGGTGGGCACAAAAACAAAGATAGCTAAAAACACGAATGACACTGTGACAGAGAACTCGATCATTGCCTGACCTTTTGACTCGAACGATCTCAGGGGCTGTCTATCTAGCTTCATTAAAGATCCTCCAACCCTGAAGAGATCGAGCTGGCTGCACCGCCCACATAGTCCTTGGCGGCATCACCGGCAGCATCGAGGGGGGGCTCAAGCAACGAATCAAACGGTGAATCAAGCTGAGCCTTTATATAGCCGATACCCTCATCAACAACCGTATCTGCTACAGAATTTAACAACCAGTTAACAATGCCTACGGAGTCTGTAGGTACATCCCCAAAAACCGCCTGCCAATCCACTTCACCAGTGGCTAGCAGCAGTGAAATATCACTGGGTTCTCGCAATCTGGCATCCCAAAATGGGCTAAATAGACTGGCCGTTTCGTCACTACCATCTGCGTTAGATTGCATCGGATTAGCAAAATACACCTCAGCGGCACTGACCGTCATCATAGGCCGGTCACTGTTCCAAACCAGTCGTTGGTAGGCCCCTTCATCGAGACCCCGGCCCTCTGCTCGAGATCTGGAACTGGTTTCGAATCTGGTGTATTTGATGGAATCCCCGGCTTCATCCCAGTCGCCTTGATTCCGGCCTCCACCAATATTAAAGGTTCCAGCATTGTCTGCAGTTGCAATATCATCGAGATGTTTAGCCAGAGCCACGGTAAATTCATAGCCAACTCCCCTTTCCTGAAAGTGCTCCCCGAGGGAATAAAAACCCGGTGGAGCCCCGTAGGAATCTGTAACGTCACGGGTCATATTTGCGCCATATACTCCGCCTGCAAGCATTGGGGAAGTTTGCCCCCAGGTCAGAGCCTGAGCATGAAAGGCGTCCAGCGGGCCATCATTGACGCTATCGTCAGGGTCGCCTCCATACATTCCATCTTCAGTGCCTATGGTCCCCCAGCTGTTGTCGAAAAAAGTTTTCTTGGCGTAGCGATTATCGCTGACCAACTGATGTGTTGAGGCTGCGAGAGGAAAACCAATTGGGATGTTAAAGTTAAGATCGAGCAGTACTCCGCCAGTACAACCAACAATTGGCAGACAAAACTTAAACTCGACAAACAGGCCGACATCAAACTCAACACCAAATGAAGTCACATCAATTGCCGACCAGCCGAGACCTCCAATATCTTTATTTTTTTCCAGGTCGCCTTTAGTTACATAGGCCGCGCCACCATCATTTCTGAGGCCAAACCCCACTTGAAAATCAAGGTCAATAGTGAGCTTGATAATGCCCATGTTGAGCGTAATTCTGGGGAAAATATCGGGGGTTGTAGCCCATATATTCCAATGTCGATCCTTGGTGAAATCGTCCCTATTGTTGTTAACAATAGCCGCGTAGCGCTTGTAGGAGTCCATCGCATCGTCGCTGGCAGTCTTTATATTGGGGGAATTAGTATTGATAAAGTTCTCTAACTCCCCCGACTGCCCCCCGAGAAAATCACCCACCAAATCTTCCGCGCTGACATCCCCTGTATTGATATATTCCACGGCCGTAGTTAGATTTGAGGCATCAAACTTCTCACCATGATAGGTGAGAAGATAATTCTGCATCATGAAGTACCAACCCAGAGGCGGAGTGTAAATTTTATTGTCCTGATCACCGATCTGATGCCCATCGATAATATTCATGTTCATTTCAAACTGAGCTGCCAGCGTAGAGAGCCCAAACAGCTGCTGAAATGCCCCCAGAGCACTATTAAATGTGGATACTACGGTTGGCCACTTGTCGACAATGACCTTGGTTGGAGAACTGACAGCCGTCCCCATAATCTTGTAGGGCAGTGTCACAACCTCTAGCACTTGAGAAAAAGTGACCGGGGACGGTGGCGCCACGGGGAAGTTGTAAGCGGGATACTTAACAAATGCGCCTACATTTTTATAATGGTTGGCCCAGGATAGGAGAGCCACCATTTGCCCTATAGACACCTCATTGGCAACCATGGCACGGTTGGTGTAGGCGGTAAAATTCTGACTTCGTGCCGAAAGCTTGGCCTGAGAATATACGGTTGCGTCAGCTGCATTTTCTAACTGCACCCGATTTTTAATTAACTGCCCCTTGTTGTAGAGAGATAAAAGCGCCATGAGCACAGCAGCCAGAAAGAGCAGACCAAAAATCATGGCCTGCCCTTGCTGTTTGTGCTTAAAAAATCTTATTTCCGACATCAATCAGAAGTCATCATAAATCGCGAACGCTAAATGTTAGGGGAGATTACTACTCGTCTTGCTCGAAATCAGCTAGAGTTGTTTCGCGTGTTGCCGCGTTTTGCGCTTCTGTGCCAAGTCCTGATGCATTTCCACTGGTAGTACCGCCGCCTAGCTCAGCAGCCAGATCGCCCACCTGCGTACGCACAGTCTGACCAAACAGGTTGTAGACACTGATTGCGGCAACCGCAATTAGCGCGACAATGATGATGTACTCAGTCATACCCTGACCTAGCTGTTTATTTCTGTTCTTTAACATATTTCGACTCCAAAAATTTTAAATCAAACAAAGAATTGACTCTACAATCAGGCAATACACAACCCTTACTGCCGCATCAGTACGGCATCTGCGGACCTGGATAACACCCATTCATTGCAGAAATGTGACTAGCAGTAAGCCAATGGAAATACCCTTCTATTCAAGATTAATACCATGAAGAGCATAACAGATGTAGGTCTAAAATCGAGCGCTAATATATAAAATAGAACAGAAACTTAGCCTGCTCAGCAGAACCCACTGGTCTCGTTAAACTAATCAAGTCAGGCTTGATAGACGTCTACCCAAGAGATAGCATTGGATTTGAGGTTATTAAGTACGCAGGGCAGAGTCAGACTCGACCCAGCTGAGCGCTACAATAACAACAGGCATAGTCATGGAGGAAAGTATATTTACAGACATTAGCAAGCCTATAGAAGCCTGCGCTGCCTATTATGGCGATGATGCACAGGCCATGAGGCAGTATCTGCTCGACGGCCAGCAACGTGCCACGACTCTGCCCAATCTTGGCCCCATTCGATTTGACGACAACGGCGCAATTCACCAGGATATTCTGCAGGCCTATTCAGAGTACGGGTTCTATATTTTTGAGAATGTCCTTAATGGAGAAGAGCTTGCAGATATTAAAGTTGATCTGCAATCCATGCGCGATAACTTCTCAACAGAGATGGGCGCCTCAAAAGACACCAAGGGTCGCCCTGCTTTAGGGTCAGGTAACAAGGCGACTACATTACAGTGGGCCAAGCCTTTGTCAGACCCCTTGGGTGGCACCCAGATCGCCAATGGCCGCCACCAGGTTAAATTATTCGAACCCACGCCCAATGACGACGCGCCTTAGGCAACACCAGTTTACCTTGGCGGGTCACTGCAATTCTCCCCTGCCTGCCTGCGTGCCTATGCCCATCCTGACCTATTAAAGGTTGCATAGACAATTAATGGCACTGATTTCGCGCCATTTCACGAAGGACTTTTCATTAAAGACGCAGGACTTGGGGCTGCTGTCTCCTGGCATCAGGATGGCGACACTCACTGGGATAATCCCGACTTTGATGCAGACTTCATCAAAAAACGCTCAATGGTAATAGGACTCGCTATCGACGCGAGAAAACAGCGCTTCTCCGACGAAACGGCCTACAGCTATAAACCATTGGCAGCAGAGCAAGATAGCCTGATATGGAACAGTCAATCACAGGCAGCACTTAAAGATTTCAACCTGATGGACCTCAGTATTTAAGGACAGATTATCTGCCCAATTAGTTCGCAGCATCAGCGAAACTCCATAAGCCTCTCTCTGTAGCATTCTGAATTCAAGCGCACAAAAACGGTGCAAGAAAGCAGAATGCTTAGCATTTTTTGCCACAAAACAAAACATCTATCCCAGTCCCCTCTCTGTAAATCGACGCAAAACCGCTAAAAGTCAACTTGGCATTCATCTTGCAACACCGGACTTGCAAGATCATCCATCCTCCAACTTTTTTACTTAGAGAAAAAATTATGGCTTATATAGAACCCAGTGAATTTGTAACCAAGATGGTTGACTCAGGAGAATCAAAACTCTTTATGTCAACCAAAGATACCTTAGTAAGAGCCTTTATGGCCGGCGCGATTCTCGGGCTGGCAGCGTTTTTTGCAATTAGCGTTATTACTTATACCGGCAACCTGCTGGTCGGTTCTCTGTTGTTCCCTGTCGGGTTTATCATGCTTTACCTAATGAAGTTTGATTTGCTAACTGGCGTTTTTACACTGGTACCACTGTCTATTCTCGATAAGCGACCCGGGGCAACAGTGCCAAATATGTTGCGCAATTGGTGGCTGGTATTTGTCGGTAACTTTGCCGGCGCTCTTACGACCGCTTTCTTTGCCTCCTTTATTTTAACCTATGGCTACAACACCGATGGCGGTGCCCTCGCTGCAAAAGTAGGCAGCATTGGTGAGTCCCGAACTCTGGGTTATCAGGAACATGGAACCTCCGGTTGGTTCACTATTTTCATTCGCGGCATGCTGTGTAACTGGATGGTATCCATGGGTGTTGTAGGCGCAATGATCTCTACCTCTGCTGGCGCCAAAATGGCGGCCATGTGGATGCCCGTTATGCTGTTCTTCTTTATGGGTTTTGAGCACTCCATCGTAAACATGTTCCTGTTCCCATTCTCTATGATTATGGGTGGTGAATTTACTATCTATGACTATCTTGTTTGGAATGAAATTCCTACTGTTCTGGGCAACCTGTTTGGCGGCCTCTGCCTGGTGGGTATTCCTCTGTACTGGACGCATGTTAAAACAGGTGCAGAACGTAAGCTGTCCTAACCAGACAAACCGCCTTTATTTTTAGTTACAGATAAAGGCGGTTTTATTTTTTAAACCAAATAAACTTTTAAGGTAAACCACCATGAATAAAGAAACAATGTCCGACCTGATTATTTCTACAAAAGCAGCGAAATCCCTAACATGGGAAAAGATAGCAACGGACCTGGGCATGTCCCCTGTCTGGTTGACATCAGCCTGCCTTGGCATGAACAGCGCTCCAGAAGAAAAAGCCAAAGCAATCTCCGATTACCTTGGCTTGGACCAGGAAGTCACAGATGCTCTTGCCGCCTTCCCAACAAAAATCTGGGATCAAGCCGTGCCAACAGACCCACTTGTCTACCGGCTCTATGAGGTCGTGGGCGTCTATGGCGATACATTGAAAGAAGTGATTCAGGAAAAATTTGGCGATGGCATTATGAGCGCCATTGACTTCTCCATGGAAGTCGACAAGATTGAACATCCAAAAGGTGATCGTGTATTGCTGACCCTAAACGGAAAATTCCTGCCTTATGCTTCCTGGTAAGCGAGGATAAAAACAAACTGATACATCTGGTAACTGTCCCGGGAGGGGCAGTTGCCAAACCGAACAAACGAACAACTCTATGACTAAAGTATTATCGGTCAGTTTAGGCCAGTATAGCGATGCCGGGTTAAAGAGCATTAATCAGGACTCCCAAGGTGCCTGTGTGCCCAATGAGCCTCTGTTGACCAGCAAGGGAATTGCAATCGCTATTGCCGACGGCATAAGCAGCAGCAATGTCAGTCAAGTGGCCAGTGCGATGGCTGTGTCATCTTTCCTTGACGACTATTACTGCACCTCAGATTCCTGGTCGGTAAAAAACTCTGCACACAAAGTATTAAGGGCAACCAACTCCTGGTTGTTTTCCCAAACCCATAACAGCCCCAACCGATATAACAAAGAAAAAGGCTATATATGTACCTTTAGCGGTATGGTCATAAAGTCACATACCGCCCATATATTCCACTGTGGCGATAGCCGTATTTACCATTTTTCAGAAAATGGTCTGGAGTGTCTCACACAGGATCATCGCCATATTGTATCCCCGGAATCAAGCTACCTGACAAGAGCGCTTGGCATTCATAATTCCGTTGATATCGACTACAGCACCAGACCGATTCAAGAAGGTGACTGTTTCGTACTCTGCACAGATGGTATTCATGAGTTTATTACTCACCAACAGTTGGGACAATTTTTGCAGGGCCTTGGCACCAGCGCGGATAGCGAGCAGCTAACTAGCCTCGCACAAGCCATTGCCAACAATGCGCTGGCCGGTGGCAGTGATGACAATATCAGTTTACAAATAGTGCAAGTCCAACAGCTGCCAGATATCTCGGTTAACGAGATCAGCCAGGCTGTCAATCAATTACCATTGCCACCCAAGATAGAACCGAGGATGGATTTCGATGGCTACAAAATAATCCGTTCCATCTATATCAGCAGTCGCAGTCATGTTTATCTAGCCGAAGACTCGGCAACAGCAGAGCAAGTGGCTCTCAAATTTCCCTCCGCAGAATTAAAAAATGATGCTGATTATTTAGAAAGTCTGCTGCGAGAAGACTGGATCGCCAAACGCATTGATAATCCAAATGTATTGCGAGCCAAACCACCAACGCGAAAACAAAATTACCTCTATACCGCAACTGAATATATTGAGGGGCAAAACCTGATGCAGTGGATGATTGACAATCCAGCCCCCCCATTGGAGCAGGTACGGCATATTATTGAGCAGATCGCCAAAGGCTTGCAGGCATTCCATCGCAAGGAGATGATCCATCAGGACCTGCGCCCGCAAAATATTATGATTGATGCCACGGGTACAGTGAAGATTATTGATTTTGGCAGCACTAAAGTAGCAGGTATTTCAGATATTCAAGCCACCAACGACGGGATCGTTGGTACTTTGCAATACTCGTCACCTGAATACTTTATCGACGACCTAATCACCCATCGAGTCGACATATTTTCCCTGGCAGTTATTGCCTACCAGATGCTATCAGGCAGGTTCCCCTATGGACTAAAAGTCTCAAGAGCTAGAACCAGGTTAGAACAGCGAAAACTAAATTATGTGCCCCTGTCTGAGCATGGTGTAACTATCCCCAGATGGGTCGAAGAGACCCTACGCAAAGGCCTTAGTGTCAACAGTTTGAAACGGTATAACGAAGTTTCTGAGTTTATCTATGACCTGAGAACACCCAATAAAGAATTCCTCATCAAAGAGCGCCCACCACTGATAGAACGCAACCCTTTAGCATTCTGGAGAGGACTCTCGCTGGTCTTATTTGTGGTTATTGTTTTGCAGGCATTGATGGCTCAATAGCTACTCCAAATAAAAACTCCAAGCCGTCTTCCTATCAGTAGCTGACTCCAGCAAAAGAAACTCGAGGTTTAACAATGATTTACGTTGATAATTCCTGGAGAAATGGTGCCCGGGGCCTCCCGTCATTGCCCTAGGCAGGCACCTGTAATGCCATTGATCCTTGTGATTACTGATGTTGACACCCCTCCAGTTCATTGTCAA
>Ga0209374_1001347_pt1 | contig 24140 bp, 23 predicted proteins | sample SaaInlLV_DNA_10m_FD_184683 | JGI IMG/M metagenome (GOLD analysis project Ga0209374, IMG submission 184683) | Marine microbial communities from expanding oxygen minimum zones in the Saanich Inlet - SI075_LV_DNA_10m (SPAdes) (version 2) | ecosystem: Environmental > Aquatic > Marine > Unclassified ... | reverse complement strand
CACTTTCGTTTTCTTCCTCCGCTCGTAAGTATTTTGAAGTCTCTCAGCCTTCAGGTAGTGATTGCTGCTCTGGAGAAAACTCACTTGTAAGGAAAGAAACATGGCTACAGTACGTGGACAAGTAAAATGGTTTGATGACCAAAAAGGTTACGGTTTTATCTCTCAGGAAGGTGGCAAGGATGTATTCGTACATTTTCGCGCGATTACCTCACCAGGCGTTTCATCTCTCAGAGATGGCCAAGAAGTAGAGTTCGAAGTGCAGCAAGGCGACAAAGGCCTACAGGCAGCGAACGTAACGGTTGTTTAATCGATCGTAAGAAACTTGAAAACCGGATTAGGCCTTGTGTTTAATCCGGTTTTTTTCTGTTAAGGCCTTGTTGTTTCCAAGGCTGATTACCAACTCATCCCTGAATCCCTGAATCCCTGAATCCCTGAATCCCTGAATCCCTGAATCCCTGAATCCCTGGATCCCTGAATCTCCAAACCCAACAGCGTTGCGTTTCAAGGTCTACGCGATCGAGTTGTCAACTAGCATCCGAAGGGTATCGCAGCCGTGAACGCAACACACAAATTGAATATTGCGCTCTAAATTAATTTCTCTGAGACAGGTTGAAATGATGGCTTTAGGTTTTGCTGTTCGATCATTCAGCTTTTTGTGAATAAAAAACCGTAATCTGATGAATCGTTTGCTCTGGAGATCGAAACTGAATTGGGTAATGTGCTTGATGCTGGCGTTATTGCTATCCGGCCGCGCTTCAACTCCGATTGTAGATCAGGTCGGGATCGACCTTGAGGCCTACACGAAAGATCTCAAGATGTCAGCACTACGCCGATCAGGTTAACAGTAGTCAGATAATTGCGGTTTCTAGCGCCTTGGCCGGTCTCTTTGGTGGCTTGCTGAGCATATCGGTTAGTGGTTAATCGAGTGCAAAAAAAGTCGCGGGTCCCGACGTTACGTCCGGCGGCGCCAAAGGGTTGGCCGAGTCAGAAGCGAAAAAAGTAAAGGCTGCTCGGCAATGTTTACAAAGTCGAGGGTATATCGTTTACGACTAGCGTTGATAATCTTTCGCGATTCGCTGTTTATCACGTTGCCAATCTCGTTCTTTAATGGTGGCTCGTTTGTCGTGTTCTTTTTTCCCGGATGCCAGGGCCAATTCGCACTTAACTAGGGGGCCCTTCCAATACAGTGCTAAGGGTACACAGGTGAAGCCTTTTTGTTGTACACCACCGATTAGGCGCGCAATTTCCCGCCGATTCAGTAGCAGCTTTCTAAGTCTTTGTGCGTCTGCGACCACATGCGTTGAGGCCGAATGCAAAGGGGTTATGTTTGCCCCTAGGAGGAAAGCCTCGTTGCGTTTAAAAAAGATGTAGGTATCGGTCAGCTGGATTCGGCCTGCCCGAATCGACTTGACTTCCCAGCCCTCTAATACGAGCCCGGCCTCAAACTTTTCATGGAAACGATATTCGAAACCCGCCTTTTTGTTTTTCGCAATGGTGCCTGGGTTTGATTTTTTTTTGGTGGCCAATGTCTTTACTCGACAGGAAGATGGGTATTGTACGTCGTAATGGATCACTTGTGGATACAAGTCAAAATGGTGACAATAAAATGCGCAAGAGAGGAAGTGGCATGTTAAATCAATCAGAGTCGATGCATGGGATGTGGTCATCCCGTCTTATGTTTATTTTCGCAGCAGCCGGCTCGGCGGTGGGGTTGGGCAATATCTGGCGGTTTCCGTATCTCGCAGGTGAGAACGGTGGCGGGGTATTTGTATTGGCTTACTTGGGATGCATTGCCTTAATCGGGATTCCAATTTTAGTCTCTGAGATTTTGCTCGGCCGGGCAGGTCGTCAAAGCCCTATCAATGCAATGCTCGTCCTAGCCAAGGCATCTAATGCCAGTCCGGCCTGGTCAATTATTGGTTGGATGGGAGCGCTTGCTGGTTTCATGATTTTGTCGTTTTACGGTGTCATTGCGGGTTGGGCAATGGCCTATGTCTCCGATATGGTTTCGGGCAACTTTGTTGGGATTGAGGCTGATGCAGCAGCAAAAAGTTTTGATGACTTTATAGGGGATCCGCTAAAGGTGGTGGGCTGGCAAACAGCCTTTATGGCGCTGACCATTACAATAGCCGCCCGGGGCGTGGGACGTGGGCTTGAGATGACCGTTCGTTATTTAATGCCCGCGTTGTTTCTGCTGTTGGTCGTCTTGGTCTTGTACAGCGCTTTGACCACCGGGCATTTTGTTGAGGGTCTAACCTTTTTGTTTCAACCCAACTTTGATGATTTTAGCTCGAACAGCTTAATTACAGCCATGGGCCAAGCCTTTTTTACGCTGAGCTTGGGTATGGGCGCCATCATGGCTTATGGCGCCTATATGCCGAAAGGGTCTTCGATCGTGGGTACGGCAGCAACGATTGCGTTATTGGACACAGGCGTCGCATTGATGTCTGGGATGGTCATATTTCCTTTAGTGTTTGCGAACGGCCTCGAGAGCTCTGCGGGCCCGGGCCTCATGTTTATTACGCTGCCGATCGCTTTTGGCCAAATGGTTGGTGGCCAAATTTTCGGCACCATATTTTTTGTCTTAGTGAGCTTCGCCGCGATCACCTCCAGCATTTCGCTGCTCGAACCCGCCGTAGCTTGGGTGGTTGAAAAAACGCGCTTAGGGCGGGCTCGCGGGGCAATCTTGGTTGGGCTAATTGCTTGGATGCTCGGTCTCGGTAGCGCTTTGTCCTTTAATTTAGGCGCAGATTGGACCTTGGCCAATGGCATGAACTTTTTCGATGTAATGGATTACGTCTCGAATAATATTTTGTTGCCCCTCGGTGGGATACTCATTGCGATCTTTACCGGCTGGCTGCTCAGTGAGGATCAGTTGCAATCCCAGCTAACAGAAGATCAAGGTGCCGTGCCGGTATGGCGTTTCCTGATACGGTTTATTGCGCCTTTGGGCGTCCTGATCGTTTTTGTAGTGACAATTTTTTAAGGGCTAGATACCGGTTTGAGACAAATTAAAAGAACAGCGCTGGTGCCTTACGCTTGTGAGGTGGTCTTTGAGGTCGTGGATCAAATAGATGCATATTCAGAATTTTTACCTTGGTGCGCTGAGAGCCAGGTGCTTCACAGAACTGAAATGGAAGTCATCGCAACACTGGTCTTGGCAAAATCGGGCATTCGACAAAGCTTCACGACCAAAAATCAGTTGATCCGGCCTAATGCGATTGGTTTGTCGCTGGTTGATGGGCCGTTCAAGCAACTTGAAGGCGTCTGGGCGTTTGACGCGCTGGGCGATGCCGGCTGTAAAATTTCCTTAGATATGCGGTTCGAATTTAGTAGTAAGTTAATGGACCAAACCTTTGGACGTGTTTTTGGTGTGGCCGCCGACCGGTTGGTCGATGCTTTCACGGCGCGGTTGGATGATCTCTATGGCTGATGTTCCTGCAGAGCTTTGCTTTGCTTCACCCTATCTTCAGGCTCTGATGCCGATCACCGTCAAGCGAGGCACCAGTATTCGCACGGCTGTTATGGGCTCGCCACTTCCGTCGATGTTCCCAGAATTTGATTTTTCATGCCTGCCCTGCGGCATTTTTGGTCAAGTCGTTGATGACGATCATCAGGTGCGGGCGGGCGATCGGATTGAAGTTTATCGGCCATTGATTAATGATCCGAAGGCGCGTCGCCGCAACCGCGCAGTGCGTTAGCTTTGGTCCGAAGTATTAGCGCTACTGGGTACGTAATCGCCTTCGAAGCGGATTAATCGATCGTTTTCGAAAACGATGATTAGTTCTTGCTTGATGATGGGCTGGTCTGGGTAGGCAATGGTGTAGATATAATTCCATCGCTCGCTGTCAAAAGAGTCTGCAAGCACCGGATTGCCGAGCACAAATTGGATTTGTGCTCGGGTCATTCCTGGCTTTAATTTATCAATCATTTCTTGCGAAACAATGTTGCCCTGCTGGACCGTCAGCTTATATACGCCAGGGAATTCAATACTTCCGCAACTGACAAGGCTCAGAAGTAGCAGCCCCAGGGACATTTTTCGATTCAACTTCACAACAATTGTCTCTAGATAGTTAAAAATGTAGGTGACTAGCTCACGCTGGGTCACGACAGCGATCATTGTATCGTATAATGTGGGTTCAGCTAAGAGAATCTGACGAGTACTTATGACGGCGGAAACCCAAGATCTCAAAGACGCGGGCCTGAAAATCACGTTACCAAGGCTCAAAATCCTGCATGCCCTGGAGACCTCAAAGGTTCGGCATATGAGTGCGGAAGATGTTTATCGACTTCTGCTTGATAGTGGCGAGGAAATTGGTCTTGCGACGGTATACCGAGTGCTCACGCAATTTGAAGATGCAGGACTGGTAACCCGACATCATTTTGAGGGTGGACATTCGATCTTTGAGCTATCGCCAGATGCCCACCATGATCACATCGTATGCGTAAAATGCGGCCGGGTTGAGGAATTTACGGATCGAGAGATTGAAAAAAGACAAGAAACGATCGCGCTTGAGATGGGTTTTGAGTTGACCGACCATCAGCTCAATATGTACGGGTTATGCCCGAGCTGTCGTTAGAGCCTTTTGCGCGTAATCGCTGATTAGGCGGAATGCGCCGTCATCATCATTTCTCGGGCGTGAGCTAACGACTTTTTGGTTATCTCAATGCCGCTCAACATTCTGGCAATTTCCTCGACTCGGCCCGAATCGCTCAGCAATTCGATGGCGGTTGCACTGGTATCTTTGGAGACTTTAAAGTGATTATGACCTTGGGCTGCCACTTGTCCGAGGTGGGTGACGCACAGGATCTGTGCCTGGGCACTGAGGGTTCTTAATAGAGCCCCAACCGTTTGGGCAACACCGCCGCCAATCCCGACATCAACCTCATCGAAGATGATGGTCCCAATCGCATTTGTCCCTAGCGTCGCCACTTGGATTGCAAGACTAATTCTTGAGAGCTCTCCGCCGGAGGCAATTTTATTAAGCGGCTGGGGTGTTTGACCTGGATTGGTCGCGATCAAAAAAGTGGTTTCTTCTTGGCCAAATCGACTTGGTTGGGTGTAGGGCGCAAGGCTCACCTCTAGGCGAGCATTACTCATTCCCATCTGAGTGAGCAAATTCTTGACCGTCGTCTCAATTTTCTTTTTGCCTTTGCTTCTTTTCTTAGAAAGCCGGGCAGCTGCGGCTTCCCAATTGTTTTTCGCGGTCTGGATGTCGTCGTTCAGTGTCTCAACGGCGGCATCTGAATCGCTTAATTGCGCGAGCTCATCGCTCAACGTTGCGTGCAGCGTAATGAGTTGCTCGGGCGGGCACCGGTGCTTTCTAGAGATGTCATGAATTTGTTGCATGCGTTGTTCAACCCAATGCAGCCGCTGTGGATCAGCCTGACTGATATCGAGGTAGCGCAAAAGATCTCTATTGAGTTCGTCTATTTGAAGTAAGGACTGATCCAATTGATCCCGTGCGGCCCCTAGATTGGGATCTTTTACTTTGCCCAAGGCCAGGCGCGCCGATTGCAGTGCCGCCAATCCACCGCCGGTATCGTCTTCGCTGATGAGTCGCTGGGCCTGTTGCGCAAAGTTCAAGTTTTCATCGGCATTAGCCAGTTGTAATAATTCTGCATCCAGCGCGCTGACCTCGCTCGGTTGCAGGTCGAGTTTCGTGAGTTCCTCGAGTTGGTATTCCAAAAAGCCAATGCGGTCTGCCCGTTCTTTTTGACTGGCCAGTAGCGCGCTCTGTTTGGCCTGCAATGCTGACCAGGCCTCGAATAACGTAGCAACATTTTCAGCAAGCGATGTGGCGGTTGCAAATTCGTCGAGAAGCTGGCGCTGGCTGTCCCGCTTGAGTAAGGCTTGATGCTCGTGTTGGGCATGAATGTCCAGCAACGACTCACTGAATGACTTGAGCTGCGACAGGGTCATGGGTGTGCCATTGATGAAGGCACGGCTGGGGCCTTCGGTGTTAATGACGCGTCGAACCACGACTTCTGAATCACTGATGTCTACTTCATGCTCAGCAAGCCAGGCGCGCGCTTGGGGCGCTTGATTCAGCAAAAATATGCCGCTCAGCTCAGCTTTTTTTGATGCTTGACCAACAAGGTGGGATTCAGCCCTTTGGCCCATTAATAATGCCAAGCCGTCGACAACCAACGATTTACCAACGCCGGTCTCTCCCGTGATCACGGTCATGCCAGGGGCAATCTCTATACTGATCGAATCGACAACGGCGAGATTTTTAATAGTTAAATGCGTGAGCATGGCGACGATCGTCATCGATTTAGGTTTGAATTGAAATGGTAGTCAAATGCATCCAGAAAATACATGGATACATTCCTTTTATGTTCGCTTTTTTTACCTGAGGGTTGCGGCTATATTGTCCAACTAAGCCGGTCGATTTGTTAATGGAACGATCAAAGTGATTACAGCAAAATCGCAAAATTTATTACGTACGATCGTCGAGAGCTATATCGCCGAAGGGCAGCCGGTTGCCTCGGCGCGGCTCGCAGCAGCCGGGGTCTCCATGAGTCCAGCATCGATTCGATTTATGATGGCCGAATTGGAAGAGCAGGGATACCTGAAATCCCCGCACACGTCTGCCGGCAGAATCCCAACCGAGCAAGCGTACCGGTTTTTTGTCGATTCGCTCATTCAAGTAGAGCCACTTGGTGCTGAGGACCTGTTTCGGTTATCCCTTTCACTGGATCCGGATATGACTGCGTCAGAGTTGATTCAATCAGCCTCGGGCTTGTTGTCTGACGTGACCCAACTCGCGGGTTTGGTTACGGTGCCGAGACCAAGTCAGTTAAAGCTAAAGCACATCGAGTTCCTTTTGCTATCTCCAGGTCGGGTGCTGGCGATTCTCGTACTCAACGACCATGAAGTTGAAAACCGCGTGATTCATATCGAGCAGGCCTATTCCGAAATTGAGCTGAAAGAAATTTCGAATTTTTTAAATGCGCACTATGCGGGCAAAAGTCTGACGAAAATCCGGGCGGAGTTAATCGGCTCGATGAAGGGTGACCGCGTGCAAATGAATCAATTAATGCAGAGAACCCTCGATGTGGCAGATCAAATACTCGAGCCGGCAGACAATGGCGATTTCGTGGTCGCAGGCCAAGAAAATTTGTTAGACGGCGATCAGACTCAACGGCTCCAGGATCTTCGCGGTTTGTTTAAAGCGTTTTCACTGAAAGGCGACATTCTTCATGTTTTAGACCGTTGCATGGAGTCTGATGGTATTAAACTCTTTATCGGTCAGGAGTCTGGGTATGAGCTGCTCGGTGATTGCAGTCTCGTGACATCGCCGTACCAGGTCGCGGGTGAGTGTGTTGGCGTACTCGGTGTGATCGGTCCAACTCGAATGGCTTACGATCGCATCATCCCCATTGTTGATGCGACAGCCAGAATGCTAACGGCCGCAATGGATATCTCCGAGCGGTAGTGTCTTGCCTGTGTTTCTCACGGAGATCCCTGCTCGACGTGGCATAATTTTTAAAAACTCCCTTGAATTCGATCAATTGAGCCCCAATATGGCTACCTACCAAGGGAAAAGTGTCCGATATGACGAATTCAAACGAAACGTCTCCTGAGCCCAGCGAAGAGCAAGCTGAGATTAAGCCGATTGAGACAGAAGATGCCGAAGACGGCGCGATGCAAGAACTGCTCGAACCAATAATTGATGAGGGCGCTGCAGACCCGCTGCTTGATCTTCAGGCCGAAGCCGATAGGGCCCGAGACCAAGCACTGCGGGCTGAGGCTGAAATGCAAAATCTGAGGAAACGCGCCGAGCGTGATGTGCAGAACGCACATAAGTTCGGAGTTGAGCGCCTCATTCAGAACCTGCTGCCCGTGTTGGACAGTTTAGAAAAGGCAATTGAGACCAGCCTTCAGGCTGAGACCCCTGAGGATGACCCTCAACTTGAGGGCCTTAAGTTGTGCTTTAAGCTGTTTACCGATGTCTTCGAAAAAGAAGGCGTACAGATGCTGGATCCATTGGGGCAGGCTTTCGATCCCAACGTTCACGAAGCGCTCTCGATGGTTGAAAACCCGGATATGGAGCCCAATTCGGTCATGGCGGTCATTCAAAAAGGTTATCGACTGCATGAGCGATTGGTCCGGCCTGCAATGGTGATCGTATCCAAATCCCCAGCAAGTGCTTGAAAAAAAATTGAACGGCCTCATTGAGGTGTCATCAGATAAAGATTGGGCAGTGTTGTCCAAGCGAACGGAGAAGAAAAATGGCAAAAATAATTGGTATTGACCTTGGAACAACCAACAGTTGTGTCGCAGTATTAGACGGTGGCGCATCAAAAATCATCGAGAATTCAGAAGGCGATCGCACCACGCCATCGGTGGTTGCCTATACTGATGATGAGGAAACCTTAGTGGGTCAGTCTGCCAAGCGGCAGGCTGTTACGAATCCAAACAACACGTTGTTTGCCATCAAGCGGCTGATTGGTCGTCAGTTTGAGGACGAGGTCGTCCAGCGCGATATCAAGATGGTGCCCTATGGGATCGTTAAGGCAGACAATGGCGATGCTTGGGTAAAAGTAAAAGATGATCGGTTAGCGCCACCACAGGTTTCTGCTCAAATCCTCATGAAGATGAAGAAGACCGCCGAGGATTTTTTGGGTGAGACGGTAACTGAAGCGGTTATTACGGTGCCGGCCTATTTTAATGACTCCCAGCGACAGGCAACGAAAGATGCCGGTCGAATCGCGGGCTTAGATGTAAAGCGGATCATTAATGAACCAACGGCCGCTGCGCTAGCTTACGGTATGGACAAGGCGCCTGGGGATTCGACGATTGCTGTATACGACCTTGGGGGCGGCACCTTTGATATATCCGTGATTGAAATCGCAGACGTTGATGGTGAAAAGCAATTTGAAGTGCTATCGACCAATGGCGATACCTTTTTGGGCGGTGAAGACTTCGATATGCGCATTATTGACTACTTGGTTGAGGCGTTTAAAAAAGAACAGGGAATGGATCTCAGTCAGGACTCGTTAGCGCTGCAGCGATTAAAAGAAGCCGCCGAAAAAGCCAAGATTGAGTTGTCGAGTTCTAGCCAGACAGAAATTAACCTGCCTTATATTACCGCAGATGCGAGTGGTCCAAAGCACTTGGTTTTGAAAATCACGCAAAGCAAGTTGGAATCCTTAGTTGAAGATTTGGTCGACCGAACACTCGAGCCACTTCGCGTTGCTTTAAAAGATGCGAGCATGTCGATTTCAGATATCGACGATATTATTCTTGTAGGTGGACAGACTCGGATGCCGCTGGTTCAGCGCAAGGTTAAAGAGTTTTTCGGCAAAGACGCACGGAAGGACATCAATCCTGACGAAGCGGTAGCGATGGGTGCATCAATTCAAGCCGCCGTCCTGGCGGGTGATGTTAAAGATGTTTTGCTGCTGGATGTGACGCCTTTATCCCTAGGGATCGAGACTATGGGCGGCGTTATGAGTTCTTTAATTGAAAAAAACACGACAATCCCAACCCGAAAGTCTCAAGTTTTTTCAACGGCGGAAGACAACCAGCCTGCGGTGACAATTCACGTGTTGCAAGGTGAGCGCAAACAAGCTGGACAGAATAAGTCCTTGGGTCAGTTTGATCTCTCCGATATTCCGCCTTCTCCGCGCGGCACGCCCCAAATTGAGGTCAGTTTCGATCTCGATGCCAATGGTATTCTGAATGTTTCGGCCAAGGATAAAGCAACGGGCAAAGAGCAGTCGATTGTTATCAAGGCCAGTAGCGGGCTATCGGATGAAGAAGTCGATCAGATGATTCGAGATGCGGAAGCCCATGCCGAAGATGACAAAAAGTTTGAATCCATGGTGTCTGCGCGCAATACCGCCGACGGCATGATTCACGCAACCCGAAAAACCTTGGAAGAAGCCGGCGATGAAGCATCAGACGCCGAGCGTGCAGAAATTGAAACGGCGATTTCTGAGCTTGAGGCAGCTTTGAAGGAGTCGGATCTCGAGGCTATTGAGGCGAAAACGCAGAAGCTGACTGAGGTGTCACAGGGTCTTGCCCAAAAGATGTATGCCAAGCAAGCTGAAGCCGCGCAACCTGATGCGGATACCGAAGCGAGCAGCGGTGGTGCTGAAGGCAACGATGATGCAGTCGATGCCGAATTTGAGGAAGTGAAGGACGAGAAGTAGACTTGTCGTTCGTTTTTTTACTCCCCCTAGGATTAGGCACATAGGTTATGGCGAAGCGCGATTATTACGAGGTCCTAGGGGTTGCTAAAAGCGCCTCCGAGCAAGAGATCAAAAAAGCTTATCGCCGGTTGGCGATGAAGCATCACCCTGATCGCAACGAGGGGGATGTCGAGGCCGAGGAAAAGTTTAAAGAGGCAAGTGAGGCGGCTGAAGTCTTGCTCGAAGCTGAAAAGCGATCGACCTATGATCAATACGGGCATGCCGCTTTCGAAGGCGGTGGTGGTGGCCGTGGTGGGTTTGGGAACTCAGGCAACTTTGGCTCAATTTTCGAAGATGTCTTTGGTGATATTTTCTCCGGGGGCCGAGGGCAGAGCCAAGTGCATCGAGGCTCTGATCTAAAATACATTTTGGATATTACGCTTGAAGAAGCGGTCCGAGGCACTAATCCTAAAATCAAGATTCCGACCTTGGTTGAGTGTATGTCCTGCCTTGGGTCAGGCGCGAAGTCTGGCACCAAACCAATGGATTGTGTTCAGTGCGGCGGTTCGGGTCAGATTACCGCTCGGCAAGGGTTTTTCTCGCTCCAGCAGACCTGCCCACGATGTCGGGGGAAAGGCAAAATTATTTCGGATCCTTGTCCGCCCTGTCGCGGTCAGGGTCGGGTAGAAGAGAAAAAAACCTTATCGGTTAAAGTTCCGCCGGGTGTGGATACAGGCGATCGCATTCGGTTGTCGGGACAAGGCGAGGCTGGCGCGAATGGTGGGCCAGCGGGCGACTTGTACGTCCAAATGAATGTCCGTGAGCATCCGATCTTTACACGGGACGGCGCAGATCTTTACTGCGAAGTTCCGATTAGCTTCGTGAATGCAGCCCTCGGTGAGCAGCTGGAGATTCCAACTTTGGAAGGGAAAGTGAGTCTTAAGGTGCCTCCTGAAACCCAAACCGGCAAGTTGTTTCGATTGAAAGGAAAAGGGGTGGATATGTCACAGATCCGTGGGGGCGGGCTGGGTGACTTGTATTGTAAGATTGTAGTTGAGACCCCTGTTAATTTGAGCGATCACCAAAAAGCGCTCCTTCGAGAATTTGCAGGCGATCAAGACGCGTCCCAGTCCCCAAAATACGCTTCTTGGTTGGATGGAGTAAAACGATTTATTGATGCTCTAAGAGATTAACTGACGTAGCCCAGCCCCGTGCTTTGCGCTTTGGAGAAACCGATGTTGATAAAGGTGGCGATCTCAGGAATAGCCGGTCGTATGGGTCGAACGCTCGCTGAAATGGTGCACGCAGCGGACGATTTAGATTTGGTGGGCGGTCTCGAGCGTGCGGGCTCTGCTTGGGTCGGACAATCTATTGAAACTGGCTTGTCCCTGCCTTCTGCAAAGGGGGTAATCAGCGCCGATATTGCGACTCTACCCGCATTCGATGTGTTACTGGACTTCACAACAACGCAATCAACCCTTGCGAATCTAGAAACCTGTCTGAATCGCGGTACCATGATGGTGATTGGAACCACTGGTTTTAATGTCGACGAAACGATGAAGATTGAGCAGGCGTCGACGCAGATTACGATTGTTCATGCTCAAAATTACTCCATCGGTTTGACGCTTTTACTGGATCTTGTTCAGCAAACGAGCTCAAAGGTGGGCCCCGAGGCAGATGTCGAGATCCTTGAGTGGCACCACAATCAAAAGGTTGATGCGCCGTCGGGTACGGCTTACGCTTTGTTAGAGGCGGTTAAGGCGGGCCGGCAAGATGCAAGTGGGCCAAGCGTTCACGGTCGTGAAGGCCTGGTTGGCGCGCGGCCTGCAGGTGAGATAGGGCTGCATGCGATTCGCGGCGGTGACATTATTGGCGAGCATCAGGTTTTGTTTGCGATGAATGGTGAGAGAATAGAGTTGACTCATCGCGCCGCCAGTCGGTCAAACTTTGCTGAAGGCGCCTTGAAGGCTGCTCGGTGGGGGATTGCGGGCGGTGCGGCAGGTCTTTTCGATATGCGAGACGTATTGGGGTTGGATCCGGCACGGAGCGATTGATAGAACCGAATGAAAATTGGTTCGCGGCTAAGATAACATTGGCGTCAAAACCCTTTCTGGATTAGAATTCGCGCTTAAGATGACCGATTAAAAATCCCTAAAAAGCGAGAATGGAATGCCCATCTCGCTTTTTTTTGGGCCACTATTTTATGCGGGGGGATTAGCCTTGGCGGCAAAAGCAATTCTGGCACTTGCGAGCGGCGACGTTTTTACGGGCCACTCAATTGGTGCACTCGGGCGAAGCACGGGTGAAGTCGTGTTCAATACAGCGATGACGGGGTATCAGGAGATCCTGACGGATCCGTCCTATGCGCGACAAATGGTTACGTTAACGCACCCCCACATTGGTAATACTGGGTGTAATGCTGAGGATTTTGAGTCCGAGGTGGTGCATGCCGCTGGATTGATCGTGCGAGACCTGCCGTTGGTCGCAAGTAGTTGGCGTAAAGAAGAGGGTTTATCCGAATTTCTGACGCGACACGGCACGGTTGCAATATCGAACATCGATACTCGGGCGCTTACCCGTATTTTGCGATCGAAGGGGTCTCAGAATGCATGTTTAGTAGCAGCCGATGAGATCAGTGATGAAGACTTAGCCGCCGCATTGCAGGCAGCAACCGCTTTTCCGGGCCTTAAGAACATGGACCTGGCGAGCTCTGTCAGTACGCAAAGTGCCTACCAATGGACGCAACCCTCATGGGAGGGTTTGACCAAAGGCGCGCAGCAAAACGATGAGCCTTACCACGTGGTCGCTTTTGACTTTGGCGTAAAACGCAATATTTTAAGAATGCTCGTTGATCGAGGCTGTCGTCTGACGGTCGTGCCCGCGACCACAAGCGCGGAAGCTGCAATGGCACTGGCGCCAGATGGGATCTTCCTGTCCAACGGCCCGGGTGACCCAGAGCCCTGCGGATACGCAATCGAGACCATAAAAACCTTTCTCGAAGCATCGATTCCAATGTTTGGGATTTGTCTTGGGCATCAATTATTAGGGCTTGCCGCTGGCGCAAAAACTCAGAAGATGGGACATGGTCATCATGGCGCTAACCATCCGGTGCAAGATCTAAAGACGGGTGTGGTCATGATTACCAGCCAGAATCATGGATTTTGTTTGGATGAGGCGCAGCTCTCGGACCAAATCGAGGTCACCCATCGATCTTTGTTTGATGGGACAGTTCAAGGCGTGCGTCATAAAACTGCACCAGCATTTGGGTTTCAAGGTCATCCGGAGGCCAGTCCGGGTCCTCATGACGTGGCGCCGCTCTTTGACGAATTTATAAAGAGCATGACTAAGAGGGTTGGGTAGATGCCAAAAAGAACTGATATTAAGAGTGTCTTGATTATTGGTGCTGGACCGATTGTCATTGGACAAGCTTGCGAATTTGATTATTCGGGTGCTCAAGCCTGCAAAGCGTTGCGAGAAGAAGGCTACCGAGTGATTTTGGTGAACTCGAACCCCGCGACCATTATGACCGATCCGGCAACGGCCGATGCGACCTATATCGAACCCGTAACCTGGCAGGTTGTTGAGCGGATTATCGCCATTGAGCGGCCGGATGCGCTACTTCCCACGATGGGTGGGCAAACCGCGCTCAATTGCGCGTTAGATCTTGCGCGTGAGGGCGTGCTTGAGCGTTATGGTGTTGAGTTAATTGGCGCGACCAAAGAAGCCATCGACAAAGCGGAAGATCGACAGCTGTTTGGTCAGGTAATGAAGTCAATTGGTTTGGAAACGCCCAGGAACGGCATTGCCCATTCTCTTGAAGAAGCCAAGCAGGTTCAGGCCAGGTTAGGGTTCCCTTGCGTGATTCGGCCGAGCTTCACCTTGGGTGGAAGCGGCGGTGGAGTGGCCTATAACGCGGAAGAGTTTATCGAGATTTGTACGCGCGGGCTTGATTTGTCGCCGACCAACGAGTTGTTGATTGATGAATCTCTACTCGGCTGGAAAGAGTTCGAAATGGAGGTGGTTCGAGATCGAGACGACAACTGTATTATTGTATGTTCGATAGAGAACTTTGACCCTATGGGGGTTCACACGGGTGACTCGATTACCGTTGCACCAGCGCAAACCCTCACCGATAAAGAATATCAACGCATGCGTAATGCATCCATCGAAGTGCTACGAGCCATTGGTGTTGAAACGGGTGGCTCAAACGTGCAGTTCGGTGTGAGTCCAGTTGATGGCCGGATGGTTGTGATTGAGATGAATCCTCGAGTATCGAGGTCATCGGCCTTGGCATCAAAAGCCACCGGGTTTCCGATAGCTCGGATTGCGACCAAGTTGGCCATTGGGTATACCTTGCCAGAGTTGGCGAACGAGATCACAGGTGGCGTGACGCCGGCTTCCTTTGAACCCGCGATTGACTATATCGTGACCAAGATTCCGAGATTCACCTTTGAAAAATTCCCAGAGGCGGATAACACCCTAACGACCCAGATGAAGAGTGTGGGGGAAGTCATGGCGATGGGCCGAACTTTCCAAGAATCAGTCCAAAAAGCGCTGCGGGGTTTAGAGGTTGGGATTAACGGGTTTTCACCTGTGGTGGATTTGCTCGATGAAGGCGCCTTGAGCTTGATACAGCATGAGCTTCGTGTGCCTGGTGCTGAGCGGATTTTGTACGTTGCTGACGCCTTTCGGTTTGGGTTATCTTTATCGGAGGTCGTCGAGCTTTCAAGTATTGACCCGTGGTTTCTCTCCCACATTGAGTATCTGGTCGAGCAAGAGCGGCAGCTTAGTGGTAAGACGCTCACCAATTTAGACTTCACGGCGCTCTTTGAGTTGAAGCGGCAGGGCTTTTCCGATAATCGGCTGGCAGAACTCCTTAACGTGAGTGAGGCGGATGTTCGATCAGCGCGTTTGGGTTTGGGGATAAAGCCGGTTTACAAGCGAGTTGATAGCTGCGCGGCAGAGTTTGCGTCTCCCACTGCGTATCTTTACTCAACCTATGAAACAGTGTGTGAAGCAGCGCCTTCAAGTCGTGAAAAGATTATGGTCCTGGGCGGAGGTCCAAACCGAATCGGACAAGGCATCGAGTTCGATTATTGTTGCGTTCACGCAGCGCTAGCCATGCGAGAAGACGGTTACGAAACCATTATGGTTAACTGTAATCCGGAGACGGTTAGCACAGATTTTGATACCTCTGATCGACTCTATTTCGAGCCGCTGACCCTAGAAGATGTCTTGGCAATCGTTGAAATTGAGCAGCCGAAGGGCGTTATTATTCAATTTGGGGGGCAAACTCCTCTGAAGCTTGCGCGCGATCTGGAAGCGGCCGGGGTCCAAATTATTGGCACGTCGCCGGATGCAATCGATATGGCGGAAGATCGTGAGCGGTTCCAGCAGATGCTCCATCAGCTTGAATTAAAACAACCGGCTAATCGAATTGTAAGAACGGTTGAGGAGGGCTTGCTTGGTGCCGCAGAAATTGGCTACCCCTTGGTGGTTCGACCCTCTTATGTGCTGGGCGGGCGAGCGATGGAGGTGGTCCACAAGGCAAGTGAGCTCGAGCATTATTTGAAAAACGCGGTGGTAGTCACGCCTGATTCGCCGGTACTCCTAGATCGTTTTTTAGATCTCGCAATTGAGGTCGATGTCGATGCCGTATGTGATGGTGAGCAAGTTGTGATCGGTGCGGTGATGCAGCATATCGAACAAGCAGGGGTTCATTCTGGCGATTCGGCGTGCTCATTGCCGCCATACAGTTTGAGTGATGATCTGATTGAGGAAATTGAGCAACAGGTCGTCGCAATGGCGATGGCTCTAGGGGTTGTCGGTCTGATGAATGTCCAGCTGGCCGTTCAGGCGGATCAAATCTTTGTTCTAGAGGTAAATCCTCGTGCTTCCAGAACTGTGCCCTTCGTTTCAAAATGCATCGGTCGGTCGTTGGCCAAAATTGCGGCGCGGTGTATGGCCGGAACTTCTCTTAAAGATCAGGGTTTCACGCAACAAATTAAGCCCGCATATTTTCATGTTAAAGAAGCTGTTTTCCCCTTTGGTAAATTTCCAGGCGTTGATCCGATTTTAGGTCCGGAGATGAAGTCCACCGGTGAGGTGATGGGGATTGGTAGAACCTTTGGCGAGGCTTATGGTAAGTCGCAATTGGCTGCGGATGATGAGATCCCGCCTGCTGGTAGAGTGTTTTTGAGTGTGCGAGATCCAGATAAAGACCAGTTGGTTGGCATTGCCAAAGACCTCTTAGACTTGGGCTTTAAGCTTTGCGCGACAAGAGGGACCGCGGCTGTCATCGCGGATGCCGGCCTTGCCGTTGAGGTCATCAATAAGGTGATGGAAGGGCGTCCGAATATCACTGATGCGATTAAAAACAATGAAATTAATTTCATTATTAACACAACAGAAGGTCAGCAGACGATCAAAGATTCTTTTGCGATTCGACGTAACGCTTTGCAGCACAATGTGTGCTACACCACTACCATGGCAGGTGGGCGCGCAAGTATTGAAGCCTTGCGTCATAGTGCAGAAATGGAAGTATACTGCCTCCAAACGATGCATGCAGAGCTCTTAAGTTGAGCTAGGATGAACACAATGAAGCTGAGAAGTTAGTTATGGATAAGACGCCAATGACCGCAGAGGGCGCCGAATCGCTGCGGGTTGAATTAAAGCGCTTGACCTCAACAGAGCGACCTCGGATCGTAAAAGAAATCTCAGCGGCACTTGCGCAGGGCGATCTTCGTGAAAATGCCGAGTTTCAGTATGCGAAAGAAGAGCAAGGCCATATTGAAGGTAGGATTTCTGAAATTGCAGCGAAGCTCGGAGCCGCTCAAATCATTAATATCAAAGAGATCCCAAGGTCTGGAAAGATCATTTTTGGCGTGACTGTCCGGTTGTTAAATTTAGACACTGATGAAGAGGTCACTTACAAAATTGTTGGCGATGACGAAGCAGATATTAAGGTCAACAAGATCTCGGTGTATTCGCCCGTTGCGCGTAGTTTGATCGGAAAGCAGCAAGATGACGTGGTGCTTATCCAGATCCCTTCGGGTCAGATTGAGTATGAGATTCTATCGGTAGAGCACTTGTAAGCGCCCCATCTTGACCGCTCTTGCGTCGGAATCGGTCTAGCGCCAGATGTGGTGAACCGGTGGCAGAGCGCTCTAGGGTTATTGATGCCTAACCAAATTTGAAAGAGAGGGGTTAGGTGTGCCGGATGCACGAAGGATTAAGGCAATTCCGCCAATCGTTTGAATAACCGTGGCTTGGGTTGCCTTAACCAGCTCAGCAAGGATCTCCTTTCTTGATTCTCGGTCTGAATTGATTCTAATTTTTATCAGCTCGTGATCGTCTAAGGCTCGATTCAGTTCTGTTATAACGGTCTCGGAAAGCCCCTTCCCGGCAACCGTGACAATAGGGTCGAGGATGTGGCCGATGGCCCGATAATGTTTCTTTTGTTGTTGGCTAGGCATGGTTAGATCCGAAAAGGTCAATTGTACGCCATCGATGTGGTCCAAGGTGCATTTGCAATGAAAAAATCTAAAACCAGTCAGCGCTGGCTCGACGAACATGAACAAGACCCCTACGTTTTAAAAGCACGGTCGGCGGGTTATCGTTCTCGAGCAGTTTATAAGCTCATCGAGCTTGATGACAGACTGAATTTATTTCGCGAGCACCTAACGGTTGTTGATCTAGGCGCTGCCCCGGGTGGTTGGTCTCAAGTGGCTCGGCAGCGACTCGGAACAACAGGCCGAGTACTTGCGCTGGATATTCTTGAGATGGCGCCGATAGCAGGGGTGGAGATCATTACGGGAGATTTCACTGAAGCTAAGGCGCTTTCTGCGTTAGAGGGGTTGCTGGGAGATCAGGTTGTGGATCTTGTAATATCGGATATGGCCCCCAACTTAAGTGGTATGAAGTCGGTTGATCTGCCTCGGAGCATTGATTTGATTGAGCTTGCGATGGACTTTGCAAGGGTCTGGTTAAGGCCCGGTGGGCACTTTGTCGCGAAAGCCTTCGAAGGTGAGGGGATTGATACTCTTAGACGCCAGATTCGTATGACCTATGATAAACAGGTTAATATTAAGCCCAAGGCGTCTCGTGGACGATCTCGCGAGATTTACCTAGTTGGACTGGGGAAGAAAGAAAAAGGGTAGGCTGATTAATTGATGCCTCGAACAGAAAGCGTTTGAAACGAAAAAAGAAGAGCTGTTAGAAAGGACTCGTTGTCAGTGGACTGTTTGTGACAAAGCAGTTGTATGGGACGGGGAAGCCTCAAAAGAGATTTGGGATGGCTTGCAAATATAGGGCGGCAAAGCCGGGGTAGGGCGCTGGTTTGGGGTCAGTAAACGGTAGGGAAGAGGTGGGCGCACGAAAAGGTCCACGTAAAGAGTATGAGGTTTGTCAAGCGATGATGCCAGCCAGTGTGGCGGTGGTCATAGTAACCAGCACGCAGTAGCGAGGAAGTAATGTGAACGACATGGGAAAAAATATTTTACTTTGGCTTGTGATTGCTGTCGTTCTATTGACAGTGTTCCAAAATTTCAATGTCAGCCGTCCGCCGGAGGAAGTGCCGTATTCCACGTTTTTAGGATTGGTTAATGGTAATCAGGTTCGCTCTGTTGAGGTCGATGGGTTAATTATTCGCGGCGAGCGGTCCGATGGGATCTCCTTTGAAACGATACAACCCCAAATCGTCGATAAGGCTCTGATCGATGACATGGTTGAGCATAATGTCGCGTTTCAGGGCGAGCGGCCAGAGCAGCAAAGTATTTGGATGCAGTTGCTAGTAGCGAGCTTCCCAATCTTAGTCATCATCGCTGTTTTCATGTTTTTTATGCGTCAAATGCAAGGTGGTGCAGGCGGAAAAGGCGGGCCTTTATCGTTTGGGAAGAGCAAGGCTAAGCTGCTTGGAGAGGATCAAATTAAAACGACCTTTGCAGATGTTGCAGGGGTTGATGAGGCCAAGGAAGAAGTCAAAGAACTGGTCGATTTCCTGAGAGAACCAGGGAAATTCCAAAAATTAGGGGGGCGAATTCCTCGAGGGACTTTATTGGTAGGCTCGCCAGGTACAGGTAAAACCCTCTTGGCTAAAGCCATCGCGGGCGAGGCGAAAGTGCCGTTCTTTTCAATATCTGGATCCGATTTCGTAGAAATGTTTGTTGGTGTGGGTGCATCGAGAGTTCGGGATATGTTCGAGCAAGCGAAGAAAGCCACGCCCTGCATTATTTTTATTGATGAAATCGACGCGGTGGGCCGGCATCGTGGTGCTGGTCTTGGCGGTGGTAACGATGAACGAGAGCAGACGTTGAACCAGCTCTTAGTAGAAATGGACGGGTTTGAAGGTAATGAAGGGATTATTGTCATTGCTTCCACGAATCGGCCTGACGTTCTAGATCCAGCGCTTTTAAGACCTGGACGGTTCGATCGGCAGGTCGTGGTGCCGCTACCTGACCTGCGAGGTCGAGAGCAGGTCTTAAAGGTTCACATGCGCAAGGTACCGCTCGCAGACGATGTGATCGCGATGGATATTGCGCGGGGGACGCCCGGTTTCTCGGGCGCAGATTTGGCCAACGTGGTGAATGAGTCAGCACTCTTTGCGGCGCGTCAGGACCAGCGCCTGGTCTCAATGCGGCATTTCGAGCAAGCGAAAGACAAGATTATGATGGGCGCCGAACGGAAAACCATGGTGATGTCTGAGAAGGAGCGAACGAACACCGCTTATCATGAAGCCGGACATTGTATCGTGGGCCACTTGATGCCTGAGCATGATCCGACCTACAAAGTTTCGATCATCCCACGTGGACGCGCCTTAGGCGTGACGATGTTTTTGCCAGAAGAGGACCGTTATTCCATGAGCAAGCGGTCCATTGAAAGCCAGATTTGCGGTTTGTACGGCGGGCGGATTGCGGAAGAGTTAACGCTCGGGTTCGAAGGCGTTACAACAGGGGCCTCGAATGATATCGAGCGAGCGTCCAAGATGGCACGTTCGATGGTAACGAAGTGGGGGTTGTCGGAAAAGTTGGGTCCTATGCAGTACGAGGATGATGAAAGCGATGGCTTCATGGGCAGGTCTGCAAGCTCGGCAAGGGCGAACATGTCTGCCGAAACATCGAAAGTGATTGATGAAGAAATTAAACAAATTATTGATCACTGTTACGGGACCGCCCGGCAAATTCTTACGGATCATCGCGAGCAGTTGGACGCTATGGCCTTGGCACTTTTAGAATATGAAACGATTGATAAGAGCCAGATTGATGACATTATGGCTGGCAGGGCGCCGAAGCCACCTGCAAATTGGACCGATGACGCCCCGTCAAGCGGTCCTTCAGATGGGCATGCCGCGCCTAAATCGGATGAAACCGGCTCGGGTAACTTGGATGGCGCGCCCTCAGGCGTATAACGCAAATTGAGCGCCAGCCCGCTTAAGGGGTTATTGAAAGAAAGACGCCCACTCGTAATGGGCGTGTTGAACGTGACCCCGGATTCCTTCTTCGATGGTGGGCGATACCAAGGCCTTGATGCGGCCCTGCATCATGTCAATGAGATGGTTGAGCAGGGCGCTGATCTGGTTGACATCGGTGGCGAGTCGACCCGCCCAGGTGCGTCTCCTCCAACAGAATCTGAAGAAGCTGCCCGGGTGCTGCCTATCCTCGAGGCTATCCAGGCGCGGTTCGATATTCCTATTTCGGTTGATACAAGTACCCCCTTAGTGATGGCGTCGTCGGTCAGGCTGAAAGTGGCAATGATCAACGATGTTCGAGCGTTTGCCCGACCAGGCGCCCTTGAGGCGGTTGGCGATGATGCCATGCTGGCTGTGATGCATATGTTAGGGACGCCTGCATCGATGCAGGATGATCCACAATACCAAGATGTCGTTCGTGAAGTTGATGGATTTTTTCTTGATCGACTTACCGCCCTGCAAGACTTTGGCATTGAACGCTCAAGAATCATGCTGGATCCGGGCTTTGGATTTGGTAAGACGATGGCTCAAAACTTCAATCTAATACAATCGCTCGACGTCTTTCGGCGGCACGGTTGCCCTATTCTGATTGGGCTCTCAAGAAAACGCAGCATTCAAGCGATGGGGCGCGATGTTTTAGCCGGATCGGTCGCCGGTGCATTGGCGGCCGTTGCCAGAGGGGCTAACATGGTGAGGGTGCATGATGTTGAGGCGACGGTTAGCGCGCTTCGAGTCTGGCAGGCGATCAATTGCGGTGAGGAGACGACGCAGGATGCGTAAATATTTTGGTACAGATGGGATCCGTGGGCCGGTGGGAACGCCGCCCATTACCGCAGACTTTGTCCTGAAGCTCGGTTGGGCAGCTGGCAAAACTTTTTCACCTTCGGGTGGGGGCACTATCTTAATAGGAAAAGATACGCGCATATCAGGTTATTTGTTTGAGTCGGCGTTAGAGGCAGGCCTTGCATCAGCGGGTGTTCATGTCACGATGCTGGGGCCGATGCCTACACCGGCAGTGGCCTATCTTACTCGAGCGGTCTCAGCCGATGCGGGTATTGTAATCAGTGCCTCCCACAATCCTTTTTCTGATAATGGCATCAAGTTCTTCTCCAGTGAGGGCCGAAAGTTGCCCGATGAAATTGAGCTAGAAATTGAACGACTAATTGATGAACCGATGACAACGGTCGCGTCTGCAGATCTTGGCAAAGCGGATCGAATGAACGATGCAGTAGGTCGGTACATTGAGTTTTGTAAGACGACCTTTCCAACATCACTGAATCTAAAGCATCTAAAATTGGTTGTAGATTGTGCGCATGGGGCGACTTATAAAATTGCGCCGGCAGTGTTTCAAGAGCTGGGCGCGCAGGTTATTGCAATTGGCTGCTCGCCCGATGGTTTGAATATTAACGAGGGTTTTGGTGCGACCAGCCCAGAAGCACTTGCTGCACGGGTTGTTCAAGAAGGCGCCGATCTCGGGATTGCGCTGGACGGCGACGGTGATCGCTTGGTTATGGTGGATCATCGAGGTGAGGTCGTTGATGGCGATGAGTTGTTGTTGATCATTGCGCTACATCAGCAGTCTAAAGGGCTTCTAACAGGCGGCGTTGTAGGGACGCTGATGAGTAATTTGGGTCTCGAAGTTGCCTTGAAAGACCATGGGATTGGGTTTGCTAGAGCGCTTGTTGGGGACCGTTATGTTGTAGCCAAGCTCTTGCAAGAAGGTTGGCGTTTAGGTGGTGAAGGCTCTGGCCATATCCTGTGTCTCGATCAGGCAACAACCGGCGATGGTGTGGTCTCCGCGCTTCAGGTGCTACGCGCAATCGCGGATCAAGGTAAGACGCTTGCTGAGCTGAAATCGGCCATGACAAAATTCCCGCAGGTAATGATTAACGTGCGAGCAGTCAGCGCGAGGGTGATGGAGAATGAATCGGTTCGATCTGCGGTCCGTGACGTCGAGGCAGAGCTAGGCGACAAAGGTCGGGTGTTATTGAGGCCGTCGGGAACCGAGCCGCTGATTCGGGTCATGGTTGAGGGAGAGGATGCGCAGCAAGTGACCAACCTCGCGGGACAACTAGCCGCAGTGGTCGCTGCAAGCTAGGATTGAAACTTAGACAGAGGTTCGTTAATATTCGCCGCCCGCGTTAATCGGGTCTGCGGGAATAACAGCATAGCGTAAGGGTTAATAGCCGGTTAACAGAAGCCAGTAAAAGTAAGCTGGTAAAAAGGAAGCCGGTAAAAAAGTAAGCTGGTAAAAAGGTTAGCCGATAAAAGAGGTGGCCATAGTGGATCCGTTAGTGGTGGCGAATTGGAAGATGAACGGCTCCGAACAGCTATTGCAAGCGGTTGTTCAGCAAGTTGATGGGTTAGCCGAGGCGACCTCCGCGACGGTTGTACTGGCGTTACCAGCTGCGTACTTGTCTCTAACAAAAGCCTTTGACAACACTCAGATTGAATGGGCGGGTCAAAACGTCCACTGGCTTACATCTGGTGCCTATACGGGTGAAGTTAGTGCCACCATGTTGGCCGAGTTGGGCGTTGGCTGGTGTTTGGTGGGTCATTCGGAGCGTCGGCAACATTGCGCTGAAACCGATGACATGGTGCTAGCAAAGACCAAGGCTTGTTTAGAATTAGGAATTCGTCCGATTGTGTGTGTCGGCGAAAATTTACAAGAACGGCAGGCGGGAAAGGCCTTAGAGGTTGTAAGTCGACAGCTTCTAGTGGTGTTAAAGGATATCCCTAGTGCATTAGCGCCTTTAATTGTTGTCGCTTATGAGCCGGTCTGGGCGATTGGGACTGGCGAAGAAGCCTCGCCAGAGGTTGCGCAAGAGGTACATGAGGCGTTGAAGCATGCGGCTCGCAGCGAAGTTAAGGCACTTGAGCTGAGGGTCTTGTATGGGGGCAGTGTAAACGAGGATAATGTTAAAACCCTGATGAGTATGCCGGACGTCGATGGCGTTTTGGTCGGGGGGGCTTCATTGGAAGCGCTTGGATTTAGGCGCATTTGTGAGCAAGTCGCTGGGTCGGTATGATGCCTTGGTGTTAAAAGAACTGGTTTTGAGGCGACCGCGACGGTTTAGCCGTCAGGTTGAGAAGAGTAATTATGGATTTAGACTTATTTGAGCAATTGGTATTAGTGGTGCACGTGATTGCAGCATTATCTGTGATTGGACTGGTTCTGATTCAGCAAGGCAAAGGAGCTGACATGGGCTCCGGATTCGGTGGCGGTGCCTCGAACACGGTTTTTGGCAGTGGCGGCGCGGGAGATTTTCTCACTCGACTCACGACCTGGATTGCTATTGCCTTTTTTATAACGAGCTTTGGGTTGGCGTATGTTGCCAAACAGCGCTCAGAAACGATGAGTAACCAAGGTATTCCTCAGATTCAATCGATCGAGGTGCCGGTGACCTCTGATACGAAAGATCAATCTGAGATACCTGAGTTATAAACAGTTTAGCCGAAGTGGTGGAATTGGTAGACACGCTAGCTTGAGGGGCTAGTGGGGGAAACCCCGTGGAGGTTCAAGTCCTCTCTT
>Ga0209374_1001341_pt1 | contig 24247 bp, 31 predicted proteins | sample SaaInlLV_DNA_10m_FD_184683 | JGI IMG/M metagenome (GOLD analysis project Ga0209374, IMG submission 184683) | Marine microbial communities from expanding oxygen minimum zones in the Saanich Inlet - SI075_LV_DNA_10m (SPAdes) (version 2) | ecosystem: Environmental > Aquatic > Marine > Unclassified ... | reverse complement strand
CCCGACGAAGATACGCGAGTTGCAACACAGGCTGGCTGGAAACATGCTTCTACTATTGAGCGTGGGCATTCATTAGTTCAGGCGATGATTGCAATCCCCTCTCTTGATATTGACGAAGAGGACATGGACGAATACTTTTTGGCAACTAAACAATACGATAAGTAATCATGAGGGAAAGAATACCAGACGAGATCCTAGAGTTTAGTGGGCGACCTACTCACAAGCAACGTCTTGTCGGGAAGATCATCCAGATGCTACTCCTAGCAACGGTCGGTGTTCTTTTCCTTTTATGCTTCGCGTCTTGCTCTATGCCGATCAGCGGCTCTGTTACATACAGAACTCAGTCAGGCTCTAAGGCTGGGCTAAGGTTTCAGCCTTGGTCAAAGCCTAGCCTGTTCTTTAAACTACGCGCACCCGAAAAAGTATCTGACTCCAAGTAGTCATGCCCAAAGTAACTCCAGACCCATGCCTACCAAGAAACGTGCTTTCCACCGCCTTTATCGGCAAGGAGCGCGTGTTTTGGTCTAGTGGTGTGCTGAGGTTCAAGCTCCACAACGGTGCAGAGATAAACATCCCGAAGGGTTTCCTGAGTGACGGGTTGAGTATTCCTAAGATGTTTCAGAGCATCTTTAGTAAAAGCCCTTACTATATCTATGCAGGTATTCTGCATGATTATCTTTACAGGTCAAACTGCCCGTTTCAATTAAAGCGGGGTCACGCCGACAGCCTCTTCCTTCTATACATGAAGAAGTATGGTGTTGGCTTCTTTACGAGGCAGATGATTTTTAGTTCTGTCCGTGTTGGGGGCTGGGCGAGTTGGAGGAAGTGCAAAGCTAAATTCTACAGCAATGAAACCAATATCTAAATCTGACGTATGGAAAGCAATTTGGTTGGCTGAGAATAAGCCGATGGATAAGGTTGTGGATTTTTTGCGTAGTCTACTCCCGCAATACAGCCCAGCATCTTCTAAGGGTCGGATTAAGGTCGCCGTGGTTGTGGGGCATAACAGCAAGGCTACAGGAGCATACGCGCCCCACCCAGTGAACAAGAGTGAGTTTGAGTTCAACTCCTTAGTTGCTAAAGAGATGGTTGCTCTTGCCTCTTACGATGATGAGATACAGGTGAAGGTATTCTATCGCAAACCCATAAGTAGCTATTCCCTTCAGATCGACGAGGTTTATAGCCGAGTGAACCGATGGGATCCAGATCGGGCTTTGGAGCTACACTTTAATTGGTTGGCACAGGCAGGTCGTGTTGAGATGGCACATTACGTTAGCTCCAAGAAGGGGGCTAGTATAGCGAGGAACCTTTTGAAAGCATTTACTCGTCTCATGAAGACCACCACTAGGAAATCCAAACTCTTGCCAAGGGGTAAGAATGATCGCGGTGGCAGAAGCCTGTGGGCTTGCAAGTGTCCTATTGTATTGACTGAGCCTTTTGATTGCTCCAACATGAGCCATCTTATGCGCGTCGATGAACTTGGAATAAAAGCTTTTGCTGAAACATACATCAATACCATCAAGCATCGCACAACACCTTAACCTTTAACACAATGACCGCTTCCATGAACATACCTTTATTTCCTCTAACCTCCTTAATGATTGCCAGTATAGCCACTAACGTAGAGCTAGTAGGCACTACAGATTTTACACACATAGCAGGGCAATACGGAGCGTTGGGGATGATGACGGTAGCACTGGGAGCATTCTCCGTCTGGATGGAGAAGAACCGCCGCAAGGGGGAGAAGGAAGACCGCGAAGAACGTAAGCTACACCACGATGCTCTTATTAAGATCATTGAACAGAAAGATGCGGTTATACATAAAAAGGATGCCGTTATTGAAGATACTTTAAGGAAAAACTAAGAGCCGACCAAGTAATGCATAGCCAAGACATGGGCAACGAGATTGCAATGACCCTTTCGGACGAAGAGGCGGATCAGCTTTTGCGGGCAGCTTGTGAAGACAGTGAAGATTGCTGGATTGAATCGTTTGCAAAAATACTTACTAAAGAGGGTGATGTTCGGCTACTCGAGTTGAACTACTTGCAAGAAAAAGTATGTGATACAATTAGGTTCTGCCGCGAGAATGGATTCCCTTGCCGCATGATTATTCTGAAACCTCGCCAGCGCGGATCATCTACAATTACGACAGCGTGTTTATATCATAGATTGCAACGCAAACAGGGCAACGGATTGATTATTGGGGGAGAGTTCTCTCAAACGGATAACTTGTGGAAAATTACTCGCCGTTATGCCGAGTTGGATAAAATGCCATGGGTGCACGGTCAGTCTAGGATAACCAATGATCGGGGTCACTTTGCAAACGGGTCATCTTTGGAGAAAGAAACGGCGCAAGACTCTGAGGCTGGGCGGTCGGGAACTTATCACTTTGTGCTCTGCACTGAGGCTGGACGATGGAAAGATACTCCTGCTCGCAACGCTGGCGAAATACTTACTGGTGTAATGGCTTGTGTCCCCGACTTGCCAGATACAACCGTTGTCTTAGAATCAACCGCCCAAGGTGCGGCTGGTGTGTTTTACAACTACTGGAATGATGCTGATGACTGGGAGGCAGTAAAGGCTCAAGGGAAAGAGTGGAAAGGTCGCTGGATTCGCGTATTTGCCCCGTGGTATGCGTTTGACGATGCTAAAGACGACCTGACGGCTCACGAAGTCGAATCGGTTCGCAAGAGCCTCACAGCCGACGAGAAGGAGCTGATGCAGAACTATTCCACTACTGACGCACACGGAAGAGTTTATAAGATAACCATTAAGCATATTTCATGGAGGCGCAAAATACTACAAGGTGAGTGTGAAGGGGATGATGTGAAGTTTGACCGAGAGTTTCCCACCACTCCACAACACGCATTTAGAGCGTCATCCTCTACAAGATTCAACAAGGCTGGTCTCGCGTGGCAGAGGGAAAAGGCTTCAGCTAAGACCCCGAAGTTGGGGACGCTTGAGAGTGGCGGTAATGGAAACATTGCAAGCTGGATCGCAGCCCCGACAGACGAGGCAATTATACATCAATGGGAACCCCCCACCATAGGTCACAACTACATCATGTCTGTTGACTTAATGACTGGAGCTTCACAAACTGGAGGGAAAGACCCTGATTGCCACTCCGTCCTAGTATGGAGAAAGGGATACTTTGATCCACAGAGAGGCTGGCGACCACCAGCCCTAGCGGCTAGGATAATGCCAGACTGTCGATGGGATGTAGACATACTTGTTGAGCACGCATGGAGGTTGGCGGTTTATTATGGGTGTTGCTTGGTTGCACCAGAAATAAACCAAGATCGAGGCTTTGTGGAACTCCTGCGAGCGAAGGGGAATGTTCCTATATACCAAAGAGAGGTTCGTAATCAAGTGAATCAAAAGACAACTAAGGCTTTAGGTTGGCAAACCAACTCGGCTACACGGCTACAGATCGAGGAGACGTTAGCGACCGCCATTAGAACCTACAATGAAGAAGGGGGTGGTGTTGAGCTTAATTGCCTTTCGTTAATCCGTGAGTGTGAAACCTTTTGTGTTAACCCTAAAAACGGCAGAGCGGAGGCTATTTCTGGTGCTCACGATGACGATGTCATTAGTGCTGGTATCGGTATGTGCCTCATTGAAAGAGGCAAGAAATACATTAACCGTTACGAGAAGGTTCGGCTCCCAAGGGATCTCAGGAAGCTTGAGGATAGTTACAGCAAGGAGTCTAAAGGAATGAAGCGAGGGGGGGTGATGGGAAGAAGGGGATTCTACTAAATGGTTGATTTTTTTCTTGAACTCAAAAAAAAGTTAATTATAATTCTCATTATTATGAGCTTTTCTTAAAAGCAAATAATAATGAGAATTATAATTAAAAAATTGCAATCCTAGTTGCAATCCTAGTTGCAATCCTAGTTGCAATCAATAAATAACAAGACCAAAAAAATGCCCAAGAAAGGAAACCTAGACCCGAACGCATCAGAAAGATCCGTTTATCAGCGCAAATATAATAGCAAGCCAGAGCAGAAAAAACGCAGGGCTTCGCGTAACGGTGCGCGTCGAGAGGCTGAGAAAATTCACGGCAAGTCAGCGTTAGTCGGTAAAGACGTTGATCACACCGTTGGTAACACTAAAGGGGATCTGGATAACAAAAAAACCCGCATTATATCCTCCTCGACAAACAGATCGGCAGGAGCTAAAGCCTCTCATCGAAACCGATCTATTTATTAACCACATGAAACTTTCTGTAATAAAAACAAAAGGGTAAGGCGAAGAGCCGCTAAGTAAAACGCCAAGCAGGGTGGGTTTTTTCATGTCCAACCTTTGTTGAAAGCAAGGCGTATTAGTCTGGGTTCAAGCCCCAGTTACCCACCAAATACACAAATTATGAAAATAACCCTGCAACAGACAGATTTAAAAAAGCTTAAAACAAGGCGAGCCAAAAAGGTTACAATTGAGATATCGGGAGATGAGATATCCCCTTCTACGATACTAAACGAACTCCTGCTACCATCGCTATCCGCGCTAGGATACAACGAAGCCACTTTGGCTAAGATTCATGTTAAGGAGTCGGCAAGCATGAAGAGATCGTAACACCAAGGCGTAAAAAACCCCACTCAGCTTTTACACTGGGTGGGGTTTTCGTCATGTATAACAACAAACAAAGCCGCCCCCAACCAAGGGGCAACGCAAGCATTTTGTAGCTTTATGGAGGATTTGTCAAGCTAGGGCATTCAAAAAGTTCAATTATTGTTTCTTGCTCCGAATACTTGCCACACTTCTCTGGATTGTAGACAATTTCAAGATGCTCTGGGGAATCATCTTCAATAATCCCGAGGTGCACCAGTCCATCGAAATAGTATTTTGCTGAGGCTCCGAGTCCGTCATAGTCTCTGGGTCGGACTGTTCTGATGGTAACGAGAGCAATAAAGCGTTGTATTGGAGGTCGCGCCACCTGTGGATTCTTTTGTAATGCGCGTTTCTTATTTGGTTTAGGGTCGCCCCCACTTGGGGGATCTTTAGGTGAGCCACTTTCTTTGCGCCAGACTCCATCAGAGCCTTCCGCAAAACCACAGTCGCGTAACTGTTTCTCATTGAACTTATGTTTTTTTGGCATTGGTTGATCCAGATTTAACAACGTCTTCTAGGCGGTAAATCGCTCGTATGTTATCCTTGTCTAGGACTACCCTCACTTCCCCCCGTGATTCATCAACCTCCTCAACGTAGCCGTTTTGACCCCTCCATTGGGGATCGGCGTTTGAGTTGTGTAAAGAGTATATCCTGTCACCAACCGCGAGTTTTGGCTGGTTTTTTTTAGGCATAGAGTAATCCTTAAGCTCTTTGCTGAACTGTTCTTGCTCTTGCTGCGTTAATGGCTCGGGGTGGTCGACGGTTTTTTCCACAAACTGCTCTATAGCGTTAATGCTTGCGTGAGGACTATTGCTATTAAGGGCTTTTGCAATTGACTCAAGCGCGGTTGCTATTCTATCGAAGTGTTTGGTGTGGGCTTCTGCAACTATTGTTACGGCTGTTTCATTACTCATTGTTCTTATTGTTTTGTTTTATTATTGGATTTTGTTTTTTTTCGAGTCAAACATTGGAGTGATGCCTCGCCATTTGTTAGGCTCTTTCGAGAGGTAGCCTTTAGCCACCAGTGCTTTTATCACAACAACACCTGAGTTTTGGCTAGGGAGTTCAATTCCATTGCACAACTCAGCGTTTGAGGGGGCGTATCCATATGTATCGTAATAGCGGCAAATCCACCGCAATGCTTTGTCTTGATGTGGGGTTAGGTTTTCCGACGGGGGGATAATCAATGAGGGGTCGATTGTCCCCATCCTTTCAGCTATTGCAGCGTTTGATTCCTCTATAGTTTTTCTGCTGTCGAGTATAACATTCATCGCCTCGTTCCTTTTGTCTACTAAGAATTGCAAGGAAAGGTCTGTCTCGATCAGTTTTCGCGGGGGGTTTACCCAGTTTTTTTTGTCAGTTTCGCTCATTACATATTAGCGGGGTTAAATGTTTCTCTAAAGGTGGTGATGTCGCCATGAAAATCAAGACCAACCTCTCCAGTGGAGCCAGCCCTATTCTTTACAAGCAAGGCGTCAGCCTCAGAAGCGTTGATTGCAGGGTCTCGATGTAGTAAAAGAACTGCATCGGCATCCTGTTCCAGTGACCCAGATCCTTTAAGGGACTCTAGTGTTGGTCTTGCTATTTCGGTCTGGGTTGACTGAAAAGAATTACCCGTCCGTTTTAGTTGGGCTAAAGCAATAATGGACACCTTTAACTCCTTGGCTAGGGCTTTGAGTTTGCCCGAGACCTCAGATATTTCCTCTACCGAGGAGTTGCGAGATTTAGGATCAACACCTCTGAGGAGCTGGATATAGTCCACTATGATAACCTTAACCTTGTCTCGATGAACCGCCCTGCGAGCTATTGCTCTTAGTAGCTCGATGTTTATCCTGTCAGTATCATCAATAAAGACATTCCAGTTCTTCATTTTATTAAGACCAGACCTCATGGAAATTAGGTCGTTTTTGGTTATGCCCGAGACCAGCGATTTCTTTGGGTTGACTCCGCTGACCGACGCCAAAAGCCGTTGGCGTAGCTCTACATCTGGCATCTCGAGTGAGAAAAACACAGACCCTATTCCTTGTTCAGCTAAGTTGGTGACAATGTTTCCTGCCAACGCTGTCTTGCCTGCTGAGGGTCTTGCTCCCAGCAGGTATAGTTTGGAGGGTTGCAAACCGTCCAACATGCGCTCAAGCTTAGGGAAGCCGAATGAGAAACCCTTGATTTTATTAGGGTTTTCAAACCGCCAGCAAAGGTCGTCACTAAGTTCACCCATATCTCTCATGGATCGGTATCCTCCTCCAGTTGAGTCACCGTTGGATATATCCCTAGCCTTGGATGACATTAATTCTGCGACCTCGATGATGTCCTCAGCAGGACAAGATCCCTCTGTAGACTTAGCGAACAGCTCTTTAGATCTGGTTGCAATCTCCCTGCGTGCAGCCACATCCCTGAGTCTTTTGGTAAGAGTTGCAAGTGTAATTGTCGGTAAACCAAGGGAACTAAGCTTTTGAAATAGCATCTGTGTTTTTTCGGACGATCCGTGTATGCGGAGAGACTCCTCGCTAAACGCGTCTTGATTTCCTGCTATCATAATAAGTGCGTGACCAAGCTCTGCCCTTTCAGAACTCATAGTTACGTTAAGCACATCGCTCAAATCGATGGTTGACGCTGGATTTGCAATCATGTGCTGAAGGAATAACTCCTCAGCCTGCACGTCGTATAGGTTATTTACCGTATTACTCATGGGTAGTTATTGCTTCTGATTTTTTAATAATCCGTCCCCTTGCCGCCAAAGTGAGACCGTCACCTACTGGAATCTCAGCTACTGGATCTGGATTCATTATCTTGCGGTATTGTAACTCAGCCTCGATGTTGTAAATCCAAGCTGCTACCTCCTTCTCCCCTACGCCTATTTTTTCGTAGGTTGTGTGTTCAAGGTTAACTTCGCGCTGGACTCGATACAGGGCAATCAGTCTTGACTGTAGAGATGCGACCCCCTCATTGCGGTGGGACTCGACCCCGAACTCATGTTGCAACTCTTTCATACACGCTGAAAAAGACTTGCGACTCCAGTCCTGTGGAGACTCAGCGGCTGATAAGAGCATTGCGTCACGAATATTGTTAAACATGATCCTCTTGTTGGGATCTTCTGGTTGGGCAAACATCGCCGCCTCGGATAAGTAGGTTTGGGGCAGGGGTAGCTGGCGTATCGCTGACGGGATTCGCTGGGCTACAATAACCCACTTAGCTAAGGTGCTCAACTTCCATTTCATGCCGTTCTCTCGGTCAAGAAAACCCAACTCCTCGATAGCCTCCTCGATCGTAGGGTCGTGTGCAGATCTAGCCATGTAATCAAGAGTGATTTCGCCTATCCAAACTAAGATCTCTTTATTTTGACGCATCGAGGACTCGTATAGCCAAGCTAGGTGGCTACAAGTGGCTTTAAGGTCACCCGATGTCGCGCATTCGTCTAATATTAGCAACCCATCCTCAGTGATGGAGACCGATGGTGCGGCTGCTTTTACATAGTTGTCCATTCGTTGGAAAAACTCCCCCACCCACGGAGGTCGAGAAATTACTGAAACTACACCCATGCCGCTCACGGAGTTTGGCGTGGACATATCAATGTGTGCACCCTCTGAATCGGGTCGGCTGAGGAACAGCTTCCCATCCCCGTTGAAGGAGATGGGAAGGTTTTCTGGCGCGTTTGCCAGCTCGTAATGTGTATCTTTTTCTTGCTCCATGACTACTATTGGTTGCGACCGATTTCTTCAATAACTTCCTCGCGCCATGCACAAGGAGTGCACACAATGAACCGCTCGACTTGAGGAGATTTCTGTCCAGTTGATTTCGCTGTTTGATCAAAAACCACATCCACCTCTTTTTTATTGTTTAGGAAGTTGTTAGAACAAAGCTCATCGTAGGCGTCCTCCCACAGTTCACGATCCTCGACCTCTTCGTCAACCAAAACAAGAAAAGCCTTGCCGTTATCGTCCAGTTTACCATCGTCGTCGGCGGCGTGTCCCGCGAGAACCTTCTCCACTAAGACCATGTCGTTTAGCGACTTGACGCTTGCTCGATTAGGTTTGCTCGCCTCTTGCGGTTGCTGGGGTTGCTGTGTCGCCCCCATTGGAATTGATCCCGAACCCTTCTCTGGAAAAGGGACTACTGATCCAACCAACTCTGGAGCAATGGTCGATACCTTGTGTTTGGAACTCATCCACAGGTTGGTTGCAATTGCGCGTAGCGACTCTCCGTCATCAGCAAGCAGAGGTCGATCGTTAATGATTGCTTCAGCCACATCTAGGCATTTGGTGTATCCGCGAGCGGCTAGTGACAATTCGGCATCGAACTGAGACACCCCGTTCGCTTGGACTTGCTGTTGTGGAGCTTGAGCTTGCGCTTGCTGTTGTGGAGCTTGAGCTTGCGTTTGCTGTTGTGGGGCTTGCTGTTGTGGGGCTTGCTGTGTAGATCCACCAGCAGGCAGGACGCGCATCGTCGCCTCGGGGTAAACCTTCACTACAGTGTTAGGATATTGCTTCCCTGCCTGTTGCCAAGTGTTGAAGACCAGACCTCGGGGGTCGCCTTTTTCGTTAACGCTTGAAGAGATGACAATCTCGTTACCTTCGCACGGGTCAAGGATGTGAATCTGTTCCTTCATCAAGGTGATCATCAGCTTTTCCCCAGACCCATCGTTGATAAGGATGGATTGGCGGTGCTGGCTGAACCTCTTGTCGTTATCGGTCGGGTCGGCGGGAGGATACTGCTTCTCGACAACTCCCCTTATTTCGTCTACTGGCGATTTGTCCGCCAGTTGCTTAATGTTTGCAATTTTCATAGTTTTAATTGTTTACTGTTTGGTGTTTGGTGTTTGGTTTTTTATCTCCCATTGGATTTCAATCAGGGAGTTTAATGCGGCAAGCTGTGCTTTTTGCAATTGTTCAATTGCCGCTATCTTTGAGTCGAGCAACATGGATTTTGTATCCATTTTTTCTGCTACCACCATAGTCCTGCGGACGTAGAATGGCAGAAGAAAGGTTACTACGAGGTATATGAGGGCTAATACAGACAGTATTAGTGCTAGTGCCATAGTTATTATTTCCATGATGTTTGTTTAATTATTGGGGTTCTCATGACTATACTAATCTGTTTCGTAAATCTTCTAGGCTTCTTAGATGCCCTGCCATGGCGATGTTTACCTCTTGCAACTGCCCTATTAACGGGGTCTCCGCGATCGGGTCATCGCAAATTTCTGTATGGCGTTCTTCTTGGAGTGTATATCTACTACACTTTTGTTTAATATGTTCGGTTACCACACGCATGTCCTCGCTCATTTGAGCGAAATGGTCGAAGCATGCTGCTACTGGGTCGTCAGTAGCCGTGCATATTAAATGGTCGAAGCATGCTGCTGCTGGGTCGTCAGTAGCCGTGCATATTTTTAGCTCTCCTGCTATTTCATCTATGTTGTTCATAATTGTTTATTTTTTTTGTGTTGTTGCTGGATCGTAGTTCTTCATCCAGCACCAGACTGCGTGTAGATGTTTAAATGTTTCCCACGCCTTTTCTACGTCCTCTTTTTTATGGACAATAAGTTCGGCTTCCCATACCCCATCCTTCCCTGCTTTAGGGTTGGTGTTAAGCATGAGGTTGCAAACTGGCATATTACCACTATTGACTTCCATATTAATGTTGGGGGTGGTCGATAGGGCTTCGGTGTATGCTGCGAGTTGCAAGATGTCGGTCTCATAGACTGGTGCTTTTTTGGCAACAGCTCCGCGAGTCTTGATATCGCACACTGCAAGGACTGAGCCGCCCTCATTCGCGTCTACCTCATGTTTAAATCCAGCCTCAATAAGCTTATCTCTGACATCTTGATCACCCGTGTTTAGGTAAATTAATCCGTCACAGCACCCAGCATAACCTATCTCTCGGTTTGCAATATAGAACTCTGAAAACTCCTCGTCGATAGAGACAGAATCGTCTGGCGTGATCTTTTGGATCAGTTCAATAAGAGGCATGGACAGCTTCATTATGTCCCTGCCCTCAGACAGCTCACCAACAAACTCGGAAACAACCTTGTCTGGAACCGCGATGGTATCTTTTGTTGCTGTTGCAACCCACGACATGCCATTTGGGGGTTCGCTTTGGTCATCTACTGTGGATCTTGCATATCGCGGATCGGTAAGAATCCCTGCACCCAACTCATGACACCTAGACCCAAGCCTTGCGGCTGAAGCCGCATGTTCCTTAGAGTCCGCTAATGCCCTTTTTGCAAAGTCGTCAACAGACTCGCCCTCGATTTTGGGAAGAGTTGTGCAAGCCAAAATGGCTTGGTTTATCTTATATGCGGTTAGGAAGTCCTTTTGTAGTATTTGCAGGATATTTGTCACTGATGGTAACGCGCCTACTTTTCGTGCGTCCCTCAAGCTTGTGGATCTTGTTTCACCAGCCTTGCCTCGCTTGCCAGCGTAGGGGACTGTATGGAACGACGTTATTTTCTCATCATTGGCTTTATACCAATGTGATGCTGAGTCTGGTTTTACTATGTTCATTATTTTATTATACTGGTTTTATGTTGTGAGGACTACAGGCTTGACCTCGACCAGATGAGTCGAAACAAGCGAATATGTAGCTTGCGTTAGTTGATGTGACGTATCCGCGCTCAACATCTACATGGTCGCGGTTGCCTTTGGCGTGGTTTGGTATATACAAGACAGGAGTGCCTTTAGTGTATGTTTTCATGTTGTCGTTCATTGTTGTTACTTTATTGTGCATTTGGTTTTGCTGAAGTCAAATTTATTTTCATTTATTTTAATTCATGCTGAATTTGCTTTCATTTGGTTGGTGGGATATAAGGTCGTGGGCTAATTTCATCTTTTGTTTATACAGAGAGATTCCATGATCTCGCATCGCCTCGTTAATATCCGAGCCAGTCCTAATATCCATTAACCCAGAGTTAGTAAGGTTGTAAATGGTCGAGCCAGTAATAGTCTGCGTAATATGGTCAGCCAGCTTGCTTGAGCTTTTTACCCCCGCCTTGTCGCTATCATAAATAATACCTACAGATCTGTGCGAAAAGTAAGCGTGTAGCTTGGGGGTGGTGGGGATTGTGTTTGCGCCCACTATGCCAAGAACTGGACAGCCAAGTTGCAACACGGTCAAGGCATCCGACTCCCCCTCGGTTACAAATATCGGGGGTCGGCTAAAGTCCTCCAGCTCAGACTTGCAGGTTGCAACATCTCCAAAAAGGAACTCCTTGGCTTGCCCCTGCCACCAAATGGTCTTGCGGGAGGATAGGGGGTCGAATCGGATCTTGGCTCCGAGGTTTCCTGCCCAATCTTTGAACAGCCAAACGATGACGGGCTGTGTTATACCCATGTCGGGTATAGGGTTTAAGACGCCGATCATGCCTTTGTTGATGGCTTTGATGATTGTTTTCTTGGTCAACCCCTTGTTTGCCGCAAACACAGACAAGGGGCTTGAGTCGTTGTTTATAGACGCATGAGCCGCTACGCTCATTTCTGCAACCAGCTTGCGGGTTAATTGCGGCAGTTTCTGAACGTAGCTTTTCTCCCTCTGGGGGGTGGGCTTCGCTGGAAGCGATGAAGGTGGTGGGGGTGGGACATGCAGACCGTTGGGCGTCTCTGAACCTTGCAACCCTGCCAACTGACCACAACCAACGATAGCCTCATGGACTGAGCATTGGTCGAGGTGGGCGTAGAGGTCAATGACGTTCCATTGATCCCCACTGGAGTGATCCTTGGCTTTCTTGCCCCCGTCATAGATAGAGAAGGAGGGGTGGGCTTCGCCGCGAATGGGTGACTTGATCAGACCGCACTTAGGTTGCACCTCGTAACCGAAGCACTTGAGGACATCCCATATTTTAAGCGTTTCTTTAATCGTTGCGATATCGTAATGTTTATCCTTGTTCATTAGAATAACTCTCCTTGTGATGGTTGTTGTGCGCGGTTAATGACCCATACGTATTCTGGTTTTCCGTAGACGCCCTTGACCTTCTTGTCGGTCTTGGCAAGAAATCCACGACTGGTTAGATTGGTGATCGATCTCCGAACAGATGTGATTGGTGCTTGGGGCAAACACAAATATCGCACCTGTGACGGCGAGTAGCCTCGCCCTTTGTGTTGGAAGAATTTAAAAATCTTTTCATCTTGGGACTCGGCTTTACCCTTGCAATCTCGCAAGGCTTCTCCGCTTTCTTTGGTAGTATTGTAGTATGACATGTCGTTGTTAATTAGTGTTTCTTAGTCGGGTAAGTAGCCCCCGTGCTTCGGCTTCTTTTTGGTTCGTATGTATCCAGCGGTGACAAGCGGAGTGAGTCCAGAAGTAGTTGAGTAAATGGTCTCCTGCTCGACCTGATGGGTGGTGGGGTTCCATGTTGCGTTTAGCATCACGTTGTCCGCACACCTTGCAAGTTTGCAGTTGAGGGTCATTAATCTTCTGCTTTTGATACTCGATCTCCAGCTTGGCACGTTTGGGGTTCACTGGCTGTTAAAAAGGAATGTTAGGGGGTGCTGAATCGTTCAGTGGTGTCTGGGGGTGGGACTGTTGACCTCCACCTTGTGACTGAACTTGCGGCTGATCCTTCCATTTGTAGAATCCTCCTTTAACATTCACCTTATCATTACCACTGGCATCCTTTGGGTTGTATCGTGGAAATATACCACCTCCAACTTTCTGCTGTCCAATGTCGAGTGCTGAACCACATGTGTTGCAATGCAACGTCAAATAGTCATACTCGTTCTGTTGTCCCGCCGTGCGATGGCGAAACGCAAGGTCATCAGTTCCACATTGCCCACAACTCGTAGGCAGTTGTGAGAATTGAGATATGCCCTTGATCAACTCTACTGGAGATTCTCCAGTGACTTTAATGGTGCATGACGCACCTACTTTTATGTTCGCTTCCATAGATTTTTTGGTTAGTGATACAGCTCGTTTAGGAGGTCTTTTTACGCGACCCTATAAAATTATCGAGGTGCTCGTCAGCTTGATCTAACTTGCTTTTCAGCGAGGCGGTCTTGAGCTTCCAGTCGTGGCTATAATTGGCTCCGTCAAGCAAGGAAACCTCGCCGTCTGCCAGCATTTTCGTTACATCGATCGTTTTGCTACCTGTCTGAGACACCATCTCACCTTTGACCTTATCCTTATTGTTAAAGATTTTACTTCTCACACTTTTGTTTGCAAGGGTTGCAATTTTACAAAGGGCTGCGTCTACCTCAACTTCTATCTCTTCAATGGATAGGTGGGGTAAAAGATCTATTTTCAAGTAGTCAATAAAGTCGCTTCGTTGCGATGATCCTTTTTCTGAAACCTCGCTAATAGCCACGGACGAGAAGACTGGATTGAGTGTAATAGGGGTGCGCCGCAAGAGTGCAACTTGCTTAATTGCCTCTGGGGTCTTTTGATCCATTATATCCGACCACAAATCCAATATCTTGGCTGTGGCTTTTTCATCGGAAAGGTCGTTTGCGTCTATGGACTCAGGTGTAAGACCATGCCTCTTCAAAGCTTGCTCGCTGTGTTGTAAGGTGCTTAAAGTCGAAGACAGTCTATAAGCGGCACAAAACTTGTTGAGTATAGAGGAGTGTGTTAAGCCGAAAATGCTTATCTGTCTAGACGCCATATCTGAAATTGCAATTGTCCAAATCTCTTCATGCGAGATATTGCCGCTCTTTTCTTTGGGGTAGAGTTGGGTCTTTTTGCTAATCATATCAGCGAATCCCTCGAAAACCTCTCCGTTGAGAGAAATATAACCATTGCTTCTGAAATTTGGGCTAAGACCCTCGTTAATAAGGTGTGCAGGATTACCATCCCCTTTTGGGTTTTCAATGACTAATTGAGCCATGATGTCGCGCAGATCTTTTCTTGTAGACACTGGTTCGGATTTGAGATCCTCGAGGGGCTTTTGCCACTGTAGCTCGCGGATGGAGTCGTGCATTGGGTCGCTAAAATTATACAACCCTGTGATGACCGTGCTCTTGCGCGATGAAATTTTGTCGTGTCCCATATAAAAAACACCGTAAGGCAGGGTTTTCAACATGCCCTGTTTAGTGGTTAGATCACTTAAGGCTCCATCGTCGAGCATTCCCACATCGCCATTCCAGCCAAAGAAGTTCGTATCTCCAGCCCACACAGGCAAACCAATGCCGCCGAAAAAATCAACGGCGTATTGAAGATCCTCGCAAGTAAAACCAGAATCCCCATGCTTCTCGATCATCACTTCTTTGATGCATCTGAAATAATTACACGCCTTGGCTAACTGTTGGGCGAACGTATGCAGTTCGGCATTATCCTTGGAGGATAAGCTGGTGTAGCACAAATTATACACCAGATTACCTTCCAATTGCGCCTCTGTGAACCCAATCATCTGTGTAAAAAAAGATTGGATATCTAGGTTTTGGTATGGCGGGTTGTTTTTTTCATCTCCCCTAATGCTTTCAAGCTCGAGGAGGTCTTTAAGACAGCAATCTAGTAACGCTGAACAGACCGTCTTGAGGTGTTTTAAACCATTATCCCATTCCCCAGTCGCTCCAACAGGGATTATCCCATTTCCCATTTTTAAGTGGCTGGCGATGCGGTCGCTTATGGGGTTATTTTGTGTTGTGACAAGTGTGAAGCTATCACCACACACCTCTATTGAGGACGCGGGTAGAGTTACGCCGTTTATTTCAGTGTTGTTTTTCATGTTGTTGTTACGTTGTTGATGTTATTTATAGCTACGATTATAGCAAGATTTATTTGTTGTTTTTTTGTGTAACACAATTTCTACACAGCATTAAAGAATCTAGCAATGCGTCGTATATTGTTAAATATATCCGACAGGCATATCACACAGCGTTAAAAAACCTAGTGATGCATCCTGCTGTTTTGTGATACTCAAATCCACAGGCTCCTTTTTGAGACCCGATGAATCCCGCATGACTATGCCAAGCGTCACTGGCACACAATGCTGGTAGGTATTCTACTAGCAATCCTGCTTGCTCATCAATTACTACAGGGGCTATACTTTTTTGATGGTGAATGTGTCCACACTTCATGTGCCGATATTTAGTTAAACCCCATTCTTTTGGAAATTCTGCCGCGATTATCTGCGCCCACTTGTTTGCGGCTACTTTGTCACCGTGCGCCCACACCAGCAGATTGTCGCCAAAGACCATTTTTTTACGAGGTGATGCGTCTAGTTTGACCGTGACATTTGGGCAGTTGGCATAATATGAATCAAGGACGCGAGCTAGCCACACCTCAGAGTGCCACGAATGATTGCCCTCCAGCACAACAACCTCAACTTCAGTTGCAATTGATGCGGCTACCTGTACAGCATCACGGCAAGCTGCGATAATGTAGTTGACCACTCGGTGATATCTGGTGTCAACGTCAAGCACGTTGCCACTTAGCTCTGTCTTGTTGGATCTGTTGTCTGAATGGAGCATGTCGCCCCCAAAAACTAAAACCGCCTTGTGGGGACGGTTTGATCTGCTTGCTATCCCCTCAGCCGCCTCAATCATTCTGCGGGATGCAATGTCACAATCATAATCTTCATCTAGTGTCTCGCGCTCATCCGCATACATGCCAACGTGTGCATCGAATAGGTCGATCTCAAACAGTATCTCATCCGTATCTGTCTTGCGTGTGCGTCTTGACTTAGCCTTGCCCTTGCCTTTGACTTGCTCGCATAGCCCATCAGCCACATGTTGCATCTTGTCCAGCATTGGGGACATCCTGCGCCATTCTTGGATAACATTACCGTCAGCATCATATTGCACTGTGGTTTTCGTCATGCCGAGATGATCTGGTTTTGGTGCGCTTGACAGCCAAGGTGCAACGCCTTTTTTCTCGATCACTTTTAGACACTGCTGAACGGTTGATGTGTTACAACCTAGAACCCTTGCTGTCTGCGCGGCGTTCATGTCATTGCTCAGGTAAAGATCCAGAGTCTGCTTCTGTTTAACTGTTAGCATAACATGGGTTTACCCTAAAACAGGTAGTATTGCAAGCTAATACAAAGGGCTGTAAGGCTGTCGCCTAATGGACTCAATCTCCGATCTCGCCCATTCTATCATGTTTGTTAGACGCTGTGATGAAGGTTGATCGTGTGAGAGAAGGGAGTAAAGGCAGATCCCCCTATAGTCCCCCACCCGAAGGTAGAGGAATATAGGAAGGGAACCTTTGAAGTCAGATCGCGTTCGATCGGTCGTTTCGCACTCCGTGGGTCTATTGCGGATAAGCCATGGTAGCCTTCTTTCGTGCTACCTTTATCAACTCCGCGCCCTTGGAACGTCCCCCCAGCCAGTTGACTGAGCGTTGTAATTTCGTCCCTCTCGACGGTTCTACCCGTGAAGAGGGGAAGTGGAGGATAGTGCATCTGAATCATCAATCTAAAGCCCACTGTCTACCCTGATATGTCAGACGGGAGAGTAGCCCCGACATGGCTGGTGCTTAGTCAGAGGCTTGGTTGATGTATTGGTTTGAAGACATATTTTTAAAAATAAAAAACCCGACCAGTAGAAAGAAATTAGCGGGAGACTTTCTGGTCGGGTTTAGTGAGGTTTCCCTCAAAAATATGTAGTAGGCTCCCGCTAAGGAATGCTTTCTGGGCAAATAAAACTCTATTTTACCGCATTAGTCAAATTAATTCTTATATTTATTTAAGAAACTGTCCAAAGCATCTTCTTTTTTACCATCACCCTCATTGATCCCGAGGATTCTTTCAGCCTCATCAATGTCCTTGGTTATTTTTTCGATGTTACTCTCAATCTCCTCAATCTCTTTGATTAATTCATTAGGTGTCTTTTTAGATGCAGATTGCTCAACTACTTGTGACTGACTATCATCAGTGCGTTTGTGTGGCAAATCAATCTCAATTATGGCGGTACTGGCGGTCTTGTAGTGCTTGCGCGAATCGATAAACGAAAAGACGGCAAATGCAAACGTGTAGCATGACGCCAAAGAGGCTACATACAGGACGACGGGCAACTTTAGCTCGTAGGAGTATAGCGCGACTAATACCCAAATGGGTGCTTGTATTAAAAGAGACATCGCCGAAGAGCGGTTCGTTATGGCTTTTACTATGCTTGCAATGCTTAATGCATATCCTTCAATTTTATTATTTTTCTTCATTGTTAGTTGTGGTTTGTTTTTCATTGGTTAGAAACAGTTTAGTTGATGGGGGATATTTAAACAAAGCCTCACCCAAGGCTGTTAGACATATCATACGTTTTGATGTCCCTTTTTTATGTGGGGATACGTAAAGTAGTCCATCTTTTTTTAACTGGTTGGTTGAAACCCAAAATCCAGCAGAAGTGTAGGGGCTGTTGCAACTTTTTACGTAGAGAGACTCAATCGTCTTTCTAACATCGGACGCGAACAGCAACCCTGTTTTCCCTTTTCTTTTTTTGCCTCGGGCTTGCTTACTGATTTGCCACTCCATCTCTCGAGTGACACTCAAGGTCATGATTTGCAAGGGAGAGAGCCGCATGAAAAACATATTGCCTTGTGTCTCCCCAATTTGGGCGGTAACCTTTCGGCTTAGTTTACTTAGGTTCATTTTTTTGTGGTGGTGTTTGGGTTTGAGTTGGTTTGATTCTCCACATGAGGTGGGGATAATAGGTCTGACGTGATGTGAGTTCATGGATTGCATCCTCCTTGATGGCGAATACAATCCAGTCCGTCCACCTCGGTTCAATTGTGCTTTTTTGTTGCAACGTGTAGTATTTTGGTTTCATGGTTTCGTTAATTGATCCTTAAGATGGGATGGTGCTTGCCGCCTGTATTTGTAGGCTAGTTGCAAGACCCTGCCCTTCTCAAAGTTGGTGAGATCCGATTGGCTTTTATCTGCCAACCTTCTCCCGTATTCTGTGTCGGTTCCACTGAAGCCCACCCCGTTGACTATCCTCGCACCGTCATCATCTTTCGCTGAGACATGCTTAAGGCAATACAGGGAGGTCTTGACATCGCGTATGGACGCGGCTTGACCGATTGCGGCAACAGCGAGCCTCTTAGCTCGACGTTCGCTATCATCTTTCGCTTCCTGATCAGGAGATCGTTGCTCCCTCTGGAGGGGTGAAGTTGCAGTTGCAACCTGCTCCTCGGTTAGGGACTGGTCTCCAAAGTGATCTTTGTCCAAAGCAGACTCGATCACTCTGATCTTCTTGGCGTTGGATTGTATGATGTTGGCATCGATCGTTCCGTCCATTGCAAGATACTGGATCAGCACAGACTCAGTTTGTCCGATTCGGTGCACCCGATCCTCAAACTGCCGATTGTTAGCAGGAACCCAGTCGGTCTCCACGAACACAACGTGTGCCGATGCAGTCAAAGTGATGCCCGTCCCAGCCGCTAATATATTCCCAACGAACACACGACAAGATTTGTTGTGCTGGAACTGCTCTACGGCGTCCTGTCGGTTAATAGCAGAGGTTGATCCCGTGATGCAAGCGACACCGTAGCTTTGCAATTCATCCACAAGGTGTTCTATCACCTCCGAGTGATGCGCCCCGATCAAGATCTTTTTTTCCGTGTCCCCATCAAGGATAGACTTGATGTGCTCCACGGCAAGATCGACCTTGGCAAGACCCAGTATCACACGCGCCTTAGCAATCTGCTCAAAATGTATCTGTTGCCGACTCAAATGCCTAGTCGACTGATCCCATTCATCCGTTGAGTTGGCAGATTTAGCGTTAACTGCCGCCTCAGCAATCTCGTCGATTGTTTCATCGGATAAGCTAGACTCCATGGTCAAAGCATCGAGTTGACGCTTCACGTTCGCGGGTGTAGGCAGTGCAATAATTTGCCTAACCTTGGCGGGTAGCTGTTTAAGGACATCGGTCTTCAGCCGCCGAACCATGCATGACCCCCGTATAATCTGTTGCAACTCGGAAAGATTGGATGATCCGCTAACGTCGAACGAACCGCCAAACCCTTTTTGGGCATCGCAGAACTTTTGGCAATAGGCATAGTAGTCCCCAAAGTGCGTAGCATCAACGAACCTTAAAAGGTTCCAAAAATCCACAGGCTTGTTCGTGATCGGGGTTCCTGTTAGAAAGACCCAGCGTTTAGCAGGGATTGGTTCGCGGGGGTGGGAGATCTCGTTGCCATTGGAATCTTTAGGCATCCTCGATCTGGGTGGTAGACCCAGCAGGTGCGTTGATCGCTTGATCTTTGGGCTTTTAAGGTAATGAGCCTCATCCGCGATAACTACATCCCACTCCCGCGACCTTGCAATTTTTTGCATCGGGGGCTTAATCAGTAGATCGTAGGACACGAAAACCACGTCTGCGTCAGCGGCGGCGGCGGCATCCTTACCAGACAGAACCACTGCAAACCTTGGTGATGATGTTGCAAACTTCTCCCACTCCTTTTTCCAGTTGAGTCGGAGTGAGGCAGGGCATACGACAAGGACGTTTTTGGCTTCGGTCTCGTTGCAAATCATGATCGCTTGCAATGTCTTGCCCAGCCCCATGTCGTCACCAATTATAGCTCGCTCTAGAGGGAGGCAGTATTGCACCCCTGCCGATTGATAAGGAAACGGGATTACCCCGTCTGGGACTCTGGGAGAGTAGCCATCAACAGGCTTATCAGCCTTGCTTGCAATTGCACGGTCGTTGCTAAACTCTACCTCAGGGGTTTTGCTATCATCTTTTACTTTACCCCAGTGAGTTACGAGCCATAACCCAGATCTATCTTTGCCGCAGGAGACACCCACTTGCTTGAGCGCGTCCTTGTTTTCGCGCCAGTAATCCCACCAGCCATCTGGGATCGCGGCAGTAAATAGGTGTCTATCGCCTGCTCTGGTGGATACAATGCCTACATCCCGCCACGCAAGGGAAGGCAGGTTAGATTGTGGTAATTGGCTGGGTTTTAGTTGTGGTGGTGGATTCATTATTTTGTTTTTGTTTTTGGTTTTTGTTTACGTGTTATGGGAGCTTGCGGTATTTCCGCACTAGCCCCAGCTTCCTCCGAGCAGGAGCAGATGCTCTGCGGTAGGTAGTCCAGCTCTTCCCCGCATACTTCATGCGGAGTTTCTTGATCCTCTCGGCGGGGTTGTAAAACTCCGTTGGATGAACCCCTAACACGGGGTTTAGAACATTGTCTCCTAAGATTTCGGCGGTGTCATCGCCGAAAAGCTTAATTTTTGTCTCACCCAGTGAAGGGTGATTGATTGTTTTGATTGTTTTTATTGTTTTCATTGTCTTATTTTTTTTTGTTGCGCCCCCGAAGGGGCTGGTTAATTATTTTGCATACTCGCAATCGTAGCCATTCCCTTCTAGGATCGCTATAATTGTTGGAAGCAATGCAAACACTCCGTCATAGTCTGTCAGCTCCTTGTCCTTAAACCAAAGACCACCCTCGGCATACCAGTTTTCTCCACCGCTGGCATTATCAAAGATCTCGAAACTGCCGTATCCGTCACGTGGCAATGTGACGTTGTAGGTGACCTCTATATTTTTCTCTTTGCGAATTATGCCGAAAGAGTTTTCCATTACCAGATCCTCATTGACTACTTTTGTAATTTTATTGCTCATTTTTTTGTGTTGTTTGTTTGTTTACTTACTCCTCCTCAATTGCAATTGCAACTGAGGCAGATCCTATCTGGTAACTGCCGTCCATCAGCTCATGCCTATGCATGGTGTTGGTGCGAATAGCACGTGCTATCTCCTCCAGCAGGTGTGCCACTTCTGGATTAGACTGGGTGTCAATTTCTATTGCAATCACGGCGGCTAGTAGTCTGAAGGCAGCAGTGCCGTGGTTACCGACCGATCACTTTCCGTGATGATCCAAAACTTTACCCCCGTTGCCGACTTGTATGCCGACAAGACTCTGTCCCCCGCGAGGACAGCCTCGTCATTGGCAGTGTGGTCTGACGGTTCAAGATCACCCCAGTCCCCGACGATGTGTCGGTCGATCGCGGCAAAAACCTCGTCCATTCCAACACTCTCCATCACGGTGGGTGTTGCTACTAGCTTGCCCAGTTGCAATACTGGGTCTTTCATTTTTTGTTTACTCATAATTGTTTTTTTTGGCGTCATGCTATCATGTTTCGTGCATCACCCGCATGACGTAGGTGAGGCATCTATTAATGTGTGCCACCCCCCCCCAGAGGGAGGGAGCGGCATGATTGACTATGAGGCTAAGACCTTCTCGATCCCCGCCATTGCACTCTTGTAATACACAAGGGTCTGCTCCTCGGTGCGGGGCAGGCGGGTCGATCCGAAGAGGTAGTCAATACCCTCCAGATTCTCGGGGTCACGTGACTGACCGCGCCCACCGTTCACATCCATCCGTTTCACCCAGACATCATCATGGCACTCCTGCCATGCAAATCCCATCTGCCGCAATGCGGCAGGGTGACATGCCCAGAAAGCTAACAGGTTTTCATCCACCCGCTCGCCCATGCGCTTGAGGGGGAATCGAAGAGTAGACCAATTCTCATTATCGCCCTTGTGCAGGCGAGAGTGCCAGAAAGCCTCGAGGCTTACAGAGAAGCCATTGCGTTCCAGTTCGTCGACGATAGCCATGAGGACTACACCTCGGTTGGTCATCTCCGAGGGGCTGATGTCACTTAAAGCCCCGATGTTAACCCCAAGCACCACACCTCGCGGTGTCTCGACCTCGGCGAACTCTTGGAAGCACTCGGGCTGTCCCGAGCAATATGCTCCCATATCGAGGAATGCCCCAGAGACTGAGGCAATTGTTCCCTCCCTCTGTCCCTCCGCATAGTCGCGCAGGTTGTTCGCTATGTCCGAGCCTGTGAGCCTCGGGGCATCACTCCACCCCGTCTCAGCAAGATCGGAAGCTTGCTCGTATGTGACACCGCCATGCCAAGAGTCATCTTTGCGTCGGGAGTCTTGTTCTGCATGCTTATTAGGTGTTGTTGTTGCAATGTAGTGGGTAAGTTCCCCTGCCCCCTCAAACTCAGTGAGCATGTGCTCGCCCGTCTTATCGCCGTATGGCGAAGATTGGATTGTTTCTTTCATGATTTTGTTGTTTGCTGTTAGTTGGTTACCCCTTGGTGCTTATTGCAATTATTGCAACAGCACCAAGGGGGGATTGCGGCTTACTTGACTCCCGCGAGAATCTTTTTCTTTTCCTCGCTGGATGAACCGCCCCAGATCGTAAGATCCTCGACCTTATCCTGTGCCATTCCTGCGGCTAGGAGCTTCTCCCCACTGAAGGTAGCACGGGGGCTGATTACGATGCGCGACTTAAGGGCTTGAGCAGAGTGCCGCAGTGCGATCACCCGCTTGCACCAATCCGCATTGGATGCGATTTCTTTCTCCATGGCTTCATCATAATCCCACGCGATGAACGCGAACCTATCCAAAGTAGCCGCATCAAGCTGGCAACGCCCGACATACTGAGCGTTAGCTCCTAACCCGTGGGTGTTGGCGGTTGCCACCAATCGGAAGTCTTCATGCCTCTTCACCATGCCATCGGCGAAGGCACAACTCCCGTTAGCGAGAGCACTGTTGAGGACAGAGATGACGTTGGCATTGCCATTGTCAATCTCGTCTAAAATGAATACGCCGCCCTCCTCGTAGCGTTTACGGAACTCTGTGGGGACGTAAGCCCCCCTAGCGTCCATGTAGCCCAGCAGTGCTACAGCAGTAGTCTGCTGGCAGACGGAAATGGAGCTACACTCCAGATCCAAGGCTTTTGCCACTGCCCCAGCCGCCGAGGTCTTAAATGACCCAGCCGCTCCGACGAGGTAGGCGTGTAGCCCACACGTAACAGCGGTGAGAAGGGTCTCGAACTCTCGGTGTTGCAAGCCCATTTTTACGGGGGCTTTCTGAGGCTTGACTACCTCGATCTCTCGAGGTGAGGCGTTGCGCTCCAACTCATCAACTCTATCGATAAGCTCATCCATCCCAAGAGGGATGGCGGGGGCGGCAGGTGCAGGTGTTAACGTTTGGAGGAGTGCCTTGAGAGCACTCTCCTGCTCCGACGTAGTAACCACCTCTGGAGTTGCAACCTCTGGAGTTGCAACCTCTGGAGTTGCAACCTTGGGGGGGTGTTGGTCGAGAATTTCCTGCCACCTATCGGGGTGGGTTTTTAAGACTCCAGACACAATATCCTCGATGTCATTAAGTGTGAGGTTAACCTCGATCGACGAGAGTATATCATACCTTGTTGATTCTGAGTTGAATGCGTCGACCACCTCGTAAGTGAGGTTTGCGTTCCATCCGTTTGAGCCAGTGGCAACGGATGAAAGGTTTACACTGCAAAGTGGGTGTGCCTCATCGAGTCTTGGCTTCACAGCCTTGATTGCCTTGGCGATTATCTTTCTCGCCTCAATAGTATTATATTTTTTCATGTTTTTGTTTTTGTTTTGTTGTTGTTGATTCTCCATTCGACCCACAGCATCATTGCAATGGATCGGAGGGAAAGCCGACACCCCCGCCGAAGCGGGGAGTGTTGCAACTTGGGTGATGCTAGATTTGCCCTACTTCCCAGTAGGATGGTTGAGACCATGTGCCGTCAGCACGGTAGGTGATTGCCTTTTTGCTCGTCCAGTCATCGTGCTGGAGGACAAACTCAACATCCCCTCCAGAGGTGGGGGCATTGATTTGACAGATACGAGGGTAGGCATCAATGATGCCTTCCTTGCGGAGGTTTTTGATGTGCTTGTCATATTCAACGACTACGGTCTTTAACTGATTAGTTCTCTTTTTCATGGTTT
>Ga0209374_1001340_pt1 | contig 24271 bp, 13 predicted proteins | sample SaaInlLV_DNA_10m_FD_184683 | JGI IMG/M metagenome (GOLD analysis project Ga0209374, IMG submission 184683) | Marine microbial communities from expanding oxygen minimum zones in the Saanich Inlet - SI075_LV_DNA_10m (SPAdes) (version 2) | ecosystem: Environmental > Aquatic > Marine > Unclassified ... | reverse complement strand
CTTGGGTGAAATCTACAGATTCAATTTTTGAAAATTCAACGCCCGGAACACCGGACTTGGTGCTGGCAAGGGGTGAAAAAGTGAACCTTTGTTGGACGACCGCTGAGGGTGAAGTGCATTATGCAACCCAAGCCTCTAACGGCAGCTGGAACGATGCTCTTGTTGATACTGTTGCTCCAACCACTGAACAGAATTTGGTAGATTGCTCTCTTGCCATCAGCGAAAACGGCCGACCGTACATCATGTATGCAGACGGAGCGGACATCAAAGTCGCACGAGTGGCGTACGCAGGGCAAGTTTATCTGGAAACCACATGGCTTGTCCGGACGATTGTTGAAGACATCAATCCAACTGATTTCCGCCTTGGACTTCGTCAGAACGAACTCGAATGGGGTGTGTTCAGAGATACGAATGGCTCGTTGTGGGAGATTGATTTCAGTGGCACTCGATGGTCACATACCATGCTCGATCAAGGCCCTGTGAGCAGGGATATTGAACTGGCAGTGGATGAACAGGAAGTGGTCCACATCGCCTATGCCGCACCCGATGCAGGTGAAATCCGATTGATCCGAGTTGACGGAATGATGTACGATCACCGAGTGCTGCTCCGAGATGCGAACATCGTGCCACATATCGGCATGGGGCTTGATGGAAACTCTCTCGAGCAAATTGTCACAACCGTCGGTCAGGATGAGAATGTGACGTTGCGATTGTTGCGAAGCCTCTCAGGACAAGAAACCGGTCGAATTAATCCAACTCCTTCTCAAACCATCATTGGCGCTCAAGGCGTCGATGAAGGTGCGGTTGAAATGGGTGATTTGAATGGTGACGGTTTCGATGATCTTGTGATTGCAGAACCATCCTATGACGGTTCAGGCACAGAAACGGGCCGAGTTCTCATCCATTATGGTTCAACCAGCGGAGCCTCACCCGTTGCGGACGTAACGCTCGAAGGCGAGATGAACGGTGCTATGTTTGGCCACGGATTGTCCGTAGCCGATTTCAATGGTGATGGCTTTTCGGATGTTGCCATCGGCGCTCCCGGCTGGAACGACACCAATGAAGCGTACACTGGAGCGCCTGGCCGCATCGTCATTCATCTCGGGAACGCTTCGGGACTTGAAACATCATCGTGGTGGAATGTGACTGGCGAAGACAACACTTCCCTCGGTTGGTCAGTTGCTGCTTCAGAAACCATGAACAACGATTCCATGGCTGATTTAGTGGCGGTTGCGTACACCTACATCGAAGATGTAACTGAAACCATTCAGAACAAGGGCCAACTCAAAATATTCAGCGGAAACACTTCCGGGCTCGATTTCGTTCGAAACATCACCCAGACCACGGATGGCCCTCGCTTCGGTCAAACAATTGCTGCAAATGGCGATCTGAACGGTGACGGAATGAGTGACCTCCTTGTCGCCAACACAGGCAGTTTCCTTAGCCCGCTTGGGTATTCAGCAGTGGAGATTTTCTTTGGACAAGCCACAGGCTACAACGGCACATGTGACCAAAGCATTCAATCAAACTTGCAAGGTAAACTCCTTGGCTGGTCCCTAAATTACCTCGGGGATGTCAATGGCGATGGTTTTGATGATTTCATGTTCGGTGAGCCATTCAACGGCTCAGGGTACCGAAGTGGTAAGATTTGGGCCTACTATGGCTCCTCCGAAGGGATTTCCCCCTCGGAACCAGATTACACCCTTTCCTCAGGCGTTGCTAACGCCGTCCTCGGGCGTTCTTTTGAGCCTGCAGGTGACGTCAACGAAGACGGATACGATGATGTGCTTATCATGCAAGCAAACCCCGGAAACAGCGGTCAAGTGGAATTGATGCTTGGATCTTCGATTGGCTTGCGATCTGATTGGGAACTTTTGGCGACCGGCCAAACCGGTGAAAACATTGGCCTTTTGGCTGCTACCCAGGGTGATTTGGACGGTGACGGACTCAGTGAACTTGTGCTGAGCAGCAGGGACAAGGCCTCAGATCCTTACACCCTCAATTATCAGATTCATTCGGAAAGAGACTGGGAGTCTTCCGTCTTTACCTACTCGTCCAGCCTCACTCAGTTAGAACTCAGCACCTCTGCCCGTGGTGAAACAAGCATGTTCGTCACTTTCTCTAACAACGCATCCCACTTCATCGAGCATGTGAACGATGCCACACCCACTGGCGTGTGGAGCGAGACTGTCGTGGTCGAGAGCAGTGAAGAATCCAATGAATACGCATTCACAACCACGGCTTCAGGACGCCCCGTGATCTACCAAGCTGATGCCGAAATCGGCCTCACGTATCGAACAATCGTGGGTTACACTGCCGTTGAGCAACCGATTGTTACAACGGGACAATTTGGTGAACATTTGGGCATGACCCTTGACACTTCAGGCCAACAGCGGTTGGCCTTCTCCTCGATCGGAACCGACCAACTCTTCACCTCGATCGAATCTGAAACTGGTTGGACCACTTCCCTCGTGCGATCACAACTCTCCCTTGATGGCCCAGTCTCCGTCATGGCTCAAGGTCTTGATTCATCCAACAACGAGACGGTATTGATTTACCGCAATGCTGGAAACGATTCGTTGGAACTCGCCCGACAACCATCTGGAGCATCGACATGGGCAATTGAATACCCCTCCGCACTTGCATCTGGAGCATTTATGGCAGTCGTTTCAGAACAACAATCAGCCGCCTATCTTCACGATGGCTCCCTTGGAGTCTTGGTCATCAACGATGACGGCGTGGACGCAAACCTCGCTCTTTGGGTCATCAATTCAACTTCGACTCAACTGCACAACATCACTGGTTTGACTGACTTCTCCTCAGATCTCCGACTCGCAGTGACTGAGAACGGATCGATCATCGCAGCCACGCTCACAAGCACCGGTGTCCTTTCGATTCATGAACGCAGTTCGAATGACACCAACTGGACAACCGCAGTTGTCCCCCAACCTGCAGGATCCATGGCTCAGTACAACCTTGACCTCGTTGGGGGAAGTGAGCCGACCCTTGCCCTTCGCAGCAACACGCCGACACCTTCGATTTACACCCGCACCAACAGCAGTGAATGGGTGGCGTTTGGGGCTCAACCTGAATCGAACCTCGAAGGTGCTTGGGACCTGATCGTAATGGACGAGCATTACCTTCTCATGACAAGCACAGGCTCCGACAACGCCCTGACATGGAACGCAATTGGCAAAGATGCTGCCTCCATCAACAGCACGTCATGGTCGACCCTCGCATTTGGTTACAAAGCGGCTGGAAGTCAAACCAACGCTCAAGTCGACAGCAATGGGACCGTCCATCTCAGCCTTTGGGATGACACACTCGACGATGTGAGCGTAATGAGAATCTACCAGGACACAGACCGGGATCTTGTGTTTGACCTCGTTGATGATTTGCCTATGCTGGGCAATCAATGGGCAGACAGCGATGCTGACAATTACGGCGATAACCCCGACGGTCCAATGGCGGATGATTGCTCGACAGTCCCAGCCACATCTTCCTTCTACACCTATGGCTGCCCTGATTTTGATGCAGATGGCTATGCGGACACGGATGATGGTTGCCAGGATGATCCAGGAACTTCATGGCTTGGTCGTCTGGGCTGCATTGACTTTGATCAGGACGGTTGGTCGGACAACGACGTCTCGTTTTACGACGGCGATGTGTTCATTCTAAATTGGAAACAATCGAAGGATTCTGATGGGGATGGTTATGGCGACAATTCAGGACCCGACTGCTGCGCAACACCCCTTGATCCAAACAATCCAACCGGCGACTTGTTCCCATTCAACCCCTCTCAATACGCCGATTATGATGGTGATGGGTGGGGTGATAACGACTCAGATACCGTGACAGGGGATGCTTGCCCATGGGACTGGGGTGCTTCGTGGCGAGACCGCAATGGTTGCTTAGATACTGACCTCGACGGGTCATCGGACCCTTCGGACATTGGAGGCTTCTTTGAATGGAATGAATCTATGGGCGCTGATATGTGGCCACTTGATCCAACACAATGGACAGATTCCGATGGTGACGGCTACGGTGATAACAACTCTCAAGGGGCGACAGACCCTGATATGTTCCCTGACAACATTGCAGCAGCAGAAGATAACGACAGCGATGGATACCCTGACCGCTGGACTTCGTTTTATGATCTTTCAGATGAAGATTTGACCAACAATGGTGCTGGATTGGAACTCGATGGATGCCCTGGTGTTTGGGGTAATTCCACCAACCCTGTGTTTGGATGCCCTGATGCCGATGGTGACGGATGGGAAGATTCCTCGGACGCATTCCCTCTTGAACCGACTCAATGGCTCGACTTCGACGGCGATGGATTTGGGGACAACCCTGATGGCTACCAAGCGGATGAATGCACCACCATTGCTGGCGTGCTCGAAGGCACAGTGCCAAACGGTGGTGAAACCGGTATTGGATGTCGATTTATCGATGACACCGACGACGATGGTGACTTTGTCTCAAATGAACAAGACACATGTCCGAACACCGGCGCTGGTCTTGCGGTCAATCAAGCAGGATGCGCTGACAACCAACTCGATGAGGATCAAGACGGTGTCATGAATGACATGGACCAATGTCCACAAACCGAGTACCAAGATGTCGTCGATGCCATTGGGTGCAGTCAAGCCCAGCGTGAAACTGATTCCGATGGTGATGGTGTGTTCGACCCTGTTGATTTGTGCCCACTCACTGTAGAAACCGAAGTCGACGCAAATGGATGTTCAACTGCACAATTGGACAGCGATGATGATGGTGTAAGCGACGCAGACGACGCTTGCCCAAGCACTCCGGCAGGATTCCCTGTTGACGTTACCGGGTGCACCGATGAAACAGCATTGGAACAGGACCTTGATGGCGATGGCTACAAGGGGACATACACCTACAGTCTAAACGCAACTTCTGGTCTTCGTGAAAACCAAACAGGGGATGCATTCCCGACTGATGCAACACAGTGGTTTGACCAAGATGGTGACGGTTATGGCGACAATCAAGAGGGTGAAAACGCAGATCAGTGCCCAACTGAAAATGGCACCTCGTACATCGATTTCCTTGGTTGTTTGGACGATGGTGATGGGTACCGTGATTTGTTCGAACCAACAGGCCTTGCAGGAAACCCAACCCAATGGGAAGATTATGATCGAGATGGCTACGGGGACAACGCTTCAGGGACGAACCCTGACCTTTGTCCAGAAACCGAAGCAGCGTACAAGACCTTAGTCGATCAAAATGGTTGCGATCCAACACAAAGCGATGCTGACGGCGATGGTGTTGCGGATTACTTTGACAATTGTCCCGATGAGCCTTCTGGTGCTGGAGGCTATGATGATGGATGCCCAGTTCCCGTAGCCAGCGACGATGACACCTCGTCTGAATTGTTAGGCCTCTCACCGATCAACGCCGCTTTAGCAGGTGTTGGCGCATTGATTGGCGTTGTCGTGCTCCTTGTCGTTATCCGCCGCTTGTTTAGAAGCGATGAATTCGATTACGATGATGATGAAGATGAGGACTGGGATGATGATGATGGCGATTATGGTTCATTTGCCTCTTCTTTCCCGTCAACTCGCGCTTCTCCACAACAAAGCAAACCTCAACCAAAGCCAGCCCCGACAGGCGGATCAAAGGGGCGAGGGCCGACCGAAAGAGCGCCGGGTAAAGCCAGCGGTGGCCCACCTGGACGAGGACCCACCTCCGGGCCACCTCAATCCAAAGCGCCCGCAGGTCCACCACGGAATCGCCCCGGCCCGAGCAAGGTGCCCGCAACGAAGGTGGCCTCGAAGGTCGCCGTCGAGGAAGCGCCAGATGAAGACGGCGCAGCAAAGGTTCGCAAAGCAAGAATCAAAATCGACCTCAGTATCTTCGAGGATTGGCAAGCTGAAGACCGTGAATCCGCAGCTGATTGGGTGCGAACAGCCATTGATGATGATGAACAGGAGCGAAGCATTCTCATGCAATTACAGGAAACAGGCTGGTCAGCACCTCAATCACGTGCCATCTATGATCTCGGAAGGAGTCGATGAATCCATGACGTTTCACCAAACGAAGGATGGCATCATCCTCAAAAACCATACACAGGTGGGCAAGGCGTAGGCGGTTGAATCATGGTTGATGAATTGCCCGGAGAATCGATGCCCGATGGGATCGAAGTTGACGATGCTGCTGCCTATTTCGGCATCACTGAGTCTTCTGACATGGTTCATACGTTGATGGCTATGGATCGCCTCGAAGCCATGGAGAAATTCTTCGAAGTTCTCTCTGACATTGTCCTGCTCCCTGGAGAGTTTGATTTCAACGCAGCAAGCGAGCGAATTCAGTGTGAGGGTGGGGAAATTTACTACCTTGTTGCTGGCCACTTGGGCATCATGACCATGCCAGATTCTCTGTCGCATTATCTTGGAACTCCGGATTCAGCAGGCGACAGTTCAGGCAACACACCATCGCTCAGCGAGGAGGAGTTAGCAAAACTCACAACCCTTGCAGATCCGATGAAACTTCTGAAACTGTTAGCCGTTGCTTATGCGACCGGAGGCAAAGGGGAAGTCACTCGATACCTCATGACAGTTGAATCGTTTTTAGCCCAACCAGAGGCGAACAAAGCATCCCTGCTAACGGTGGCAGAAGAACTTGAAGCTGCCCTCGATGTTGCGGGCCACGCACTTCCAGTCCCTACATTGGCAAGCGGTGTTGCAGCCTCGGCAAGCGTCCCAATGGCTCCAACGCCTTCGGCACCTGCACCTGCGCCAGTGCCAAAACCTGCGGTGAATGAACCAAGCATCCCGCTTCCAACAGCATCAGAACCAGTGCCTTTGCCAACCGCAGTCGCTCCAGAGTCGCCGACTGCCAAGGTGGAATTGCCGCCAATGGTCAATGAACCAGTTGTGGAACCAACTGTAGACACAACGAATGAAAAGCAAGTCGCTAAGGCAACTCAGGACGCCTTCGCAGGCGCATTTGATATCGGCCTCAAAGAGGAGACCACCGAAGTCCCAACCCCAACCCCTGCTCCAGAGCCAGTTTCAGTAGAACTCCCAGAACCAATGGTTCCAGTTGCATCAGTGCCTGTGCAAGAGGTTCTTCCAGAACCTGTTCAAGAACCCGCAACCCCGGAGCCAGCAGTTTCCCCATTAGAAATGCCAGTTACTGAAGAGGAACTGTTCACCAGCGCAGCAGAACACTTCATCGCAGCAGACACTGATGGCAGCGAGCAATTATCGGTTGAAGAGTTGGCCGTTGCGACCGGTACGACCCTTGAAGAAGCAACCGTTTTGCATGCAGAAGCTGACACGGATGGGGACGGAAGCGTCTCGCTGTCTGAGTTCATGTCTTCACCTGCTGCTGGTAAAGCAGCGGGCCTTCCTCGCCCTGTGGCTCCAGTCCGAAAGCCGTTGACTCAACCTGTTCAACAACAGCAAGAACCTCAACAGCCACCACAACAGCCACCACAACAGCCTCAACAACAATCACAACAACAGCAACAGCAACAGGGTTGGAATCAGCAACAACAGCAACAGGGTTGGAACCAGCAACAACAGCAGCAACAGGGTTGGAATCAGCAACAGCAGCAACAAGGCTGGAATCAACAACAACCCACGCACCAGTGGAATCAAGCCCACCCAACAATGCCTTCAGTTCAACCAACCATTCGATCTGGTGTGATGTGTCGTGGATGTGGCATTGGGCTCGACCCATACTGGCGGTTCTGTCCGATTTGTGGAACCCAAAACGCAGTCCAATAATCACAACTGGAGCAAAAACTGCCCTTTGTCGAGAACATGGGTGTCGTCAAACCAGAGGCTTGCTTCTTTGAGAACACCTGGGATATGAATGCCAACAGACGAAGAGCCACCGAGTGCAGTGTTGTCTCCAACAGCAAAATAGCAGGTGCCTAATCGCTTTTCATCTTCGAGAACATTCCCAAATAAACGAGCGTGCGGATTCATTCCGAACCCAAACTCTGCTACGGTCCATACATTTTCTCGATCTTTCACACGCAATCGTCCGGCCGCTTCGCCAAACTCTTGGCGAATCGAGGCAGCAATTGTTCCACCTGTCACATCGACAACCATGCCGGCTTCGATGGTCAGGGTGACGGGCTCATCAACCAAATTGGATTCCCATGAACCGTCAATAACGACGGTTCCATTCATGGTTCCCTCCCGCGGCATGATGAATGCTTTTCCTGCTGGAAGGTTTGTGAGCATCCTGGGCCGATTGCAGATCCCATTGTCATCAAGCTTCCACTCACGCCAGTTCACCTCGAAGGTGACATCGGTCCCTTGTTCTGATTTGACATTGAGGATTCGCCTGCGACGAAGGTGAGGTTGGAGTGCACCAATTCGTTTCTTCACCTCGGTGAAATCAGCCGACATTCCACCTCGGCAAAACATTTCATTGGTCATGCCGGGCATTGTAGCCACCCGTGCCCCATCTTTTTGTGCTTGACGGACGGCTCGAGTGTGCGTCAATGAATAGCGAGTTGGCGCGATAACAACCTGCTGCTGGCGCATTAGATTCGCCACCGGACTCGGAGGCTCTTCACCATGGTGCCTTGCTTTTGGCATAACGATAAGCAGCACACGATCGGAACGTTCGTTGGCGGCCTCATGCAACGCTTGACCGATGTCTCCCGTGGTTGGGTCGCAAACGATCAGAACATTTTCACCGCGGCGGATGTCCATGCATGTTTCGACCACCATCTTCGCACTTCCCTTTAATTGCTCACTGAGATCTTCGGAACTCAGTTTGTCAAAAGGGATTTCGTTATCGGGGACAACGGCCATGAGTGGTTCAGCCTCAGTTTGTCCATCTGATTCGAGATTGATGCCTTCGAGTTCGGCTACAGCCAACTCGATTTCATGGTCTTCTTGGACGGCCAATTTGTCATCGTCCTTACCGAACGTTTTGGCCATGGACACCGTAAGGAGCCTCGTATCTTGAAGGTGTGGCCGTTATGTCCCCGCATCTCGGCCTTACGACCTGTGATTCCGACATACGAGCGTTCATGTGCCACGCCCCGATGGTCAACCATGAGCGCCTACGAAGCCTTCATCACCGCCGTGAAAGACATCCATCGATTGCAAGCCTTGCAAGGTCACCTCGGGTGGGACAGGGAAACAATCATGCCCGAAAAGGGAGCTGCCGCTCGAGCAGATATGCTCGCATGGTTAGCAAAAGAAGCACATTCACGGTTAATTCACCCAGACCTTGGACAAATGATTGCTCAACTCGAGGCAGAATCAGGTTTGGACGAGGACCAACAGGCCAACGTCCGAGAGATGCGCCGTGCTCATGACAAGGCGGTCAAACTCCCTGAACAGTTTGTAGCGAATTACGCTCGTGCCAAATCAGAAGCAATGATGGCTTGGCAAGATGCACGGGCTGTTTCGGACTTCGCAGCATTTGAGCCACACCTCGAGCGCTTGGTTTCCATGACCAAAGAAAAAATATCGTACCTCGAGGTTGATGGTACTCCGTACGATGCGTTGTTGGATGAGTTCGAAGTTGGTATGAAGGTGTCAGACTATGATCCACTCTTTGCGGGCCTCCGTCAACGACTCGTCCCCCTCTTAGATCGCATCATGGCGGCAAAGGAATCGTCCCCCGACCCTCCATGGCCGGAGGGTCTCGAATTTCCAATCGAACAACAAACGGCTTTCTGCACCAAGGTCTCTGAAGCAATGGGCTTTGATTTCAAGGCCGGACGAATGGATGCATCGACCCACCCTTTCTCTGCTGGACTTTGGCCAGGAGACACACGATTCACCACTCGATATGATCTGAGTGAACCGTTCTCTTGCCTCTATGGCGTGATGCACGAAACCGGTCATGCCCTGTATGAACAAGGGCTTGATGCTGATCATTCATACACACCCCGTGGTGCGGCAGTTTCCCTTGGAGTGCATGAGTCACAAAGTCGATTTTGGGAGAATCAAATTGGCCGCACTCCTGCCTTTTGGAAGGTCGCCCTTCCTTGGTACAAAGAGTGCTTCCCTTCTGCGCCGGAGTGGGACCCGGCAACCTTGAATCGAATTGCGAACAAAGTGTCAACCGGCTACATTCGGGTTGAAGCGGACGAGGTGACATACAACCTCCATGTCATGCTCAGGTATGAAATTGAGAAGCAACTGTTCAATGGTGAGTTGACTGTCAAAGAATTGCCAAATGCTTGGAACACCATGTTCCAAGAGTGGTTTGGTGAAGAAGTTCCAAACGATCGCCTCGGATGTTTGCAAGACATTCACTGGTCCATGGGCGCATTTGGGTATTTCCCAACCTACACCCTCGGGAATTTGTATGCAGCACAACTTCTCGAATCAATGGTTGAAGAACTTGGTGACATCGATGCCCTCGTTGAATCTGGAGACTGGTCGCCGCTTCTCGAATGGTTGAGGCCAAGAATCCATGCAGAAGGAAGCAAAATGTCACCTGCTGATTTGATTGAAAAAGCGACAGGTGCGCCACCAAGCCCCGAGCCTTTCCTACGCTATGTGGAAGAGAAGTATGGCCGAATTTACGGCCTTTGATCTCACTCTTCTTCGCCCAGCATTGCGTTCATTCTGTTCGTCAAATCATTGATGGCATCCATCAGATCGTTCGTTCTGTCGTCTTCATGGCCAGTGCCAAAGGAGATGCCGAGCAGCGTCACCATTCCCCCAGAAAGCATCAGCAACGAGGGGACGTAGACGTCAGCCGCACTCATGGCACCGTCAGCGGCTTCAAGCCACCCCATTGTAGCACCAATGATGAACAGCACAACGCCGACAATTACCTGTTGAAATCCTTCTCCAATATTTTCTTCTAGCCAACTCATGTAGATTCCTCAATCCGGAATCAAATATCTTGCCATATAATGTTATCCGGCAAGATTGGATATTAATTCGTATTTACAATTAAATCCAAGGAGCCATTTGAATCGCTTCACCAGCTTCACCCGGTTTCACCAATAGTTTCCCTTTTTGACCCGTTTCAGGCGTTCTTTCGAACACTGGCACGCCGCCGACAACGGTTACCATCGGCCATCCGACAAGGGTTCGGCCTCTGTACGGATTCCAACCAACTCGTGTCCACGAATTTTCATCAGTCACTTCGGCTTCATGCTTCATGTCGACCAAGACAAGATCTCCGTCATAGCCTTGCTGAAGCGCACCTTTGTTCGTCATGTTGTAGCAATCCGCTACATTCGCAGACATCCACTTGACGACATCTTCGATGGTGCATCGGCCATCCTTGGCGTGGGTGAGCATGGCAGGGAGTGAAGTTTCAACACCTGGCATACCACTCGGTGCAGCAGGGAACCCTTTCGCCTTTGCATCCAGCGTGTGGGGTGCGTGATCTGTGGCGATGCATTGCACCGTACCGTCGTGAATTCTACGCCATAGGATGTCCAAGTCGGCTTGGTACCGTATTGGCGGGTTCATCTTTAGTCGCACACCCTCACGTTCAACGTCCATTTCATTGAATGTCAAGTGTTGAGGCAGAACCTCAGTAGTGATGACTCCTTTTCCTACTGCTTGACTTGGCAACGAGGTCCGACCTTCCAACCAATCAGCTTCGAGTCCGGAGGTAAGGTGCAGAATGTGGAGCCTATGTTGGTGTCGCTCCGCAAGTTCTACCGCAATTTTAGTGGCGAGAAGTGCGGTTACATCGTCTCTCCATTCAGCATGAGCGGCCATGTCGGTGCGATGTTCAAACGAGGGGTAACGTTCGTTGAGTCGGTCTTCATCTTCAGCGTGAACCGCAATCAGTCCACCAATTCCGCCAAAGATTCTGTCGAGTGCTTCGCGCTCGTTGACGAGCAATGTTCCTGTTGAGGACCCCATGAACACCTTTGTTCCACAGATGCCAGGAATAGCTCGTGGTGCGTCAATGGTCCCAACGACCTCCTGAAGTTCTGCAAGGTTCGTGGGTGTAGCGCCAATGAAGAAGCCGTAGTTGTTGACGCATGTGGCAGCAGCACTGTCCAGTTTCATTTGCATACCCTTCATGTCTGTAATGGCTGGTTTGTTATTTGGCATGTCCAAAAACGAGGTAATGCCTCCACTTACTGCGGCAGCCGAACCACTTCCGAGGTCTTCCTTTTCCGGTTGGCCTGGTTCTCTGAAATGCACTTGCGGATCAATGGCGCCGGGAAGAAGATGCAACCCCGTCCCATCGATGACCTGTTCGTCATGGTTTGGCTCAAGACCGCCTCCAATCTTGATTTCAGAGATGGTTCCATTTTCGGTTCGTAGGTCGCCCAGAACGGTCTTATCAGGTAAGATCATCGTTGCGTTCAGAACGAGCAAGTTTCCGTTGTTCTTTTGGTCCATGTGCCTTCCTTGGGAATCTACTCAATGAACTCTTGCTTGGGTTTTGCGTTCACCTACGACGAGCAGAGGCAGGCCTGAATGCGTTGCAGACATCATCCACAGTATCGATGTAAGGGCCACCAATCAAATCCACACAATATGGAACGGCTCGCCAAATTTCATCGATGGTCTCCCTGATCGATTTAGGGCGTCCAGGAAGGTTGAAAATTACGCAAGAACCTCTGGTTCCTCCGAGTTGCCTCGAGAGAATGGCAGTTGGGACATACTTCAGGGATATGGCCCGCATCTGTTCGCCAAACCCGGGAAGGATTCGCTCAAGAACTGCCTCTGTCGCTTCCGGTGTTACATCCCGAGGCGTGGGGCCTGTACCGCCTGTTGTGACAATGATATCACATCCGATCTTATCGGCGAGTTCAATCAGGGCATCTTCAATGGCTGCCTGAACATCTGGGACGCACCTATAGTGCACGATGCAAGGGCTTGCAATGGCTTCGTTAAGGAAAGCCAGAATTGCTGGCCCACCTTGGTCTTCGTAGGTTCCATCACTGGCCCGGTCGCTGACGGTCACGATACCAATGAGCGATACCTCGCCGACATGCCCTTCTCTGCCAGTCGTCTGGGTGATGGCGTCCATTGGAATCCTCATCCTTGCTCGCCGTATTTGGCTTGGATGTTCGCATGGAAATTGTCCAGGAGGGTGTCTTCGAAAAGCTCAGTCTGACGGCGCATCTTGGTTGAACGAATGTGCAGGAATGCAGCGCCAACGAAGACGATGATGATCAGTGGAATAACAGCCTCAAGTTTGTATTGGTGCATGAATTTCACAATCCCTTCTGCAGTGTATGCCCATGTGACTGAAGCGATTGAACCACCGATGAAGGTGGCAGAGAGGACGCGGGTGAAGTTCATTCTCGAAAGCAATCCGAGCATTGCACCAACCAGCACACCTGATGCCATGAAAGGAATCCAAACGAAGACAATCAAACCCCAGAAGCCCCATTTATTGATCATCTCACGCTTTTCGTTGGCCATGTACTCGACCGTCGAGAGTGTATCGCCAAGCAGTTTGGTCTGGAGCATCTTTCCACCAAGGCCGTCTTGGCGAGCAACGGCCACGATTCGCTCGTCGCTCTTCGAGGCACGCTCCACACGCCCAGCGCCGGATCGTTCAGCCAAGGTCGAGACTTGGTTTCGTCCTTTGACGATGAGGTCTTGAGACCCCAATAAGTCGGCGTTTCGCTTGGATATAAATCGATGAAGCTCGGTTTGAACTTCGTCCCTCGTTTTCTTGAACCTGAAGAATGCAAACCGTTGAGTTGGCCGGTAAATGACGGAGACGAAGATGACTCGGTCATCACTGGTGACGACTGCACCTTTCATTGCAAGGTCGCTTCGACGGGCGAAGAACAGTTCGAGGCTTTCTCGGACTTCATCTTCGACACGTGAGAGGGTGTGAAGTTCAGAGAAGAACGATGAATAGTTCTGAGTTTCTTCAGTTTCCTCTTCTGCAGAGGTGCCAATTCCTACGCCGGAATCAAAGTCAATCCCTTGATTGACACCAATCGTTCGTACCGTCAATTGAACGGGTTTGAAGACACGGAAAATCGCAAACTCGTCGAGAATTTCCCGAAGCACTTCAGCACGCACGTCCTTGCTGTCTGATAGCGTGGATTCAGTGTTCTTGTATGGAACCATGATGTCAATGGATAATTCTCGGGGTTCGAGTTTGTACAACTCCCAATCGACATCGATTGACAACCGGCTTGCAGTTTTTGTTAGAATCTCTTCCACAAGACGGCCAATGTGTGCTCTGGAGAGAATGTCGTCGCTTTCTTGGTGGTAGATTTTGTACATCAACGGGTAAATCACCAGCAAGGTGATCGCTGACAGTGAGAGGGATGTGAAAGCCATCCACCATGCAGGGATGCCGGCAGAGCCTCCGGAGAGCATGGCCGTTTCTCGGCCACCACCAAGTTCGGCACCGATGAGAATGTAGCCCCAGTCTCCCAAATCTTGGACACTCCAGCATGAGCGCGCACCAGTGTCAGTTACTCGTATTTCTTGCTTCGTTTCGTCGTTAACAAACGGTAGGAAGGCAAGGGTTTGCTTTGATTCAGAGATTTCGAACTCAATGGTTTTGTCAATTTGCTCACCGCCTTCAACGATGCTTGCACCCGTGAGGTTGGACTGATTGTACACTGAAATTTCGAATGTAATCGAATAGTGGCCTTCAGTTAAGTCGCTGTAGTCGGCTTGGTAATTCGAACGCCCTGTTTCCGAGCCTCCTTTGAACTTGACCGTCGAAACCGTCGAGTTTGCTTTTGACCACCATTCTTGGCCTTCATCGGTTGATGTGATTTCGAAGGCGAGTGATGCAAACCCTTCAGGGAGGTTGTGCCCAGCAAGTGAGAATACATGCAGGTCTTCGTTGGGGAACATGTGAATCCATGGTTCTTCTGTGATCTCTTCACATTCGCCACCAATATCGAGGAAGGTATTGGAAGCGGCGTGATCGAGTGCCGTTGATTCACCAAGCATCCCAGAAGACATGGCGAAAATCATCAGGGCGTATACTCCACCGTAAACGATGCCGCCAAAGAGGACGAAATTCTCTTTCTTGGCTAAGAAACTGCGGCCTGAGCCACCGGTTCTTCGGGTTCGAATCACTTCGAGTTCCTTGCTGAGTTTATCCTTCCGAGTTTCATGGTCGGTGCCCTCAGGCGGTGCTGGATTCTCATCATCCTTCCCGCCCATACCCACAAGAAGAGGTTCTTGCAAATGAACCCAACGATGGGAACTCGATTCAAACTGGCTTTTCCCGTGTTAAGAGCCATCGTTTTGCAGACAGCTTTCGCTCATGGTGTGTTGAGGTGGGTCAGGCCGGACTTGAACCAGCGACCTCGGCATCTTCAGTGCCGCGCTCTCCCAACTAAGCTACTGACCCGTGCAACTTGGCGATGACCCCTGCCATATCAAGGCTTCCGCCCGAACAGTATGCCTCACTCGATGCCATCGAGAATGGCGACTTGAGCATCAAAGAGCGTCTCAAGTCCACCATCGGCTCGTGCCAATAGGGCAACGAGTTCTTCACCAGAAAAGGTTGATTCTTCACCTGTGCCTTGAATTTCGACGTAGTTTCCATCGGCAGTTTTGACGACATTCATGTCGACATCTGCGTTTGAGTCAAGGACATAATCAAGGTCGAGGTACACATCTCCATCGATTAGACCGACTGAAATAGCAGCCAAGTCGTGTGGGATGACAGCGTTTTCATGGTTGGTTCGCTCTGTGTCTGAAAGGGACGGAGCAGTCCATCCGTTGCGTCGTTCGTCTTCTGTTGGCCGCATGTCCATTGGAAGGCATTCGCCTCGAGCGATGAGCCGGCGAACAGCAAGTCGGAGGGCGATGTTTGCAGCGGTAATCGATGCACATCGGGTGCCTCCATCGGCGTTTAGCACGTCACAGTCGACGTTGAGGGCCACTGGTCCAAGTGCTTCGAGATCGACAGCAGCACGGAGTGAACGAGCAACCAAGCGCTCGATTTCTTGAGTGCGTCCTTTTGCACCACGGCGTTCTCTTCGGAACCTTGAATCGGTCGAACCTGGCAAGAGTGAGTACTCAGCGTGAACCCACCCTTTAGTGGAATCTCGAGGGAACCATCCTGGCAATCGAGCTTCCTTTGTGCAGCAAGCAAGGATAACGGTGTCACCTTGGCGGTAGAGGATTGAAGCGAGTGCGTTTGGAGTGAAATCGATTTCCACCTCAACGTGTCGCATTTCGTTCGCTTCTCGGTCCGTTGTGAATCCAGTCTTGAATTTCGCCATGCATCCGCCAGCACCTTCACATCATCAAGGCTTCTCTTGAAATTTGGCTGATATGGAGGCGCGCACATTGAAGAATAAAGTCCCTTTAGGGCGGTCATGCCTCAGCCTAAGGTTGCTATCTGTGCCGTTGCCCGAACGCCAATTGGCAAATTCATGGGCGCTCTTTCAGGCTTTACAGCGGTTGAACTTGGTGTTCTTGCTGTTGAGGAAGTCTGCCGTCGTGCAGGTCTCGACCCGTCTTCGGGTGTTATTGACGAGGTCATTTTTGGTCAAGTGCTCCAAGCAGGAGCGGGTCAAAATCCTGCCCGCCAAGTCGCACTCGGGGCGCACCTGCCATACACCACACCTTGCGTCACCATCAACAAAGTCTGTGGCAGTTCACTCAAAGCAGCGATGATGGCTTCGAACAGCATCCGTGCGGGCGAATACAAAGCAATCATTGCAGGTGGTATGGAAAGCATGTCCAATGCCCCTCACCTGCTCAAGAATCACCGAAAAGGTTCGAAAATGGGCGATTCAACCCTTGTCGACTCTATGATTCACGATGGACTATGGGACGGCTACAACGATGTTCATATGGGCACTACAGGCGAAACCATTGCCGAGGAATGCAACATCACTCGTGAGACATCTGATGCCTACGCCGCACGAAGTCAACAACGGGCTTCAACCGCTCAAGCAAACGGTTGGTTTGACTGGGAAATGTTCCCGGTTGAGATCCCACAACGCCGTGGCGACCCGGTTCACTTCCATTCTGATGAGGGCGTTCGTTCAAACACCACTGTAGAATCGCTTGCAAATCTTCGTCCAGTGTTCAAGAAAGACGGGCAAGTGACCGCAGGCAACGCCAGCACTCTCAATGACGGGGCGAGCGCCGTTCTTCTCGCTGATGCGGAGTTTGCTCAACAACAAGGTTGGGAGGTTCTTGGCTATGTCGAAGATTACTGCACAAGCGGTGTTGAACCCGCTCGAGTCATGAGCGCACCAATCACCGCTGTGGAGATGCTGCTTGAACGGAATCAACTCACTGTCCTTGATGTTGATGTGTACGAACACAACGAAGCATTTGCCTCCGCTTCATGTTCGGTGGCCCAAGAATTGAACATTCCAGAAGATCGCTTTAACCTCCATGGTGGAGCAGTGAGCCTTGGCCATCCTCTCGGAGCCAGTGGCACACGTTGCTTGATCACCATGCTCGGCGTCATGCGTCGCCTTGAATCATCGAGCGGAATTGTGACCCTTTGTCTCGGCGGCGGGAATGCAGTTGCCATGCTTGTTCGGCGCGCTTGAATACCAATTGAGCCACAGGAATGGACGATTATTCCTACTGTGGGTTTCAAATAGGGTCGGACGGCGGGATGGAACGGGGTGCGTGTATGGTGTCGTTCAGTGACTTGGGTATCGAACCAGTATTGGTGAATGCTCTGAAAACGCAAGGCATTCTTGAACCGTTTGAAGTTCAGAAAGAGTCAATTCCCGATGCAATGCTCGGAAAAGACGTCTGCTGCAGAGCGCCAACAGGATCTGGAAAGACCCTCGCTTTCGGACTCCCTCTTCTCTCCCGTACCACTGAAGCAGAACCTCGCCGACCAACTTCGCTCATTCTCACTCCAACCCGTGAACTGGCAGAACAAATTTACAAAGTTCTCGACCCTCTTGCTTACGATTTGAAACTCTATGTCGAAGCAATGTATGGTGGCGTTTCGTACCAGAAGCAATTCCGCGCCCTCGACCGTGGTGTCGATGTGCTAGTGGCTTGCCCAGGACGTCTGCTTGATTTGATGGAGCGAGGTTCTCTCTCGCTGGATGATGTTTCAGTGGTTGTGCTCGATGAAGCAGACCGAATGGCGGACATGGGTTTCATGGAACCCGTTTGCGAGATCCTTGACGCCTGTAAAAAGGACCGACAAACCATCTTGTTTAGCGCCACTCTTGACGATGAAGTCGCTGACCTCGTCCGCGATTACCAAACCGATCCGGTCACCATCGAAGTCGGACCAAAGGAAGTCAGTATGGAAAGCATGACTCATCATTTTTGGTTGATGCCCAATTCCAAGAAACCAGACATCACTGCTGAACTTATTCGCAAGTGTGGACGAACCATCGTGTTCTGCCGCACCCGAGCTGGAGTCGACAGAGTTGGCGACGACCTAAGCTACGACGGTATGGCCGTCCAAACGCTTCACGGTGGGTTGACACAACGAGGTCGGGACAGAGCCATGGAGCGTTTCCAACATGGAGAATGCATGGCACTCGTTGCAACAGATGTTGCTGCTCGTGGTATTGACGTGGCTGGCGTAAATTGTGTCATTCACTACGATCCTCCAGAAAATGGCAAGGCGTACAAGCACCGCAGTGGTCGAACCGCTCGCGGTGGAGCATCAGGTGTGGTCGTGTCGCTCGTACAACGCCCTCAGAAGCGATCCTATGTTCGTATTCAACGCGATGTAGGAATCAACGTCGAGTTCATGCCTCCAGAATTCTCAATTCTTCCCGAGTTCGAAGTGGTTTACATTGCGGCAGATCGCCGTTCTCGTGAACAAAACCGAGACGGATACAGTGGCGGCGGACGCAACGGCGGTGGCGGAGGCTACCGTGGTGGTGGACGAAGTGGCGGTGGTCGCGGTGGATACAGCGGCGGTGGTCGATCCGGCGGTGGCGGAGGTTACCGTGGTGGCGGCCGAAGCGGCGGCGGTGGACGAAGCGGCGGTGGCGGCGGTGGCGGTGGCTACCGTGGTGGTCGAAGCAACGACAGCGGTGGACGAAGCGGCGGTGGCGGCGGTGGCGGTGGCTACCGTGGTGGTCGAAGCAACGACAGCGGTGGACGATCCGGATTCCGTGACAGCAACCGCAGCGGTGGCAATGATTCAAGGTCGAACGACCGTGGCTCCGGGGGTTCCTCAAAGGGATACCGAGGCGAAGCACGAGGCCAAACTTACAAACCTTCCAAGACTTCAAAGAAAGGCTTTGGCAACAGCCAAGCCCATCGAAACAACAGGCCGTCGAAAGGTGGCTTCAGCCGTGGCCGCAAAGGGAACAACTGAGATGAAGTCTCATTCTTCCTCAGCACTCGTGGCTGGTGGAGAAAAGATTCCATAATCTTCGATGATGTCTGAAGCGCCAGGTATCACAGGTAATACATCATCAGTAACGAGGCCTGTGTTCTTGTAAATGCGGTTTGCAAGTTGCTCTTTTTTAGTGAGTCCTGGCCGAAGGATGGCGTACCTTTGGCATGTTGCAGCAATGGTTTCAGGGCGACCGCCCATCAGGAGTGGCACGCCATTGATGGCAACAATTCCAATTCCAATTTGTACATCGAGATCTTTGAACCATTGACGTTGGCCTCGCACGATGAACGAACCCTTACCCACGAATTCCCCAGTTTGCGCCGTCTTTGAAACTTGAGCAGGTTTGACGGAATACACGGTTCCGTGTGCACCGCCACCAGCCCATGCACGACTCCAACACAAGGCCATCGTAGCAGCTTCGAGCAACTTCTCTTCGGTGATACGTTCATCACCGAGTTTATCGACAATTCTGAACGCAGGGACATCAGCAGGAATGTGGGCAGGTTTGTGTTGGTCGACAACAAAGCCTTGGGTTGCCCTGAGGCTGCAACTCGGTGCCCCGTGTAAATCAGCGTGGAGGTATCGATCTTGTCCGGATAGGTGCTTCTTGACAATCGAATCGTTGCCCTTTGCATCCTTTCCACCAACAAGCAAGTGGCCTCCAGTGATCATGCTCCAACGATGATGCTCAAACCACAGTCGCTTGCTTCGCTTGATTTTGTTCAATTTTCCAGTGGCCTGCTGTTTGGCTTCTTTCTTTTGAGCCCGTTGAAGCTGGAGCAATGTGTCTTCTAAAGCGTCAACAGCGCCCTTTGTTTTGTCTTTCTGCTTTCGAGCAGCGGTGAAGAAACGCTGTGCGTTTTGATGCACGCTCTCATCGATGGAAAGCGTCGCTTGAGGCCCCTTTGGTTCACCATTTTCATCTGGAAGAACACTGAGGAAGGACCGTTCAGCAGGATTGAGCGATACGATCCATGGAATGCTCTTCGCCATCGACTTGACTTCTTTCCAGCCCTTTGCTTCGATTGCTTCTGTGACTTGAATGAGCAGGCTCTCTACGTGTGTCCAGTTGTTTTGGATGGTGTGTCCAATCATCTGCTGCTTGTCAATTTTCTTTGAGAATCCAGAGAGCGCTTTTTCCTGCTGGACCTTTCGGCGTTCGAGCCGTTCAACATCGGTTGAATGCCCTCTTCCGGGTGCTGCAATGTCCAGTTTTTCCGCCTCTCTGCGGGCAAGCGCCCCTGCATCATGGGCTCCTTTCCATGCATCGACGGCTTCGCACAATGTAGCAAACTTGGCCTGTGCCATGCCAGCATGCGAGGGGAGGATGGTTGGTGTGGCTTCACTTGCATGTGCTTCAAAAAAGCGGTCTCGTAATCCATTTGCTTCCATCGAGGCAGCTTTCTGTTCAAGCGCTTCGACACCCATTTCATCACTTGGCTTCATCAACAATATGCCTTGACGTTGCTCACCTAGGTGTCCCAGCAATGTTTGCAATGCTGTGTGAACATCCTCTACATTGGCATCTTGGGTCGCCATGTTCGGCTCGAGTTGAGCCAAGTCACACACTGCATTCGCGTGTGTGCCACCAAGATTTGCCTTTCCACCGAGCGTCGAAACAAGGTCTCGGTCTGATGTTGAAAATAACTCAGAAAGGGTCGCCACATCAAGTTCATGGGGGTCCATTGCGGCTGGAGGTGGTTGGTACACGACGCCTTTTTTCAGCGTACGGCCTGCATAGGAGGCATGCGTCAGTGGTTGGATGATGACGCCTTCCTGATCTGTCAGAATGATGTTTCCATCTCGAAACACTTCTACGTAGAGGTGGTAACTGCCGTGTTTTGTATCAAAATCAAACCCTAACACGCGGTCAAAACCAAGTTGGCGAACCCCAGTCATTCGAGCATTTTTCAAATGCTTGCGAAGAACCATTGCAAACGGTGGTGGCGTCATTGGCATTGGACGGTCGCGCTGCGATGTGTAAATTCTCGAACCACGGACAAGAACCAAGTCGAATTGGTCCTGCTCTTTTGGGTTGATACGCAGCACAATCTGTTCATAGTGTGGCATGTATGCCTTTTTGACATAAGCTCCGGCAAAAACATCGAGTTCTTGTGCCACTGCACGAAGATCAAAACCAGACATTGTCGCTTTCATTTGATGGCCCTCTTTCATGGCGTGTGGTCGAGGCTTCTTCAATGCTCACTTGAAGCGAAGGAGAACTTTGCCGATGTTCTTTCCGTCGTGGATGTACTGATGCGCTTTTGCAACATCTTCCGCATCAAACACTGAGTCGATGACGGGTGCCAACGCACCTTCCTTAACGCCCTTGAGAATTGTATGAAGTTGTTCAACCATTACAGCCTCATCTTTCCATGTGCCCATGTGGACACCAAACACACCTCGGTTGCGCGTCATCAACCGGAGAGGGTCAAATTTAGGGGTGCGTCGCCAAGCCAAGAAGGAGCGAATGATGCTCCGTTTCGATGATGGAGCCGCCGCAGACATCCCGTAGGTGTAGAGGCGCCCTCCTTCTTTCAGCGCAGAAAGTGAGCGACTGAGGTTGTCGCCTCCAATTGGATCGAGAATGTGGTCGACGCCCTGATTGTTTGTGGCTTTTTTAATTACTTCAACAAAATCTTCGTTATGCCGGTCAATAGCAACGCCGCCATAGGCCTCGATTGTAGAACTTTTGTGACCCGATGCAGTTGCCCACACCTTGGACACGCCTGCCCATTGACAGATCTGTAAAGCAGCAGTACCCACGCCCCCAGCACCTCCGTGAATCAGTACCGAATCATCTTCCTTCATGTGGCCGAGGTGATGCAACATGTGATGGGCGGTGAGGTAAGTCACAGGAATCGCCGCTGCAACATCCAATCCAACATCATCAGGAAGCGCAAGCGCACGTTCTGAATTGACAACGACATGGCTAGCTTGGCCACCATTCGGAAGCCCTGCAACCACTCGTTGCCCAACTGTAAATTCGGTGACGCCATCACCAACGGCATCGACCGTGCCACTCATCTCGTATCCGGGTGTGAAGGGGTATTTTGGCCTCGGTTGGTACAAGCCCAATCGCATCAAGAGATCTGCAAAATTGATCCCAGCATAGGCGACTTCAATTCGGATTTCACCCGCCTTTGGCTCGGGCATGTCCATCGGGATCACAGCGAGGGTGTTCGGGCCACCAGCTTTTGTGAGAACAATACGTCGAGGCATACCTTTCCCAAACGGAGCGGTTGAATGAACCCTGCGGTACTCACTCGTTCAAGACCCAGCCGTTTGAGGTTTGGTGGACATGACCGTCGCGTTCGTGAACCAAGAGATGTGAGAGCGTTTGGTCTTCTGAAAGACCAGGGTGAGCATCGGGTGTGTCGGCGTAGGCCAGTGATGCAATCTCAGCGATTGACGACGCTTCACCGACGGCATCAAGCACGCGCTGATGACGAGCCTGGCGGTGGCTAATGTAGCGTTCAAAGATCCTTGTTGGTTGAGCAATGACCGGTCCATGAGATGGGAAGAGGAGGTGTGGTTGACGATTCTTCAGCCGTTCAAGTTGCTGAATGTAAACTTCCATGTCGCCGGTATGGGGTGGGATGAGAATCGTGCCAATGCCTGCAACCATGTCGCCAGCGATGAGACCTGCATCACCCAACAGGCACACATGACCTGGATGGTGGCCTGGGGTGATGAGCACTTCCCACTCGGTAGCGCCGAGGCGAAGCACTTCTCCATCGGTGAGAATTCGGTCGCATGTGACGCTCTTTGCGGTGTATTCACTGCCCCAAATGGGTACATCAAAGGCTTCGCGCAACAACCCAAGATCACCAATGTGGTCGCCATGTGAGTGCGTGAACAGGAGGGCAACAAGGGTTCCATTGTGCCGTTCGACTGCATGAGCGAGGTCTTCCATTCCTTCACGGAGGTGCGCAGCAGGGTCAACGAGCACAAAGTCTCCATTCGGGTCGCCCAACAGATAGGCGTTGGTGTGATCGGCTGGAGGCAACGTGGCCGTCTTGACAGGAACGACTTCAACACCGTGTGCAAACAATATAGATCGACGACCAGGCAGGCGTTTTGCAATATCAGTTGCAGCATGTTCCATGTTGCCATTGGTACGTTCAAGCACCCGCTCAATCTCCATCAGTAGGGTAACGACAGGAGGGGCGACTTTGATCTCGTGGTTTGACCAACGAGCCAAGATGTTCGCAGGTACATCCCACATGAGTTCAGTGAATTCTGTTTGTGGCTCTAAATCAATCTCAGGCATTTCACTTGCTTCACCAGCGTGATAGTGCAGAAAGGCATTGTCAAATTGCACAGGTCCAAACGGCGGGGTGATTCGATGGCAAAGCACCTTGAGGTCGCTGCGGACATGAGGTACATGCCCCTCTAAGGCGAGCGGAAGATAGCGAGCCTTGTCGGCAATAATTTCAGCACGGACGGATGGATCAAGCGCCACAAGGCCTTCTTTCGAAGGGGCTAATCCCAATTCTTCGCTCATTTCTCGTAAGATACAGGCGATGGTTTTTGATTGAGGGCCCTCGAGACCTTCGAGCTGTTCGACAGCGGCAGCATCCACTCTTGAGACGCCTCCACCTGGGAAGGCCCAGTAGGATGGGAAGGCACGCATGGTCGGTGACCGAAGACCAAGCAGAACTTCAACGCCATTTGGGCCATCCCGGGTCATCGTCATGGTCGCCGTTGGGCGCGGAGGCCGACGTTCCATCGACGGGAAAGCAACACCTTGTGGGACCTCACTCATGAATCGGCCTCGAACGCACCGGTTTCAAGGCTTTGCATGTGCATGGAAGCGTGAAGGTCTTGTAGCGGGGGGTCTTGGTAAATTCATGGCGGCGCAATCAGTCGAGGAAGAACTGGCTGAATTGGCCGAGCTTGTCCGTGAGGCAGAAGCCCTCGGAATCGATCCTTGGCCACCAGAAAAGAAGGAGCGACCTTGGGCAAAATGGGCGCTTGGTTCGTTCATGATTGTTCTGATGTTGAGCGCTGTTTCCAAAGTGCTGTTTCGCTTTGTGTCCATCGAAGG
>Ga0209374_1001329_pt1 | contig 24358 bp, 20 predicted proteins | sample SaaInlLV_DNA_10m_FD_184683 | JGI IMG/M metagenome (GOLD analysis project Ga0209374, IMG submission 184683) | Marine microbial communities from expanding oxygen minimum zones in the Saanich Inlet - SI075_LV_DNA_10m (SPAdes) (version 2) | ecosystem: Environmental > Aquatic > Marine > Unclassified ... | reverse complement strand
CTCCAGAGTAATTGCTCAGCTGATCTTGAAACCAGCCCAAAGTCTCGAGGTCCAAGTGATTGGTCGGCTCATCGAGCATTAGAAGGTCCGGCTCCATGACAAGCAAACGGGCGAGGTGCGCACGCATGATCCAGCCACCACTCAAAGTATGTGCGGGCTTATCAAAATCCTCTGGGCGAAAGGCGAGGCCGGCCAAGATGCGTTTTGCCTTCGCCTCCAAGGTGTAGCCATCCAGATCGATAAATTGCTCGATCGCGTCGATATGCTTAGGGGAGTCCTGATCGGGAAATTCGCGCAAGGTATTATATATAGTGACAAATTCGGCTGAGATCGAAGTCGCCAGCTCAGCGACCGTCTCTTCGCCAGCAGGCGCGCTTTCCTGAGGGAGGAAGCCGATCAAGGTGCCGCGGTCGAGCTCGACCTTGCCGCTGTCGCACTCAGTGTTGCCGAGGATAATGTTAAATAGCGTCGTCTTACCGGCTCCGTTGGGTCCGACTAGACCGATGCGATCGCCTTGTAGGATGCGAAACGAGATATCGGTGAAGAGCGTCTTTTGGCCGTAGCCTTTACTGAGTTTTGAGAAGGTAAGCATAGAAAGAGCGCAGAGGTTCGTCGAAGCGGGCAAAGAGACAACGCAAAAGAATTTTTAAATCAGGCTTCGGATCGACACAGACTTGCATGTGCGGCGTATTCTGTCTTTTTTTGAAAAGCACTTGGACAAATGAGCACTATAAATAACAAATCTTCTCTACTCACGCTGTGGCTTGAACCCGCCAGTTCGATGCGTGCAGTGCTCGATGCGGGGCAGGGGCATGCTGCTGCGGTGATGATTGCGGCCTTCTTTGGCGCGGTACAAAGTGGTCGATTTTCGTTGGCACAAGCAGAGTCGGGGCCGTTGCCGTTTGTGGTCGGCGGACTTGCTGGGCTGTGTGGCTTGTATTTATTCGGCTGGTTGACACGTAATTTCAGTCGTTGGTTCGGTGCTGAAACCATGCAACGCGATGTGCGCACTGCGCTAGGGGTCGGTTTGTTGCCATGGACGTTGTTGTCGATGGTGCTCTCTTTTATGCTCGGTGCCGAGATGAACCCCGAAATGATTGTTAGCTTCGCACCAGTGTTCTTTTGCGTGTTTTTCTATGGCTATGTGATTATCCTGCTGTCGCTGTCTGCGGCACTGCGACTGAGTGTCTTGAAGACCTTCTTCTGTTTGGTCGTGACGATTATTTTCAGTTTGTTCCCGTTGACCTTGTGCGCGCAACTATTAGTCACACTATTTGGTTCGGCCGCTTAATTATTTAGCCATGTTGCAATATCTTAAAATTAAGAATCTAGCGCTCCTAGATGAGGTGACGCTGGAGTTGGATGCGGGATTTACCGCCGTCACCGGTGAGACCGGCGCGGGTAAAAGTGTGTTGCTGGGGGCGTTGGGCCTGCTTTCCGGTGCGCGTACAGATAAGACCATGATTCGTCAGGGCACTGATCAGCTAGAGGTCGAGGCAGCATTGTATTTTGAAGACCCCGCAGAGATGGATGCTTTGTTGGAGATCGCCGGCTTACCGTGCTGCGAGGACGGCGTGCTGTTGCTACAACGCAGTATCCATCGAAAGAAAATGCCACGCGTACAAATCAATGGCAGCATGGCAACACTCACACAATTACAGGAGCTGGGTGAGTCGTGGATCGATTTTCACGGGCCTGGTGAGCCGCAAAAACTATTTCAAGAACGCCGCCAGTTAGAGATGCTCGATCTCTATGCGGGAAATGCCGATCTACTCGCCAGTTATCAAGTGGGCTATGCCGCATGGCGCGCCGCGCATAAAGAAATCGAGGACCTTGAATCGGGCGAACGCCTAGACCAGGACGAAATTGATTTTGTGCGTAAACAGATTAACAAGATCGATAGTGTCGGTGTCTCAGAGGATTCGATCGAAGCGCTGGAGCGCGACTACACGCGTATGTCGAGAGGACAAGAGCTGGTGACGCTCGCTGCGGATTGCTCCGCAGGGCTGTCGGGAGATCAAGGGCTGAGCGAACAACTCAGTATGATCGTTGGGCACTATGAATCGCTGGTGGCACTCGATGCCGATTCCGAGCCGCTGTTGCTGCGTGCGCGTAGTGTGTTGATCGAGATGCAAGATCTCGGTGAAGAGACCGGTCGTCTCGCTACTGATTTCGATTTCGATGCCGAAGCCGTCGAGGCGACCACCGAACGGATGAATCTCTGGCAAGAAGTGCGGCGTAAATACGGTGGCAGTGTTAAGGCAGTACTGGTTAAACGCGAAGAGTTGGCGCAGCAGTTGGCAGTGCAAGGCGATATCGAAGGCACGCTTAAAGCCAAACGTGCCGCCGCTGCTAAGCAGGCGCAATCGCTGCGTAAAGAAGCCGCCAAGCTGCGCAAGGGCCGTGAAACAGCTGCTAAGACTTTGGCTGGCAAAGCTGCGGCACTGTTGCAGGCTTTAGGTTTTAAAAAAGCGCGTCTCGAAATTGCGATTCTCATTGAAAAAAAATTGCATGATTTTGGCAACAGCCGCTGCGACTTTCAGTTTGCGCCCAATGCTGGGCAGGATCTATTGCCGCTCAATAAAATCGCTTCTAGCGGTGAGACCGCCCGTGTCATGCTGGCACTGAAGACGGTGCTGGCCGAGGCCGATGCTACGCCGCTGCTGGTCTTCGACGAAGTGGATGCCAACGTTGGCGGCGAAGTCGGTCGCGCGGTCGGAGCTGAGTTGGCGCGCCTTGCAGAGCGACATCAGGTGCTCTGTGTGACGCACCTGCCTCAGGTGGCATCACTCGCGCAAAATCATTTTGTCGTCACAAAATCTCAGGATGATGATTCGACCACAGTATCGATCGGGCCGATACATCAGAATCGTGAGTCGCGCTTGAGTGAGCTTTCTCGAATGCTTGGCGATCGCCATTCAGATTCGGCGCGCGCGCACGCCGAAGAGCTGTTGGCCTTCAAATAGTGGGTGATTCGGAATTCATGTGTTATTTTTCGCATCAAACCTTGAGCCGATGGCCGTGAACAAACGGTTTTTCATAAAAAGTAAGTGGAAAAAGATCGAAATACCCTCCCGATGAGGAAAATATGCTGTCACTATGCCCCGTATTTATCTTTCGCCTCCAGATATTAGTCAGCAAGACCACGCTACGGTTGATGCTGTATTGACTTCGAATTGGGTGGCTCCAGTGGGCCCGCATTTGAAGGCTTTTGAAGCGGCGCTCGCGAAGCGTGCTGGCCGTAAGCATGCGGTGGCACTGAATTCTGGCACTGCTGCGCTGCATCTTGCGCTGCAAATGCTCAATGTCCAGCCAGGCGATACAGTGATTTGCCCGACACTGACGTTTGCTGCGAGTGCCAATCCGATTTGTTACTGTGGTGCTGATCCAATATTTGTGGATAGCGAACCAAGCACATGGAATATGGATCCAATTCTACTGGAACTGGAGCTCGGCGAGCGTGCCGCTTCAGGGGAGCTGCCAAAGGCGGTGATCGTGGTCCATCTGTATGGTCAGTGTGCGAATATGGATCCGATTTTGGCAGTTTGTGAGCGCTATAGCATTCCTGTGGTGGAAGATGCAGCCGAGGCATTGGGCGCGACTTACAAAGGACGTGCAGCAGGTAGCATGGGAGCGTTTTCTTTTTTCTCTTTTAATGGTAATAAAATTATAACGACTTCGGGCGGCGGCATGTTGCTTGCGAATAAGGCCTCGTGGATTGAGCGTGCGCTTTTTCTATCGACTCAAGCGAAAGAGCCAGTGGCCCATTATGAACATCGCGAAGTCGGGTACAATTACCGGATGAGCAACCTTTTGGCGGGCCTCGGGCTAAGCCAGTTAGATGACCTAGATCGACGCATTGCTGTGAAGCGCGCGCATTTTGAAGCCTATCGTGATGCCTTGGGCGAGTTGCCTGGTGTCGCATTCATGCCCATCGTCGATCCGGATGCGGCGAATTATTGGCTGACCTGCCTCACGGTCGAGCCAATGGCTGGTGGGAGTTCGCGAGATCAGATCATTGATGCGCTTGCAGATGCGGATGTAGAGGCTCGACAGCTGTGGAAGCCGCTGCACATGCAGCCAGTATTTCAGGATTGTGCATCGATTGGCGGGGATTGCGCGGAAGGTTTGTTTGCCAATGGATTGTGTTTGCCGAGCGGTTCAGCGATGAGCGCGGAGGATCGTACGAAGGTCATCGAGATAGTGCGCTCGTGTTTTGCGCAACGACAGCCATAACCAAGAGTATTCACTATGGCTGTTAGCATCTTATCGCGTTACTGCAATATTCGGACCCTAGGGTTATTGCTGTTGTATGCACTCCTTTGTGGGTTGAGTTATTCCATCGCCTTTCAGTTGCGCTTTGATTTTAACGTGCCGGAGGACTTTTACTTGGATTTGGTGAACACCATTTGGTGGGTCGTGGCGTTGAAGCTGATGTTATTGTTGGCTTCGGGGCAGGTGGATTGTGTGCTATCTTACTTTCGATTGCCAGATGCCGTGCGCTTGTCGATGGGGCTATTAACGGCCAGCGCGATCCTCGCTTCGATGTGGTATGTGTATCATGGCAATGGCGTGCCGCCGCGGGCTGTGATTTTGACCGACTTCCTGTTGAGCTTTTTAATGTTGGCGGGATTTCGGGTGGCAATGCGCGTCAGGGCAAGTAGTGGTTTGCAAGATTGGCTCAGCTGGGATGAGGCAGAGAATGTATTAATTGTTGGCGCAGGTGAGGTCGGTGCGGGGCTTTGTTCGGAGCTCAAGCATAAGGCACGTCTCGGCATGCGCCCCGTGGCCTTTCTCGATGATGATGTGAAGAAGATCGGACGCTATGTGCATGGCGTGATCGTGGCTGATGCAATCGATGGCTTGGCTCAAGTCGCGAAGCGCAACGCGGCGCATAAGGTGATCATCGCATTTCCTTCGGCATCCGTGGGGCGTGTACGTGCCGTGGCTAAGATGGCGGGCGAGGCTGGGCTTCGAGTGGATACAGTGCCGGCATTGACAGACTTGGTGACTGGGCGTGCGCAGATGACGCAGCTACGTCCGGTTGAGTTGGAAGATTTACTCGGGCGCGATGCGATCGACCTAAACTCAGATCAGATTCGCGCAATGCTTGCGGGTAAACGTGTGCTGGTGACCGGAGCTGGAGGCAGTATCGGTCGCGAACTAGTGGCCCAAGTGTTAAATTATGTGCCCGCATCGATACTCTGTATCGATCAGGCTGAGCTCGCTATTTTTGAGTTGCAGCAGGAAGTCTTGCAGCAGCACGATCCTGCGGGACTGTCTCAAACGTTGGTATTAGATGTGCATGAGGTGGATGAGCTTGAGCAGGTATTTAAGCGTTTTCAGCCGGAAGTTATTTTTCATGCGGCGGCCCATAAGCATGTTAATTTAATGGAAGTGCAACCTGCTGAAGCCTTGAAGAATAATTTCTTTACGACTGCTGGCTTGGCACGTCTTGCGAGTGCGTCCGGAGTGGAGCGATTTATTCTGATTTCCACGGATAAGGCGATCAATCCAACCAGTGTGATGGGGGCGAGTAAGCGACTGGCCGAGTTGTCTTTATTAGAGCAACAAGGGGTGGAGGGCAACACGACGAAATTTATGGCTGTGCGCTTTGGCAATGTACTGGGCTCGTCGGGTAGCGTCATACCGATCTTTAAACGGCAAATTGCGGCAGGTGGCCCAGTGACGGTGACCGACCCGGAGGTGACTCGCTTCTTTATGACAGTGCATGAGGCGGTCGGGTTGGTATTGCAGAGTGCGACTCAGGGTGACGGTGGAGAGATTTTCGTCCTCGATATGGGCGAATCCATGAAGATCGTGAACGTGGCTCGTCAGATGATTGCGCTGAGTGGATATATCGAAGGCGAAGATATTGAGATTGAGTTTACTGGTCTCAAGCCAGGCGAGAAGTTATACGAGGAGGTGCAGCATCTGAGTGAGACGCTGCAGCCGACCAACCATTCGCGAGTCATGCGGTTTGTGGCCGAGGGGTCGCGTGCGGATTCAATTGAGTCGATTGCTACTGCACTCGGTTCAGCCTCGTCGGTGAGTGATTCGACTGAGATCAAACTCACGATTCAACGATTTGTCCCTGAGTACACGCCTTACCTCGGCTAGAGTTCGGTCCGACTAATTTAGTAGTGGTTGAGCGCGGCCTGCCAAATGCCGACTTCGCCGGGATAGCCGATAATGCGCAGTTGTGCTTCGATCTCGTTGTGTGTGGGTTCTTCGATGCCTAGTTTGGGATCGCCAGCTAAGGTGGGCTTGGCTTTGCGGATGAGTGCCCAGACTGCCCATGCGCGGGCGCGGCGCAGAGCTTGTCGATCGCCTCGTAGGCGGGTGGCTTGGTGCTCAAAGCTGATACGTGGGTTGCCTGGGAAATGATCGTCAGGATGGTTTGCGATGATCCATCCTAGCGCGGCATAGGGCAGTGGCCATTGATTGAGTGTCGCAGCGCTTGGCGGGACATCTGCATATAGCGCGCGTGTGATGGCTAAAATACTCCGCCCTGCATGTCCTTGCTGCCAAAGGAAGTGCCCGTATTTGAGCGCGTTGAGGTAGAAGCGTTCACGGTCAGCGCCCTTGAGAGCGGTTAAGCAGCGGTACGACATCTTTGCCTCGGGCGTCGGTAGATGCGGGCAAGGTTGGAGAGCACTCATTGGATTAACCACTTACTTCGACTCTTTGGGATCCAGCGCATCCCGGACGCCGTCGCCGATAAAGTTGAGCGCAAAAATAGTGAGCGAGAAAAAGAGGGCAGGGAAGGTCAGCATCCATGGGTAGATGTCGAGTTTCTGGGCCCCGTCGTTAATTAAAATCCCCCAAGAGCTCGCGGGTGGTTGTACGCCGAGTCCGAGAAAGCTGAGTATCGATTCAAGTAATATGACGGCTGGGATGGTGAGCGTCGTATAAACGATCACTGGCCCGATTAGATTTGGCAGGATGTGTTTAAAGAGAATGCGGCTGTGGCTTGAGCCGATCACGAGTGCGGCATCTACATAAGTCTGTTTTCGTAAAGCTCGTGTTTGGCCGCGAACGATGCGCGCCATCGTCAACCATTCGACTGCTCCGATGGCCATGAAGATTAGAAAGATACTTTTCTTGTCGAAAGTCACCGTAAGGATGATGACGATCATTGTGAATGGTAGCGCGTAAACCGCATCCACAAAGCGCATCATTGCTGCTTCTGTTTTACCGCCGATGTAGCCTGCCAGTGCGCCATAGCTAACTCCGATGATTAAAGCGATCAGAGTCGCAGCAAAGCCGACGCCGATTGAAATGCGGCCGCCAGTCAGAATGCGCAGAAATAAGTCGCGGCCAAGATCGTCGGTTCCGAACCAATGTTCGGTCGACGGGCTTTGTGCACCGTAAGCGAGGTCTTGTTGATCGAAGCTATAGCTGCTTAGCGAGGGGCCAATTAGGCAGAGTAAGGTAATGCAGATGAAAATTGTGCCGCCGATTTGTGCCATGCGGTTGCGTTTGAGTCGATCCCATGCGTCCCCGCCGAGTGATTTGGATGCGACCGAGTTGGCAGCACTTTCTCGTTGTTGCTTAATCATTACGCGTCCGTGGATTCATCCACATCTGGACGATGTCGACTAGTAGGTTGAAAAGTATAATTAGTGTGGCGTAAAAGAGCACGGTGCCCATGACCATAGTGTAGTCTCTGTTTAGTGCCGCATTTACGAAAAATGGACCCATGCCGGGGATGAAGAAGATCGTTTCGACCACAAACGAGCCGCTAATCAATCCGGCTGCTGCTGGTCCCATGTAGGCAACCACTGGATACAGGGAGGTGCGTAATGCGTGGCGCATGACAACGGTCCGTTCCTTTAAGCCTTTAGCGCGAGCGGTGCGAATATAGTCATTGCGCATTACATCCAGCATGCCGCTGCGCGCTAGGCGTGCGATGTACGCGGCGTACAGCAACCCGAGCGTGATTGCCGGAAGTACGCGGTCGCCAGCATAACTCCAGCCGAGTGGGTTGAACCACCCGAGTTGTAGACTGAAGGTCATCAATAAGATCGGGCCAATCACGAACGAGGGCAGGCAAATGCCAATCATAGCAACCGCCATTAGGTTCGTTTCGGCAGGCTTATTGTGTTTCAGCGCAGCGAGTGTGCCAATTGGTATGCCAAGAGCGAGCGAGATGAGTAGCGCCCAACATCCAAGCTCCAATGAGACAGGAAAGGCTTGAATGATTATCTCTTGCACATCCCAACCGGGATACTTGTAGGAGGGGCCGAGGTCACCCTTGAGGAGGTTGCCGAAGAATTGAAAGTATTGCTGGTAGAGTGGCAGGTCTAGACCGTAGTGCGCTTCGATTTGCGCTTTGATTTCCGGTGGTATTGGTTTCTCATCGTCGAAAGGACCGCCGGGCGCGAGTCGCAGCAGTAGAAAAGTCGCCGTCGCTACCACCCAGAGAGTCGGGATGGATTGGAGCAGGCGTCTGGAAATGAGGGAAAGCACGATGGGAGACTTGAGGGCTGACTTAATCTTCTAGTGAAATTGCTTGGTAAGGGTGGTTGTCTAGAATGCTCGGATACCAGCCTCGAACAGCGGGGTCAATCAATCGGCTGGTGACATAAAAGTAGATCGGGATGAAGGGCATCTCATCCAAGAGAATAGCCTCCGCTTGCTGAAAGAGCGCCATGCGTGCTGCGGGGTTTTGCTCAATGGCGGCATCTAAGATGAGCTGATCGTATGCGGCGTTGCTCCATTGCGAGTGGTTGTTGCCGTTGTCAGTCTGGCCGAGGCTGAGGAAAGTGTTGGGGTCATCATAGTCGCCAAACCATGCTGCGCGGAGGATGTCGAACTCGCCGCTTTCGCGGGTGGAGAGGTAGGCTTTCCACTCTTGATTGTGGAGTTCAATGTCGATGCCGAGTTCGGTTTTCCACATTTGTTGAATGGCGACGGCAATTGTGCGATGAGATTCGCTGGTGTTGTAGAGCAACTCAAAGGTGGGAAAGTCTTTACCTTCAGGGAAACCAGCTTCAGCGAGGAGTTGGCGCGCGAGCTCAGGGTCGTGAGGAAGGCGCGCTTCGGCATTGTAGCCGCCGGCGTTCGGCGGTGTGAAATGATAGGCTGGTTGCTGGCCAGCTTTGAGCACGTGCTTGGTGATCTCTTCGCGGTTGATTGAGTAAGCCAGTGCTTTGCGTACGCGCGGATCTTTGAATGCCCCGAGAGAGGTGTTAAGCATGTAATAGTAGACTCCTAGCGAAGTATCGAAGCGCATGCGCTCAGGTTGGTTGGCTCGATACCAGTCGATACGGTGAATCGGCACGGTACTAGTCACGTGTAGATGGCCTGCGCGAAAGGAACGCTCTTCTGCCTGCGGCTCGATGGGTAAAAAGTGCAGTCCGTTGAGACGCACATTCTCCATGTCTCGATAATAAGGGTTTTTGACTGTGTGGATTTCGCTGTTGAGGCGCCAGTGCTTTAAAGTAAAAGGGCCATTGCCGACATAGTTCCCCGCCTTGGTCCATTTTGAAATCCGATCGGTCATTGCGCCGTGCTTAAGAATGCTTGGAGGGTGGACGGGCCACCAAGTATTGTGCGCGAGTAAGCTTAAAAAATAGGGTGTTGGTGCTTCGAGCTCTATGATGAGTGTGGCGGCATCAACTGCGCGTGCGCCGACTTGACTGAAGTCTGTCAGCTCGCCGCTATTGAACGCTTCGGCGCCACGCATGGGGTACAGCATGTAGGCATACGGTGCACCGAGTAATGGTGTTAAGATGCGCTCAAAGGAAAAGAGGAAATCTGCTGCAGTGACTGAATCGCCATTCGACCAACGTGCGTTGGGGTCAAAATAAAAAGTATAGGTCAGGCCGTCCTCTGATACGTCCCAGTACTGAGCGACGCCCGGTCGCACTTGCATCGTCTCTGCGTCCAGTGTGGTGAGCCCCTCGAGGAGGGCGGTCATGACGGAGTATTCGGTCAGCCCAGTGGTAAGTTGCGGGTCGAGGCCAGATGGTTCTGTGCCAATGCCAATGTAGAGCTCTTGATTCGCGTTGCCTCGTCCGACATTACTCTGCTGTTTCGCGCAGCCAAGCAATAGGCCAAGCGCTAGTAGAATAAGACATCCGGTCAGTAGTCGCTGAGTGAGTAAGGAAAGCATCGCAGGCTATTTCGATATGTCGCCTTCTGCTTTCGAGCAAGGCGAAACCACTGCCAGTGGCTTCAAAGTAAGGGCACGAGTAAGTGCACTAGATTTTCGGTGAACTTGGCGGGCATCAGTTGTTTATTCGCAGTGGCTTGTTGGTAGGAAATACTCTCGGCGATGATGTCTTGTACCCATTGGTCAAGTTGTGCGATGTCTGGGGCACTGTAGTGCAGCAGTGCGATCTCGAAATTTACAAAGAGTGAGCGCATATCGATATTAGCGGAGCCGACTAGCGCGACTTTGCCATCAGCGAGGATGACTTTGCCATGCAGCATGCGCGGTGTGTAGAAGCGGATGTCCACGCCCGCCTCGTGGAGTTGTCGTAGATAGTGATAGCGAGCAATATCGGCGATCGAGTGATTCGAGCGCAGGGGTAGCACGAGGCGTATATTGCGCCCCGTGTGTGCTTTGACGATGAGGGATTGAAACAGCACTTCGTCGGGGATGAAATAGGGTGTGATGATCGTCAGGCTCTGTTTGAACTCTTGTATAATCCGTATGATCTGCTCCCACAAAGGGTCGTTCGCAACGTCAGGACCACTGGCGATGACTTCGATCGTGCTATCGCCAGCTTCTTCAGGGATATGGCGCAGTAGTTCGCCATATTTGGAGGGTGATTCTTTGGCAGCAAAAGCCCAGTCCGCTAGGAAAATTCGGCTAAGGTGAGCGACTGCCGGGCCTTGGGTAATGACGCTAAAATCAGCGAAGCGCTCCGCCATTGGCGTGCTGCCGAGGAAGCGTATGTCGAGATTTTGACCACCTGTAATGGCGCGGTAATTATCGAAGATGGCGATCTTTCGGTGGTTGCGTAAATTAGAGGAAATATGGGTTTGAATTGGCAGCACGGGGATGAACATTACGACATGTCCGCCAGCTTTGCGTAACATGTGGCGTGCAGCACGAGTTTGATTCCAGCTGCCAAGCGAGTCGAGTAGCAGACGTACCGTTAACCCCTCGGTGGCGCGCTTGGCTAGGAGTTCGATAATTTTTTTACCTGTGGCATCGCGACTCAGGATGTAGGTGGCAATGTGGATGGTGTGCTCTGCGTTCTCTATTTCTTGGCAGATTCGATCAAAGGCACTCTCACCGTCGGGCAGTAGTTCGAAGTGATTACCTGTGGTGGTGGTATTGGCGCCTGGATAAGCGAGCATGTCGTGGCTGCATGGCTGGTTGCTATCATCTCCTACGCTGATCGAGCGAGCGGCATCAGCGATTTTACGTTTAATCCGTGATTTTTTGCGACTCTTCCGGCCACCAAACATAAAATATAGAGGCACACCGACGAGGGGTAAAAAGACTACGATAAAGAACCACGCGAAAAAGTTACTCGGGTTGCGCTTCTCGATCAAGACGCGGCGGACGATCAGTAGCGCGAGGATGAAACCAAGCACGGCCGTCGCATTTGTCACGAAAAATACCAAAGCGCCGCCCAACCAATAGGTTAGGGGCTCAAGTAGCTGATCGTTGAACCATACCCACATAAACGTTACTATAGCAAATATATCTGCTCAGACGAGCCTATAGATGATTTGATTCAAATCATTTTGTGGATAAAATAAATACGAGGTTGTCCCGAGTGCTAGAATTCGTTGAGTGAAGTGCTTTTCCCTCAGATTACATTACAAAGAGAATTTTTATGACAGCTGAATCCAATTCCAATGGCGGGCAACCGCAGCAAGTTAACTTACAGCAAATCGCGCAACAATTCATGTCTGGGTTACAACGCCATTTCGATATGCTGGCTTTTAATCTGGCTTCACGTGAAGCGGTGCAGGAAGACCGTTATAATCAGCGTGTGAACACGCCTCGCATTATGCCAGCCGCTCCGCGCCATCAGAATTTCGAGCAAATGCAGGCCTACGCGCGTGATCTGCTGGTGCGCCAGGTGATTGGTGATTCCTTGAATCTGATTGTGACGGCGATGAACAACGCCCACTTCTTCCTCGCACTGGTTAAGGCCACCAGTGCCAATAAAGATGTGACACCTGACGCGCAGAAAGTTGCACAAGCAGCTCAGAAAGCTTTCATTCCCGCCCCAATTGACGAGAAGTTTAATCGCCTCGAAAAAGACTATGACATCATGTGCGAGCTTGAGGATAGCATCATCTCGCTCGGTTTCGTGATGCAAATTTTGATGCAACAGGGTGGTATTGTTAAAGCTGCACAGGTTGACGGAGAGGGTGAACTCGTCATCGAGCTGAAGACTGTTGAGCTTCAGAATTCGGGAGATGTAGATGGGCAGGCGCAGGGAAAACTAGTGGATCTACGTAAAGTCTTCCGCGAGGGAGAGGCGGTGGTTTTCAGCGATCTCGAGTTACAACTGGTGTTGGTTTCCGTTGGCGCATTTGCAGATTCATTATTTAAATCCGTCGCCAAGTACGCGCGTTCTGTCCAGGACGGCGCGTAGGTCTTACCCTATAGCTCATGTCTGCACGTCCGCTTCGTCTCCTTACGCTTAACATCGCACATGGACGCGGACTTTCAACGTATCAGGGGTTTCATCGGGCACGGGGTATTGAGCGAAATCTGTTGCGGGTCGCCCGATTACTTAAGCGTGAAGCGGCCGACGTCGTGGCGTTGCAGGAAGTCGATGAGGACTCACACTGGAACCAGCGGATTCATTTGCTCGATTTTTTAAAAGCAGAGGCCTGCTACCCGCATAGTCATCTCGGTGTGCATAATCGGCGCGGCGGGCGGCTGCCGCTCGCGTATGGGAATGGCCTGCTGTCACGTTTTCCGATCGAGCATGCCGATCATCAAGCGTTCGGTAGCGCAGAGATTGGTGAGAAAGGCTTTCTCTATACCGAGCTGACGTTGCCAGATGGGCACCTGCCGATCGTCAATCTGCACCTGGACTATAAATCGCGACTGCGCCGGATTGAGCAAATCGAGCGGCTCATCGTATTTTTAGAAGAACGCCATGCGCAAAAGGGTAATGAGGGCTATTTATCGCCAGTCGTGTGTGGTGATTTTAATAGCCGCTCAGGTAAGCCCAATGACGCCGTTGCGCACCTGTTTAAATACTTAGAGGATCAATGCGCCTACCAGATCTACCCAAAAAATGGTCGCACTTTTCCGTCACTTCTTCCGATCCATGGTTTGGATTTTATTCTCGTGCCACCGAGTTACAAAGTTATGCGCTGTGAGATCCTACGTTGCTACGTTAGTGACCATCGCCCCGTCGTGGTGGATCTCGAGATTCTCAATAAACTAAAGTAGATGCGGCTAAATATCAGTTTTTTTCTCCCTCACCACCACTCCGATTAACATGTATCGCTACACCATCATTGCCATAGGCCGTATGAAGAATAAGCCGCTGACTGCGCTCTGCGACGATTTCTCGAAGCGCCTTAAACGTTCCGGCAACTTCGAGTTGCTCGAACTCAAGGATGGCGATGTCGAAAGCGAGGGTGAGCGGATCCTCGAAGCGTTGGCCAAACGAAAAGACGCTCGCGTCTACGTGATGGCCGAGGAAGGCAAAACGCGCACTTCCACAGGTCTCGCCAAAGAACTTTTCAATCTGCAAGGGCACCCAGCCATTTTTATCATCGGTGGCGCTTATGGCTTGAGTCCCGCAGTCAAGGGGCGGGCGGACGTACTGTTTGCTTTGTCACCACTCACTTTCACACACGAGATCGCCCGTATGCTGTTGTGTGAGCAACTTTACCGCGCTGTCTCGATCAACGCTGGTTCTAATTATCACCACGCCTAGCCGTGCGGAATCGTTCTTAACGGTCTTCATTATAATCTTATGTATCGGCGCGCGATCGGTTGCCGTAGTCGATGAGAATTCGCAGGGCTGGTCGCGTTTTTTCTTTTAAGTAATACATAAATCCTTAGACCTTCTAGCTTATGATCATCTACCCGATACGATTCATCCTACTCTTCCTCGCCAGTTTCATTATGACTTCTAGCCTGCATGCTGCGGCTGGTAGTCCGATTAGTGGCAATGAACATGGTCATGGCGTCTCAGACATTTCGTTTCCCATGGCGTTAGAGGATTACACGCCACTAGAACAAGCGCACGCTGATGAACTTAACATTTCTGAGGATGAGCTCAGTGTGCTGCAGATACTAAAACTCCGCGCAACCGCAGATCCGATCAACTTAATCGCGACCTTACTGTTCTTAGGGGCGATCATGCATACCTTCGCGTCAGTGCATTTCATGAAGCTTGCGCACAAATACGAACATGAGAACGATGCAAAAGCGAAGGCCGATAAGCGTGTCTTTGTGGACGGCAAGGACCCAGTGAGTTTTAAAGCGACCTTATTTCATTTTCTCGGCGAGATTGAAGCCATTTTTGGTATATGGCTGATTCCGCTGCTATTGTTTATTACTTATAAATATGGCTGGGATCACACCACGCACTATATCGATACGCGTAATTACACCGAGCCGGTCTTTGTCGTCGTAATCATGGCGATCGCGGCATCGCGCCCAGTCGTCGCTTTTGCCGAGCGCGCCTTGAGCTCGGTGGCTAAACTTGGCAAGCGCACACCCGCAGCATGGTGGCTATCGATTCTGATTATCGCACCTTTACTTGGCTCTTTCATTACTGAGCCCGCCGCAATGACGATTGCTGCACTACTGCTTGGGCATCAGTTCTACTGCTACAATCCGACGCCTACGTTTAAGTATGCTACCATGGGTTTGTTGTTTGTGAATATCTCTGTCGGTGGCACATTGACGCACTTTGCAGCGCCTCCTGTGCTCATGGTGGCATCGAAGTGGGGCTGGGATACACCGTTTATGCTCTCTCATTTCGGAATTCGTGCGGTAATCGGTATTTTGATCGCGACTGGGGTTTATTTCTTGGTCTTTCGTAAGGACTTTGTGGCTTTAAAGGGAAAAGCAGATGCGCTTGCGGCTGAAGCGCCCGCTAATGAAGAAGAGCCTGCACCGCTATGGATTATTGGTGTTCATCTATTTTTCCTCGCATGGACGGTGTTTACATTGCACCACCCAGCATTCTTTATAGGCGGCTTTCTCGTTTTTATCGCCTTTACGATTGCGACGGATCATCATCAATATGCTATCTCGCTGAAGGGGCCGTTGTTGGTTGGTTTCTTTCTTGCTGGGCTCGTCACGCATGGTGGACTGCAAGGTTGGTGGATCGCTCCTGTGCTCTCAGCCCTCGGTGAAGTGCCGCTCTTCATTGGTGCGACTGTGTTGACTGCATTTAATGATAATGCCGCAATTACTTTCCTAGCATCACAGGTGCCCGCCTTTGATCAAAATTTAGCGGCCGACTCCGCACGTGCGGTCGCACTTCAGTATGCAGTGGTTGCTGGTGCAGTCACTGGTGGTGGTTTGACGGTGATCGCCAATGCGCCGAATCCTGCCGGTCAGAGCATTCTGAGCAAATATTTCGATGGTGGTGTTTCACCACTTCGGTTGATGCTCGGCGCGCTGTTTCCAACACTAGTGATGGCTTGTGTCTTTATCTTTCTGCCTCAATAGCAAGTTCGGTCACACAATCGCATATGTTAACAGGCTCTTCGGTTATCCGAAGGGCCTGTTTCAGTTTAACCGCCGTCACCGCAACAGTCTGACAGCTTTTGCCAATAGCATTAGATTTTTTGAAATCAAGCGCATCGCTACAATAGGCAATTCAGGGAACGCGGGCGACTCGCCCGCACTCCATTTGCAACACGCAGGCAACCACAGCGGCTGATTTAGAAATTGAGAACCTATGTGGGCGCCGATATACCGACAAGTAGCTCGAATAGACTGCTCCGCATGCCAGTTTTTGTAACGTGCCTCGAGTCCAGATGGTCCAAGTTCAGTATCTTAATCACTACGGTAAAATGCGTGCGTGTTCTGCTTGACTGGGCAATTTGCAGGCAGCGGCTTTGAAAAAGATCTTTCGCTTGTCGGCAACTCGGTCATAGCTCCAGTCACGAATGCTAAGAGGTAACAGGCGAGCAATCTGTGCGAGATGACGCCACGCGCTCCCCGTATCAATGAGTGCCAGCAGCACTGCTTCGGAGCGGATCAGCAGCGTGGGTTGAGTGTCGGCGCTCACACGTTGGTAGACCATGGTTCGCAGTGATTCGCGGTATTGCTGTGGCAGGATGGCCTGTGCGGTGACCCCTTGCAGTGGCGCGAAATACAAGTGTTGGTGGCTATCGCGCTTAATTAAGAAACGAACAGAGAGACTGCATAGGCCGCAGTCGCCATCAAAAAATACAATCGCTTTGTTGCCAGGCTTCACAGCACTGACTTATGGAGTGCGCTGCAACTTTGTCGATTACCAATACCTGCATTCGAGCGCTTCAGCTTGCGCACTCAGGTTTTCTGCGCTTTTCTGGCCTCGTGGATTTCAAACTCAGTAGTGAATATTCTCCGCAGGGCGATCAGCCGCAGGCTATTGAGGCCTTGGTGGACTCGGTGTGCGCGGGTAACAAGCGCCAGACGCTACTCGGTGTAACGGGATCAGGCAAGACATTCACCATGGCGAACATGATCCAGCAGTTGCAACGCCCAGCATTAATTCTTTCGCACAACAAGACACTGGCCGCGCAGCTATACTCAGAGTTTAAGGCATTTTTTCCAGATAATGCGGTCGAATATTTTGTCAGTTTTTATGACTATTATCAGCCCGAGGCCTATATTCCGCAAACAGATACCTATATTGAGAAGGACTCTTCAATTAATGAGGAAATCGAGCGCCTACGTATCGCTGCGTCGTCGTCGTTGATCAGTCGCAAGGATGTGATTGTGATCGCCAGCGTCTCTTGTATATACGGACTTGGATCACCCGACGATTTTAAAGAGATGATGATTCCATTGAATGCGGGGCTAGAGATTTCGCGCGACGATTTTTTGGAACGCTTAGTCGAAGTGCTGTATGAACGTAATGATGTCGCTTTTACTTGTGGTAAATTTCGAGTGCGTGGTGATGTCGTGGATATTTTCCCTGCTTATATGGAGACTGCGATTCGTGTTGAGTTTTGGGGTGATGAAGTCGAGAGCATACGGGAGCTCGACCCATTGACTGGTGCGACGGGCGGCATCTTGAAACTCTTTAATCTGTATCCGGCTACCCAGTACGCCACGCCTAAAGACAAGATTGAAGGTGCGGTACCGCAGATACGTGCAGAGCTCGAAGAACGGATTGCATGGTTCGAATCACAGAATCTTTTATTGGAGGCGCAACGTATTCGGATGCGCACCGAATACGATATCGAGTTGCTGCAGGAGATGGGGTTCTGCACTGGGATTGAGAATTACTCCCGTTACCTCTCTGGTCGGAAACCAGGTGAGCGGCCGTTTTGCTTGGTCGATTTCTTTTCAGATGATTTTTTGCTCTTTATTGATGAGAGTCACGCCACCTTACCCCAGGTGCGCGCTATGTATAATGGCGACCGCGCGCGCAAAGAGCGCTTGGTTGAGTATGGCTTCCGCTTGCCATCGGCGATGGATAATCGTCCACAAACCTTTGCCGAGTTTGAGTCGATCACTGATCAAACGATCTATGTGTCCGCCACCCCCGCAGCGCATGAGTTAGAAGTTTCCTCGGTTATTGCTGAGCAGGTGATTCGTCCGACGGGCTTGGTTGATCCAATGCTGGAGATCCGCCCGATCAAGGGACAGGTGGAAGATTTTATTGGCGAAGTGCGCAAGGCAACCGAGCAGGGCGAACGCACGCTGGCGACGACTTTGACCAAGCGTATGTCGGAAGATTTGAGTGATTATCTGCGTGAAGTGGGCTTAAATGTGGAATACCTGCATTCGGATATCGATGCAATTGAACGGGTTGAGATTCTGCGTCGCTTGAGACTGGGAGAGTTTGATGTCTTGGTAGGAGTCAATCTCCTGCGTGAAGGGCTCGACTTGCCAGAAGTTGCGCTGGTGGCGATTCTCGATGCCGACAAGGAGGGTTTTTTACGCAGTGCAACGAGTCTGATTCAGACCGCTGGCCGTGCCGCGCGTCACGAAAAGGGACGTGTTATTTTGTATGCCGATGTCATGACCAAATCGATTGTTCAGACATTGGAAGTAACGAGTGCTCGCCGAGAAAAGCAAGTGGCTTACAATCTTGAACACGGCATTACTCCAGTGGGTGTAACTCGTAGTATAGATGATGGCCTACAGACGCCGGGTAAACGTTACGATGAGAGTGAATCGCAGGACTTACTCGTCGCGGAGTCAGCCGACGTTGATGTCGTGCATGTCATTGCTGAGTTAGAGTCCGAGATGCTCGAAGCTGCACAAAAACTTGAATTCGAAAAAGCAGCGATATTACGCGACCAGATCGAGACGCTGCAAACTGGCAAGCATGGTGGCGGTGCCAAGGGTGGAGCTAAGTCTAAAGTTCACAAGCGCAAGAAAGCCGTTTATAATGCTAAAGGCCTGCCAAAGAAACGACGTTGATAACAATTCAGATGAGGGCAGGTGTTAAACAAATCATTGCTGGAGTGGTCGTATTTGGAATTGGGGCAATTTGCGTGCCATTCGTCATCGTACTAACATTGGTGCGCGATAGTGTCGACCTTCTCGAATTTGAGGTGCCCGGTGCTGCCATTGCATTTGTCGATACCCCTGGTCGCTATTATTTATGGCATGATTATAAGACGGTATATGATGGTCGAACTTATCACAATCCCATCGAATTACCAGATGGCTTAATGATCGAAATCACCAAGCAGGGCGGAATTCCGCTCGATTTCGTCAGTGATCCACATGCAAGCTTTAGCGCGATGGGTCGCGCACGTCAGAGCATTGGCTATGTCGAATTAAGTAAAACGGGGCAGGTCAAGATTGATGTAACTGGAGGGGCGGAGTCGCGAATCTTTTCGTTCTCACCATTCAGCTTTGGCCGCTTCGTCGGACTTATCGTCAAGGGGTTTGTGTTCAGTGTGATCGCTGCGATCTCATCGCTTGGGCTCATTATCTGGGGAATTGTTAAACTGGCGAACGCGCCACTTGAATCCGCCAAGATTAAATTCTAGGTTCGCTCGTTCGATTCGGATGTCACATTTAGGTCCTGTTGCTTTAAAACAAGACGGCTAAGAGATTGAGCTAAGTGAGCAGTCACTACTTATTGTGAGTCGGTCGGTTTGCTGTGTGGGCGGCTTGTGAAGTGCCATTTGAAGCCAGTTATCGTTGCTGATCGTGCCAAACCGCATGGTATTGACCTAACGAATCCGGAGGAAACTAGGATTGTACCGTGCGCTGTTGGCATAAAAAAAGCGCCCGTTAAGGCGCTTTCGGAATTAACGCTGTAAAACGTCAATGTGTTCGAAATTAAGCGGCATTTACATTCGTAGCGCAGGGACCTTTTTGTCCTGAACCGATTTCGAATGTAACCTTTTGGCCTTCGTCGAGGGAGGCATAACCATCCATCTGAATTTCTGAGTGATGAACGAAAAGATCCGTTCCGCCATTGTCTGGCGTGATGAAGCCGTAACCCTTTTCAGAGCTGAACCATTTTACTATTCCTGTTTCCATATGTATATTTTCCTGAATTAAAATACCTTTTCTATGACTGTATTTGAGAATAGCCACAAAAATCGTCAGGAATTTAGCAGTATCTGCATTTTTTTAAAATGAGCAGCTCTGTTCATTTTTTTAATAGCATATTTTTACCTTAATTTTCTCAAAAACTCATTGACAGAAGCGGCGAATTTAGAATTCTCTGCAAATTCTTCCAGAGAAGCGAGCGTAGCTCAATTGGTAGAGCACCACCTTGCCAAGGTGGATGTCGAGAGTTCGAACCTCTTCGCTCGCTCCATTTTTTTAAACCCCCGATCAAATTGATCGGGGGTTTTTTATTGCAACGAGAAGAGGTGAGGACTCGTCCAGAGAGTTTGGCGGAGCACGCCCCGCGTGCGGAGATGGCCCGACCTTTAGGTCGCTGCGCAATCGGCCTTTCCTCATGCTGATCAGCAGTTATGTCATTCTTGTCACTGCGTTGTTCTCAACTGGCGCGCTCGGACTTTACATCAATATTTTCTATATTTTTGACGGCGACAAAGATTCCGCAGCGACCGTGGCAGGCGTGGTGGGCACCATCCTCATTGCCTCGGCTTTCGTTGGTATGCTGGTGGTGAAAAAGATCTCCGAGCTGACTGGTAAGAAGGCGGCCATCATCATTGCGATGAGCGCCGCACTGTTTGCGGTGCTGCTTTCCTGGTTTACGCTCACTCCGAAGATGCCGTATCTGCAGATTGTTCACTCCATTATTCTGGGGATGGGCGTTCAGGGCGGTTGGTTGCTGTTTAGTTCCCTGCTCGGCGATGTATGTGACGAGGATGAGCGCCAGACCGGTCTGCGACAGGAGGGGATCTACAGTGCGGTGATGGGCTTTGCTAATAAGTGCGCAGGTGCGTTTGTCGGCGTGGGTGCTGCCTATATGCTGGAGTTTTCCGGCTATGTTGAAGGGATGGAGCCCAATGCCGAAATCGGTTACAAAATGAAGGTTATTTTTATCTCGATGCAGGCCGCTGGACTGGTGGTCGCAATACTATTGATGGCGCTCTTCCCCATCGGGCGCAAACGCGCGGAAGAAACCCGCCGCATTTTGGATGAACGTAAGCAGCTCGCAGAAGCTCGATATTCGAAGCGCCTTCATTAAGTATCTCCAGGAGCACAATCCGGAGCAAGCTGAGCAAGGCATTTTGACGAAGGACACGGTTCACATGAACGAGGCAGGCAACCGCTTTCTGTCGCAGCTCGTGCTGGAGGCCTTGGCTGTGCCGGCATCTGCGACGGACTCTTAAAGCCAACCAAGAGCGATGCCCCTACGCAGATACTTCACAGTCCAGGCACGTATGCTCCCACGCCTAGCGCTTTTAGCGATCTGCGTATTGATGCAGAGTACTGCCTTGGCTGACGCGAAACTCCCCCAATTCTCATGGGACCGTGTGCCCTTGTATGCACACTTTGGCATCGGCGAAGGCTTGGAGCCGCAGCAGTATGACTTTCTCGCTGAGCATTTCAGTCTGATTGGACTGACGGCTGGTCGGGTTCGCAACGGCAGTGCGGAACTGCATACAGCCGCGGCCGCTCGTGAGCTGAAGCATCGTAATCCTGCAATGAAGGTGTTATTCTATTGGGCCAGTGACAAGCCGAAGCACCAATCTAAAATTGCGAATGCAGCCTATCCAGGCGAGTATTTGATCCATACTAGATCTAGAAAAGGTCAGAAGGACGAAGTTACGAGCTATTTCGATGTGGAGCGACCAGAGGTTCAAAACTGGTGGTCGGATGCAGCATCTGATGCGGTTCACAAATACAGCTGCGATGGGATTTTCGTCGATGGGGCGGTTGCAGGCCATCCGCAGGGACCCTATGCACGGAGTTTCGGAAAGGAGAAAGCTGCCGCGATGAATGAGGCGGTGTTTGCCATGCTCCGGGATGCGCGTCGCAAGATGGGGCCCGATACGCTGATTGTCTTCAACCCGCTACATGGCACCGATGGCAAGAAAGATCCGCTTGGACAGGAACAGCTACAAGTGACCGATGGGGCGATGATAGATGACTTTGATCGCGGGGGGAAGGCTAGGCAGCAAAGCATGGAATACATGGTGAACACTCTTGGTACCATGCGACATGCTGCACGGGCAGGTAAGATTGTGCTCTTTAAAGGATGGCCGGACTTTACGATGGCGTGGCGTAAGAGCGCGGAAGTAAAGAAGTCGATGTCACTGGAGGATCTACGCCGCGAAGCGCGTAAAGATATTCTCTTCCCGCTGGCCTGCTTTCTCTTGGCCGCTGAGAAGCAATGTTATTTTTGTTATACGTGGGGCTGGGAGCCCGATCAGGGTAGTTTGGGGTGGTACCCTGAATTTGATCAACCATTAGGTCCTCCGAAAGGCGATGCCGTCCGCGACGGCTGGACTTTTCGGCGCGAATTCGAACACGCTTCCGTATTGGTCGATGTGGAAAAACAAATTGCGAAGATCAATTGGAAGTGAGTCTTCGCAGACGGGGACGTGAAGATCGCCAATTCGGTGCAGATTTTTAGATTAAGTTTTTGAAATAAATTCAATGAATGTTAATGCTATCAATTTATATTATGAAATTAAATAAGTTTAACTATGTTTTGGTGGCTGGCATGCTTTTGTCGCTTCTGTTTGTGACTGGCTGCATGTCGACGAATGAGTCTGGTCGTGAGGCACAGTCGCAGGATGCGATTGCAGATTTGAGTGCCGTGCCGCAAATACACGAGACCGAGGCTGAGCGTGACGAGCGCATGCAGTGGTTCCGCGATGCTAAGTTTGGGATGTTTGTCCATTGGGGGCCGTGTTCAGTCGGACAAAAGGAAATCGGTTGGGGGCGTGAGGCAAACCGCCCTTGGGATATTAACCGCCATGGCCCGCGCACTTCAGATCTAGAGTATGATGATTACTACAAGCAGTTTAATCCGGTGAAATACGATCCAGATGCTTGGGCGCGTGTTGCCAAGGAGTCTGGCATGAAATACATGGTGCTAATCACCAAGCATCATGATGGCTTTTCGATGTTCGATAGCAAATTGACCGATTACAGTATCATGTCATCACCCTACGCACGTGATGTCGTGAAGCCCTTCGTTGAAGCCTGCCACCGACACGGATTGAAGGCCGGGCTCTATTACTCCACTCGTGACTGGTATCATTCGGATTATCTGGTCGGTGATAACAAGAAATATGATGCGTGGTATCGTGGGCAAATCGAAGAGCTACTGACGAATTACGGCGATATTGATATCATGTGGTTTGACCATGTCGGCGGTCGCGATTGGGGCAAGTGGCGCTTCGATCAATTGTTTTCGATGATGTATGATCTACAGCCGGACATGCTGGTTAATAATCGTGCAGCCAAGTTCTGTGGTCCTAAAACACCAGAGGATCGCGGGCCTGCGACGCCAGCGATCAAGCAGATGACTCTAGGCGACTACTACACACCCGAAGGCCGCATCGGATCGATGGACATTGAGCAGGATTGGGAATCTTGCATTCACGTAGGCGAGGGCTGGTCCTATCGCGGCGAGAATGGTTTCAAAGGGCCCGAGGAATGCATTAAGATGCTGGTCAGTTGCACCACGGGTGGCGGCAATCTGCTGTTGAATTTCGGACCGCGCCCGGATGGCACTTTTACAGACGGCGAATCCGCCGTTGCCCGTGCGACGGGCGAGTGGCTCGGTAAATATGGCGATGCGATTTATGGCACACGCGGCGGTCCATACAAAAACGGGAGGTGGGGCGGCAGTTGCCATAAAGGCAACAAGATCTTTCTGCACGCCTATGATCGGTCAGAGGAAACGCTGGAATTTGACCCGCTGCCTTTTAAAGTAACTGCAGCACGCACATTGGATGATCATCCAGTTCAATTTAAGCAGGACGCAGAAGGGCTGGATGTCACTGTGCTTCAGGCGCATCGAGGCGATCCCGTCACGGTGATTGAATTAACCATAGAGCAGTCCATTGAGCCAGGGACGCTATATGGAGGAATCCGTAAGGAAGTGATCGACCTCTCTCAGTTCGGGCCGGTCATTAGTCTGGATGCCACAGTCAAAACCAGTTCAACCTGCGTGCATGATTTTACTAAGGATCATCAGAGCTTGTTAACGGGGGAGCGCCCAGAGCGTGACTATGCGTTTCATACCGCTGCGGAAAAGAATCCGTGGGTCACTGTTGATCTGGGCAGTGTGAAAGATGTACAGGCAGTCGTGATTAAAAATCGCCCGAACGAGCAACGCTCCGATGGGCTGATTCTGTCCGTGTCTGAAGACGCTCAGACCTGGTCTGAAGTTTGGCAGGCGGAAGAGTTCGAGCAGGAGTGGACGGTTGCGTTAACTCATTTTCATTCCGGGATCGATGTGCCAGGGCGCAAGGCGCGTTACTTGAAGTTTGAAACACGCAACAAGAGGGGACGTTCTTTGTTGCTACATCAAGTTGCGGCGTATGGAGCCCTCCAGTGAACTGTAAACTAATATTTTAACTGACCACGGCCACTCTAGAATGTCCGCACTATGTGAAGAGGCCGAGTTTGTGTCCTTGATTGATTGCGGCGGGGGCGTTTTTGACTCCCAGTTTTTCGTAAATGTTGCTGACGTGTGTATCCACTGTGGTATAGCCAATCTCGAGTTGCGCTGCGATTTGTTTTTTAGGCAGTCCTTCTCCTAGTAGGTTTAGGATTTCTATTTCCCGTTCTGTTAACAGGCCTTCAACGCTCTCGGTTGGTATATGCTTTTTCAGCGTA